>Ga0105357_10001938_pt1 | contig 11111 bp, 9 predicted proteins | sample GOMGulsemesocosm_4_FD_83660 | JGI IMG/M metagenome (GOLD analysis project Ga0105357, IMG submission 83660) | Methane-oxidizing microbial communities from mesocosms in the Gulf of Mexico - GOM15B Gulf of Mexico | ecosystem: Environmental > Aquatic > Marine > Cold seeps | place: USA: Gulf of...
CGCCGGCTTGCTGAAAATGGTGCCGTGGGCGAATTCATGCATCAGATAGGCGCCGATGATCATCGCATGGGCCAGCAAAAGCGTACCCGCGGCCTTGAGCAGCCAGAAATCGGCAAATAGCAAAGCGACGCCCAAACCATAGCCGACCAGGCTGTAGCCCATCGCCAGAGTGTTGGGTACCGGACCGTCGGCATAGCGGAACAACGGCTTGGTCTTGCCTGCAGATCGGGCCTTGCCCGGCTTGGGGGCGGCCGCAGATTTGCTCGCAGCGATCGGTTCCGGCTGCGCTACGGATGGGGATGTAGGTGTGGGTGTAGACATGGTTCCTCCGATGGGCGGCACCCGCTGGTGTTGCTGGTATCAGGCAACATCAGCGGGCCAGCATCCGGGTTATTCGGTCAGGGCTTCAACAAGGCTGGAGTCAAAGGTGTCGCCGAAGTCGGGGGCGGCTGGAATCTGCTGGTTCTTGACCAACAGATCGGCAATCACGGCGCCGCTGCCATAGAAAGACATCGTCGATTCGGACTGTTCGAAGACTTCCGCCATTTCTACCAGCGGAATGTTGTAGACACCGCTCATCTGCTCGGTGGCCTCGGGCCCACTGACTCCCAGCACCTTGCCGATGATGGTCGCAGACTCCTCGGGATTGGCTTCCATGTAATCCAGCCCAGCTTGGTAGCCCTTGATCATCGCGGTGATCACTGCGTCCTGTTCAGCGATCACTTCCTTGTCAAAGACCAGTACGTCGGTGATCAGGCCCGGCGCTTCCTTGGAGGAATACACCACATGGAAACGTTCGCCGTTACCCATGCCAACGATCTGGGAGACGTTCGGCTCGTAGGTGACCCCGACCGGCAGGTTCCCCGACGCCATCGCGCTGGGAATGGCTTCCGGCGTCATGTTCACCGGACTGATATCCTTTTCGGTCATGCCGTTGATCTGCAGCGCATAGGCCAGCAGGAAGTCAGAGGGGGACAGTGGGTTGTACCCGACCTGTTTGCCCTTGAAGTCGGCGACCGAGGTGATCGACTTGTCTGCCACGATCGCGTCCCCGCCGTCAGAGAAGTCGATCGGCATGACCACCTTGTGATCCAGGCCCTTGGCCACCGAACCCACCACCTGGTCGTAGGTGAGCATGCCACCATCGACGGCACCGCTGGCCATGGCCGAGGGAATCAGAGCCGGATCATTGAAAAACTGCAGTTCGACGTCGAGGCCGAACTGCTCATAAAGGTCGAGCTCGTCGGCGACATAGAAAGGACCATAGCCGGCCCAGACCACGGTACCTATGGTCAGCGTGTTCTCGGCCTGGGCAGCAAAGGGAGCAATCAGAGCGGCGGCGGCCAGACTGGCGCCAGCCAGGGTCTTGCGAATGGAAAAGATCAAAGGGGCGGTCATGGGCAGACTCCTGCACGGTTGGAAAAATAACGGGACGCGTCGTCATGACGATCTCCCGGGCTTTTATCCCGCCGTGTAGCCCTCATCCTGAGAGCCGGAAAACTCTCGGACCAGACATCTGTAAACAGACCGGAACCCTAGTTCGCCTTGGTGCTACTCCACTGTGTGACGCGTCATGAGCCTCGCGGACTCATCCCGATTCAATATTAACCAATGCATGCTTGATGCCAGCTTGCCGCCGCGCCAGGTAATTTTCTTTTATTTCAAAGGCTTGAACTGGCCCGAAGAACACAGGCCAGTTAGGGAGGTATTGGAACGACTCGCAGAGGTGCTCTTTTGGAGTGCGAAGCGGCGAATTACCGGAGGAGATGCGCTTAAAGTGAGCGCCCACTGTTGACCTGATCTGCCAGGCGTCGGGTTTCGTGGGTGTGCAGGTCGTACAGCTCCTGCATGATTTCGGTAGCCTCCGGAATCGCCGCACGCTCCACCAGGTAGCGGTACAGTTCGATAATCTGGTTATGGATATCGAAAATTTCCTCGCTGATACGCTCATAATCCCAGTCATCGAACATTAGCTTGCGGTCATCCCGTGGCGGAAGGTCTTCACTCACGTGCTCGTAGAGCCACGTATTCAAAGCCTTGCTATCAGCTCGCGTTGCATACTTACGCACTGTTTCCGCCAACTGTCGCTCGTGATCGGCTACATAGGTCAACAACGCACTAGTGCGATCATTGCCCTGGTTGTCCGCTGCCTTCTCCATGCGCTCAGCCAGCATATCGTGCACGCCGCTGTTCCATTTGATCAGATCTTCAAAGGTCTCTGCCTTCATGTATCGCTCCCTTGTCTAAAATGTGGGAATGCTCTTCTGCGAAGAGATTCTCGCGTGATTGCCTTAGCGGCCATACTCATCCGACCCCGGCCCGCGCGGTAAGTTTATTTACCAGTGTAGACAACCACGCCAACGGCCCCGCGCCCACAACGAAACAGGGCGCCCGAAGGCGCCCTGTGTTTATCGCGTGTGAGTACCGCCAGCTCAGTTCTTGCTGCTGGTGAACTCGGGGTAGGCTTCCATCCCGCACTCGGACAGGTCCACCCCGCCGTACTCTTCCTCTTCGGTGACACGGATGCCCATGACAGCCTTGAGGATAGTCCAGATGATCAGGCTGGTGATGAAGACCCAGAGGAAGATGCTGACGATACCCAGCAGCTGACCACCGATGGTTGCGTCGCCGTTGGTGAACAGCACTGCCAGCACACCCCAGATACCCACTACACCGTGGACGGAGATGGCACCGACCGGATCGTCGATCTTCATCTTGTCCAGAGCCAGGATCGAGAACACTACCAGCACACCACCGGCTGCACCGATCAAGGTCGCCTGGAAGCCGCCCGGGTTTGCAGGATCTGCAGTGATTGCCACCAGACCGGCGAGCGCACCGTTGAGAGCCATGGTCAGGTCAGCCTTGCCGAACAGGATGCGAGCGACGACAAGTGCACCAATCAAACCACCGGCTGCTGCGGCGTTGGTGTTAACAAACACCTGGGCTACTGCGTTGGCATCAGCAATGTTGGAAACAACCAGCTGTGAGCCGCCGTTGAAGCCGAACCAGCCCAGCCACAGGATGAACGTACCCAGGGTAGCCAGCGGCAGGTTGGCACCGGGGATCGCATTGATCTGGCCGGAGGAGCCATACTTGCCCTTACGCGGACCGAGGACCAGAACACCAGCCAAGGCAGCAGACGCACCTGCCAGGTGGACGATACCGGAGCCAGCGAAATCGCTGAAGCCAGCCTCGGAGAGGAAACCACCGCCCCAGCTCCAGTAGCCCTGGATCGGGTAGATGAAGCCAGTCATGATGACCGCGAAGGTCAGGAAAGCGAACAGCTTCATGCGCTCGGCGACCGCACCAGAAACGATGGACATCGCAGTGGCAACGAACACAACCTGGAAGAAGAAGTCGGCACGGGCAGAGTAATAAGGTGCATCATCGCCACCAGCCAGCACATCTTCCGGAGCATTTTCCGCACCGATCAGCACGCCCAGGTTCGGCATGATGCCGCCCTCGTCGCCCGAATACATGATGTAGTAGCCAACGACCAGATACATCACGCTGGCGATTGCGTACAGAGTGATGTTCTTGGTGAGAATTTCGGTGGTGTTCTTGGCACGGACCAGACCAGCCTCGAGCATGGCGAAACCAGCCGCCATCCACATGACCAGCGCGCCGCAGATCAGAAAATAAAAGGTATCAAGTGCATACTTGATTTGTACGATGTCTTCCATAATAAGCCCCCCAAACAGGCTTGGTTACTGCATTCAGTGGACGAACTGAGCGGTCAGACTGCGTCTGTGCCTGTCTCGCCGGTACGGATACGGACAGCCTGTTCCAGGTTGACCACAAAGATCTTGCCGTCGCCGATCTTGCCGGTGTTGGCTGCCTTGGTGATGGCTTCGATGACACGGTCGAGCATGTCGTCGCCAATCGCTACATCGATCTTTACCTTGGGCAGAAAATCCACCACATATTCAGCGCCGCGGTACAGCTCGGTATGACCCTTCTGCCGGCCAAAACCCTTGACCTCGGTTACCGTGATGCCTTGCACGCCGATCTCCGATAGCGCTTCGCGCACGTCGTCCAATTTGAAAGGCTTGATAACAGCCGTTACTAATTTCATTTTATTTCTCCCGATTGATGGACTGCCCTGGGGGACAGGACCAGTCTATGCCGAGTTAGAGGCTTTTAGAAACGGACAATGCACAGATCCGATGCAGCAACCCGAAGCGCCGGCAAGAGCGTGCATAGCGAAAGCCACGTCAGCCACAGTCAACTGCTTCATATTCCAGTGCTCCTTGGTGGCTTTCGCGTTGTCATTCCGCAAAAATCACGTTGGCTTGAGGAGGGACGCCCGATTGCGGCTATCTCGCCTGTCTCACCTGCATGGTGCATTGCAGAAATCCTGCCATCTTTTATTTATCTAATTAATTCAGTTGCTTAGCCTCCTTCCCCCGGGTTGCGGCAATTGGCCAGTCGCAGCATGTGCACCATATCGGTGCAGTGTTGATTTGAGGCGATCCGATATCGCGCACTAATTCGCCGGACCGTGACAGGACGAAATCCCGACCCGGTGGTAGACTCGTGTTTTGCGCTGGCCAGCCGCCCGGCAAGCGCTACCGACCAGAACGCAGGATCCACATTATGTTGCACAAAGTCTTCATCGATGCTGTCAGCAACCAGGCAACCCGCCTGTTGATGAGCGAAAAGGGCCTGCCTGCACCGGACGTAGAGAAACATCTGAAATCGCTGCTGCACAGTGCGCTGGCGAAGCTGGACGTAGTCAGCCGGGATGAGTTTGAAACCCAGCAAGTCGTATTGCAGCGTACCCGCGAGCGTCTGGAAGCCCTCGAACGGCGCGTCACCGAAATGGAGCAGCGCCAGCAACCACCGACTACCTGAAGCAGCGGCCCGTGCCCCATATAGCCGGGGCAGGCCCAGCAGGTGGTCTGATCAAGGAGTGATCATGTCCCTGGCTATTGTCCACAGCCGAGCCAAACTGGGTATCGCCGCCCCGTCCGTCACAGTCGAAGTGCATCTGGCCAACGGTATGCCCAGTCTCACCCTCGTGGGCCTTCCGGAAACCGCCGTACGGGAAAGCAAGGATCGGGTGCGCAGCGCCCTGCAAAATGCCAAGCTGGAATTCCCGAGTCTCAAACGGATCACCATCAACCTGGCGCCGGCCGACCTGCCGAAGGAAGGCGGACGCTTCGACCTGGCAATTGCCCTCGGTCTGCTGGCGGCCAGCGGACAGATTCCGGCAGACTGCCTTGACCAGTGCGAATGCCTCGGCGAGCTGGCGCTGTCAGGCGAACTCCGGCCAGTGCAAGGCGTACTACCCGCGGCGCTGGCTTGCCGCGAAGCCGGCCGCAGTCTGTTGCTGCCCCGCGCCAATGCTGCCGAAGCCGCGCTAGTGCGGGGCGTGCACATCGTCGCGGCAGACCACCTGCTTGAACTGTGTGAACATCTGCGCGGAGAGCGCGAGATAACCCCCCAACCATCGAGCACCATCGCCCCACCGGAGCGGGGGCTGGCCGATCTGGCCGATGTACAAGGGCAGGCCCAGGCCAAGCGCGCGCTTATCGTCGCCGCCAGTGGCGGGCACAATCTCCTACTGTTCGGCCCGCCGGGCACCGGCAAAACGCTGCTGGCCAGCCGTATGCCAGGCATTCTGCCGCCGCTGTCTGAAGACGAAGCGCTCGAGGTCGCAGCCGTTCAATCAGTATGCAGTCACGGGCCGTTGCAAAGCTGGCCGCTGCGTCCTTTTCGAGCGCCCCACCATGGTGCATCTGCCGCTGCGCTGGTCGGCGGCGGCAGCCAGCCGCGCCCCGGCGAGATCAGCCAGGCGCACAACGGCGTACTGTTTCTCGATGAGTTTCCGGAGTTTGATCGCAAGGTGCTGGAAATGCTGCGCGAACCCATGGAGTCGGGAAACATCCACATCGCCCGGGCCCGCGAGACCCTGACCCTTCCTGCGCGCTTCCAGTTGATCGCAGCAATGAACCCGTGCCCCTGTGGCTACCAGGGTGACCCTTCCGGTCGATGCCGCTGTACCCCGGAACAGATCCAGCGCTATCGCAGCAAGCTGTCCGGCCCGCTACTTGATCGCATCGACTTACACCTGGCGATGCACAACGAGCCCTTCACCATGGCCGGCAAAGCGCGCGGCGAGCCGGATAGCCAGACTGCCGGCGCCCAGGTTCTGGCTGCCAGGCAGATTCAACACAGGCGCCAGGCATGCCTGAACGCGCACCTGGATCTGGCCGGGCTGCGTGATCACTGTCAGTTGGAAGATGCCGATGCGCGCTGGCTGGAGCTGGCGATAGAGCGCCTGGGGCTTTCCCACCGGGCCAGTCACAGGGCATTGAAAGTGGCGCGGACACTGGCCGATCTGGAGGCTACCGAGCATCTCGCTCGCAGGCATCTGGCTGAAGCACTGCAATACCGGCAACTGGACCGCCGCGCAGAAGCCTAGGAACAGCTCAGCTGGGACTCTTCACGGCCCATGTTATAGGCGTCCATGAAATAGCACAGTTCGTCAAAGGGTAAAGCCGGACTGATGAAAAAGCCCTGTACCTGGTCACAGCCCAGTGAGCGCAGCTCGGCCAGCTGCTGGCGATGCTCCACCCCTTCGGCCACGACTTCCAGGTCCAGGCTATGGCCCAGCTCTATCATTGCTGCCACCAGCTGACGGTCGGAACGGGTTTCGGTGATGCCCTTGACGAAACTGCGATCGATTTTGAGGAGATCGATCGGCAAACGCTGCAGGTGCATGAACGAGGAGAAGCCCGTGCCGAAATCGTCCAGCGAGAAACGCACACCGAGGCCGGTCATACCCTGCATGGTGGCGAGCACTTGATCAGGATTCTGCATGACTGCCGTTTCGGTCAGTTCGAACTCCAGCCAGTGCGGATCGATGCTGGTCTTTTCCAGCAGGCGCTTGACCGTCGGCAGTAGTTGGCTGTCCTGAAACTGGCGGAACGACACATTGACCGCCACATGGATTGGTGGGTGATTGCGCCGATGCAACTTGGCCAGGTCATGACAAGCGCGGGCAATCACCCAGTACCCCATGGGTACGATAAGGCCCGTTTCTTCGGCAAGTGGAATGAACTCGTTCGGGCCGAGCAAACCACGCTCTGGATGGCGCCAGCGTATCAGCCCCTCGAGCCCGACAATCCTGCCAGTAGCCAGATTGACCCGCGGCTGATAGTGCAGCTCCAGTTGGTTACCACGCAACGCCTGACGCAACGCAGTCTCGAATTCGATCAGACTGTTGGCCTGCAAATTGATCCGATCATCGTAGAAATGGTAGTTGCAACCGCGCTGGCTCTTGGCCTGTAGCATGGCCATATTCGCGTGCAGGGTCAGGCTGTCGACTGTCTGCCCGCCCTCGGGGTATGTAGCGATGCCGACACTACAGCCCAGCAGCAGGCTTTCCTGCTCTACCAGAAAAGGCTCGGCCAGCTCACTGACCATTTTTTGCGCGATCTGCAGAAGATTACTGGCCCGCGCGTAGTCTTCGATGATGATGGCGAACTCATCACTGCCCATGCGGCCAACGGTATCGGTATTACGCAGTATGCCGCGCAGCCGGGCTACCACTTCCTTGATGATGCTGTCGCCCGCGCCATGGCCCAGGGTCTCATTGACGTGACGAAAGTTGTCCAGATCGAGAAACATCAGCGCGAGGGGCTGATTGGTCCGCAATGCGCGGCGCATGCCGAGTTTGAGGCGGTCCTGAACCATGTAGCGGTTGCAGACGCCCGTCAACGGATCGTAACTGGAGGCATGGTCGAGGGCGGATTTGAGCGCCTGACGCTCGATTGCGTAATAGAAGCAACGGATCAGTTCGCTGGCGCTGGACTGGTCCCACAGGCTGTCGCAGCTGGCCTCGGAGGAGCGCCGAAACTCTGGCTCTGCCACCAGATGGATCACCGGGATGCCGGACTGGCAGGCGTCAGCGAGAAACTCACTGCGGGTAACAATTGCCTCGATACCTCCCTCTTCTATCAGAGGTCTGGCGGCTGCCCAATCAGCAACACGGACCAGCTCGAAAGGGCACTGCGTCACGGACATCAACCGTCGACGTAGCAAAACCGAAGCACCTTCATCCCTATCGAGCAGCAGTACGCGCTGCGTTTGGCGCTCGGCAATCACATCCTGTCCCCCGGTTGCCTTTATAAATTAGTTATATAGAGCATCTTTGTTAAAGTAAGTTATATCGAACAAATGTTCAACTACCAACGCTAGCTTTTAGCCATCACTCTAATGCAGTGCCAATTTCGGTTAAACTCCACCCCCCTCAGACCAGGAGTTCATCACCGGTGGCAAAGCTCAACCCCCGTCAACAGGAGGCCGTCAACTACATCAGCGGCCCCTTGCTGGTGCTCGCCGGTGCCGGAAGCGGCAAGACCAGCGTGATCACGCGCAAGATCGCCTATCTGGTGCGCGATTGCGGGATAAAAGCGCAGAACATTGTGGCGTTAACTTTTACCAACAAGGCCGCCCGCGAGATGAAAGAGCGCGTCAGCCTGCTGATCAAAGGTAACGAAGCGCGCGGCCTGACCGTCTCGACCTTTCACAATCTGGGCCTGAACATCATCCGCAAGGAACACAAGCGTCTGGGGTACAAGCCCGGGTTCTCGATCTTCGACCAGCAGGACGCCCAGGCGCTGATCACCGATCTGATGCACCGCGACTACGGTGCCGACGAGGGCACCGAAGGCATCCAGGCGCAGATCTCCAGCTGGAAAAACGATCTTATCAGCCCCGAAGATGCACTGGCCCAGGCCAAGACGCCCCAGGAGCAGACTGCCGCCAGCGTATACATGCACTACAACCGAACGCTCAAAGCCTATAACGCGGTCGACTTCGACGATCTTATTCTCGTGCCTGTTGCACTTTTTCGCGATCACCCGGATGTGTTGGAAAAATGGCAATTCCGCATACGCTACATGCTGGTCGACGAATACCAGGACACCAATGCCAGCCAGTACCTGCTGGTCAAGATGCTGGTGGGCCAGCAGGCGCGCTTTACCGTGGTCGGCGACGATGACCAATCCATCTATGCCTGGCGCGGCGCGCGCCCGGAGAATCTGGCGCAGTTGAAGGACGACTTCCCGGCGCTCAAGGTGGTGATGCTCGAACAGAATTACCGCTCCACCAGCCGAATCCTCAAGGCGGCCAATACGCTGATCGCAAACAACCCCCATGTGTTCGAGAAACAACTCTGGAGTGAGCTCGGCTTCGGCGATCCAATCCGCGTGATTCGCTGTCGCAACGAGGAAATGGAGTGCGAGCGGGTCGCCACCGAGATTCAGACCCAGCACCTCAAGCACAAGCGCGCGTGGAAGGATTTTGCCATTCTCTATCGTGGCAACCACCAGTCACGTCTGCTCGAGCTCAAGCTGCAGCACCACCAGATCCCCTATCACCTGTCTGGTGGCACCAGCTTTTTCAGCCGTCAGGAGGTCAAGGACCTGATGGCCTACTTCCGCTTGCTGGTCAACCCGGACGACGATAACGCCCTCCTGCGAGTGATCAACGTGCCGCGCCGGGAAATCGGACCCGCCACGCTGGAAAAGCTCGGCACCTACGCCACCGGACGCGATATCAGCCTGTTCAGCGCCTGCAGTGAAATGGGCCTGGCCGAACATCTTGAGCCTCGCTACTGCGAACGCCTGCAGCGGTTCGGCAACTGGCTCGATGGGGTGCGCAAGAAGTGCAGCGAAGGCGATCCGATCGAAGCCCTGCGCGGCATGGTCAACGACCTGGACTACGAAAACTGGCTGCGCCAGAACTGCTCCAGCGATGACGTGGCGGCCAAACGTATGGGTAATGTCTGGTTTCTGGTCGAAGCGCTCAAGAACACCATCGAGAAGGATGAAACCGGCAAGACGGATATAGAGGACGCGATCGCCAAGCTGGTCTTGCGTGACATGCTTGAGCGCCACGAAGAGGAAGAAGACACCGACCGGGTGCAGCTAATGACTCTCCATGCCTCAAAAGGTCTGGAATATCCCCATGTGTTCATCGTCGGCATGGAAGAGGAGATCATACCCCACCGCTCCAGCATCGAAGCCGACAGCGTCGAAGAGGAGCGCCGCCTGGCCTACGTGGGCATCACCCGGGCGCAGCGCACACTGACGTTTACCTATGCCGCGCGCCGGCGCCAGTTCGGCGAGATCATCGACTGCCTACCGAGCCGGTTCCTCGACGAACTACCAGCCGAAGATCTGGAGTGGGAAGGCACCGACGACGCGCCCCCCGAAAAGAAACAGGCCAGGGGCAACTCTGCCCTGTCGGACATTCGCAGCATGCTCGGCAGCAAAAGCTGAACTCCCAATAGCGCGCACAAAAAAGCCACCCGAAGGTGGCTTTTTAGGGCTGGTGCCGCTTACTGCAGACCGGACATGTGCTCGACAGCGGCGTGGATCTCTTCACGCGAGCAATCACCGCAGGTACCTTTTGGCGGCATCGCACCCACGCCGTTGATCGCGGAGGTCACCAGATCGTCAAAGCTGCCGGCTGCGGCCAGGCGAGCTTCCCAGGCGGCGCTATCGCCAGTCTTGGGCGCACCCAGTACGCCTGCGCTATGGCAGGCCGTGCAGAACTGGCCATACACTGCGTCGCCGGTGCGCGCTGCGCCGGCAGCGGCGGCTGCGACAGGCATGGTGCCCACATCGGCGCAGGGGTCGCCAGCGACACAGACCACACCGAAAGGCTTGATGCGCTCGGCGATGCTGTCATTGATCGACTGGGCAAACGCACCGCCCGCCACCAGAACCAGCAGGGCCGCCGAGGCAGCCAGAAGTTTTTTCACAGTCATCACCTAACATCCTCATCATGGCTTGTTTTTTCGAGCCCAAGTGCAATGCCCGGACAATGTGCGCGAGTATACCGGCAAACCCGCAGCCAACAAAATAGCAACTGTAACCAGCGACAATGGGTCGCGGCGACGGGTGACCAAGCTCATCCCCCGCAAGCATGGACGCCGACGCAATCAATGGGTATTATTGCGCCCCTGAAACGCACCCGTAGCTCAGCTGGATAGAGTACTGCCCTCCGAAGGCAATACTCAGTCACTTGTGCCACGATGCGGCTAAAGGTCAAAATGACCGCGCTTTACCTATATGCACCCGTAGCTCAGCTGGATA
>Ga0105357_10001939_pt1 | contig 11109 bp, 9 predicted proteins | sample GOMGulsemesocosm_4_FD_83660 | JGI IMG/M metagenome (GOLD analysis project Ga0105357, IMG submission 83660) | Methane-oxidizing microbial communities from mesocosms in the Gulf of Mexico - GOM15B Gulf of Mexico | ecosystem: Environmental > Aquatic > Marine > Cold seeps | place: USA: Gulf of...
TGGCCTACCAAGCTACTGTGTTTGCTTGTTTTTCAAAGAGTTAATGATCAAATATGGCGCGCCCGAGATGATTCGAACATCCGACATTCGCCTTCGGAGGGCGTCATATTAATATTTACTCTAAATCATTTGAAACCATTAACAACCACTTTACCCTCATAAACAACTGTATTTAATTGATAAAAATCATATTTGTGGTTACCATATGGTTTCGTTTAGTTGCGCTTAATTTATTTTTACCGTCAACTCAACGTCAATTCATATTAAAGTCTTTGGGTGGTTTAGATGGGATCTATAAATAGAAAAGTTAAGTTAACTGATGCCATAATTAGTTACTCAAAGAGTGGGAAGAGTGGCAACTCTAAATTAGAAGCATTTCAAAATGCCTTAATTGAAAAAGGCGATATTCTTCGTGATACAGAGATAAAAGGTTTTCAAGTAATACGGTCAGGTAATGATACTGTTAGTTTTCGATACTATTACCGTATTAATGGATTGAGAAAAAACATTACTCTTGGCAGGTTTCCTGAGATTACAGTAGCAGCTGCAAGAGCACTCGCTAAAGAAAAAGCTTTAGCTGTTGCGAATGGTAAAAGCCCTGTCGATGAAAAAAGAGAAGCATTAGTTACCCATAAACTCACGCTTCAATATTATTTAGATCATGACTATTCTATATTTATGGAGAGAGCAATTGATAAGAAAGGCTATTTAGCAAGGGTAAAAAATCATTTTCCAGAGCTATTAAATAAACCTTTAGCTGATATAACAAAAACAGATCTAGTTAAATGGATTCAACAGCAAACCAAAAAATATAAAAACCATGAAAAAGGCTATTCTGCCGATTCAATACGTGGACGCTACTCCGCTCTCAAGTCACTAATGGCTCATGCTGTACGTAATAGGGTAATTGATCACAATCCATTTGACCTTATGGAAACTCTTGATTTTCATCGCAATGAAACTGCAACAGATCACGTAAAAAGGCACTACTTAACAATTGCTCAACAAGAAGCTTTTTTACTATCCTTGGATAATTATCAAGAAAAACTGAGAAAGGAACGTAGAAATAGCCGAAGTCATGGCCGCTCTTATTTACTTGACTTAGATAGCATTGAAATTACTTCTCACCACAAACCAATGTTTTTTATCCTTTATTATATGGGAATGCGTCCAGGTGATGTTATTGGACTTGAATGGGAACATGTTATTGATACTCCTTTTGCTTGTAGTATTACTAAAGTTTTGGAAAAAACTAGAAGAAAAATTAAAACACCAACAGTTATACCAATGCCAGAACAGGTAATATTTATTTTGAGGGTATGGTGTAAACAGCAAGGTAACCCAGAAAATGGACTTGTATTTCCTTCGCCTGTTAATGGTAAGCGGATGAGTAAGAGTTGTTTAGACTCATGCTGGAAATGGGTTAGGCAAGATGCCAAGTTTCCGAAACAATATGTACTCTACACGCTGAGACATAACTATATATCTTGGCTAATCATGAATGGCGTTCACTTAAAAGTTATTGCTAATTTAGTCGGACATAAAACTACGGCCATGATAGAAAGTCACTATGGTCATCTTTCTTCTGGAATAACTGACAAAGCAGTTCACGGATTCTCTAACCTATTGATTAATAACAATTAATTTAATTATAAAAGAGAGATAATGGAATGGTGAGGGATTTATTATTTTAACTCATAAAATAACTATATATTGTGTTTTTATAATATGGAGACACAACATATAGTGCCCATTGGAATTAAATATTTTTATAATAAAAAATGTTCCACATGAAACTTATAACAATTAACTTTAAGTAAGTTATTTAATATATTGATTTGCAAGTATTTTATGCACTACTTATTGCACTACCTAATAAACGTTAAATAACCATTTTAAACTTAAAAGACAAAAGACTAAAAAACTGTAATATAATTTTAATCGTCTGAGTTACAGACAAAAAAAAGCACGGTCTTCAGAGTACCAGTCCGAAGCCGTGCACATTAATCTAACCAACGACTCATCAAAAAAGTGATGATTATTTTTATGGAATTTTTGACCCTCCATAATGGTTTACTAAAAAGTAAAACCATGGTTATATTTTGCATTTTGCTAAAGCGATAGTCTACAAAAAACTTAGTAGCTTAAACAGGAACTCATGTAAAGGTTTCTGAATGTGCTGTATTTTCTAGCGTATGCTAAAACTGACAAAATAAAATTTATAAACAAATAGCGCACCTTTTGCCGAGTCGTCTCATAAGAAAATTATTAAAATGACTATAAAATCAGAAAATATAAATTCTGAAGTTCTAACCCCTGCTCAAGCTAGCGGGCATATAAAAGTTAATAATGGCTCAACTGATGGCCTGAAAAAATCCCGCAATACAGGAGAACTATGGGGTTATCCTGCGCCTAAATTCTTAAAAGCAAAACGAAAGGTGCTTTATCGTAAATCTGACCTTGATACTTTTTTAGCTCAACTTCCTCAATATCACAGCAATGCTGAAGCAATGGAGGGCTAAAATATGGATTTAGTAAAAATTAACTCACAAAATGAAGCCGTTACCTCTCACCTTATTATTTCTGAAGGTATGAGGGTTTCTCAACACTCTTCACTAGAACTTATTAAGCGATATAAAAAAGACTTAGAGAAATTTGGAAAGCTCTCATTTCAAATGATACCTTTAGAGTCAGGGCAAAAACAAAAGCAATTCATGCTTAATGAGCGTCAAGCTACTTTGTTAATAACATTGATGCGAAACACTCCTGAAACAGTTGCTTTCAAAGTAAAGCTAGTGGAGCACTTTGCAAAAATACAAACATGGATTAAAGAACGCCAACAATCCACCACCGAATATAAGACAATGTCCTCCATACTAAAAGGATCACGACAATTAATTGGAAAGGAAACTAAATCATTTCATTACAGTAATGAAGCAAAATTGGTTAATTGGGCATTATTCGGTGAATTTAAACCCGTGAATAAAGACTTGCTATCCAGTGATGAGATCGTTGTATTTAATGAGCTACTATCTATGAATGCAGTATTAATTGGTTCTGGTATAGACCGAGTTCAACGACAGGAATCATTGCGGAATATGGCGGAGCTTAAGCACACTGTCCTCCCCTAGGCTACATAATGTTACCTATAAAAGATCAAGGGAAAAATAAGCCCCATTAACCAATAGATTAACAGGGGCTTTTTCTAAAATAAATGACATATAACAACTTAATATATTGAAATTATAGCATTTGTTCGAGTTTTAAGCCCTAAGGAATAAGTGATAAATGAGCTTCATAAACCAAATCAACAAGCCTTTCAGAGTATATAACGATAATTTCATTGAAATTAGATTAGAACTGTAACAAAGGAAGTTAATGTGGCTAAAAAACATAACTTACCCTTTGATAAAGTGGGCGGAACACTGGTTCTTAATCGTAGATTACTAACCAGTAATGCCTTTACGGAGCTAAAGCCAACCGATAAAGTATTGATAACTTTACTTCAGTTACACTGGCGAAATGATAAGCCTGTTAGTTATGGCGTAAGGGAGGCGGCAAAAAAAATCCCTTGTAGTATAAATACAGCAGGCAAAAGTTTCTCTAAACTTCAAGAGCATGGCTTTATTGAATGCGTAGAGCAATCTCAGTTTAGCAGTCGGTTAGGAAGCCGAGCGCGTGATTGGAGGCTAACTTGGCTCCCTTATTTAGATCAACCACCGACAAATGAATGGGAACAATGGAGGATAACAAATTCAGTTAACGGTATTAAATAGAAGTACACAAAATAATTTAGTGTATTAAATAAGAATACACAAATTAAGGCACTAATGGTTTGTGTCTTAAATAAGAGTACACAAAAGCACTATTTTCGGTCGCTAGCGTTACGTCATTTAAGACACACCTACATATACCACTCTATAACAAACTAGTTTATGAATAGCGTTACGACACTTAAAGAAATTGCATGGTCGCATAATCCTGAAGAGGGAGAGATTATTGGTACTTTAATCACTCAGCCTGAGAAAGTAGAATTTATCATGGAAACAAAGAATGAATTGGTAGCTCACGCATTTATAAAAGATAATAGCAAACGAAAATGGCGCGTTAGAACTAATGCTCAGCTCGCTAGCCAATTACTGACATACAGTACAGGGCAAAAAATTAAACTTACTGGCATAAAAGGCAGCTTATGCAAAAATGCTTGGGGAAATGCAAAAAGACAAATTGTTCCTTCTATCATCGAACTGAAAGAATAAGTAAACTTCCCTAATGATTTCGGTAAAATAAAACTCTAAACTAGAACCATATAGCTTTAAAAACAGCAAAGGAACTCAATGGCGATTAAAAAATCAGAACTCTACTCATCATTATGGCAAAGCTGTGATGAACTACGTGGAGGAATGGACTAGGCTGTCGAAACATAGCGCTTAAATTATAAATATCCATAATATTCAATGATTTGAAAAATATATCCCTATTAAAAAGCAGCCTATATCCTCGCTTCAACCCTCTAGCATCCACTTTTAATTAAATAATCAAACACTTATAAATATTTAAAAGGATTAAATTTGTCATGTTTTCTTTTGAAATTTATCATATTATGGATTATAGTTAATCCAACTTAAAACATTTTTTGAGAGTAAAAACCCTCAAAAATAGAGAGAGAGGGAAGACTCCAATCCATGCTTCAACTATCAAAAATATTACACAGCCGTGATACATGGAAACGCACAACCATCGAATGCCGCTATGAAATACGAGAATTTAAAAAAACTAAACAGCGTCACCTGAAAAAGATAGCCGATCTTAAGCGCGAGAATCGCGAGTTGAAACAACAGGTACTTGAGGTAAAAAAAACATAATTTTAATTTAAACAGAGAGAATGTAAAACCCACCGCGCTTGCCAAGATAAGAAATGATCCGCAACTCATTGATATAAAAGATGCCGATCAAACGCGTGTTCTTTGTGTCTTATTAACATTGAATGCAGTTGTTTCTTATCGTAGTGTTCCACGCATTCTCAAGTTGTTTAAGTCAAAAACAAACTATTCAGTTGGCTGGGTTCCTCATTTCACCTCCGTGATCAACTGGAGTTTGCGTTTAGGGTTAGGGTTTCTGACTCAAGTACAGACAGTCACTAAACCCTGGGTTGCCATTATTGACCACTCTATTGATATAGGGACTAAAAAAGCTTTAGTTGTTCTGCGGGTTGAAGTAGATGCCTTATCAAAACGGGGATCTGCCATTCGACTGGAAGATTGTGAATGCATTGGCCTCACTGTATCCGACAAGGTGACTGGCGACACACTCTGCCCAGAATTAGAAGATATTTTCACCCGTGCGGGTAAGCCAGTCGCCATTATAAAAGATAGAGATGCCACCCTTAACAAAGGGGTTCGACTATGGTCAAATCAACAAGATCAGACTGTACCCACTATTGATGATATAGGTCATACGATAGCGACCGCTCTTAAAGCTCAGTTTGAGAAACTGGGTATTTATAAGCGATTCACCGCACTCGTCAGTCACGGTGCGAAATGTTTGCGTCAAACAGAGCTTGCTTTTCTCATGCCACCAAAATTACGTAGTAAAGGGCGTTTTCAAAGTATTGGTAAGCTGGGGGAATGGGCTGAAAAGATGTTAAATGCTTTTGCGGTCAAAGGTCCTGCTGAAGAAGGTAGCCAGCTGGCTAAACTACGAAAGGCATTTCCAGACTTCAGTCAATCAAGAGACTTTATTGTCCGGTTTGCATCCACGACCAAAATCATTTCGCAGGTCATGGAAATCCTTAAAAATAACGGACTGGATAAAACCACTTATAAACAATGCTTTGAACTTTCAAGAAAGCTACCCAGAAACTCAAAAGTAAAAAAGTGCTTACAAAGCTGGTTAAAGAAGAATGTCACACTCCAGAAGAAACTGACTTCTCTACCGTTGCAAGTCAGTAGTGATATTATCGAATCGCTTTTTGGAAACTTTAAGCATATTATTGAGCGTAGTCCACAGGCAGATATGAACCGCACAGTGCTTCTCATTCCAGCACTCTGTGGAAAGTTGACGGATACCTCTGTAACACAGGCGTTGAGACAGACATCCCAGGCTAATATTAAAGCATGGGAGAAAAAATATATTGCTTACACAGTGCGAAAAAAACGGCATGCATTTTTCAATGGCGGTAATAGCCACAATACGGGGAAATATAAGATGACCTAGAAGTCGCGCTTCGACAGCCTAGGAATGGACTCTAGCCAATATAAAGATTATGTATTGGTGCTGTTATTTATAAAATATATTAGTGATAAATATGCAGGACAAGCTTTTGCACCTGTTACTGTGCCAGAGGGAGCAAGCTTTAAAGACTTGGTTGCATTAAAAGGCAAAGCCACCATTGGTGATGATATTAATAAACAGATTATTTCACCGCTAAAAGAAGCCAATAAACTTTCATCCATGCCAGATTTTAATGATCCTGAAAAGTTGGGTTCTGGTAAAGAAATGGTAGATAAACTAAGCAGTCTTATTGCTATCTTTGAAAATAAAGCCTTAGACTTCTCAAATAACAGAGCTGAAAATGATGATATTTTAGGGGATGCATTTGAATTTTTAATGAGTCATTTCGCTACTGAAAGTGGCAAAAGTAAAGGTCAGTTTTATACCCCGTCAGAAGTCAGTCGTATTATGGCTCAGATTATTGGTATTAAATCGGCTGATACAAAAAAAGAAACTACCGTTTATGACCCAACTTGTGGATCAAGCTCCTTATTATTAAAAGTGGCTGTTGAAGCAAAGACAGATGTTACTTTATTTGGACAAGAAAAAGATGCCAGTACCAGTGGCTTAGCCCGTATGAATATGATTCTGCATCATCAGCCAGATGCAGAAATAAAACAGAGCAACACCTTGGCTAACCCCTTATTTAAAAATGAGCAAGGACAACTACAAACCTTTGATTATGTAGTTGCAAATCCGCCTTTTAGTGATAAACGCTGGACACAAGGGGTTGATGCAGAAAATGATCCTTTTAAGCGTTTTGAAAATATCGGCATACCTCCCGATAAAAATGGAGATTATGCCTATTTACTGCATATTATTCGTAGCTTAAAAAGCCAAGGTAAAGGCGCGTGTATTTTACCGCATGGGGTTTTATTTAGAGGTAATGCTGAGGCGGATATACGCAAAGCACTTATTCGTAAAGGTTTGATAAAAGGTATTATTGGCCTACCCGCTAATCTATTCTTTGGTACGGGTATTCCTGCTTGTATTATTCTGATTGATAAAGAAAATGCACAAAGTCGACAAGGCATTTTTATGGTTGATGCAGGTAAGGGCTTTATTAAAGATGGCAATAAAAACCGTTTACGTGAAATGGACGTACATAAAATTGTTGATATATTTAATAAACAGATAGAAATAAAAAGCTATAGTCGGATGATCTCAGTGAGTGAAATTGAGAAAAATGACTTTAACCTTAATATTCCGCGTTATATAGACAACAGTGAGCCAGAAGATCTGCAAGATATAGAAGCGCATTTATTAGGGGGTATTCCTCAAGTAGATATAGATGAGCTGCAATCCTATTGGCAACATTTCCCTCAGTTAAAAAATACCTTGTTTAAAGTGGCTAATCGCGAGCATTATTTAAATCTACAAATAGACGTACAAGCGATTAAACAAAGTATCTTTACTCATCCAGAATTTAAACAGTTTATCGAACAGATGGATCAAGTCTTTAGTCGTTGGCAAAAAGAGACAACTAAAGCATTTAAAGCTCTAGAGATAGGCTTTCACCCAAAAGAATTGATTCATACGGTGAGTGAAGATTTACTTATTTCCTACACAGATAAACCTTTATTAAATAAATATGATGTCTACCAGCATTTAATGAATTACTGGGATGAAGTAATGCAGGATGATTGCTATTTAATTGCTGCGGATGACTGGAAAGCAGAAACTTACCGTATTATTGAAATTAATAAAAAAGGTAAGGAAGTTGATAAAGGCTGGACGTGCGATTTAATACCTAAGCAATTATTAATTAATCGGTATTTTAGTGAAGAGCAGCAAGCTATTGATGGCCTCAAGACAGAGCTAGAAAATATACAAACAGAATTAACCGAGCTAGAGGAACAACACAGCGCTGAAGAGGGTGTTTTTACAGAATTGGAAAAAGTGAATAAAGCGCATATTAGCGCACGCTTAAAAGTAATAAAACTAAGTGTTGATGATACCTTGGTAGAAGAGCAACAAGTACTAAGCCAATACTTAATATTACTGCAACAAGAAGCCACTAAAAAGAAAACGATTAAAGAAGAAGAAACAGCATTAGACAAGACATTATTGGGCTTTTATCCAACGCTTAATGTTGAGCAAATAAAACAATTAGTGGTAGATGATAAATGGATAGCAAGTATTGAGTTGGCAATACAAACAGAAATGGATAGGCTCAGCCAAAAACTCACCCAACGTATAAAGGAACTGGCAGAGCGTTATCAAACACCCATGCCAGAACAAACTAAAAATGTATTCACATTGGAAGAAACAGTCAATGCACATTTAGCAAAGATGGGATTTAGCTTTTAATTAAGTAGCGATTAATGAGTTACAAAATCTCATCATTAGCTCTAGCTTAGTAAAACCAAAAATAACATGCACATAAAAAGGGTTTTTATGGGTATGTTGAAATGGGGTAAGCAATTAACATAGGTAGAAAAATGATGTTTTTACCCATAATAGGCATAACGTGGGTAAAAAATGGGTTAATTTACCCCTATCAATAAAAACACCTACCCAAAACAGTGCTTTCTTGCGTATGTAAGCTGAGTGTTTATATAAAACTTAAAGTAACACCTCTGTACTATGGATCAATTAATAATTTATAACACCCAAGATGGTAAATCCTCAGTTGCCCTATATACACAAGATGGGGAAGTTTGGATGAATCAAAATCAACTGGCTGAACTTTTTGACACCTCTAAGCAAAATATTAGTCTGCATATTACTAATATCATAGAAGACAGTGAGTTACATGAAAACTCAGTTAGCAAGGATTACTTGACAACTGCCACCGATGGGAAAAAATATACCGTTGCTTTTTATAGTCTGGAAATGATATTGGCTATAGGCTTTAGAGTAAGAAGCCCTCGGGGGGTTCAATTTCGACAATGGGCAAACCAAAACCTGACAGAGTACATGATAAAAGGCTTTGTTATGGATGATGAGCGCTTAAAGAACCCTGATGGCAGACCAAGCTATTTTGATGAACTATTGGCGCGTATTCGTGATATTAGGTCATCAGAAAAACGCTTTTATCAAAAAGTAAGAGAGCTATTTGCACTGAGTAGTGATTACGATACCACCGACAAAGCAACACAAATGTTTTTTGCAGAGGCTCAAAACAAAATCCTCTATGCCATTACTCAACAAACAGCCGCTGAAATTATCAGTAGCCGAGCCGATGCCAGTAAAGAAAACATGGCATTAACGCACTACAGCGGTGGGCGAGTTCGTAAAGAAGATATTTATATTGCTAAAAATTATCTAACAGAAGATGAGTTAGATGACCTTAACCGCTTTGTGACTGTATTTTTAGAAACGGCAGAATTAAGAGCAAAGAATAAGCAAGATATTACCACTCAGTTTTGGCGAGAAAATATTACTAAAATTATAGAGTTTAACGATAGGCCATTGCTTAACCATAAAGGCAGTATTAGCCATGCTCAAATGAAAACACAGGTTAGTGATGTTTATAAAGAATTTAATAGCAACAGAAAGAAACTAGCCGCTAAGCATGCTGATATACAAGACCTAGAAGGGTTAACGCAACTAGAACAACAAATTAAGAAACAATAAATTAATCATTCCCACGGAGACCGTGGGAACTATAAATTGATGGGGATGATAAAAGGGATGAGTGGCGTGATTAAGGCAGGTTATAAGCAAACTGAGGTGGGGCTGATTCCTGAGGATTGGATGGTTAGTTCTATCTCTGGCTCTATGACACTAATTAATGGATATGGGTTTAAGCCGGGTGAATGGAGCACTAGAGGACTTCCTATCATTAGAATCCAAAATTTAAATGATGCTGATGCCCCATTTAACTACTTCAATGGCAACATTGAAGAAAAATATCATATTAGAGTTAATGATCTATTATTTGCATGGTCTGGAAGTAAAGGGACTTCATTTGGCGCACGAATTTGGCAAGGAGAGCATGCACTTTTAAATCAACATATTTTTAAAGTAATTCCTCATCATCAACAGTTGACAAAGAAATATGCTTACCTTGTTTTACATAAAGTACAAGAAGATATTGAGAAGATGGCTCATGGTTTTAAATCATCTTTTGTTCATGTAAAGAAATCTGACCTTATTAAAGTACTATTGCCAATTCCTTTAATAAAAGAACAAACAGCTATCGCCAAAGCTTTAAGCGATACGGATGCCTTGATTCAATCCCTTAATCAACTGATAGCCAAAAAATGCCAGATTAAACAAGGGGCAATGCAAACTTTGTTTAATCCTTATGATCAGTGTGGGGTATTAAAAGCTGGGTGGACGATAAATAAGCTTGGTGATATTGCCTCTTTTTACAAAGGAAAAGGGTTGCCTAAAAGTGCTTTAGTTTTAAATGGAAAGAATAAGTGTATTCATTATGGAGAACTGTTTACTAAATACTCAGAGAATATCAATAATATTTTGAGTAAGACTAATTCTTCAGAACAGAGTATTGTTTCACAGAGAAATGATGTATTGATGCCAACATCAGATGTAACTCCCAACGGCCTAGCAACTGCTAGCTGCATTAAAGAAGATAATGTAATTTTGGGGGGAGATATTCTAATTATTAGGGCGTTTAAAGGAGAGTTAGATGGTGTGTTCTTTTCATATCTTGTGAATATAGAGCGTGATCAAGTTATGCAGTTAGTTACAGGTTCAACTGTATATCACTTGTATGGGAGTGATATGGCTAAATTTGAATTTTCAATGCCTGATAATATTAATGAACAAACCCAAATAGCCAAAATAATAACCGATATGGACACCGAAATCACCAACCTAGAAACCAAACGCGATAAATACCAGCAAATCAAACAAGGTATGATGCAA
>Ga0105357_10001943_pt1 | contig 11103 bp, 10 predicted proteins | sample GOMGulsemesocosm_4_FD_83660 | JGI IMG/M metagenome (GOLD analysis project Ga0105357, IMG submission 83660) | Methane-oxidizing microbial communities from mesocosms in the Gulf of Mexico - GOM15B Gulf of Mexico | ecosystem: Environmental > Aquatic > Marine > Cold seeps | place: USA: Gulf of...
AATGGTCACATGCTGGCCGATGTCGACACGCCTGCTGCACTCGACGCGCTTTCCCGATAGCCACGCGCCGTTCGCGGCATCGGCAAACACCCGGCCGCCGCTGCGTATCCAGCATAAACATTGGTTGGTTGGGGGACCCGGACTGCACCGCGACCGTTAGGCACGCAGGGTCATTAAGGAACGTGTTGTGCATATTGTATCGGTCGCGCTTGGTGGCTGCCTGAAGGGTGAACCCGTCCGCTATGGGGTCACAGAGGATACTGGTGGACATATCACCTACATCCTCGGCGAGATGGAAGCGCTGGCGCGCCGCGACGATGTCGAAATGGCCGAAATCGTCACGCGGCGGTTCGACGATCCTCGTCTAGGGACGGCGCATGCGCAGCCGGAAGAATGGCTGGGTGCCAAGCTCGTCATCCGGCGAATCGACAGCGGTGACCGCCGGTACCTCGCCAAGGAAGCGCTCAGCGCGGACCGCGACGCTTTTGCCGAAGCGCTGATTGCCGAACTTGCGCAGCGCGAGCGGCTTCCCGATCTCATCCATGCGCATTTCGCCGACGCTGCCGATGTCGCGCGGCGAGTGGAAGATGCCTTGGGCATACCGTTCGTCTACACGGCGCATTCGCTCGGCATGGACAAGCGCCGCGCTCTTGCCAGCCCAAGCGCGGCGATCGATGCGAGGATCGAGGAGGAAGACCGTGCGATCGCGCATGCGCGTGCGGTCATCGGTTCGTCGCGCGATGAATGCGAACGGCAGCTGACCGCCTATCCCTCTACCCGCATCGGCAAGATCCATCGGCTGGTTCCCGGCGTCTCGCGCCGCTCCGGCGGCTGTGACGATACCCCGGCGCGCGAACTCGTCGCGCCGTTCCTTCGCGACCCGTCCAAGCCGATCGTGCTGGCGATCGCGCGCCCGGTGCACAAGAAGAACCTCGTGCGGCTGATCGATTCCTTCGGTACCAATGCGGTGCTGCGTGAGCGCTGCAACCTGGTGGTCCTCGCGGGCCTGCGCGACGACCTGTCATCGGGCGAGGCCGAGCAGCAGCAGGTGCTGCAGGGCCTTGTCGACGCGATCGACCGGCACGATCTGTACGGCCGGGTCGCCTATCCCAAAGCGCATACGCGCGAACAGGTCGGCGCGCTTTACGAACTCGCCGCGCGGACGGGCGGGGTCTTCGTCAATCCGGCGCTGATGGAACCCTATGGGCTTACGCTGGTCGAAGCTGCGGCGCATGGCCTTCCGGTCGTGGCGACCAAGATCGGCGGCCCGCAGGATATCATCGGCGAACTCGAGCATGGACTGCTGGTCGACCCGCAGGACGAGACGGCGATCGGAGGAGCGATCGAGCGACTGGTCACCGACACCGCGCTCTGGAAGCGCTGCGCTCGCAACGCGCAGACCAACAGTCTCGGCGTGAACTGGGATGCCTATGCCGCGGGTTTTCTCGCGATTGCGCGCGATATCGTCGCAGCGACTCCCGCCCGCTGCATCGCGCCGGCCAGCCTGCTGGTCAGCGATCTCGACAACACTCTGACCGGTTGCGATCACGGGGTGACCCGGATCGGGCAGTTTTTCCGGCGGCAGCGGGACTTCGGTTTCGTGATTGCCACCGGGCGTTCGATCGTGGAAGCGCGGCGGCTGGTGCGCGATTGGAAACTGCCGCTGCCGCTGGCATGGATCACCGCGGTCGGCACCGAGATCTATGTCGAACGCGATGGCGAACTGGCGCTCGACCAGGGTTTCGCCGAGCGGATCCGGCACCAATGGCATCCCGGCGCGATCGAACGCGCGCTGGCCGGGCTGCCGGGCCTCGTGCCCCAGCCCGATTATGACCAGCGGGCATACAAGCGCAGCTATTATGCCGAGTGTCCGGGCCTCGCCAAGCGGGTCGAGGAACGGCTGCGGCAATGCGACATCCCGGCGCGGGTGGTGTTCAGCCATGACCGTCTGCTCGACATCATGCCTCGCCAGGCGGGCAAGGCGGCAGCCATGCGCCATGTCGCGGCGATGCTGGGTATTCCGCTCGACCGTGTCTTCGCTGCCGGCGACAGCGGCAATGATGCCGATATGCTGACCGCGTGCCGCAACGCCATCCTCGTCGGCAATCATGCCGAGGAAGTCGCGGCGCTCGCATCGCGGCCCAATGTCTACCTTGCGCGGCGAAGCCACGCGTCGGGGACGCTGGAAGGGATACTCGCGCATCACCGGGCGCAGCGCGTCCGTGGACGCCAGGCGGGGAGGGTGCCGGCATGAGCGAGCACGGCCCGATCGGATATTTCGTTCACCATCAGGGGCGGGGCCACGCCGAACGCGCGGCCGCGATTGCCAATGCATTGATCGAAACGCGCGGCGTGACTTTGTTCTGCGCCCGGGACGACATCTTCGCCGCGCTCGACGAGCGTATAGTGGTGCAAACCATTCCATCGCTGTTCGAACCCACCGGGCAGGAGGCACCGGCCATGGCCGCACTGCCGGCCCCCGATACCGTCCACTGCGCGCCGCTCGGCTGGCCATCGATAACGCAGGCCTTCGCCGCAATCGCGCAATGGTTCGCGGAAGCTCAGCCGGCGCTGTTCATTACTGACGTGTCTGCCGAACTCGGCCAGCTCGCGCGGTTGTGCTCGGTCCCGCATGTCGCGGTTCTGCAGCATGGCGAGCGCAGCGATCCCGGGCACATGGCGGCTTATGATAGTGCCGTCGGCCTGTTGGCGCCTTATTCGGAGCGGCTCGAGCAGCATGATCGTCCGGCGGCCATGCGCCGCAAGACGCATTATGCTTCGGGAGTGGGGATCGATTGTTCCGGTTTTCCCGATCGGGCGGAGGCGCGCGCGAAACTGGGCATCGATCTGCAGGAGGATCTCGTGCTCGTGCTTGCCGGCGGCGGCGGGGAGGGCACACCTTCTGCACCGCTGACGCTCGGCGCGCGCGCCGAGCCGGGGAGCCGCTGGATCAGCATCGGCCAGGTGCGCAGCGAATGGCATGAGACGCCGCCCGGCAATCTCGATCATCGCGGCTGGGTCGACAATCCGCGCGACTGGATCGCAGCTGCCGACCGCGTCGTGTCGTCCTGCGGGAACACCACGGTGCAGATGGTCCTGGCTGCCGGCAAACCATGGGTCGTCATTCCCGAGTGGCGGTATTTCGACGAACAGTTCTGCAAGGCGGAAGTGCTCGACCGCGAAGGGCTGGCGGCGGTTTCGCGCCACTGGCCCTCGCATCCCGCTGCATGGGAGCGCCTCTGGGCCGCGGCGCGCATGATCGATGTCGAAAACCAGCGCTCGATCATCGCTACCAACCCTTCCGAGGAAGCGGCCGAATGGCTCGACGGGCTCGTTCGCGAGCTGTGGCAGGGCACTGAAAACCGCCCTGCGCTGGAGATAGTGGCATGAAGATTTCCGTTTGTACGCTCGCGCATGGGCGCGAAGACCATTTGTGCAACCTCGTTCGCGGTCTCAACCGGTCCCATCGCCCGCCTTGCGAACTGGTGGTCGCGGTAATGCAGGACCAGCGATACGAACTGCCCGAAACGGGGTTTCCCGTTCGGCAAGTGATGCTGGGCAGCGGCGACATCTGCCTGGCAGAGGCGCGGAACACTGCCGCCGAGCATGCAAACGGCGAACTGCTGGTGTTCCTCGATGTCGACTGCATCCCCGCGCCTTCGCTGATCGAGGATTATGCGGCCGCTGCCGAGGCCAACGACGGCGTGCTGATGGGAGAGGTCGGCTATCTGCCAAAAGGCGCAACCGCGTCAGGCATCGATTACGAAGCGTTCGAACGGCTTGCCGTCAAACACGCCGACCGGGCCGGGCCGCCGCGCGACATGGTCGGGCGCTGCGGCGATTACCGTTGCTTCTGGTCGCTCAATTTTGCGCTTTCGGCCCGGACCTTCCAAGAGGTGGGCGGGTTCGACCAGCGCTATGTCGGCTATGGCGGCGAAGATACCGATTTCGGTCGGACGATCGCCGCCCATGACTTGCCGCTGTGGTGGGTGCGCGGCGCGAAGGCCTATCACCAGTATCACAAGCACCACATGCCCCCGGTCCATCACCTCGACAGCGTCCTCGCCAATGCGCAGGTCTTCGCCGACAAATGGGGTGAGCCGACGATGCAGCACTGGCTGCGCGCGTTCCGCCTGATGGGACTGATCGAGCCCGATCCGGCGGGCGGCTGGACCAAGCTGCAGGATCCCGATGAAAGCCACCTGGCGCTGACCCGCCAGCAGGAACATCAACCCTATGCCAGCAGCTCGCTGGTCCTCGAACAGCTTGAATCCCAGGCCAGGCGCGGAAGCGACGCCAGCCGGGCTCCGGCGATGGCGCCTGCATAGCAGCGCTCGTAACCGGCGATCATCGCCGCAATCGACAGCTTCTCGACCGCGCGTGCACGGCAGGCCGCGCGGTCGATCCTGCGTACCTTGCGGATAGCGTGCGCCAGCGCGCCGATATCGCCGCCGGGCACCAGGACGCCGCAGTCGCCGACCACTTCGGATAGCGCACCGCGATCGAAACCAGCGACCGGCGTGCCGCAGGCCAGCGCCTCGGCCGCGACCAGTCCGAAGGGCTCGTCCCACAGCGGGGTTACCAGCGCTGCTTGCGCCCCGGCCACTTCGGCGCGCAGGCGATCGCCCGAACGGTGCCCGTGAAATTCGATTCCCTCGCTAAGGAAGGGCTCGACCTTTTCGGTGAAATAGCCGGCATCTTCGACCGGTCCGAAGATCCTCAGCCTGACGCGCGCCTTGCGCGCGGCCTGGATCGCTTCGGCCAGCCCCTTGTTCGGCACGATGCGGCCCACCCAGGTCAGATAATCCTGCGGCTCGCCAAGGGGCACCCAGCGATCCGTGTCGATCCCGTTCGGGACGACGTCGAGCCCCGCGCAGCCGCGATCGGCCCACAGCGCCTGCTGGTCCTGCGAGGTTACGGTGAACCCGATATTCGGCCGTTCGCGCGTGGCGGCGACCGCGTCGAACATCGCCCCGAACGGGGGGACATGCTGCGACGTCACGCAGGGGATCCCCGCCCGCGCGCACCATTCGATGATTTTCGGAAACAGCGAATTGTTGTGCACCACGTCATAGGCGCCCGCGCCGACGGCGAGCAGGACGCGCTCGAAGGCGTCGCGTTGATAGGCGGCCAGTTCGCTGGTCCCGCGGAACACGCGCCATGGGAGTACTTCGTCATAAGGGGCGGCACAGATCGGCACGAGGCTTTCGTCCTGCGAACCATCGGCGGCAAAAAGGTCGACCTGGTGGCCCGCGGCCCGCAGCCCCCGGCACAGCATGTCGCAATGCGCTTCCATTCCGCCCCCGAAGGGTTCGGCGATGGCATGGCGAATATGGGCGAGAACGGCGATTTTCATGAGTGGGGGACCCTGGAGATATATCCTCGAGAAACGCGCGGGTGCGGGCCTGTTCCCGAAAGCTAACATTAATGCAAAGCATGGCCGGAACGCCCGGTTGCGAATTGCATTTGTTTTCGCAGGAGGACGTGATGGCGTTCAGCGCAGAGTTCGATCGCTATCCCCTGACGGGGCGGTTTCTCGCCGGACGGCTACGGCATGAACTGACCGATGCCGAGAAGACCGAACTGGAGCAGCTGGTCGTGCGGACCAGCACGCTGGAGGATGGCGAACGGCTGATCGCGCGCGGCGATGCCTGCGAGTGGTCGACCATCCTGATCGATGGTTTCGTCCTGCGGACGCTCGACAGTGGCGAGCGGCGCTATGCGGTCAGTTTCCACGTGCCGGGCGATTTCGTCGATCTGCATTGTTTCGCGCTGAAGCGGCTCGATCACAATATCGATTGCGTCGGCCGGGCCACGATCGGCCAGGTTCCGCATTCGGCGATCACGCGGGTGATGGCCGAACGGCCGCATCTCGCACGCCTGTTCTGGTTCTCCACCCTTCTGGATGCGGCGATGCACCGCGAATGGATCATGAAGCTTGAACAACTGACCGCGCCCAAGCGCATTGCGCATGTCTTCGCCGAAATCTGGCGAAGGCTCGACATGGTCGGCCTGGGTTACCCCGACGGCTTCGAAACGCCGCTGCGGCAGACCGACATCGCGGAAATGTGCGGCGCCACTGCCATTCACACCAATCGCGCGCTGGCGGACCTGCGGCGCAACGGCCTCGCCGATTTCCGGCGCGGCAAGGTCCGCATCGCGGATCGCAGGAAGCTCGAAGCCTATGCCGATTTCGATCCTGCCTACCTCTATTCCGATGGCGCACTGGCGTTGAGAAAGACGGCATGAGCCCGCCGCGCAGCCGTTTCGTATTCGTTGCCGGGTTGCATCGGACCGGCACCAGCCTGCTCGCCCGCATCATCGCCGCGCATCCCGCCGTCAGCGCGATAGAGAACGCTCCCGTGCCGGAAAATGAGGGCTGCTATCTCCAGGGTGCGATCCCGCACACCGCGCTGGACGGCCGGCCGGGACACTATGCCACCGATCCCCTGCAGCACCACACCGAACAGTCGCCGTGGAACACGCTCGAGACGCAGCGCCGCCTCCTGTCGGACTGGGGCGGATGGTTCGACCCGGACAAGCCCTGGTGGCTCGAAAAGTCGCCGATTAACCTCACTCGCATGCGCCTGTACCAGCAGCTTTTCCCGACCGCGCAGTTCATCGTCATTCTGCGCCACCCGCAGTTGATGGCCGCAGCACTCGGCAAATGGGTCACGGACGAACCCGAAGCGCTCCTGCGGTACGGCATCGACGCCTACGACACGGTGGCGCAGGACCTCCCCATGCTCCATGCGTCGCTGGTCCTGCGCTACGAGGATCTGGTGTCGCGCCCCGACGCGGTGCGCCGGGCGGTGTTCGCTTTCCTGTCGCTGGAAGATCACGATCCGCAGATCGAACTGCGCGATGGCAATCGCGACTACCGGGTCGGCCAACCGGCGGAGGAAGACGCGGTCCGCCGCATGGCGCGCTGGGGGTATGCGCCGGGCGGGGAGGTGCACGATTTCGCGCTGCGCATTGCGCACCCGCTGCGCAGCGTGCGCGATGCGGTATCGGCTGCGCTGGAGCAAGAATTGGAAAGCGAACAGAAAGAACAGAAAGCTAACATCCGTCAATAGACGCGTTCTGATCGGCTTGCTTAACTGTCGGCCATGACTCTGACTGCAAGTTCGGAGGCTCCAGCGTTCCCCCTGACCGGCGATTTTCTTGCCGGGCGCCTGCGGCAGAACCTCAGCCTCGATGATCTGAAATATATCGAAGGGCTGGTCGATACGGTCGCCGAATATGGCGACACCGCGCGCCTGCTTGCGCGGGGTACGAAAACCGACCGCAGCACGATCCTGATCGAAGGCTATATCTTCCGCACGATCGAAAGCGCGGGCAAGCGGTTCATAACCGGGATCCACGTCCCCGGGGATTTCGTCGATCTGCACGGGTTCGCACTGAAGCGGCTCGATCACAATATCGATGCCGCGGGCCGGGTAACGGTGGGTTCGGTCAGCCACGACACGCTGCGCAAGGTCATGCGCGACCGCCCCGGCGTCGCACGGGCCATGTGGTTTGCGACGCTGCTCGACGCGGCAATTCACCGCAAGTGGATCCAGATGCTCGAACAGCTCGACGCGCCGCGGCGGATCGCGCATCTCTATGCCGAACTGCACACGCGGCTGGAACTGGTGGGCCGCAATGTCACGCGCGCCCTGCGCACACCCTTCACGCAGTTCGACATGGCCGACATGTGCGGTGTCAGTGCGATCCATGCCAACCGGGCAGTGGGCAAGCTGCGCGAGCTGGGAATTGCCGAAATCCGCCGCGGCGATCTCTACACCGCCGACTGGGCGGCGCTGAAACGCTATGCGCAATTTGATCCGGACTACCTCTACGGCGACGGTCCGCTGAAAGTCGAAGAGGACTGGGACTAGCCCTTCAGTTCTTTCGGAGCGTGGACATCGGACAGCGCCTCGGCTTCGGCCCACGCGACGTCCTGCCGCGGGATGACCGACAGCTGGCCATTGGTCTCCAGCACGACCCAGTTGGCATCGGCGTTGTGCGTGATCCCGTTCTGCCGCAGCGCGGTCTTGATCTCTTCTTCGGAAATACGTGTGCGCAGCATCGCATCGCGCAGATACTCCCCCTTGTGCGTCAGCAAGGTGGGTTCGGCCTTGACGATATTGGCGATGGTCCGGCTGCGCTGGACGAGCTTGGTCGTGATGTACTGGCAGGCTGCGAGGACCACGATCGCGGCGATCGCATCGGCGGTGGCGACATTGCGCAGCAGAACGCCGCTGGCCGCCAGGCTGCCGATCATCACGTTGATGATCCAGTCGAAATTGTTGAGCTCGCTAGTGGTGCGTTTGCCCACCATCCGGACCATGACAATGATCAGCGCGTAGAACAGGAAGGCATTGCCCGCGATTTCGACGATCCGCGGCCATCCGGACCAGATATTCAGCACCTCGGCCAACTCAATTCACCTCGTAATCGATCGGCTTGAAGGTTCCACCGTTCGAATCGTAGGCGGAACAGGCGGTCAGCCCGATCACCAGATCCATTTCGGCGCGCAGCACGATCCGGTCGCCCGGCCGGCTTTCCGGCGGCTTCACCGCGATCAGCCCGCTGTCGCCATCAACGGGCACGTTCATGAAGATGTTGAACGCCGTGGGAATGGCATCGGGTTCGATGCCGAAAGGCTTCAGCGCTTCGGCCAGATTGCCGAAACACCCGCGGTGCACGGGCTTGTCGGCGTAGAAATGGCGGAATGTGTCTTCGGAACACGGGGTCAGCAGGAAGTCGTGCTGCTTCACCGTATCCTCGATGATCGTCAGCATCGGGTTCGACCGGTTGGACCACAGCCGGTTGCCCTTGCCCAGCCGCAAGGTTTCCTCGTAATCGAAGGTGCGGCCGTTCGAGATCACTTCGCGTACGTCCTGCGCATTGTACGCCAGCAGGTCCGAAACCTGACGGCCCTCGGGATCGCAGACGGTCAGTTCGGCGCCCCTGGGCAGCTCGAAAGCCACGCCGCTGCGCGGTTCTATACGGTTCATTTTTCCTCCAGTCGGGGATCGCGGAAGGGGCATTCCCAGCCCTCGTCGACCGCGCGGCCACTGTACTGCCGCGCTTCGCTGCTTTCGCCGTGGCGCGCGAGCATGGGGTTGATGTCGCCGGCAAGGTCGCGGTCGCGCTCGAGAATGGCATCGCGCATGCGTTCGTAGCGCCCGTCCTCGCGCAGCGTTTCGAACTGGTCGTGCAGGTTGAAGACCATCGTGGGATAGGCGAAACGACGGGCCGGTCGTGAGGCAGACGGGTTGAGCCCGACCACGAAATAGGCTTCGCCGCCGAAGCTCAACGAGAAATGCGGGTCCGTCGGATCCGCGCTGACGCTGGTATCGTAGGACTGGCCCAGCCAGTTGTCCTTCTCGGCAAAGGATTGCAGGCGCTGCCACAGCAGCCGCTCGAAGGTCGGCTCGTCGATCTCGTCTGGCTGCTGGAAAATCACCGCCATGCTGCGCAGCCCTTCAGGGTCGTTGCGATAGCGATCGGCCCATTCAAGCAGGCGGTCGTGAATCCGCAAATCGTCCCATCCGCTGCGCATGTCGTGGGCGATGACCACGTCGAGCATATTGCGGGCCTGTGCTGACTTGGCGCCCACGCAGGGGAAATCCGCATGCGCGACATGCGCCCGGAATTGTTCGGTGATGTCTGCCGACTTCGCTTCGTCGACGGCGAGAAGACCCGGTTTCATTGCGTCGCCCCCCTCTCGGCGCTGCAGACGAGAGCGCTGTCGGGTACGCGGCCCATCGACCAGTTCGCCTGCATGCGGACCTTCGGGTTTGGCGCACACCATATCTCGCCCGACTGGTCGAGCGCGGTGACCCAGAGCAGATTGTGTTCCGCGCCATAGTCGATGACTGCGAAAGCCATGCCGGTGCCCTTGTCGGTCACCAGAACCGGGAGCGGAGGATTGAGTTGCGTGAACACAGAGAAACCTCGCGATAGGGCCGAAACGGATTGCAGTGCGGACCGTCATGGTCGGCTGTGCAATGAACGACGCACGCAGTCGGAGCTGCAGGCGTCGGTCGGGGAGAGAACGCGGAGCCGATACGATGGTTTCCCGACTGACATCGGTTAGCTTGGCGCATGCGGCGCGGCTCGGTTGCGGGGCTTGCGGACGGCTTGCGCGGCCCCTGATTGACATCGCTTCCGCTGCGCGACATCGCCTGCATCATGCCGAAAGCCTCGCCCACCATAGTGCTCGTCGGGGGCGGGCACGCGCACCTCGGGGTGCTGGCGGACTGGATACGGCGCGGGTCGCCGGAAGCGCGGACGATCATGCTCTCTCCGCAGCGCCAGACGCGGTATTCGGGCATGATCCCCGGCACCCTCGCGGGTGAATATGGCCGGGAGGAAGGATTGATCGATGTCGCTGCGTTGGCAGGGCGCGCCGGGGCCGAATTCGTCGAGGACCGATGCGTCGCGATAGATCCCGCCGGGCGCACTCTCGCCACCGCGTCGGGGCAGCGCATCGCATTCGATTACTGCTCGATCGACACCGGCGGCGTGGGGCAGGCGACCGGCACCATCGGCGAAGACCCGCGGATTGTCGATGTGCGACCGATCGGCACGTTCCTGGCGCGAATTGACGAACGGATCGCCGGTGTGGCGCAGCGCCCGCGCCATCTGGCGGTCGTCGGCGGCGGCGCGGGAGGCGTCGAGCTCGCTTTCGCGCTGAGACGGCGCTTCGGCAGCGCGCCGCGGATTACGCTGGTAACCGGCGCAGATGGCGCCTTGCCCGGTTTCGGCAACCGTGCCCGTGCGTTGCTGGAACGCGAGCTTGCACGACATGCTATCGGCGCACTGGCAGACAATGCGCGGGTCGAACGGGGCACGTTCTACGCCGGCGGCCAGTTCCTCGAACCGCTCGACATCGTCATTGCTTCGCTTGGCGCTGCTGCGCCCGAATGGCCTGCGCAAGGCGGGCTGGCGGTCGATCCGGACGGTTTTATTGCGGTCGATCGCCACCAACGATCCTTGTCGCACCCGCATGTGCTCGCGGCAGGCGATGTGGCCGCGCGGCAGGACATGCCGGTCGCGCGTTCGGGGGTCCATGCCGTGCACAGCGGGAAGGCTCTGGCGGCCAATCTGCGC
>Ga0105357_10001946_pt1 | contig 11095 bp, 9 predicted proteins | sample GOMGulsemesocosm_4_FD_83660 | JGI IMG/M metagenome (GOLD analysis project Ga0105357, IMG submission 83660) | Methane-oxidizing microbial communities from mesocosms in the Gulf of Mexico - GOM15B Gulf of Mexico | ecosystem: Environmental > Aquatic > Marine > Cold seeps | place: USA: Gulf of...
CCGTGGTCAACGTGGCCGATAGTACCAACGTTAACGTGAGGCAGGTTACGCTCAAATGCTTGCTTAGCCATTGCTTTATCTCAACTGTTAGTTTGTATCACATACAATAAAGGGCAGACATATTGCTATATCTACCCTAGAAAAATTCTGGAGCTCATGGGCGGAATTGAACCGCCGACCTCACCCTTACCAAGGGTGTGCTCTACCCCTGAGCTACATGAGCGAAATCTTATCAGCTAACTTTATCACTACAATATAAGCTTAGCTGGAGCGGGTAGTGGGAATCGAACCCACCTCATCAGCTTGGAAGGCTGAGGTAATAGCCACTATACCATACCCGCTTATGTTTCTTTGAAATGGTGGTGGGAGGTGGATTCGAACCACCGAAGCTTTCGCGTCAGATTTACAGTCTGATCCCTTTGGCCACTCGGGAACCCCACCAGCAATTTCAATTCACTTCGACCATCTTTCGATGGTGCCGACACCAAGAGTCGAACTCGGGACCTACTGATTACAAGTCAGTTGCTCTACCAACTGAGCTATGTCGGCACTGCGTCGAAGTGGCGCACATAGTACCATCGCTTTATTTTGATGCAACCCCTTATTTCATTTATTTTAAGTTTTTCTGCATGTTTTATTTATTTTCGACAACTCTCGGATAAAAAACACCCAAGACGCTCACTAAAGCAACTGACGACATCAATAACAAGCACCCCAAACCATCAACAAAACAAGCTAATCTAAGTAGGCAAAACCATCTAGCACTAAATCTTTTATATAGACCACCGACTGATTTTTTAGGAAGGGCTGTAGCATCTCGGCATCACCGCCGGTTAAAATCAATATGCCATCTTCTTCAATCATCTGGCGCTGCAATCTTTCAACTAACGCCAACACTGTCACCAAGCAGCCGTTTGCTACATTAGCACCAGTACTGATACCAGGCTTGGTACATTTTTGCTGATCAGCACAATCCACCTTTGCGGTATTTTTCAACAACGCCCTTTGCATCATTAACAGGCCCGGTACTATATACCCTCCAATATGCTCGCCAGTGGCTGATATAAACTCTACATTTACAGCGCTACCACAATCCGCAATGCACAACCTAGTATTCGGAAACTTATTAGTCGCCGCGATGGAGGCGAGCCAGCGATCTGCTCCCATTTTGCCGGGTACAGCATAACTGTTTTTAAGACCAGCGCGATACGCACTCACCGTAAAAAACTCAGGCTTAACTGACCATATATTGACAATTTCTTGTTTAAGTTTCTCATTAAAAACAACGCTGGCCACCGAACAGACTTTCACTTGAGCAACTGGCTGGCCCTTTATTTGCGCAAACATCTGTGGCAGATTATTTAAATCGACTTTATCGCTGGCAAAGACTTGCTCAGCCGACCTCAAACGCCATTTACAAAAACTGTTACCAACGTCTATCTCTAATTCATTCATTCATTATTTTCCAACCGCGTATTAAACCTTCCTAACGCTAATTTCCCCACCATGATGCGCCTCTACCTTACCTAAGCGCTCAAGCAGCAACGCACCCTGCTGATTAACTCCACGACAAATACCTTCTATTTCAGCATGTGCACTAATCAATTTAACATAGCTATCCTGAAACGCATGCACGCGGTGCCAGCTATCTATAAATGCTGCAAACCCTTTTTCTGAAAAAGATACCAAGTTCTCTATTAGCTGCGATAAGAGCACAGCTAACAACTTATTCCGCTCTATTTTTCTATCACAAATAGTTGCAAGATCTATCCAAGGCTGATCAATACCGGCAGTCCGCTCAGACATCGCCACATTCAAACCAACGCCAATGACAACTGATATTTCGCCAGAAGCATCACCTTGCATTTCGAGTAAAATACCCGCCAGCTTGCGACCTTTATACAGTAAATCGTTTGGCCACTTTAGCTCCACACCTTTAATACCAAGTTTTTCCAGCGCCTCTACCACACTCAAACCCACCAGTAATGACAAGCCCTCTAGCGCCGCTACACCTCCACTAAAACGCCACATCAACGAAAAGTACAAGTTTGTCGCAAATGGACCTTGCCAGCTCCTACCACGCCTACCTCGACCAGCCTGTTGAAACTCGGTTAAATACAAAGCACCGTGGCGCCACTGATTAATATTACGCAGCGCCATTAAATTGGTTGAGTCAGTAAAGGTTTTCAATTCTATATACTGCAAAGATTGACAGGTTCTTTCACCCATTAACACCTTAAGCGCAGCAACATTCAGCAAATCCAGCCCCTTAGGCAAACGATAACCTCGACCGCGCACACTGTACACATCAACACCACACTCTTGTAACGCCTTCATTTGCTTCCAGATTGCACCACGACCTAAGCCAAGCACTGCACCTAGCGATGTCCCTGAGTGAAATTTAGCGTCTGCCAGGATTTCTAAAAGCGCCTGATCAATCATTTACCAATCAACTTCTTGGCGAATTTCAAAAAACTATAGGCATAAGGATTATTATTATCACTTTCCCAGTCTTCACGAAACTCTAAATCATAAGCGTCATAATCTATCTTCGGAAAAAATGCATCACCCTCGATTTCTGCATCGACTTGAGTGATATATAACTTATCGGCCATCTCCAGAGCCTGCGAATAAATTTGCGCACCTCCAATAATCATCGCTTCTGTTACGCTGTCTCTCTCACATATTGTTTTTGCCAAGCTCACCGCTTCAACCAAGCTAGCCACTAATTCCACACCTTCAGGTGCATACTGTTTATTACGCGTGATCACTATATTAGTGCGCCCGGGGAGCGGTCGACCAATCGATTCGAAGGTCTTACGCCCCATAATGATAGGCTTCCCTAAAGTCACCGCTTTAAAATGCGCCAAATCTTTTGGCAAACGCCAAGGAAGATCATTATTAACACCAATAACTCTATTTTTGGACTGAGCGACAACAATGGCCAACTGCATAGGAATACCTTTATATTTTTACTTGTGCACACAGCAATACTGCATGCACTTTACAGCAATTATTAACTTTTATTGCACAAAAAAACCGATCACGCTCAAAGACCACACCCCCTTCTAATCATCATATTCGGCCAATAACTCACTAAACAACTACCCTCAAACAAAAAGTAATATATATTAAACGGATTAATTCTGGCAACAGCAACCTAGAAAAGCGAAGACAAGAACATGAGCGAATCAGTTTTAGAACAAGCACCTGATCATATAAAACTCGCAGTCGATCTAATACAGATGCTAGAAGAGGCCGATATAGCACCAGCCACTTCTATACTAGCGCTTGAAATCGTACTTAAGGACTTACATAGAAGGGCCGAAAGCAAAGATCTGTATTAAACAGAAAACGGATACGCTATCGGATCGTGATGCTTATAGCCTACGACTTCAAAGTCATCAAGTGTCACCCACGTCTCTAAATCTTCTAGGCTTTTAATCTCTGGATTAATGTGTAATTGAGGTGCAGAGAATGGCTCGCGCTTTAATTGCACCTCTTTCATTAACGCCAACTGGTCTTCATAGATATGCGCATTCACTATCTTATGGTATGCCACGCCCGCTTTGTGACCGGTAATTTGCGCCATTAATGCCAACAGAGCAAACACCTGAATCTGATTAAAGTTCTGCCCTAGTGGGACATCACACGAGCGCTGCGAAGAGGTTAAGTAGAGCGTATCACCCAGCAGTGAAAAGGTATGTGTATGCATACATGGTCGCAGACAGCCCATATGGAACTCACCGGGATTATAGAAAGATAGAATCTCTCCGCGATCATCAATGCCTTTACTGAGGTTATCGACAATTTTTCGCAGTTGATCGACCCGCCCACCATCAGGCTTTTGCCATGAACGACCTTGGACGCCGTATACCCGCCCCATATCATCTTCACCTTTGCGGTGCTCGCTTGCCAACCAAACCTCGTTTTGATTGGCATTGGCATTCCATGTATTACAGCCAATCGCTCTAAATTGTGCCGCATTATCATAGCCGCGCAAATAACCGAGCAATTCAGCAATAGCCGCTTTCCAGTAGCTTTTTCTAGTGGTAACCAATGGCAATTCGTTGGCACCGACTTGGTATTCAAGATCAGCATTGATCACTGAGAGACAACGTTTACCCGTTCTCGAATTCTCAACCCAAATACCTTCGTAGACAATGCGCTGACATAACTCTAAATACTGCTTCACTTGCTACCCCTTAACTCTATTACTAGCTGCATTTCTACCGGCAACTATATAAGCAAAAATCATTAAAACAGCACCGACTAAAATCATCGGTAACGAGAGCAACTGACCTTTTGTCATCCAGCCGAAGGCAACGAAGCCTATATGCGCATCAGGCTCTCTAAAGAACTCAACCGCTGTTCTAAAACAGCCATATAAAACTAGGAACAGGCCTGATACGGCAAACACGGGACGTGGTTTACTAGAGTACAGCCACAATATTGCGAACATCACCACACCTTCCAAAAAGGCCTCATAAAGCTGCGAGGGATGACGCCCCAACACATCGACGTTTGGAAAAACCACTGACCAAGACACATCTGTCGCCCTACCCCAAAGTTCGCCACCGATAAAGTTACCAACTCGTCCCGCCCCGAGACCAATAGCCACCAAAGGCATAACAAAATCGCCCATCTGCCCCAGTGACTTATTGGTTTTTCGCCCAAACATCCAAAGCGCCACTAATACACCTAGCATGCCGCCATGGAAAGACATTCCTCCCTCCCATACCTTAAACAACCATAGTGGTGACTCTAGGAAGCGATCAAAATTGTAAAATAGTACGTAACCAAAGCGCCCGCCAAACACAACCCCCATCGCGCCCCAAAAAATAAAGTCGGACACTTGCTCTCGATTCCAACCTGAATTTGGTTGGTCTGCGCGGTAGTTTCCCAGCAATAATGCTGCACCAAAGCCAATTAAATACATTAAACCGTACCAGTGGATTTGTATAAAACCCAAATCCAACGCCACGGGGTCAATATCGTGCACCCACATAACTACTTATTCCTTGTATACAACGCATTTTACGTTAGTTAAAGATCCACCAAAGCAAAGCAGCTGTCGAAAAGCTGCTGCGCTCAACAATTTGCCGTTAAAACCGGCTCAACATGCTTAATTATCGCTATAGCCCCCAAAGCTGAGGCACACTGACTCCGCAATTTCGTCGATTTTTGGCTGCCTTGTTTTCGCTCGCAACCTTTTACGACACCTTCCAAACCCACTCACATCAACCCATCTGCAATGACAGGTGTCGGGTACATCTGATTATTTATAACTTAACAAACGTACCCCCAAGAGAAATAGAACTAACCTTAGATGGATGAGACCATGCTTAATTCATCGCTGAAAGAAATAGACACACAAGCCCACGTAATAGCGCAACGCCAAAACATCAACCACTACCAAGCGACATCTAAACCCCATAAAAATTTAAGGCACTATCTTACAGTAATAATTTCTTAATTTAACTTCTTAGTTGTTATCATCACAGCAATTAAAGCATTAACCACCGAGCAAGCAACCATGTGCCTGATCACTATAAGCTATCAGCAAAACCCGCAATACCCTTTTATCCTAGTGGCCAATCGGGATGAATTTTTTCTGAGGCCGAGTGCGCCAATGCATTTCTGGCAGGCGCAGCCAGAGCTGCTTGCCGGCCAAGATCTCGACCACAAAGGGACTTGGCTTGGTATCACTCAAGCAGGCCGATTTGCAGCCCTAACCAATTACCGCTCAGGCCCAAAAACTGATCAGAGCTTTGCATTCTCGCGCGGCGTGTTAGTCACTAACACCTTGCTAAATGGCCTGCACTTAAGCACTGAGCAGCTTTACGCTCCCTTCAATCTTATATATGCCGATCGACGAGGCCTGTTCTACACTAACAACCAAGGCCTCAGCGAGCCCCAACCACTAGCTGCTGGCTTATACGGCCTTTGTAACGCTGCATTAGATACACCTTGGCCTAAAGTTGTTGACGCAAAGCAGCAGTTAGCACAAGTAGCCGATCAGCAAAATATTTCCATGTGCCAATTAAAAAATTTAATGACGGCAACAGAAATCGCCGCTGAGCATGATTTGCCCGATACCGGTATATCAAAAACATGGGAGAGCGCACTCTCATCACAGTTTATTAAAATTCACGATGAGTACGGCACACGCGCTAAAACGATTATCCTGCAAGAGCGCAGCGGCAGAACTCAAATTTGTGAAATGCGCTACGATCAGACAGGGTTTATAGGGGAGTCAAACTTTCAGATAAACGTGCCGGTTATGGGCAGTGATTAGCTTGAGCGATGGCTATCTTTTTGTTTTCACAAAACTAGCCAAGTCCATATCAACCAAGGATCGGTTAATTTCTTCTTTGATCAGTTCACTATCATTTAAGCGCAGTACTCTTTTGAGCATCATTTTCAACTGTTCAAACTGGCTCTGCCTAATTACTGATTTAATTTTTGGCAGGTTGTTGGCATTCATCGATAAAAAGTTATAGCCCATCGCCATCAACAACAAAGCACCGGCTGGATCTGCGGCAATTTCACCACAAATAGAGACGGGGACATTCTCCTTCTGCGCTTCTTTAACAATATATTTCAAAGCCTGCAATACAGCAGGATGAAAATTACTATATAACGGAGAAACCCTTGGGTTATTTCGATCTACCGCCAATAGATATTGGGTTAAATCATTCGAGCCGACCGATATAAAATCCACATGATGAGCAAACACTCTGGCGAGATACAGCGCTGCAGGTACTTCGATCATCACACCGATAGGCGGCCTTACTATGGCTAAACCCTCTTCTATCAACTCCATGACAGCCTGATCGATTAGCGCCACAGATTCAGTAACCTCATTGATACTGGTCACCATCGGCAGCATAATGCGCAAATTACCAAAAGGTTCGTTCGCGCGCAACATTGCTCGAATTTGCACGACAAAGATCTCGGGATGGTCTAACGTCACACGTACACCACGCCAGCCCAAAAATGGATTTTCCTCTTCAATCGGAAAATAGGTAAGCGACTTATCACCCCCGACATCTAAGGTACGCATGGTCACAGGCATAGGAGCAAAAGCCTCTAACTGCCTGGCATAAATTTCCGTCTGCTCTTGCTCCGTCGGAAAGGCATTGCGAATCATAAATGGAATTTCAGTTCGATATAACCCTATGCCCTGCGCCCCTTTATCCAACGCGCGCTGCACATCTGCGGTAAGGCCGGTATTAACCCAGAGCGGCATAACAACCCCATCAAGCGTTTGTGCTGGCAACAATTTTAAGCAGTCTAATTCTGCCTCTTGCTCAAGCTCTTCTTTTAATTGCGCCTGATAAATATCCAACAATTCTTGGGAGGGATCAAGATACAGCCTACCCGAGTGACCATCGAGGACCACTTTTCGGCCACTGAGTTTTTTGTAAGGTAAGTCCGTGGCCCCCATAATAGTAGGAATACCCATGGAACGCGCCAATATTGCGGCATGCGCATTGCCAGAGCCTTTAACAGAGACAAGTCCTGAGAGTTTGTCTGTCGCTATTTCCCCAAGCATGGCAGGTGATAACTCTTCCGCGACTAACACACTACCCTCCTCAATATTAATTGATTGGGGAGCATCTTCCTGAAGATAAGTTAAGATTCTACGCCCTAAATCACGTATATCAGAGGCCCGCTCTTTTAGGTAGGGATCATCCATCATATCGAACTGACGAGTATGTTCTAAAATAACACTGCTTAGCGCCCACTGCGCGCAACTGCCCACTGTTATTCTGTTGATAATTTCGCCCGCTAGGGAGTTATCTTCAAGCATCCGCAAATAAACATCAAACAGTGCTTGCTCTTCTTCTCCGAGCTTTTTCGCTAAGCGCGCACTCGCTATTCTGATATCACTGCGCACATGCTCTAAAGCGGCTTCAAAAGCGTGCACCTCACTGCTAGTATTTTCAACTTGTCGCTCCGCTACGGCATCGAGCTCTGCGCTTTGCGACACCAGCACAATTTGTCCGATTGCGATCCCCGGCGCCCCCGTCACTCCGATAAAACACTTATCTGCCTGGGTCTTTTTATGTAAATTTGTTTTGGAAACCGAAGATGTCGCCTCAGCTTGAATGATAATTCCCGCTAATTGGGCCGAAACGGTAACGAGGAAGGACTCCTCAACTTCTTTGTAACGCCTACCGTCGTATTGTTGAATAACTAACACGCCTAAGACATCGCGCTGGTAGATAATCGGCACACCTAGAAAAGAGTGAAAGCGCTCTTCGCCAGTCCCCGGAATAAAGCAGTAAGATGGATGGTGTTCGATATCATCAGTATTGACTGGCTCTGCTCTATTAGCAACAAGACCAACAACCCCTTCATGCTGCGAAAGACTGCTACCAATAGATTTTTGATGTAGCCCTTCACTGGCTCTTAAAATCAAACGCTGATTGGTCGAATCTTTTAAGTAAATCGAACAAACTTGGGTTTCCATCCCCTCTTGAATTCTGCACACAATTAATTTAAGTACTTTTTCCAGATCTGATTCAGCCCGGACTTCAGTCACTATTTTGCGCAGTAATTTAAGCATTGTTTCTCCCTAATAATCTATCACAAGCCCGCTTATTCGTTGCTACAGCACAAATATGCGAAATACTATTTTTTACGTTGAATCTTGGTACCTGCTTGACACATTACCATCCAACTTAACCCGCTGAATAACCCTGCGATCTATAAAGAAAAAACGTTTTTTTGACTTAACGCGGCCCCTGAATTAAGTTTCCTCCAGAGCATAGCCGTCACGAGAGCGACTCAATAGTTTTAGCTGCATGCTACTAAATACCGACGTTTTGTTAATCTAAACAAGCATCTGTGTAGTGCACAGCTTATCTTAGTGTGCCGTTCGCTGTAGGCATTTGTTTCTGAATGGGAACTAGCTAACGTTTAGCAACCTCGACAATTTCGGAGACAACTCCTTCATCGCCTTTCTATACACCTCCCGTTTAAACGCAATCACTTGCCCTAGAGGATACCAGTAACTCACCCAGCGCCAGCCGTCAAACTCTGGAGCGTCAGTTGAGTTAATATCAACAGCATCGTCACTGGCAATAATTTTAAGCAAGTACCACTTTTGTTTTTGACCTATACATACAGGTAGCGAGTTGTGTCGAATCATCCGCCTTGGCAATCTATACCTAAGCCAACCTCTTGTTACTGCCACAATTTCTATATCTTTTTGGTCTAAGCCGATCTCTTCTTTAACCTCTCTGAACATAGCTTGTTCTGGCGTCTCACCCTCATTGATCCCCCCTTGCGGAAACTGCCAAGAAGTTTGACCGATGCGGCGAGCCCAAAGCACTTGTCCATGCGAGTTTGCCAAAATGATGCCGACATTTGGTCTGAACCCGTCTGAATCTATCACTGCTAAATACCCTAAAAATCTTTCAGCTATTGTTCCATACATCTGCTCCCGTGCAAATAGCAAAGAGAACATCAGTTTGAAATCATTGTTATATTTCTTGCTGATAGTCGATACTTTGAAATATTCAAGCAAGAAACTCACTGAATTTAGAGGGATATTAGTAACCTTAGCGATTGAGAACGCGCGGCACTCGAAATTCAAATAGCTGACGTTTTTTATTTACCCGCAGCAGATTATATATCCTAAATTCAGTCATTGAATAGGGTAAGATACTGCGATTGTTTTTAAGTTTCATGATTCGGAGATATAAATGGCACTAGCAATTTTTGATTTAGATAATACATTGATCAATGGTGATAGCGATCACGCTTGGGGGGAGTTTCTCTGTGACAAAAGCATCGTTGATTCAAACGTCTATCGCGAGGCTAATGATTATTTCTACCAGCAGTACATCGATGGCACAATGGATATTGATGAGTTTCTGAACTTTTCTTTAAAACCTTTAAAAGACCACAGCATGGTACAACTCAAGCAGTGGCACAAGATCTTTATGCAAGAGAAAATCTTGCCTATGATGCAACCTAAAGCACAAAAAAAGCTGGCTATGCATCGCCAACAAGGTGATTTCATACTGATCATTACCGCCACTAATCTCTTTGTGACCCAACCTATCGCAGAATTCCTCGAAGTTGACGACATTATTGCCACCGCCCCTGAAATCATCGATGGCGAGTATACGGGTAAATATCTAGGCACCGCCTGTTTTCAAGAAGGTAAAAACACCCGACTAAAGCAGTGGTTAGCTCAAAATCCCCAGGATTTAACCGGTAGCTACTTTTACAGTGACTCGCGTAACGATTTACCCTTACTAGAAGTAGTCGACAACCCTATTGCAGTAGATGCTGATCCTTACTTAAGCCAAGTCGCTAAGGATAAGGGCTGGTCTATTATTAGCTTTCGATAATACTAGTCAACACCATGTAGTTGATTCAGCCATTGCTTAGGAGACAAACCGGTCTTTTTACGAAAGACTCTCGCGAGGGCTGAACCATGTTCGTAACCAACACTATTAGCCACTAAAGACACAGCTTTGTCCTCTTTAAGTAATTGCTTGGCGAGTACAATTCGCAAATGGGTTAAAAAATCGTTCGGCGTCTGCCCGACTGTACTGAGAAACTCTTGAGCAAACATCGATCGAGACATCCCCGCATGCGCGGCCATTTCATCCAGTGACCAACTCGATTCTGGACTATGCTGTAGCTGTGCAATGGTTTTTGACAATTTAGGGTGACTTAAACCTGCTAACATTCCCTGAAATAGATGACCACTGTCAATAAGCGAGCGTATAATTTTAATCAACAATATATCGCAAATTTTATCAATAACAGCTTTCTGCCCAAAACCATCGCTCTCAATTTCATTGAACAATAGCGACGCAAAACCTTGCAATTCTTCACTCTCTGCTTTGAACACAATAATTCTCGGAAAACTCTCAATAAATTGACGTTCCATGTTTTGATAACTAAACGCCGTACAGAATATTTTTGTCTCGTTATCAGCGACGCTTTTGACCACATGCCCGATACTTCTTGGCAAGACAACTAATGCCGGCCCATCGACCAACATACGATGCCCTTCACTGCTCTCTACTATCAAACGGCCTGAGTAAACTAAGTGCAAATGGCCAAC
>Ga0105357_10001947_pt1 | contig 11088 bp, 6 predicted proteins | sample GOMGulsemesocosm_4_FD_83660 | JGI IMG/M metagenome (GOLD analysis project Ga0105357, IMG submission 83660) | Methane-oxidizing microbial communities from mesocosms in the Gulf of Mexico - GOM15B Gulf of Mexico | ecosystem: Environmental > Aquatic > Marine > Cold seeps | place: USA: Gulf of...
ACAAAGAATGTCATTCCCGCGGTGTTTTGGCGGGAATCCAAACTAAAATACAATGGATCTTCGACAATACACTTCGAAGATGACGAAATTAATGAGCTCCTGAGCTAACTACACAGGCACGTTAAACTGTATCCATGATACTTCAATTCCAACTGAATCCGACATATTAAAGTAATATGGGTATATTCATTCTTCCTCGAAGAAGAGAAAACCACCTTTATTTGACGCTTTTGCTCGATACATGGCACGATCAGAATTCATTATCAGTTTTTCAGAGGTAAGTCCATCTTCAGGAAACATGGCAATACCAATACTGCTGCCGATATTTAATGTTTTGCCTTCATGGGAATAACAGGTGGCTACTTCCTGTAAAATACGCTGTACTACATCACTTACATACTCTTCATTTTCTGGTGCAAATAACAAGACAACAAACTCATCGCCGCCAAAACGTGCCACTGTATCGCCCGTGCGGATCACACTTTTGATTTTCTTTGCTGTCTCTTGAATCAATTGATCACCAATATTGTGACCGAGCGTGTCATTAACCGTTTTAAAATTATCTAAATCAATGAAAAGTAAAGCAAGCTGACGTTTATCCCGTGCGGCATGTGCAATTGCTTGGTTTAAGCGATCGGTAAGTAAATTTCGATTTGCGAGCCCTGATAAAGCATCATGGCTGGCTTGAAACTCCAATTTCACTTCATATTCTTTTTGATTCGTAATATCTTGTAAAGTTTCGACTGCCCCAATTGTTTTACCTTCTTGGTTGTGTAGTGGAGCCGCTGTAAAATAGAGCCATTTTTCTCCAGTACTAAAGTTTGGGAAATAATCGGTAGCTTCCCAAGCATTTTCAATCAAAGTTGAAGGAGCCCAAGTCTTCGAATAATATTTTGTTGCCTCTGATAGCTTGTGATTCAGTACAAGATCGGCAAGTACTGGGCGTGGTTCAGGGTAGAACCCTTTCCATTGTTCTTTTGTTCCAACAACGTCTGATGATTTTGTGCCAATTATTGCTTCACACGCTCGGTTCCAATGGGTAACTTTGTGATCATCATCAATAACGAACATAGGAACTGGGCAGCCATCAATAACCTGAGAGAGTAGGTGTTCTTTTTCTTTCAACTCAATTTCAAAAAGTTTCTGCTGGGTAATATCCCTTAACGTTTCCATCGCACCAATAACAAGACCATCTTTGTCTTTTAACACGGTTGCGCTAAAAGAAAGCCACTTTCCGCCACCGGGAAAACGAGGAAAATAATCTTCAGCTTCCCATGTGTTTTTAGCCGTAGTGGAACAGTTAAACTTTCCGGCATAAAGGCTCTTCATCTCGTCTATACAACCATCGATAATAAGGTCAGCCATTGTCGGACGCTCTTCAGAATAAAAGGGGTGCCATGCTTTATTTGTCCCAACCGCTTCGCAAGTACGTACCCCCGTTACATTTTCGCATGCGGCATTCCAGAAAATAATCTTATGATCTATATTTATCACAAACGTAGGTACAGGCGATCTCTCTATTATTTGAGTAAGAAACTGCTGTTCTTCTTCTGATACTTTAAGATTTTTTTTCTCGACTGACAATTTTATGATCCGTTTTATGGTGGCACCTAATAGAATCATGCAAAATCCTTACACTTAGTACAAGCCCCTATTTTAATTATATTAGTAGGAATCATTATTTTTTCTTATTTTTATGGTGTTAAGTCTAAAAAAGTTAAAGTTTTAATCGTTTGAATGTTAAAAACTTCCTTTAGATATGTAAACTTATGTAATATCGCTATTCTCACGCCGGATCTTTTATTACACTGACTGCATAGTTATTTTTAATATGAGCTACACGTTTTATGACGCGTCGATTTCGACAATTACTTCCGCTATTGCCAATGCTTTTAAGCTTGTTTTTATTGGCTTGCAGCAGTACTTCACAAGTAGATAAAAAACTAAAAGAGTTGCCTCTTCCTCAACACTGGCACGACAGAAAAAAAGCATTAGCGGTTGAACAAAACTGGTTATCTCAACTTGATAACCCACAAGTTCACCAATTAGTGAAGCAGGCCTTAGCGGCTAACCACCAATTTGCTATGCAAGCGTATGCGCTGGAAATATCAGAGCAAGATCTCATCGTTTCAGGCAGCCAACTGTGGCCTGAGCTTGATTTGGCTTTTCGCAGTGGTCGTAATAAAGATAATCAAACCGACAGTTATGCAAGCAGTAACTCAGTTGATTTGAATTTAAGTTATGAAGTTGATCTTTGGGGAAAACTATCCGATGCCGACAGGGTAAGTAATTATAGTTACCTTGCGCAAAAATCTTCATTTGAACAGTATAAACAACAGTTAGTTGTTGATGTAGTTACTACTTGGTTTAGCGTAATAGAGGCAGAAAAGTTGTTAAGTCTTTATCGCAGTAGGGTGAAAAACTCCCAACAAAATTTAACAATTATAGAGTCTGGTTATAAATCAGGGTTAAGCGCTGCGCTGGATGTCTATTTAACACGTAATGATTTGAATAATGAGTTAACAAGAGTATCCGAACAAGAAACGGTAAAAATTAAATCAATTAGACAGTTAGAACGTTTGGTTGGTGAATATCCACAAGGTGAGTTACTGGTTAATGCCAACTTACCGTTACTGACCAATGATATTCCCGTTGGTTTACCATCAGAACTCATTAGTCGAAAACCCGCCTTAAAAGCTAGTTGGTATCAACTTTTGTCGCAAGATGCGGGTTTAGCCTATGCACATAAACAACGCTTTCCTAACATTGTCTTATCAGGCTCTATCAGCGACTCTAGCACTGATATTGGTGAATTACTCTCAGGCTCTTCGCTAGCATGGTCATTACTGGGTAGTATTTCAGCGCCTATTTTTAATGCGGGCCGTTTAAAGGCGAATGAAGAAAAATCACGGTTAGCACTGAAACAAACTGAACGGTTATACTTAGATACCTTATATAGCGCCTTTAGCGATGTTGAAAATGCTATCACCACAGAAAAAAGCTTAAAACAACGTTATTACACTATGTTGGCCGCACAAGAAAATGCCAAAATTGCATCCACCTTATCTTTCGAACAATACCAAAGCGGCTTGGTTTCTTATACCACCGTACTTGATGCACAAAAGCGTTCTTTTGAAGCGCAAGCAACCTTAATAAAAATCAAAAATCAACTTATTGCTAATCGTATCAATTTACACTTTTCATTGGGTGGCGACTTCACCACACCATCGCTTGAAAAAGAGGTCAAATAAACATGTCTAACACCATCAAAGTTAAAAAAATACTCTTACCGGTTGTTATTATTGTGGTGACTGTCGTGTTAATGATGATTATTTTCAAAAACCCACCTACCAGTAAACAAGCTAAACCTTCAAAAGGGGCTCAAATGACGGTAGTTACAACGACACTTACCCCACAAAATTACCAAGTGATAGTAGAAAGTTTTGGTATGGTAAAACCAAGAACACAAAGCGTGCTTTTTGCCCAAGTCTCTGGAAAAATTAATAAAGTGAGTAAACAATTTAGAGCAGGTGGTTTTTTCGAGCAAGGTGATATTTTAATACAACTTGATGACAGAGATCACCGCGCTGAAGTGAAAATTGCTCAAGCAAGTTTAATGTCTGCAAAGCAAAGTTTACAAGAAGAGGGGGCACGGGTAAAACAAGCGGAAGCTGATTGGCAAAGGCTTGGTAATGGTCAGACACCTAATGCACTGGTATTACGTCAGCCACAATATGAAGCGGCTAAAGCACAAGTACTTTCAGGGGAGGCATTGCTTGATAAAGTAAAATTGTCATTAGAGCGCACAAAAATTGTCGCCCCTTATGCTGGTCGAGTATTAAAGAAGCATGTCGATATTGGTCAAGTGATCTCAAGTAATATTCAACTCGCTGATATTTTTGCTGTTGATTATGTCGAAATACGTTTACCGATAAAAAATAAAGACTTACCAATGATGAAGCTACCGGAAGAATACCGAAATACGGATGAAAAACCAGAAGCAGAAGGTAGTGAACTTTCGATGAGCAGCAATGTTGTTATTTCATCAGATTTAATGGGTGAGCAAATCTGGCAAGGGAAGATTGTTCGAACTGAAAGTGCAATTGATGAAGTATCTCAACAGCTGTATGTCGTTGCTCAAATTATCCGCCCATACGATAGTGAATATAACCAAGGTGCACAGATTAAAATGGGGCAATATGTCACCGCTCACATTACCGGTCGTGATATTGAAAATGCTTTAGTGATCCCAAGTAGTGCTATTTACCAAGGTAGTTATGTTTATATTGTTCAAGATAATCTACTAATGCGTAAATATATTCAATTAGGTTGGAAAAATGGTACTGAATCTATTGTCATAGGGGGATTAAATGCTGGTGATGAACTTGTATTAACATCATTAGGCCAAGTGAGCTCAGGCACACCTGTAGCCATTGCCGGAGGTAAAGCAAACAAAATATTAAAAACCGAAACAGTTGCTTTATCTAAGGCGAATAACGAATGATTGCTTGGTTTGCTCGAAATCACGTTGCCGCCAACCTGTTATTAATTACCATTTTAATCGCAGGTTTATTTAGTTTATCTAATCGCATTCCGCTAGAAGTGTTTCCTTCTTTTAGCACTGATCGCATTAACGTTAATGTATCATTACGTGGCGCTACTCCAGAAGACGTGGAAAAAAGTATCTCTATTCGCATAGAAGAAGCCGTGCAAGACTTAGAAGGCGTCAAGCAAATTGCTAGCCGTTCACAAGAAGGCTCTTCTGCGGTTAATATTGAAGTAGAGTCCGGCTATGATCCTCGTGAGATGCTTGCCGACATAAAAAGCCGTATTGACGAAATAAACACCTTTCCTGTTGATGCAGAAAAACCGGTTGTTTCTTTAGCTACACATAAACGTGAAGTGATTGCCGTGACTATTGCTAGTATATATAGCGAGAAAGAAACGCGTGAATTCGCTGAAAAAGTTAGAGATGATTTGTTAAAAATCCCAGCGATTACCCAAGTAGAACTTAGTGGTGTGCGCGATTATGAAGTGTCAATTGAAGTGCCTCAAGCCAAATTACGCCAATATGATTTAACCATAGCAAAAATATCATCAGCCATTTCAAATTCAAGTACTGATATTTCTGCGGGTAATTTAAAAACCCAAGGTGGTGACATTCTATTGCGTTCAAAAGGGCAAGCTTACCGTAAAGATGAATTTGAAAAAATAGCTATAAAAACTAATATTGATGGTTCTATCATTCGTCTAAGTGACATAGCTATTATTAAAGATGACTTTGAAGAAACCCCTGTGCGTACTCGCTTTAATGGTAAACAAGCTGCTTTTATCGATGTTTACCGAGTCGGTCAGCAAAGTGCGATTGATGTTGCCGATGCCGTAAGAGCCTATATTGATGATCAACAAAATACATTGCCTGTTGGCGTTGAATTAAGTTTTTGGGATGATGATTCTCAAGTCGTGAAGAACCGTATCTCAACACTAACAGCCAGTGCTTTGCAAGGCGGTATTTTAGTCTTAGCATTATTAAGTTTGTTTCTTAGACCGTCTATTGCCTTTTGGGTGTTTATTGGTATTCCCGTGTCTTTTATGGGGGCCTTTATCATGATGCCCGTGTTTGGTGTCACCTTAAATATTATCAGTTTATTTGGTTTTATTTTAGTGCTGGGTATTGTTGTTGATGATGCGATCGTTACGGGAGAGAATATTTATACCCATTTACAAACGGCTGAATCGGGAGAAATAGCGGCAATTAGAGGCACACAAGAAGTTGCCACACCTGTCACCTTTGGTGTATTAACAACTATTGCTGCATTTTTACCATTAGCTTTTATTGAGGGTGCCCGTGGCGCTATCTTTGCTCAAATTCCAGTCATTGTTATTCCGGTACTTATTTTCTCTTTAATTGAGTCAAAGTTCGTTTTACCTTCCCATTTAAAGAACTTAAAGCTACGCTCAGATACGACAAAACAGTCAAAGTTTAGTCAGCTACAGCAAGCGTTTGCCGATGGTTTTGAACGGGCTATTATTCGTTTTTACCAGCCTTTATTAAAATTAGCGATTAATAACAAAACCACTACCCTCGTTGGTTTTGTTGGTGTGTTTTTAGTGATTCTTGCCCTTATTATGAGCGGCTGGACAAAATTTATTTATTTCCCAAGAATTCCAAGTGAAACAGTGAGAGCTTCTTTAACATTACCTGCGGGGACACCGTTTGAAGTAACCAATAAATATATTATTAAGATGGCTGAAAAAGCCGATGTGTTAAAACAAAAGTATATAGAGCCTTCGACTAACAGTAGTGTCATTATTAATATATTAGCGAGTACAGGGGGGCGTGGCGGTACGTCAAACAAGGGTAGTGTGCGTTTTGAAATTACCCCGCCTGAGTCTCGAGAGCTCGCCATTACCTCACGCGAGTTAGTGCGTGAATGGCGAAACCTAATTGGTCCTATTCCGGGTGCTGAAAGCATTACCTTTAGAGCTGAAATTGGCCGCTCTTCTGATCCCATCCACATACAATTTAAAGCAAGCTCATTAGAGACACTTAAAGAGATAACCGATAAAGTAAAAGTGCATTTAGCCAGTTATCCCACCGTATTTGATATCGCCGATAGCCTTTCTAATGGTAAGGAAGAGCTACAAATTGAGTTAACCGAGCAAGGTAAAGCGTTGGGTTTAACGCGCGTCAGTATTTCTAATCAAGTACGTCGCTCTTTCTTTGGATCACAAGCACAGCGCATTCAGCGTGGACGAGATGATGTTCGTGTGATGGTTCGATTACCGCTTAATGAACGTCGTACTATCGCTAATTTAGAAGATATACTTATTGTTACGCCGTTAGGCGGCTCAGTGCCATTGTCACATGTGGCTAAGTTAATTCCAGGAAAAAGCCCTTCAACTATTTCAAGAATTGATCGTTATCGTACTGCAAATGTCAGTGCGGATGTAGAAAAATCTAATACCAATATGACTATATTACAAGCAGATTTAAAGGGATACTTAGATGACCTTATGGTGCAATATCCGGGAGTAAGCCATTCTATGGAAGGTGAAGCTAAAGAACAACGCGAATCTTTTGGCTCACTTGCTTGGGCACTATTATTTGTTTTTTTTATTATTTATGCGCTTTTAGCGATCCCTTTTAAGTCTTATATACAACCTATCATTGTGATGAGTATTATTCCGTTTGGTATGATTGGTGCGGTGATTGGTCATTGGATCATGGGCATGGAATTAACCATTATGAGTATACTGGGTATGCTGGCGTTAATTGGTGTTGTAGTAAATGACTCATTAGTACTGGTAGATTTTATCAATAAAAAATGCAGCAAAGGGGGGGAGTTAATGGAGGCCGTATTAACTGCAGGTGCCGCTCGCTTTAGACCTGTTATGTTAACCAGCTTAACCACTTTTATTGGTTTAATGCCGTTATTGTTTGAGCAATCAACACAAGCTCAATTCTTAATTCCCATGGCGGTGTCATTAGGTTTTGGTATTTTATTTGCCACGCTTATTACCTTAATACTCGTGCCAGTGAATTATTTAATTGTTGAGCGTTTAAAGAGCTTGTTTTTAGGTGATAGAGAAAAAATTGAACAGAGTAAAGCGCAGCTTGTATAAGGGTAAGTGTTTTGTGGGCGTGGCACGGGTATAGATATTTAAAAATAAAAAAAGAGCTAGCCAAGTCAATTGGTTAGCTCTGCTATGTTTTCAATAAATTAGGCGTTTTTATGTAAGTGAATATCCATTTGTGGATAAGGAATATTTAATCCTTCGCGGGCAAACGTTTTATATACTTTTTCATTCAATTCAAAGTACACAGCCCAATAATCAGCTGCATTAACCCATGCTCTAACGGCAAAGTTAACTGAGCTGTCTGCTAATGCTGAAACGGCGATAAATACCTCTGGATCTTTTAAAATGCGCGAATCTTCATCACATAAACGTTTGAGAACTTCACGGGCTTTGTCCACATCATCGCCATAACCAATACCAATGGTCCAATCAACACGTCTGGTCGCCTCAGTTGAATAATTAATCATCGATGATGTTGATAAACCACCATTTGGAATAATAATCGTTTTATTGTCAGGAGTCTTCATAATGGTATTGAATATTTGTATCTGAGTGACCGAGCCAATATAGCCCTGCGCTTCTATAACATCACCAATTTTGAATGGTTTGAAGATGAGAATCATTACGCCACCAGCAAAATTCTGCAATGTTCCTGACAATGCCATACCAACGGCTAAACCAGCTGCACCGAGGATGGCGATAAACGAGGTCATTTCGATGCCAAGCATACCAAGCACGGTGATAACCAACATTATTTTTAATAAGCCGTTAACCATGCCCGTTAGGAAAGGCATTAACGATGGATCAGTACCGCTTTTATTTAAAGTAGCTTCTACACCGCGACCGATGGCTTTTACTACCCAGCCGCCAATGATCCATACCGCGATAGCACCCAGTAATTTGGGGCCATAGAGTAATGTCATTTCTATTATTTGATCCATTATTTTTTCTACATCTACACTCATAATATTTTCCTGATTTATTTGCATTATTTTAAAATTGGCTTAATGATTCGTTTGTTTCTGTTCACATTGATAATTAGCGTACAATGCTCTGCAATACTTCAATAGCAACGAGGTTGGTTACTGAGGTTTTAAGTTGTTTCATCGTATCAGTTGTTATCAATAAGCCGTCTTTATTAAGTTCGATATAACCTTGCTCGCGCATAGTGTTGATTAAGGTGGCTTGGGCTTTTTTGTCGATAAGCTCAGGAGCTGTTATGTTATTCAATACTGCTAATCGCTTCGCTATTGCAACAACTTTTTGTTCTAAATCTTGTCTAGAAAGCGGAGCTAAATGTGTTGCCAATGAGGTGATAATAGCAAGCCTTTGTAAACTTTCATCAATACATTCAGCCATATGGTAGATGTGACTGAGTTGTTGGGTGTTATCTGTTAATGACCAAAACTCAGCTTTACTGTGTTTAGCAATTCCAGACTTTTCTAAGAAGACTAATACTTGTTCTGTTTGTTTAGTCATTTCTTCGGGCGTTTGCCACAAGAATAAGTCGTCTTTTAACGTTGCTAGTATACTCACCGTTTGCTCTATTAGTTGCTTTTGCGATATTTTACCATTGTGAGTTAATAGCTTACACACCAACGAAATTAAAGCGTAGGTATGTAAAATATTGTTTCGATAGTAGCGCATCTCTAAGCTAGCAGAGTCTCCTAGTGAGATAATAGTGCCAAAACTATCGGTTGATATGGTGACTTTATTAAGAGAAATAACATGGGCTAATAATTCACAGCCGCTTTCTTCTGGTATCGTCAGTTGTTCGCTAAAAGGTGCTTGTCGTTGAATGTTTAGCGCGAAATCTAATTGTTTTTCTAAATCCGCTTTAGCAAGGGCTTTGTTTTCACAGGCGTGTAAAATAAGCGCAACTAATGCGACGCCGTTTAACGCAGCACATTGATTGATACGGCCCATTAATTGATTTGCCATATCGTTAACCGTTGGTGTTAACCAACTAGGTTTTTGTGGATTAATAGGATTAACTGCAGATTTCCAGTTGGGCACTTGTTTATTCAAATAGTCATTAATATTAATGGGTTCACCAAAGTTCACATAACCATTGCCATAATTACGTAAATTTTTAATGGCTTTAAGTACACCAAATATAGATTCTTTTTTCTTTTCGCTACCGCTAAGCTCTTTATGGTAAGTGCCTACTTCCATGACATGTTCGTAACCTAGATACACAGGTACTAAGGTAAGCGGGCGGTTGATACCACGAAGTAAACTTTGAATGGTCATGGCTAGCATGCCCGTTTTAGGATTTAATAAGCGACCGGTACGGCTACGGCCGCCTTCTGTGTAATATTTTACCGAATAACCACGTTCAAATAATAAGCCTAAGTATTCACGGAAAATGGTTGAATATAAACGATTACCAGCAAAACTACGGCGAATGAAAAAGGCACCGCCTTTTCTAAATACCGGCCCGGCAGGCCAAAAGTTTAAGTTAATGCCGGCGGCAATGCGCGGCATCACTAAACCTTCTTGTAAAATAACATAGGAAAGTAATAAGTAATCCATGTGGCTTCGATGACATGGTACATAAATAATTTCGTGTCCGTCTTGTGCTAGCTCTCGTAATACTTGAGAGTTATTTACTTTTATATCGCTATAAAGACGTCCCCACAGCCAGCGTAAAATTCGTTCACCCAAGCGCACCAATGAAACACTGTAATCGCCAGCTATCTCTTCCATCATGGTTTGTGCTTGTTTTTTTACTTGCTCAGTGCTGAGGTTTTTACTTTTAGCTTCGTCTTTGATAATGCGCATTACTGAAGGGTTGGCAAATAAAGCCGTGAACATTTGTTGGCGATGAATAAGGCGGGGCCCTTTAGCAGCAATGTTTTGTCGGTGAAAATGAAAACGCGCAACGCGAAGTAATTTATGTGCTGTTATTTCGTCATTACCGTGATAGTCAGACATCTCCCTTAAGGAGAGTGCTTGGCTGTACCGAACTAAGTTATCGTGACCTAAAAAAAGTACAATAAAAAGCTTTTGAAGCCAAGTTGGAGAAGCTTGCTCTGCTAGCAGAGAAGAAACATTGGCATTGTTTTTTTCTTGGGTGGGTACTCTACCCCAAATTAGGTTTACGGGAATTAATTGGGCATCAAGTTCTTTATTAATATCGTGCTGATTAAGAATATCTAGGCCTTGATGTAATGCGGTAGTTTGTTTTGTTTTGCACCATGAAAATACGGGCTTTGGTTTTTCTAAACATAAAGTGCGGTCAAAAAATTTGCCATTTATTTTTATTTTACTTAGCGGATCAGGTAGTTTTTGTTGTTTACAAGCCGCTTGAAGTGTTAATAAATCACTGGCGGATTGATGACCTATTACATAAAAAATAGGACTGGTTTCTGTTTCAACTGATGCTTGGACATCTTGCACAATTTTGCTACGAACCAATAAACGCAAAGGAAGGGTTAATAATAAGTAAAAAAAAGAACGTAATATAGACATCATCATCGATAAAATTAATTGTTGGCAAGATCA
>Ga0105357_10001950_pt1 | contig 11080 bp, 7 predicted proteins | sample GOMGulsemesocosm_4_FD_83660 | JGI IMG/M metagenome (GOLD analysis project Ga0105357, IMG submission 83660) | Methane-oxidizing microbial communities from mesocosms in the Gulf of Mexico - GOM15B Gulf of Mexico | ecosystem: Environmental > Aquatic > Marine > Cold seeps | place: USA: Gulf of...
CCAATCCAGGTTCGCCCCTGAACCCCGCAGATCCGGCGCCTTTGACGATATTCGACTAGAACGGAGACACTCAGGATAGAGCAAATAAGCAGGGTTTAGGCATTCGTCTCTGTTGCCTTGTTTCAGTGTCCAATCCATGAGTAGTTTGGGGTGATTAAGTCGGGTATCTAAGCCGTATATGCTGTTCATTCGGCGTTGTCACATTAACTTTGTCGCTCATTAGTATATGCAAAAAAGGTGAAAAAGGGCTGATACTGTTATACCTGTAGCTCCAGCAAGGGAGTGTTTTTATGAACTTGATCACCGACAGCAACAGAAATTTTTTCAATAATGCCCTCACGATTTGTGCGAATACGGTGTTCCATTTTCATGGCTTCCAGAATGATAAGGGTATCTCCCGATTGGGTGGGTTTTCCCTCGATGGTTTCAATGGCTAAAATTAGCCCTGCCATCGGAGCGACAATAATGTGATCTGCGTCTGCACTTCCTGTACTTTTAGGATTCGGATCTTTGCGAGCAGCCACTAAGATGCAACTAGAGAAATCAAAAATGGTATTTTCGTCACTTTTCCAATAGCAGACAGGGTGAGTTTTCCCTTCCCTGGATAATGCGGTAACGGTTTTTCCTGTTAGGCTCAAGGTTATCGTGCGCGTATCTGTCTCTTCCGGGTGAAGGACATCAAATTGAAGGCCATTACCAGATATTTTAAACTCTTTTTCTTGCTCTTCCATGACGATTTTAAATGTTCTAGCCGGTTGACCAAGGCTGGACCAATCGCAGGAGGAGGTCCGGTGTTTCAGGCATTCTTGATAATATAAAATTGCCGCTGCAAAACATTCAAAAGCGAGACTGTGTTTTTTATCAATTGCACCAAGGACAGTTTCTACAATACCAGTATGAGGCCCTTCAATAAAAGATACGTGGTTCAAACAGGAAAGAAGAAAAGAGCGATTAGTGATAAGGCCTTTTACACGGATCTGGTGAAGGGATCTTACCAATTTTTTTCGAGCGGCTTCTCTGTTTTCGCCTGAAACAATTATCTTCGCAATCATCGGATCGTAGCGGGCAGATATGAGATTGCCTTCTTTGATCATATGGTCAACGCGAACATTGGGGTCATCCGGATAGCTCCATTCCGCGACTTCGCCGGTTTGAGGCATGTAATTATCATTTGGATCTTCTGCGTAAAGCCTGACTTCAATTGCGGCACCATTGTAAGTAATGCCTTCCTGTTGGAGAGGAAGAGGCTCGTTCGAGGCAACTCGTAATTGCCATTCGACAAGGTCCATGCCTGTAATCTCTTCGGTAACGGGATGTTCCACCTGAAGGCGGGTGTTCATTTCGATGAAGTAGAATTCCTTATCAGGGGTGACAAGAAATTCAACTGTCCCTGCGCCGCGATAATCGATAGCTGTTGTTGCAATCACAGCTGCATTACATAATTTGTCTCTCAGATCCGGATCAACGAACGCAGAGGGGGCTTCTTCGATGACTTTCTGATGTCTTCGTTGCGTGGAACAATCACGCTCAAAAAGATGAACAACATTTCCATGATTGTCAGCGAACACCTGGATTTCAATATGGCGGGTATCCACCAGATATTTTTCCAAAATAACGACATCTGATCCAAAAGCATTTTTGGCTTCACTTCGGGCAGATGTTAAAGCTTCATCAAACTGATGAAGATGATCAACTCGCCGCAAACCGCGGCCGCCTCCACCGGCAACCGCTTTGATGAGAAGGGGAACTCCGATTTTTTCGGCCTCTTTACGAAGAGTTTCAGCACTCTGCTCTTTTCCGTCATAACCCGGTACGCAAGGAACATTAACGTCCTGCATTCGGGCTTTTCCTTCTGCTTTGTCTGCCATTAACCGGATGGCGTGGGCGGTAGGGCCAACAAATATTATACCTGCACTTTCGCACGTCTCTGCGAATTTTGGGTTTTCTGAAAGAAACCCATAACCCGGATGAATTGCGTCGGCATTATATTTTTGGGCGACTTCAATCAGCCGTTCGATATCCAGATAAGGCTCCCCGCTTTGGAGTTTCTCTTCCAGCAAAACCGCTTGGTCTGCCGCCAACATATGCGGAGTGTTGCGGTCTGTTTCTGTATAGACGGCAACGGTTTCGATACCCAGTTTCTCTGCTGTTTGGATAATACGGTGGGCGATTTCCCCACGATTGGCGATAAGGAGAGTTTTTATCATGGGGGGTTATCCACGTTTCTTTTTAAGAAATTCAGCGAGTTTTGCCGGAACAGCAATAGGTATCGCAAGGATCTGTTGACCGTAAGTTTTAGCCTGACTATCCAAATGAAGGGACGATGTTCCACCGCCGCCAAGTGATTGGGTCATAAGGAAGTTAAATGCGGTCATACCGGGTAGGTAATACCGATGAACTTCCCCCTTGAGGGTGTGGGCAAACCATTTTGCGACGGCCTCTTCGGTCAAGGCCCGTGCTATATACGGAAGGTATTCTGGGGCGCGGGCCATAACGCCGATATTGGCGCTGTCGCCTTTGTCACCACTTCGGGCAACGGCAAGGTCAATCAGTAAAACATCTTCATCAAGTGCTTCATCAGAGCTTTCAGCCTTAAAACCCGCTTGTATAGGGAAATTGTTTGTCCAGCTTTCTGGTTGATCAAGGATTTCGATGACATTACGGTTAACCGATACGGTCGGTGTAACCTTGCTTTTGGCAATTAAAAAGGAAAATTGTGCCACAACAGGGGTGACTTTAGGGCGCCCTGGTAGGCCACCAGGTAGGCGTCCCGTTGTCATGGAAAGTCCAACACCAGTTGCTTCTTTCGAGAATAGCTCAACAGCGTCTTTTTCGTCATGGTGAACATTTATACGTGCAGTCAGCTCTCTTGATTGGGAGGCAAATTCATTTGCATTCTCACCCCAGAGGGTTTGCGCGCCAACAAGGTGAATTGCTGTCTCACGGTATTCCCCTATATTACGTTCGCGAAACAGGTTTTGCGTTCGTCGTATCAAGGCTTCACCAAAGTGTTTCCCTTTTTCAGGGGCATCAAAACCGGTGATAACGGTCATCGCTGTGGCCCGATAACCGTCGGAATAGGTTGCCGATACCTTGTAATTTGTGGTCGGGGGAAGGCCGGTTACGCCACTGATCCGAACAGTGTTTGAGGACACCTGTTCTAACGATACATTGGAGAAGTTGCAGACCACATCTGGCATAATATAAGCCGAGGGATTTCCAATTTCATACAGGATCTGTTCGCCAACCGTAAGAGGGGAAACCAACCCGCCAGTTTTTTCAGGCTTTGTGATGAGGAAATCACCATTGGCCGAACAGTCAGCTATGGGGTAACCCATATCATCCCAACCATCGACAACGTCTCGCCAATCAGTGAAGTTTCCGCCGGTCGCTTGCGCACCGCATTCGATGACATGACCCGCAAGTGTTCCTGCTGCGAGTTTGTCAAAATCGTTTATGGTCCAGCCAAATTCATGAATAAGCGGACCCAGTGTGACCGCACTGTCGACGCAGCGGCCAGTAATAACAACATCGGCGCCCTTATCAAGGGCGGCTGCAATGGGAAAAGCACCTAGATATGCATTGGCGCTTATAAGGTTTTCGGGCAGCCCTTTACCCGTAAACATTTCTGTTATGCCTGCAACATGCAGATCCTCAATTCGATCCGACAGGTCATCGCCTTCGACGGTCGCAATGTTAAGAGAAATGCCAGCCGTATCCGCGACCTCAGATAGAGCTTTAGCGCAGGCGCGAACATTCATACCACCTGCATTGGCGACAACGCGAATACCGCGTTTTTTAATTTCAGGCAGCAGGGGTTTCATTGCAAGATTTACAAAATCCTGGGCGTATCCTGCATCCGGATTGCGTGCTTTCATCCTTGCTAGAATGGACATGGTCACTTCTGCAAGATAATCGAAAACCAGGTAATCTATATTTCCCTGCATTACCAACTGTTTTGGAGCTTCTTGGGAATCCCCCCAGTAACCTGAGGCGCCGCCAATCCGTATTGTTTTAGATTTTATTGTCATTAGATTTCGTCCTGCCAAGCGGGCTTGCGTTTTTCAGCAAAGGCAGTTTGTCCTTCTTTGCCTTCACCGCTGCGGTTAAGTTCTGCAAATAATTTGGCCGATCTTTCGATCAGTTGCTCGTCCTCATAACGCCCCACATTAGCCATGATTTTTTTTGTCGTGGCATTTGCTTTAGGACCACATTTCATAATGTTTGTTACAACCTGCTCAACAGTTTGTTCCAAATTTTCTGGGTCTGAAAGATACTGTGCAATTCCATAATCGTATGCAGTGCGTCCGTCGAAACGCTCGCCAGTGAGGGCGAGCTGACGGGCGCGGGTCAAACCAATCCGCTTCACGACATAGGGCGCGATTTGTGCTGGCGCGACGCCCAGTGTTGTTTCCGGCATTCCCATTTTTGCTGTTGTAGATATAATCGTAATGTCGGCAAGACAGGCATAACCCATTCCACCTCCAAATGCGGATCCTTCGACAACAGCAATTGTTGTTTGACCTAGCCGCTCAAAATTAAGGAAGGCATGACCTGCACTCTTGTTGCGTTCAAAAATAGGATCTTCACCAGCCATCGAACTTTCGACTTGGTTTTTTCGTTCTTTAATGTCGCCGCCGGCACAGAAATGGCCGCCAGCCCCTCTTAGAATAACCAGACGAATATCGTCTGGGTTTTCGTGAAGCCAGCGAACTGTGTCGGCAAATTCCTGCCCCATTTGCATATTGATAGCATTGCGTTGTTCTGGTCTGTTAAAAATGATTGTCAGGCGAGAACCGGTTTTTTCCAACTTTAGGAATTCTGTTTGGGGCAGGTTAGTCATACCACTATTCCTTTATTTTCCTGGATGTATGTCCATAGTTTTTGCAATGACCTCAAGCATGATTTCAGTCGCGCCACCCCCAATTGCTGTGACGCGCATATCTCGAAAAGCACGGGAGATATAGTTTTCATTCATCACGCCTTGTCCTCCCCAAAACTGAAGGCATTCCGTTGGAACTTTAAGGGCGAGTTTGCCGATCAAGTACTTACTCATAGACGCAAGTTTCAAAACATTTTCTCCACGGAGATAACGTTCTGTTGCCAAATACATGGTTGCCCTGCAGGCTTCGACTTCAGTCTGAAGTTCGGCAAGCTTGTGATATACAGTCTGATTATCCCGAATAGATTTCCCAAAAGCCATACGTTGGCCTGTATATTCGATTGTATCTTCAATAACGTTGTCTAGAACGCGAAGCCCACGGGCAACAGCAAACAGGCGTTCTTCTTGAAATTGCTCCATCTGATAGATGAAGCCTTTACCTTCTTCGCCAATACAATTGGAGGCTGGTACACGGACATCGTCAAAGAAAAGCTCTGCGGTATCCGAACAGACAAGGCCCAGTTTATCGAGTTTACGCGATACCGAGACGCCTTTTGAATTCAGCGGCACAATTATCAATGATTTATTCATGTGTTTGCGGTCATCAGATGTATTGGCGAGCAAGCAGATCCAGTCTCCTTGTACCCCGTTGGTGATCCACATTTTTGATCCGTTGATGATATAATCATCTCCATCGCGGCGGGCTGTTGTCTTGATTTGCGCGACGTCGGAGCCAGCGGACAATTCGCTAACACCAATACAACCAACCAGATCACCTGCAATGGTAGGGGCGAGATAACTCTGTTTCAAAGTGTCGCTGCCATGTTTTGCAAGGGCTGGCGTACACATGGTGGTTTGAACACCAATTGATGTGGAAACACCATTGCCCCGAATATTGCCTAGGGCTTCGGCAAAAGCCATTTCATAAGAAAAATCGAGGCTAAGTCCGCCATATTCTTCAGGTTTACCGATCCCCAGTAATCCAGCTTCGGCAAATTTTTTCATCACTTGATGGGCTGGATAAATCTCGGCTTTCTCCCATTCATCTATATATGGATTGACATGCTCTTCGATAATTTTATTTGTGGTTCGGACGAGCTCATCATGTTCATGTGTGAAAATCATCTTTTTCTCCAGATAAATTACAGGCGTGCTGCACCAAAAGTGGATGGGTATGTTTTCCGCTCACGCCCACCGGCGGTAATGGCTAGACATTCAGCCAAAATACGGCGTGTATCTCTTGGATCAATAATACCGTCATCCCAAACTTGAGACGTGGCGTAAAGGGCGGATGAGGTTTGATCATAGTGAGAAACTATATCATGGCGCTGGGCGGTGAGCTTGTCTTCGTCGACGTCCTTGCCGCGGCGTTTTGCACTACCTCGTGCAACAATCTCAAGGACACCAGCAGCTTGTTCTCCGCCCATTACGGCAATACGATGATTTGGCCAGGTAAATAGGAAATCTGGATCATATCCGCGACCGCACATCGCGTAGTTCCCTGCACCAAATGAAGCGCCAACCATTATTGTGATCCGAGGAACACGAGCGTTCGCTACAGCTTGGATCAGCTTTGATCCGTGTTTGATGATCCCGGCGGTTTCTGAGTCTTTACCAACAATGAAACCTGTGGTGTTTTGCAAGAAAATAAGCGGGGTTCCTACCTGATCACAAAGCTGGATAAATTGCGCAGATTTTACAGCGCCTTTTGCCGTAATGGGACCATTATTCCCAATAACACCTGCTTTGAAGCCATCAATATGGACCCACCCACAAATGGTATATTCGTCAAATTCTTCTTTATGTTCTAAAAATTCTGAACCATCTGCGATGCGGGCAATAATTTCTCGGACGTCAACAGGATGCCGGTAATCTACAGGAACAATGCCTGCCAGTTCATCCGGATCATATAAAGGATCCTTTGGTTCAATTTGATCGTTTTTTTCGACGTTCATTTGCCAGTTCAAATTGGCGGTGGCCTCTCGTGCTTTCTCGATGCCATGTTCGTCATTTTCTGTAATCCACTCGGCTGTTCCTGCGTCACTGGCATGCATTTCAGCGCCGCCCAGTTCTTCATCATCAGCGATTTCACCTGTTGCCATTTTCAGAAGCGGGGGGCCGGCGAGGAACATTTTACTTTGTCCGCGAACGACAATGACATAATCAGACATACCAGGGACATAGGCCCCGCCTGCAGTTGCATTGCCATGAACCACTGTAATTTGAGGGAGACCGGCAGAGGAAAGTCTTGCCTGATTGGCAAAGCGTCGCCCCCCCATTACAGCAAATGTTAGATGGGTTAGGCGCAGATTTCCGCCACCACTTTCGACAAGATTGATAATGGGAAGTTTCTGTTGCAAGGCAATATTCTGAAGACGTAATGTCTTCTCGCTGCCTGCCCAGGTTCCTGTTCCGCCTTTAATAGCACTATCGCTGACAATCAGGGCTACACGTGTGCCGGCAACAAATCCAATGCCAGTAATAACGCAGCCTCCGAGAATGTTCTCTTCTCCATCGTCTTCATGCAATTTATAGCCCGCAAGTGGAGATAGGGCGATGAAAGGAGATCCTGGATCGAGTAAGGCGTCTATTCTCTCGCGAGGGAGAAGTTTTCCTGCTTTGTGAAAGCGATCTTTTTGTCTTTCGCTTAACTGAACGATATGCTGTTCTAACGTGCGAACATGGGCAAGCATAGACAGCATATCTTCTCTGTTTTCCTGGAACTCTTCGCTCTTTGGGTCAAGTGCACTGACAAGTCGAGACACAAAATTTCTCCTACCTGAGGTCATATTCTTGGTCAAATAGGCCAAGACTGTTCGACTGTTTTTACTTTTTATGAAATCAGGATTGCTATTTGGTAGAAAAAAATCAATCTTTATGATTGTTGTATTAAATAATTGTTTTTGTATAGAAGAAATGAAAAATGAAAAAAGGGGTGAAGCAGGTCGGCGCAGCCAAGCTGACGATTGACATTCTCCGTGCATTGTCCAATCGAAGAAGCGGTGCAGGTGTCTCATTGCTTGCGTCTTCTCTGGAGCGATATCCAGGAACCGTTTATGCCGTTTTAAAAACACTTCAGGAAGAAGGAATGGTGGAATTCAATCCGACAAGCAAGACATACAGTCTTTGTCTCGGTGGGGTGTTGGAGCTTACCGGGAAAATGAAAGAAGAAACGCTTGCAAAACGTATTGAAGTCGATATGAGTGATGCAGCCACCCAGTATGGGGTTTGCATTTATCTCAGTCAGCATGTGCGTCGGGACTATATGGTGATTGTCGCATGCGCTACACCAGATACACCGTTGGGCCTCTATGTGAAGGTGGGGTCAAGGTTTCCCGCGCGAATTGGTGGGGTAGGAAGAATTCTTACTGGATGGAAAAGTTTAGCGCGCGAAGATCTCTTAGAAGCTTACTCCAAAACAAAATGGGCGAAAGAGCCAAAAGATTTCAATGCTTGGGAAGAGCAGGTGCGTCATGATCGCTTGGCTGGGTATGCGTACGAAGAAGAAACACTTCCAGAAGGACTTGCAACAGTCGCAGTTCCTGTAACTGAAAATGGTAAAGCCGTTCGTTATATTATTAGCGCGATAGGGCCGCGCGGAGATGTGGCAGGGGAAAAGTTGCCGGAAATTGTGGCCATGGTAAAAGATCTTGCCAATATCGCCAATCAATCAAGCTAAAGAGCCTTGTAATGTTTGTGTTCTAAGGTTGGCGTTAGTTGACTAACAACAGGCTGCCAAATTCTAGTATTCAGAAAAAACTCAAATATAGGGAATGTCATGTGACGAAAACGAAATCCAGCTCTTAAGTAGGGTGTATATTGGGCGTTGAATAAGGGCACAAATAAGTAAAATAACTTCCGCTTACCGCGCAGTAGCGGGCCTATTTTCACCGGTCTGAGATAGTTGGCTTTGTGCCAGAAGCGGAAGTATGGAAAATTCCGCGAACACGTGCTTGAGGCACCCAACCAAGATCCACGCATAACTGGCTGTTTGGTCAAAATGATTACAACAGGTTTCCTGTTTTTCTTCGTTGTGGGGGCTCAAAGTTTGGCACCGAATGCCCGCTAATTCGGTATTCTTTCATTCCTTCAACTCACTAAATCTGAGTTCAATACGCCCACCTTCACGACTGCCAACAATTTTACTAAGGGGAATAAGAAATCGGCGTTCAGGATGAACATTCATCCTTTTTTTATAGACGACCTTATTGTCGCTGAGTGCGACAAGGTTTCCTTTTGCGGATTTAGAAAACCGCAGTTGAAGGTCTTGCATACCCGCCGTCCCGTACGGCAGCTGAATTCTCTGGGGCACAGCGAACGTGACAATATTATCCCCGGTAACAATTTGTAGTTTGCGGCCTTTCTGGGATAATTTACCCGCCAGATCATTGGCGACCCATCGACCAGTTTTACGGCCTTCGTTCCAACACCAACCCGCGGTTTCAACAGGCCTGAGTATGTTGCCAGTCGCAAAATAGGCCGGATCCGAACAGCGTCCGAATTGATCCACAACAGGACCGCCGCTAGCTGGATCAACAGCTAGATGTCCGTTGCGAGCAAGCGATACATCTGGTGTAAATTGGCCTGTTAAAATGACACCATCACATTCGATAGTGTGCTTAACCCCATTGTGATCCAGGACCACGACGGCGCTTGTGCGTTCGTTGCCTCTGATTTCAAGCAGTCGCGTTTTAAGCTGAACAGGGACGCCAACCAATCGGGCAAACTCCGCCGTCGGCCATCTAGCGGTAACCCGATCAGATTCCTCAAACATGGCAACCGGGCGGATTTTTGCATGTCGGCAGGTTTGTATTGCCGAAAATGAGACTAACTCTGTGCCTACGATAACCGGACGCTCAAACGGCTTTTGGTTCTTAAGGTAAATCATCGACTGCAACGCGCCGGTATTGAGCACGCCAAGTGGCCGAGTTCCTGAAATCATTCTTGGCGCGCGCGGCGTTTCGCGGACGCCAGTGGCAATCACAATACGTCGGGCTGTTTTCTCCTCTAATCCTTTGTTGGAAGTTATTATCAACCTTCCGCCGGGCATCGCTTCAACAACGCTGGTCGAAGTGAGCACCTCGACGCCAGCATTCAGGGTGACCTTGACCATCTTTTTCGCGTATTGCGGCCCACTCAAGACGCGCATAAACTCTCGCATCCCGAACGGCGAATGTCCGCAATGACGGGGAATGCCGCCGGCTATCGGTTCGCGTTCAATCACTGCAACTCTCGAGACGCCGAGGCGCTTCAGTTCTGTTGCCGCCGACAATCCCGCAGGGCCACCGCCGATAACGATAACATCATAGTTTGCTGCGGCGCTATTGACGGCATCAGACATGATCACCTCCAACGGATAGCTGAGCATCAAAATGTTCTTGGGTTAATTCGGCGAGCCGTGCTGAACAATAGAAACCTTGGCAGCGTCCCATTGTGGCTCGAGTTTGCCTCTTTAAACCGGATAATGATTGGGCAGCAAGTGGTTCCGCAAGAGCACTTTTAATCTCCCGCTCTGTCACCAATTCACAGTGACAGACGATCTCGCCATGACCTTCATGCTGCCAATCACGAGGTCCGTTCTCTGCGAGCCAAGGCACGTTTGGGATCTTTGGCCGTACGATAGGATTGAGCCTCTCTCCGTGCTTACTATAGAGCCCAAATACGTGACGAGCGATGCCAAGGGCGCTACTCAGTCCCGTTGAACGAATGCCGCCGACTGTAATCCAGTTTCGGTCCGGTCTCGCTTTAATACGGTAATGTTTACGTTCCGTCGCAGGTCGCAGACCCGCATAAACCGCGGTCACCGGCACAGAACTGAGGGCGGGAATAATTTCGGAGGCGGATGCGAGTAGGGAGGAGAGCGCATTTTCGTCCGTCGATGCATCCGAACGGCTTTCCTGATCTTCTGCTGTTGGACCAACAAGCACATTGCCAAATATGGTTCGTGTAACAACAATCCCTTTGGTATGTTCTGTCGGGACGGGAAGAAGTATTGAATTGATCAATTTGGCGGCGGCCTTGTCAAAGACGACGAACTGTCCTTTTCGCGTTTTGATTTTGAATTCAGCTTCGCCCAGGACAGTCTCGTCTAAAGTGTCGCCATAAAGACCGGCACAGTTAATCACATAGCGACTTTTTAGTGTGCCACGGGATGTTTCCAGCAACCACTGCCCATTGTCAAATAGGCCACTGCGCACC
>Ga0105357_10001951_pt1 | contig 11078 bp, 6 predicted proteins | sample GOMGulsemesocosm_4_FD_83660 | JGI IMG/M metagenome (GOLD analysis project Ga0105357, IMG submission 83660) | Methane-oxidizing microbial communities from mesocosms in the Gulf of Mexico - GOM15B Gulf of Mexico | ecosystem: Environmental > Aquatic > Marine > Cold seeps | place: USA: Gulf of...
ATTTAAAGCCGTTCATATCAACTTATTGATGCGCGACGCCTTGTGGGCAGCAGCAACCCGGGCTGAAAACGCAGCGAAACTGGTAGGCTCTCATCGCAGTGCAGTAACGGCAGATGTCGCTCAAATTGAGGGGTTAATACAACAAGCGAAATCTGTCGCGGACGACGCGATACGCGAGGGCAGCCTCAACAGCGAAAGCTGGGTTAAGATCGATGACGAGTTAGAGTTGGTGATAGAGCAGCTATCTGGAACTCCCAAGGCGCTGACATTTGTATTTCAGCGTTTAAGTCTATTGGCTGATAAACTGGATGCTCCATAGTGGTTAGGGCTGCACTGACTAAAGGGCTACACGGCAACTGAGTCGCCACCCATCAATCAGGCTTCGGCCGAATAGTAACCTTCACGCGATCTCAAGTAAACATCCACATCGCTGGGAATACTGAGTCGCACCGGACAAAAAAAATCATCAGAAACGAAAAAGCCAAAACGATTTCGCTTTGGCTTCTCTTTTACCTATCAGCCCAGACAATTCAGTCTGTCGGCTGAGAGCACTGGGACATAGGCTCTACTTGGCAGGCTCAGGCGGAAAATTCACCAATACCTTGGCGACAACGTCTTTGATTTGCTGGCGCTTTTCTTCAACCGTCAAATTTTTCTTCAACCGCCCTTCTGCACTTCCTCGCCATACCAGTTTATCGTTGCCGTCGACCACGTCGATAACAAAAGTTCCCTCTTCATAATGGACAGTACGAACTTCTGGAGCTGAGCTGTAGCCGATACTGTAACCATATCGATAACCGGCACGGCCATAACCCATAGCAAAACCAGGGCTCATGCCACTATAAGTATCGTAACTGCGAATGTCGGTCTTTTCTTGAGTGGTAACACTGTAATTAACGGAAAAATCAGCGCTTGCGCCATCGACCATTGAGAAACCTTTAGCCTGCAACTCTTTGTCGACCGCCGTGTGGATTCTACCGTCCAGAATATCGTTACCATGGTAATCTTTGGCTTCTGAGCTTTTTTCGTGCCAGCGATAGGTTTTAAGGTCACTAAAGTTAACCCCCGCCTTGTGATCGCTATCAATACTGACGCCGCTGGCGCAGCCAAATAACACAACAGATACCACCGCTAACCACAAACCCGAAATAAATGACTTTTTCACAGAGAGACTCCTAGCTCAATTGATTATCAAGTCTCGACTATAAACGGAAACCGCCACAATAACAGCAGCCTTACTTCAAAAAACACAAAGAAACGTTACCCAAGTAACAAAAGAAAAACTTCTCAAAAGCGACATTGCCGATCTATGGATTCACAGCTGAGGTAAGCGATATGACGATATTTTGGTATCACTGCGTTTTTCCGCTGATCAACAACGCTTCGAAGCGTCGACTGACTTCTTCCTGACTGTGGTGTAAATAGGGTAGATAGGCATTCGTTTCACCGTACCCACATCATAGATAGGCGCCTGAAACCTAGTGTCGCCCAAGGATTCTCGATAAACCACTTCAAAGCCTAACAAACAATCGACTCTTGCGGTCACCGACATTTTCACGCCAAAACTTATTCTTTGGGTTCTAGCCAGCTCCCCTTGATAACCCTCGAGTAAGTATGTAGTGCGCCACTACAACCGCCCAGTTCCCTTGCAGCTCGCTGCTGAGCGAAGACTTTAAATGAGCCCTCAATCAAGAAGGCCGAAGCTCGTTTTGGAGCATCATTACCCCCATTAGATATGGATGACTTTTCGCTTGAGTTCCAAAATTCTCAACTGATAGCTGTACAAGTGTAGCACTCGCCGTTTTCCGCACGCTCCTGCTTGAGTTGCTGTACCGATGATCCGACAATTGATCACCCCGAGAAAAAACTCTCCGAAGTTTCGCCAATGCTGAACTTTTGATCAATGACTTGCTGAGTAGCTCGAGTCGAAACTCGGGAGAGTAGGTTGACCGAGCTATTGTAGATACATATGACACCTAGTTTATGAAGGCATTGGATCATCTCCAATTGGGTGGCCGGGTTTATCGTGAAATTATGATTAAAAAATGAGCACAATACGAACCTCACCCTTGACCTCTGACGCATCAATGTATCCAATCGCAGAACGGTTAGTAGCCACTTCTTGAATGACCTCTTCAGAGCTTTCTTTCTCTATTGGTGGAGTACCTTTGCCTGTGAACAGAAGTTCCGCCCAATAGGTTTTGAGTTGCACTTGTGATTTTGACAGTACAGTCTCGACAAACTCCTTTTTCTCACTAGAGCTATGAGATTGATCCAAAGGTACAACCACGAGTCCGTTCGTATATCGCTTTCGTTTTCCAAGAAAGTATCTTCTGATATCAGGCAGTTCAATTGTCGACATATTCATAGGGTGGACTATAACGGCAATTTCCGCTTGGCTTAATGATGCTGACAAACCAGAAACGAGTAAGAACGCCAAAACTATCAATTTTGATAAAGCTCTTTTTTTGTTCATGGTAACACCTTACTTTTATAGAAAGAGTTGGTTTCGTTGGTGTTTACTAATTATCGGGGTTTGACCATGACCATCAGCATATCGAGTTTTTAATTTCAAAATTTCCTCGAACCCTGCATGGAATGCATCAACAACATCTGGGTCGAAATGCTCTCCACGCTGCGTGTCGATAAACTCTATCGCAGACGCTATGCTCCAGGCTTCTTTATAGGGTCGCGAAGAGGTAAGCGCATCAAATACATCTGCAACGGCAACGATTCTTGCCGACAAGGGGATTTCATCACCTTTGAGCCCGTGCGGATAACCGCTGCCGTTCCATTTTTCATGATGGTACAGAGCGATATCCCTGGCGGTATTAGCTAGAGGGTAGTCTTCTCCTTCAAGTATTTTGGCGCCCATTTGAGGGTGTTGCTTCATTATCGAGAACTCAGAATCTGAGAGCTTTCCTTGTTTCAAAAGAATAGCATCTGGAATACCAATTTTTCCTATATCGTGCATAGGAGATGCTTGATGTATCAACTCAGCTTCACTTTCGTTCAAGCCCATACTCTTCGCCAATACATAGGAATAATGGCTCATACGAACTACATGAAGGGCAGTTTCGTTGTCTCTAAATTCTGCAGCCTGACAGAGCTTTCGGATAATTTGCTGACGCGACTGCTCAACTTGAGAGTGCTTAAGCCGTATTTCTTCGCGCAGAATTTTTTGAGAATTGTGTTGTTGTAGATGCAAAGCTACTCGACGACGAACGATTTCAGGGGGAGCTGGTTTGTATATATAGTCGACAGCTCCAAGTTCTAATCCTTTATTTTCAGAACTAGCGTCTGATTTGGCCGATACAAAAATAACAGGAACATCTTTAATTTCATTTATGGATTTAAGGTGACGACAGGTCTCGTAGCCATCCATTTCTGGCATCATGATATCGAGAAGTACCAAATCCGGTTGACGTATTTTGGCGATTTTTAGCGCCTTCTCACCCGATGTAGCGGCGATAATGTGATACTCACTCTTCAAACACTCCTTCAGCATATCGATATTCTCTTTGATGTCATCAACGATGAGTAGAGTTGCTTTATCGGACATCATTTTCCTCCTTAATAGGAACCCATATATTTAGAGGTTCCAAAATTCGGTTACTGTTCATAGAAATTCGATGTAGCTTGTTGACTATTGATGTGGTGAGCTTCACTCCCGCAGGTAATATGGTCGTACCTGACTCACTAAGGATCGCGCGCTTTAGAACCATGGTGGCCCTGAGTTCAGTCACCTTTAGCCTCATAGGCAAAAACTTAACATCGCCAACAGCCTGAGGTTCTGGGGACTCAAGTGGAGCGCTATTTTGAATAGCTCTAGCCTTAGAAAGAACCGTCTCGGCTGGCGTCATCTTCAATTCAGGATTAGACACCTCCAACAAGGGTGAAAGAGTCTCTACCACAAATTCAGCGAGAGTACGGCTACGTCCTATCTCGGAAGAATTGTCATAAGTTTCGCTCAGTTTTTTAAGCCGTTCAGACTCTGACAGCGCGTTAAGTGAATCGAGTAACTGTTGTACTTCATTCACATTATTCGTAATTCCATAGCGGGAATAATTATTCGTAAGCGCATGAAGAATGGCTGTCAACTGAGGTTTCCAATCGACGTATAGATCACAGCCTGAAGCGAAGCGCTGTATAAAGTGAGACAACGCCTTCATATCCTCGATGGTTCCGAGGTCAGAGGGTTCCATCAAAAAATCAACTTTATCAAAAACCGAACTAGCAGGATCTTCCTGACGGACGATTAGGCTCGTTTCCAAATGGAAAGCGATTTTTTCACGTATCGCTGAAGGTGTAACTGGTTTGCAGATGAAATCGTTAGCACCTGCATTAAAAGCCATTTCTTCATCTTTTTTAGTCTGCTTTGACGTTACCATAAGGATTGGCGTATTTGCATTCTCTGGGATTTCTCGAAGTAGGCGACAGACCTCGTATCCGTCAAGATCCGGCATCATCACGTCGAGCAATATGCAGTCTGGCCTAGGGTCCAAGTTAGCTGCCTTTAGGGCGCTGCGTCCGCTGGTCGCAACTTTTACCTTGAATGCGGGAGAAAGTGCCTGCTTCATGATGTCAATCATCACTGGCATATCATCAATCACAAGAACCAACGGTTGGGAAAGATCGTTCATGAGTACTCCCCCATTTCAATCAATTGCTCAAGAAGGGCTATTTTCTCGCCGGCGCTCTCAAAATCATAGTTCTCAAGTGGTGCCTGTACTTTAAGCAAAATTTCTGTGATACGAGTCGAGTGTGATCTATTGAGTAGTTCACTGAGCGTATCTGTGGCGGATGCATCCCAGTCTTCTATTCCACGAATAATGGATTTAATGGAACTCTCGAACTCATCTACACTGAGTATCTTATCTACAGATACGTTACTATCGACACGATCTAATTCCATTTCTATGCTTTCGGTTATTACTCCTAATTCGAGTCCAAGATCGCTAATAGCGTCAGAGCAATTTTCTCGAAGACTTATCTTTGTTTCTATATTTTCCGCAATTGAGGACAAGGATAAAGCACCGATACTTTTGGCTAATCCCTTCAAAGTGTGTGCTATACGCTCAGCCGCCTGATAGTCATTATCATTTAGCAGCGATGATAGCCTCGAGTCTGTGCCCACATGTTCGTTACTGAACTTTTTCAACATGGACCGGTAAAAATTAAGATTGTTGTCCATATATGCCAATCCAGCTTTTGTGTCGATCCCTGCTAATGGACCTAGCTCTTCTGAATCGTAGTTGCTGCTCTCATCGACGGTGATTTCAGCAGTAATCGATGTTTCTAGCCACTTGGCCAATGTACTTTTTAGTACCTCAGGCAATATAGGTTTTGCAATGTGATCATTCATTCCTACATCAATACACTTTTCTCGATCGCTCTCAGCAGCATTTGCTGTCATAGCAATGATTGGAAGATTGTCAAACTTGGATTCTTGACGAATGTATTTGGTGGCAGTGAGGCCATCCATAATTGGCATTTGCATGTCCATTAACACTGCGTCAAAGCTATCGCCCTCAAGTGCGCCAAGAGCTTTTTCACCATTTTCGGCAATCGTTGTAGATATCCCCATGCGAGTAAGGAATTCAGAGGCTACCTGCTGGTTTAGTTCGTTATCTTCAACCAAGAGGACATGAGCCTTATTGAAAACGGTACGATCCAGCGGGGTAGTTTGATTTCTTTCCGTGTAAGCCTGAAGGAGTTTTTTGTTAAGTTTGTCAAATAAACTGGACGGAGACAGCGGCTTCTGTAAGACATCAACATTGTATTTTTCAATGAAGTCTGTTTCTAATTCACTACCAATGTCAAAAGTATTCAAGGTGGTCAACAAAAGCACTTTTGGTGGAACTGAAAATTCACGATCGAGCCTGCGAAGTGTTTCAATGCCGTTCATGACCGGCATATCCGAATCAATAATAAGCAAGTCAATTTCATTTGAGCTTGATTCGAATAGTTTTAGACATTCTTCTCCGGAGTTAACCTGGCTATTGGGAACACCGAAACTATTTAAGTGTCGAGCCAATATTGAAGCGGAAGATAGGTTGTCATCGACCACGAGCGCATTACTATAATTAAGCGCGTTGTCATTACGATTATTCTCGAGCACCCTATTCTCATCGGATTTAACGTCTATCGAAAATTCAAATTTTGAGCCTTTTCCGATTTCGGAGGTAACCTTAATATCCCCGCCCATAAGTTCCACAAGGCTTTTACAAATGGCTAGTCCTAGGCCAGTTCCACCGAATCGACGGGTAATGGTGTTGTCGGCTTGAGAAAATTTGGTGAATATATTCTGACACTGTTCTTCCGACATACCTATACCAGTATCAGTCACTTGAATAAGTAGTTTATGTTGATCACCAACCTTAGAGCTTTCGCTAACCTTAAGCGTGACAACCCCTTGCTCCGTGAACTTTACGGCGTTGTCTAGAAGGTTTATCAGTATTTGACTGAAACGGAGAGAATCACCAAAAATCCGTTTAGGGAGATTCTCAGAGATATCAAAAACAAGCTCGACACTCTTTCTTGCAGCTTTGACATTTATCGTGTTAGCGACATGATTGAGCACATCGTACTGAAGATCATAGACTTTATTTTCCAAGTCAAATTTATTAGCCTCTATTTTTGAATAATCCAAAATATCGTTAATCAATCTAAGCAGAGATCTGGAAGACGCAGACACCTTACTTAAGTAGTCTCTCTGCTTATCATTGAGATTGGTATCTAGCGCAAGAGCCGTCATCCCCATAATTGCGTTCATGGGGGTTCGTATTTCATGACTCATGGTTGCCAGGAAGTTTGATTTTGCGCTATTGGCAGCGTCGGCTTCTTGTTTAGCAAGTAGTAGCTGCATTTCCTTATGTAAACCATCTGAGACATCTTTTATAGATACAATAATATGTTTCTCGTTTCCGTTATTGATTCTAGATATATCCATATCGATAGGGAATCGATTTCCTTCTCGATTTACAGCGTGAAATTCATCAGCCTCTGCATGAGAATCACTGCACGTGTAGTGCAAGCTAGTTTGATGGTCGCTTCGAAGGCTCTCGATTGCCATAGGTGCTGAAGGAATATAACAAGCTAGGGGCTGGCCAATTATTTCATTATCTTCAATTGCAATTAGCTTATTGAAATCATTATTGGTTTTTAATATTCCACCGGACTGATTGCAGATGGCCATAGCAACAGGAGAGTTTTTAAAAATTGCGTCGGCGTAAACTGCTGAATTATTAGCAGTTTCTTCGGCAGATTTAAGTGAGGTAATATCTGTCAATACACCGATAGTTCCGTTAGAACCGTTAGGTAGCTGGAAGAGAACTCGGTGCTGAATGTAGAGGCGTTCACCCTGCTCTTGATTTGGAAGATGAACTTCTACAGCGTTACTTTCTGTTGCCTTATCCATAGAGACCAAATCTGAATCGATGAGGTCTGTAAGACTAGACTGACTCAATTGCAATTTGCTAGCTTCATTTTCTAACAGTACTTTTCCTGACTCATTATGAACGTAGACCGGAGTCGGTATCGCATCAATTAAGGCGTTCAGATAGGCATCTTTTGATCGTCGCTGCACTTGATTAATACTATGGCGCCAAAAGAACATTGACGCGAACCAAACATATACCCATAAGATCATTGCTGGCGCCAGGTTTTTTATCGACCAATACGGATAAACTTCTTCGTCAAAGGCGTAAGTGGTTAGTTCCCACTCGGATCCTAGGAGTTCTAGATGAGTAGTTTCTTGTAAATACCCCTTGGTAGTATCAAAATCTTTCGGTAGCCCAGACAGCATATAGGAGTCGCCATGTGAGAGCTTAAAGCCAACGCCTTTGGGGTTGATGGTGTTGAGTAAATCGTTGAAGACTCTATCAATATTGACTACAGCCACTAATATTCCATCTAGCGCATCGATACTGTTTTTTGCGCTGGTTAGATCTTTGCTACGATCATAGGTTGGCAATATAATTCCAATGGAATCAAGCTGCATGGAATCTACTATAATGGGAGCCGCCGCCGCTCCATCTCGGGCAATGGCCTTGGAAATTGTGGGTAGACTACTATTAAAAACAGCCCAATCTAGACCACGAATAAAGTTTGCGACTCCTATTGATCGTTCACTAAAAATTTTTAGCCAATTGGGACTTTCAGATACATCAATCACACTATAGGTCGCAGGAAAATAGAAAGGTCGGACGGGTGAAACCTGGCGAATTAGTGTCAACAAATCGTCATCCATGTCACTGATATAGCCTACAGAACTTCCACCATTTATTTCCGCAGCTTTTACTAGTGTTCGCTCGTACTCTTCCCTTTTTTCTGACGCAATCTTTGGTGCCCAGATAAAAATGGTATCTTGATCTGTGCGAGCGACATCCCCACTCAGGATTTTTTGAAATCGTTCGTTAGTGATCGGTGTTGCGAATTCCAGATCATCACGAACTTCAAGCAGGGTGTTTTCATAGCCGCGAAATCCGTCGATTAGTCCATTTTTACTATCTACAACTTCTTGATTAAAGCGATTTCGAACTTCGACTTCGAAGCTGCTGTGCAACCAAGCATAGAATCCAAGAGCGCCTAGAGTACCTGCGGCGAACAGAAGATAGGAGCCAAAGATGGGGCCAGTAATAGTGGAGTAGAGCTTTTTCGATGTAATGCGGCCTACGATGTATAGGCTACTGATCAGCGTTAATCCCGTTGCTAATACAATCCACTCTAAATAGCTTGTGAAATTCGAGTTATTAACGCTGTAGTATTGACTAAGAGCTACTGCGAGGCTCAACGTCATTGTAGCGATAGAAAAACCGATTGCTGAGAGCCACCAATTAGATCTCTCGTCTTCTTTGGCTCCTAAGTTGTCAGTATAAAGTTGTAGTAAAGCGCCGGACGAAACAATCGCGAACCCTGCAGCGGTGTGCAACGCCATGCGAGTGAGATTGCCCCAGCCGTAAGTGGTTTCTATTGACACGCAATAGCCGGTAACCGTAATTAGGGCTAGTCCAAGCGGCACCGAGGCTAAAAGCCCTTGTAGATGCAACCAACGTTTTTTCGATTTCGCTCTTAATAGCCCCCATAAACCTATCATCAGGAAACACAAAGCAGTATTGGGCGCCATTCGTCCAGGGTGAGAGGTTTCTACGTCGAGATAATGATCGAAAAAGAGTTCGTCAATACCCATCTCTATACCAAACAGGTATTGAAGTAAGGTTCCACTGGCAAGCGCTACCGTAGCGAATGAACTGGCTTTTAGAGCAAGTCCTCGGTTGTGCAAATTGTTTTTGAGAATACGAGAGCAAAGTATGAAGCTCAGAGCGGTATTAAACTGCATGGGGGCAAATTGAGGCAATATTTGGATGAGCTTTGGTGATTGGCAAATCCAGCCGAGCGCAACCACTGAGCCCAAGATAAATAGAGCGATACTGAGTAATCTTATGATGCCCTGAGCGTTGATCATTTGAGGTACTAAGGATCGTAGCATTTTGACCTCCCTAAGCTGTCATTAGTAACTTTGTCGAATATCATTCTCTCACTAGTTCTATAATCACTGTTATCTCACGGCGGCCAGTTTGTTATTCCTAAAGGCCAACGAGAGTCAATAATTGATCCACATCACCTAGGAAGCGCTAAGATTTGTAAGCGGTTATATTTAAAGGTATTGAATGAGATAGATGGAGGTAGTGAGGGAGAGGGTTTGTGGAACGCGAATACTGTTTATTAGGCCGGATGGAATGCTCTGCATTTTTTAGAGACGACCTAAAAAAATTCTCTAGATGGATGAAAAGTAATACGTAAATGGAACTATATGCTTTATGTTTTATGTTTTCGTAGTGAATCAACAAGGTAGTAATAGGATCGTTTCGACTATGATTATTGCTACTAAGCAGTGAGCAAGGTTGTTAGGGCCTATTGTTCAAGCGAAAATCACTAGGAGTCATGCCAGTCCAGCGTTTAAAAGCCGCAGAAAAGCTGGGTAGTTCTTTGAAGCCACAGGCATCAGCAATCGATTGCACATTAAGATCTTTCCGTTGAAGTAGATCTACAGCAATACGCGGTTTTTCAGATTGTAATAGACACTGAAAACTAGTTCCTTCGCTTGCCAGCGAACGTCGTAGAGTTCGCTCTGACATACTCAAATTCAACGCAAGCTGTTTGATATCAGGGAATGCATGCGTGTCTGAACTGAGGATTTCTCGAATTTTATCTGTAGATGGCGTGGCAGACTCGAGCCGCCTTAATAGTGAATCACAGAGTGAGGATGCGGAATCTACTACTAATGGATCTGAGAATGACCATTGTTTTTCACACGCAGATCGGGCGAACACCAATTTGGTAACATTCAGGTGAGATTTCGCCCGAATATTTCTGCAATGAAACCTTTCTTGGTATATAGAAATCAGCGCTTGGTCTTGAACCTCTAGATCTATCGATATAGGGCAAACGGCGTAATCACTCGCATGAAAGATTCCATTTACGAGTAAGTTCGTGGAGCCTTCTATATGGAAGCGCCGAACCGATGCAGACATTATTGTTCTTGGCGCCATACACAATGTCACTGTATCTTTTGTTTCTTCGCGAGAGAACTGACATAAAGGCATTGCAACAGCCCCAAATCGCTGCAATAGAGAAATGGCATCATTCAGTGTTGATGCGGATAAAAACACATGACCAAACGGTCCTAACTCCCATAAAGATGACATATTGGTGATTTCGAAGGCGATCCCTTCTCCTTCGAGAAGGATGAAATTCTCCCATACTTTATGAATTTGCTCAGCTCGAACCTTGCTGTAGAGCTCAGAAAGCATCGCCTGTGTAATATCGCTACCTCTCAACATACTTTCGTAGTGATGCCCTTTATGATGAAGATGGTGACAGGCGAGGCGAATGTTATGGAGAAAACAATAATGAGTCATAAGCGTTTTATCGGTTTATAAAAGTAGTTATAGACGCACTTGTCATGACGATGGAACAAGCAGCGTCGATCCTATCCAGCGATAGCCCGATGCCAAATAAGAAGTATAGTATGAATTAACGTATTGGTGATCTGAATAGCAATACGTCGGATGTGA
>Ga0105357_10001952_pt1 | contig 11075 bp, 8 predicted proteins | sample GOMGulsemesocosm_4_FD_83660 | JGI IMG/M metagenome (GOLD analysis project Ga0105357, IMG submission 83660) | Methane-oxidizing microbial communities from mesocosms in the Gulf of Mexico - GOM15B Gulf of Mexico | ecosystem: Environmental > Aquatic > Marine > Cold seeps | place: USA: Gulf of...
ATATCATATATCTTTAAAATACCTTGTTTTTGAAGATGTAATAACGCATTTGTAAGATCTTCAACTTTAACTGGTGCCACAAAATCAAAGTTTGAAAGCTCTTTTATCATTCTATGGTGTAAATTAATATCACCCTCAAGGTTGATAGATTTTTCTCTTGAAAAAAGTTTTGAAAATGAATCTAGATAATCTACTAAATCTAGTTTTTTAAATATATCTTGCATATAAGTATTGGTTCCTTCTTATACTAAATAAAATAATAAGTTAATACTAACTTTCTTTTATTTGGTATTAATCATGTAATAAGCTTATTATTACAATAAAATTATCGAATTATACCCACAAAGTCTTTAAATCATAATTCCAATATTACTATTGAAAAAATAGAAAAAGTGCTACAATTAGTATATATAATCAAGAAATGAGATTTAATGCAAAAGCAGATTTTAGAACTGGCTCGAAAGACCATACAAGCGCAATTATTTCAAGAAGAGATACCTTTAAAATCTGAATTTATAACAGAAAACCCTATTTTTGGAAAAAGTAGAGCTACTTTTGTAACTCTAAAAATCAATGGGACTTTGAGAGGATGTATTGGCTCGCTGGTTGCACATAGAGACTTATATGATGACTTAGTATCCAATTCTATCAATGCAGCTTTTAAAGACCCAAGGTTTATGCCATTAAGTAAAAAAGAATTTGAAAGCCTTGATATTGAAGTTTCCTTATTATCTGAATCAAAACCCATTTCATATGAAAATATTGATGATTTAAAATCAAAAGTAGCAGTGGGTGTTGATGGAATTATTTTAAAACTTGATTCCCACCAAGCAACATTTTTACCTCAGGTTTGGGAAGAGTTAAAAGATTTTGAATCTTTTTTTGGCCATCTTCTTCACAAAGCAGGATTACCAATGAATAGTTTGGAACAACATCCTTTAATATCTAAATACCAAGTGGAAAAGATAAAGTAAGATGAGCTTTTACAAAACATACAATGAAAATAGACAGCAATGTTTATTGTGTAATCACTATTGTAAACTAAAAGAGGGTCAAACAGGAAGATGTGGTGTCAATAAAAATGTGGATGGGAAAGTTGAATGTTTGGTATACGGATACCCAGCAGTTGTCCATGCTGACCCAGTAGAGAAAAAACCACTTTTTCATTTTTTGCCCAATACTAGAATACTATCAATTGGAACTGTGGGATGTAACTTCGCTTGTCCATTTTGCCAAAACCATGGTATCTCCCAAGAGCATAATATCAATAAGTCACAGTACTTAAGTCCCCAAGATATAGTCGATATTGCAATGCAGCAAAACTGTGAGTCAATCGCATATACCTACAACGAACCCACAATATTCTATCCCTATGCAAGAGATATTTCTCTTATTGCACACGAGCATGGTCTCAAAACTGTTTATGTAAGTAATGGTTTTGAATCAGACGAGGTCATAGAAGATATGCCAGGCATCATAGATGCCATAAATATTGACCTTAAGTCCTTTGATGAGCGTTATTATAAAAGAGTTTTAAAAGGAAACCTTCCCATACAGTTAGACAACATTAAAAAATTTCATAAAAGTGGAATTTGGGTTGAAATCACAACACTTATAATTCCAACTAAAAATGACAGCACTGAAGAGTTAACAAAAATTGCAGAATTTATAGCAAGTGTTGATACCAAAATTCCTTGGCATATCAGTGCGTTTCATCCTGATTATAAACAACTGGATTTAGATAGAACTCCTTTAGAAACACTGACACGTGCTTATGCCATTGGTAAAAAAGCTGGACTAAAACAAGTATATATGGGAAACTTAGGTCAAGAAAACCCTACGATTTGTACCTCATGTGGAACGGAAGTTATCAATAGAACCACCTATGATACAACCAAAGATATTAGAAAAGATGGAGACAAATGCCCTATGTGTAATGAAAAACTAGATGGAATATATAAAAGTATTCGCAATACAAGTGTAGCTGGAAGTTTTTATCCAAATAGTTGTTATAAAATTAATGAACATCTCTCTCATTTTGACAAGATGCTAAAAAACTCAGATTTCAATCCATCACTTGACTTTAAACCCAAAGCCATAATCGTGCCCCATGCTGGTTATATTTATAGCGGATTTACAGCAAATGTTGCATATTCTCTTTTGGAAAAACTAAGTCCTAAAAGAGTGGTGGTAATTGGACCTTCTCACAGAGTAGCTTTTAAAGGTGCTAGCGTGATTCCATATGATGAGTACCAGACTCCTTGCAAAAATATACGAATAGATAAAGAGTATTCAAAGGATTTAATTGACACATTTGACTTTGTAGAGTTTAATGAAAGTGCTCACCACGAACACTCAACTGAAACACAAATGCCTTTTATTCATCATTATTTACCCAATACAAAAGTTGTTGAAATAGTCTATGGAGATATTTCATACAAAGAAATTACAAAAATTGTCTCTCAAATACTAAAAGATAGCGAAGATACTTTTCTTGTCATTAGTACGGATATGAGTCATTTCTATGATTTAAAAACGGCCAATCATTTAGATGGTATTGGCTTAGAAGCAATCAAGAAGTTAGATCTAGATATTTGGAATTCTGGTACTGAAGCATGCGGTAGAGTTGGAGTTAAGGCATTAATACAAGGCGCAAATGAATTTTCTTTAAAAAGTAGAGTTTTAGACTATCGAACAAGCTTTGAGGAAAGTAAAGATGACCAAAGTGTGGTGGGATATGTGTCTGCTGTTTTGGGATAAAACTACTTAATATTCCTATCAAGTAGTTTTGTTTGGTATTACTTTTTCTTCGGTCTAAAAGGTTTCATAACTTCTTCGTTGCATTCTAAAAATGGACCTTCCATCAAATCAATACAATAAGGAATAGCAGGAAATACTGCATCCAAACACTCTCTAATTGATTTTGGTTTTCCTGGAAGATTCACAATTAGTGAGCTTCCTCTTAATCCTGCTGTTTGACGTGAAAGAATCGCCGTTGGTACAAACTTCAGTGACTCAGCTCGCATTAACTCACCAAATCCAGGCATCATTCTATCACATACATTTTCAGTAGCTTCAGGAGTCACATCTCTTTTAGATGGTCCAGTACCTCCTGTAGTAACTACTAAAGAACATTTTTCATTGTCTATTAAATCAATCATTGTTTCTTCAATGGTAATTTGATCGTCTTCAATAACTCTATATACAGGTTCCCATGGAGATGTTAAATAATCATTTAAAGTATCAATTATTGCTTTTCCAGATAAATCTTCATAAATACCTTTACTTGCTCTATCACTTGCTGTTATTATTCCTATTTTTGCTACGTCTTCACTCATTTAAATATCCTTAAAAATTAAAAAAGTATTATAGCAAACAAATTTATTACTTTTGATTTTAAGTTGATTTTTTCTACAATACTATAAGAATGTTTTTTAGGATTTAAATGTCGATTGAAAAAAAGAGTATTCCATATCCAAATGCAAACACTGCTTCTGAAAATGAAGTATTTTTAAAGTGGTGTTTTGACAATGGAGCTGATGGAAGAGATATGTGGAGTACCTTCGCATACAAAAGTCAACAAAATGAGCCTATTAATTTAATAGGAGCTTCTCTAGAAGAGCTTAATTTACAAGGTATTTATTTATCAGGTGTAAAATTAGGTGGTGTAAATTTGAGCAAAAGTATACTCAGTAGTGCCAATTTATTTGAAGCAAACTTGGTGGGTGCGAACTTAACTCAAACCAATCTTTCCCATGCCAATTTAAATGAAGCTGATTTTTTCAAAGCCAATTTAACCAATACCAACTTTACCAATGCTTACTTAAAAAATGCCTATTTCAAAGGGGCAATTATTTCTGATACCATTTTTGAAAAAGCAGATTTGGAAGGCACTCATTTAAACTTAACACCTAAAACAACGGAAGAAACCATTCCTACTCCACCAGAGATTACAGAAGAAGTTCTAATCAGTGATGCCAAACTCAGAGTTCATGATAAAGAATTTATCATCAACAAAGAAGAAAACACAAAATCCTTATATAATAATATTTCAAATAAACAAGAAAATATCAATTCAGGAAGTGAGATACATGGATCAGTTGAGCTTAGAGGAAATGTATTTCATAAAAATATTGATTTAAGAGATATCAATTTTTTCACAAATAAGATATCAAATATACTCAGACATACTTTTAATGCAACCAATACAAGTAAGCTACTTAAAAACAATTTTAATATTAGTCTGGGTCATATCGAAGAAAACATGTTAAACCTAAATTTAAATTTGGATTTTGGTATCAAACTCCCTCCTTTGCTTTTAAATAGACAAATGCAAATATGGAATGTCGCTTCAGTTGTTATTGATACATTAAAAGAGCTTGGTAGTAGTTTTAACAATAATGAGATTCTTAAAATTGCCAATGGTGATACTATTAAAGATGATATCATTATTAAAAATGAAGAAGAAAAAGAATTTATAATTGAAAATTATATTTATAAAATCATCCATAATACTTTAGATGATATAAAAGACCTCAATACAAAAATACATAACAATGATTTGGACTACATCATTCTAAATGACAAAAAACTCATGAGTGCAGATACTTACGAATATGTTTATAAAGGTATTGATATCTTCAATAAAATAAAGCAGCACCAAATTAAAGATACTTATCAAGCCCAAATAGAAGTTTTTGAGTTTAATACCCTAACTAACAATGGCAAAGCTATTATCTATCAAGTCAATTTTAAAAATGCCACTATTTTTGAGCAAACTGAATTTGAAGTAGAAAATGAATCACTTGAAAAGATTTTACACTCAATGAATAAAAATACCATACTTGTGAACTTTAGACCCATCATTGAAAACTATGGGAACAAAAAAGTAGTTAAAAAAATGATTTTAACACTATAAAAGATTCTTTATAATAGAATTATTTAAAATCAACAAAAGAGAAAAAATGATTAAAAATATACTTCTTATAACTACAACTGCTTTGTTACTAAGTGGTTGTTTTACAGAACGAGGTGCAGAAGTTTGGACTGCATGGATTTATCCAGATAAGACCAATATAAAAAGAAGTATGGAACTGGGACAATTCCCATCACTAGAACAATGTCGAACGGCTTCACTAGATAAGTTGTCATCTTTAGAACTAACAGACAGAGGTGATTATAAATGTGGTTTAAGATGTGGTTACAATGAAGGTCTTAAAACTTTAATTTGTGAAGATACTAAAAAATAATCTAAATATCCGAGCTTCAAAAGAAACCTCTTCATAAGAGGTCTCTTTAGTGTATAGCTGTTAGTGTTCGATACTCTTCAAGCGCAAAGTCATCGGTCATACCAGTAATATAATCAATCAAAAGTCTGGCCCTGTAATACCACTCTTCTAATTTGTATTTTTCCATATCATCTTGTGAGACTTTATCTACTGCATGTTTATATGCCACAATATGTTTTGCAGATAATCTTTGAATTAACCGTGTAGAGATATAACAATCTATTCTTTCATTGTTCACCAGTTTTTGAAACTCTTCATCACTTAGTTTTAATAAAGGAGTATAGCTATCTAGTAAACCTGTTAGGATTTTATATCCTTTTAGCTCTATGGTTCTAATGGCTTTGTTGTTATATATATTTGCAATAGAGATGTTTTGAAGTACTTGTACCGCTTTTGTATATTTACTTTCTTTATCAAACTCTAAAAGAGCGTGATTAAACTCGCCTTTGAATATGGCTTCGTGATTATCAAGATAGACTTCAGTCACATGAGTTACCAAGGCATGAGTTAAACTGGCTCTTGTAAGCGTCAAGAACAGATTAAATTGATATGGTTCGTCTTCTTTGGTTTTGGCTTTTTTATAAAACTTTTCAACCAATTCAAATAAATAAGTCTCTCCCATCTTTTCACACTCATTTTTTATCAAGGTGTAAACATCATCAAATTTTAAGATACCTTTATCAACTGCATCTTCAATATCAGCGTTTAAATAAGAAATATCATCAGCTGCTTCCATAATATATGTGATTGGAAATCTGCACCCTTTTTCGATATTTAAATCAGCACAAATTTTTTCAACTATATCTTTCTCAGAATAATAAAATCCAGGTTTCTTTTTTAAATAGGCTTGTGGATCTTCTTTGTTTGGTTTTTCTTCGTAAGCACCTCTAGTATATTTTAAAATTGAGGCAATTTGAGTGTAAGATAGGTTTAAACGTTGTAACTTGGTCACAACACGTATAGCTTGAGCATTACCATCAAAGTTACAAATATCTCGTACAAGTAGCTTTTTCAAATCTTCACTTGAAGAAGATATTTCAACCACTTCATCAAGTATTTTAACCCCCACTTTACTCATCCAATCATTTAGTGCTACTTCTGCAAAGTGCCCAAAGGGAGGATTCCCAATATCGTGTAAGAGACTGGTCATTTCAGCAGTTGAGATAAAGGCATCTGATAATTCATCCAAACCAAAAGCTTTATTACATTTTTTTAAAATTGTTTTAGCAATATACCTTGCATTTTGAGCTACTTCAAGTGAGTGTGTTAGTCTACTTCGTACTGCTGCGTTAAGTTCCAAAGGAAATACTTGAGTTTTCTTTTGTAGTCTCCTGAGTGAAGGAGCAGATATTATTCGTCCTCTGTCACTTTCAATTGAAAAGTCAATATTGCTTATTGGGTACATTTCTCTATGTAGTGTTATCTTCTTTGAATAGTCAATCATTTAAAACCTTTTTTCGTAGGCTTAATATATCCAAACTATTAAAAGAAGATGTTTAATAAGTAGTGATTTTAGAAGTTATCAAGTAAAAGAAATAAATTCTTTTACTTTCTAATTCCAAAAAATAGTGCATATAACACGGGAATAAATCCCAAGGTTAAAACTGTAGCAAACATCAGTCCAAAGATAATCGCTATTGCCATAGGTTCCCACATAGGTCCACCACTTAAATATAATGGGACTAGACCTAAAATAGTAGTCAGTGTTGTAAGTAGTATTGGTCGAAACCTACTTAAACTGGCCATAATAATGGCATCATAGTGACTCATTTTCCCCTCATCATGTTCTATTTTTATTCGCTCAATTAACACAATGGCATTATTGATAACAATTCCAGATAAAGAGATAATACCAAGCAAAGTCATAAAACCAAAGTATGATTTAGCAATGAGTAAACCATAAATAACGCCAATCATTCCTAAAGGAATAGTTGCTAGTATTATGATTGGTTTTTTGATTGAGTTAAACTGTGCCACCATTAATAATAAGATAATCATACCAGTTACGGGAAGATTAACTGCAATTGATTTTTGTGATTTTCCAGTAGCTTCATACTCTCCACCAAACTCGTAATAATACCCCAAATCAAACTCTTGTGAATACTCTTCGAGCCAAGGCTGTATTTGGGCAAAAATATCTAAAGCATTGGCATCTTTTGTAATCTCAGAAGAAATTGTCACTGTTTTAAGACGATCTCTTTTAATAATCTTAGACTCTTCATAAACTACATCTATACTGGCAACTTGAGACAAGGGAATATTTTTACCACTACTTTGAGAGTAAACATTAACTCCTTCAAGGGCATTTATATTATCTCTAATATTGGCATTTGAACGTAACATAATAGGTATAAGTTTGTCATCTTTTCTAAAAGTTGTAATCTCATAACCACTGAGCGCCGTTTGCAAAGATATGGCAATATCTTCATTTGAAATACCAGCTCTTAATGCTTTTGCTTCATTGATATCGATTTTGAGCTTTTTGTTTCTCAATCCCCAGTCATCAGAGATGTTTTTAACTCCTTCATAACTGGATAGTTTTTGTTTAACAATATTAGATATCTCAAATAATTTGTCAATATCTTTACCGCTGATTCTAATCTCAACTGGTTTTTTAACAGGAGGACCATTGGCAAGTGGTTTGGCAGATATTTGCATATCTGGGAAGTTTTCAAAAGTATATTTCTCGACCTTTTTCATCACTTCAGTATTCGCATGTAAATCTGTAGTATTCACTAGTAGAACTGCAAACTCAGGACTGGAAAGTTCTTTAGAGTAGGAAATCCAAAACCTAGGAGCACCCTCACCTATAAAAGAAACAAAGTTCGTAACACTCTTTTCTTTTTTGATGAAATTATCACGAATGTATTCTTCTATTTGTTTTAGATTTTTAGATGTTGTCTCTATTGCAGTTCCAACAGGTAAACGCAACTCAATAGTAAAACTTGGTTGATCTGCTGGTGGGAAAAATAGTTTTGGAACATACTTGAATAAACTCATAGTAAATACAAACAGCCCCAAAACAAATACTACAGACAATACTCTATTTCCAAGCATAAAACCCAATATGGATTTATATATTCGATAGCCGATATTATCAAAACTGTGTGGTTTCATATTTTTTTTCATAAAATACATACACAATACAGGTGTAAGAGTAAGTGCTAGTACCCATGATGAAAGCAGTGTTAGAGAGACCACTTTAAAGATGGCATTGGTATATTCTCCTGCATTTGATTTTGCTAAAAAGATTGGTAAAAATGCAGCAGCTGTTGTTAATGAAGATGTTAACAATGGAATCTTCAACTCTCTTGCACTATCCAAGGAGGCATTAAATACGGACTTTCCTTTTTGCATCATCACCAGAATTGATTCACTCATAACAATGGCACTGTCTACGAGTAATCCAAGTGAAATAATAAGTGCAGCCAATGAGATTTGATCAATCCAGATATCAAATATACTCATAAAAATAAACGCTGAAAAGATTGACATAGGTATTAAGGTGGCAACTATTAAACCTGTACGAAAGCCCAAAGAGAATAACATCACTATGATTACAAGACCTATGGCTTGAAGTAAGTTGGTGGTAAAGTTATTTACAATTCTATCTACCAAATCTGCTTCAAAAAACAGTATGTCAAGATTCACACCATGAGGAAGTTTACTTTGTACTTTGCCAACTAAATCCTTGACTTCTTCTCCCATCTTTAAAATATCACCATCTTCTTTCATGGAAATAGCAAGGATGAGTGAGTCTTGGGCATCGACACGGATAAGATCACTTTGAGGATTTTTATAATCACTTATTATATTTGCAATATCTTTTAAATATATTTTATCTCCACTGGGAAGTGGAATAATTGTATTTTGAAGCTCAGTGATATCTTCATAATTCCCAGAGGGTTCAATACTGAGTCTTTGGGTCTCAAGCTTGATACTTCCCCCTGAGATTACAATATTCTTTTTATCTAAAATTTGTTGTAAATAAACAGCAGAGATATTTAACTGTGCCAACCGAGAATTGTCAAATTCCACAAAAATATTTTGAGGTTGAACACCTAAAATATCAACTTTTGCAACATCTTCAATTCTTAAGAATACATCTTTAGCATCATCAGCAATCTTTTCTAGCTCTTTATATGATAAACCATCAGCATTAATAGAAACCAAGGTTCCAAAAACATCTCCAAACTCATCGTTAACAATTGGTTTTGACACACCACTTGGTAATTCACGTTCGGCTTTATTGACTTTTCTTTGTAGTTTGTCCCAAATAACACGCATATCTTTGTGTTTTTCTAAAATATTCACAAATATTACAGAAACACCCGTTTTAGATGTACTTTTAATATTGTCAATCTCTGGCATTTCTTGAATAGCTTTTTCTAACTTATCAGTTACAAGCTGCTCAACTCTAGTGGCACTAGCACCACTGAAATGTGTAACAACCGTAGCTGTTCTTATAATAAAACCAGGATCTTTAGCACGAGGGAGATTGATAAAAGAGATGATTCCATAAACGAGTATCATCAAAGAAAATACTAGTGTAACTTTCTCATTTTTCAGAGCGAATTTTGTAATATCCATTTTATTATCTCAATTTCACAATTAGATTTTCAAATACTTGACTCATACCAGCTCGTAATACCAAGTCATCAATATTTAGACCTTCTAAAACTTCATAACCAGTGGAAGTTAATTTCCCCACCTGTATATCTTTTCTCTTAATGGTTGCAAGATTATCTTTTAATGGTACTGCTACATATACGAAGTGTCCCTTATTGTCATTTAACACACTGGCACTTGGAACTTCTAGGATATCACTTCTTTTTGCATTTGAATAAAAAATAATGGTTGAAGCCATACCTGATTTTATACGTGAATCTTTTTCTTTTAACTTAACGACTACTTGAAATGTTTTTAATTCTTCAGAAGCAATTTTAGCAACTTCGCTCACGCGTGCTTTAAAGGTTTCACCTTTAAGAGAATCAAATGACACTTCAACTTCATTTCCTTGTGAAATACTATTGATAAAGTTTTCAGGCACTTGCGTTGTCACATCAAGAACATCTTTATCACTTAGTAGTATCAAAGGAGTTCCCACATTTACATTTTCATCTTTTTGAACATACACAGAAGCCACAAATCCATTTTTTGGTGCTCTCAAAACTGTGTAAGAGCTTTGTAGTTTGCTATAAGATAATTGTTCCTTGGCATTGGAAACTTTAGCTTTGATGGCACTAAAATTTGCTTTTGCACTATCAAGTTCACTTTGAGAAGCATTTTGGTTGATGTATAACTTTTTTATTCGTTCATAAGAGCTTTTTGCATTTTTCAAATTTGCTCGTGCTTCTATTAAGGCATAAGATGATTGTTGTTCTTGAATTTTATATGGCTTTGCATCTAGTCGTGCAATAACTTCACCTTTTTTTACAAAATCTCCAATATTCAAGTCAAATTCCTCAATACTTCCTTGTACTTTAAAACTCAACTTTATTTGTTTATCTGCTTTTGAAATCCCATTAAATGATCTGCTTCTCGCTGTGTTCTTTTGAATTGGTTTTATAACAACTACTGGTCTTATTACGTTTGATTCTATGTTCTTTTTTTCGTCTTTTTTATCATCATTGAAACACCCTGTAAAAACAAGACTTGTAACAATGGCTCCTAAAATTATTGTTCTCATTATAAAACCTCTTTTAATTTGATTTGCATTTCTTCTTTTTTATTTTTGTCATTTAGTATTTCGATATAGCCTATTGTATAAAACATAGTACTAAGGTC
>Ga0105357_10001953_pt1 | contig 11073 bp, 10 predicted proteins | sample GOMGulsemesocosm_4_FD_83660 | JGI IMG/M metagenome (GOLD analysis project Ga0105357, IMG submission 83660) | Methane-oxidizing microbial communities from mesocosms in the Gulf of Mexico - GOM15B Gulf of Mexico | ecosystem: Environmental > Aquatic > Marine > Cold seeps | place: USA: Gulf of...
ACAGGTATCGGCAGTTGTATTAATTTTTTATTTAATCCTGTTGCAATACCATCCGTAAAACCTCTAATGGAAACATCATTGCCATCAGAAATACAGAATATTTCATTCTTCGCCTTAGGGTGTTCAATACAGGTAAAAATAAAATCAACTAAATTATCAACAGAGATAAAACTACGTTTATTTTTACACTTTGCAAAAGGAAGCATTGGAACATTATTAACTAAGTTTACTAACTTGCCAAAATTACCAGGAGCTCCTCTACCATAAACTAATACAGGGCGGATGATAACGACTTCCAAACCTGTTTCTTTAGCTATTTTCAATAGCTCTTCTTCAGCTTTTAGCTTCGAAATAGCATAATCAGAATGAGGAGATGCAATAGATATTTCATCAAAAGGTTTGTTAGTGCTGTTACCAAGAACACCAATGCTGCTCATAAAAACAAAACGTTTCACGCCAGATTTTTCGGCTTGTTGGGCAAGATTAATTGTACCATTGACATTAACTTCATGGATGTAGCTTGGATCATCAGAATTGTTATGAGCAACAGCCGCTAAGTGAATAACAGTATTAACATCAGTAAGCTTATCGCACCATTTAGTGGCCCCTGTAATATCACCAATCTCAAATCTAGCTTCTAATTTCTTCGCTGATATTACACTTCTCACGCCAGCTTTGACAATATGCTTGTTCGATATAACGCTTACAACGCGACTACCGATAAACCCGTCGGCTCCTGTTACTAAAACTGTGCTATTCATGAAAATCAGCTGATAATTGAAATTTAATCTGAAACATCATAGTCGCAACCTTTTATAAAAAATATTAAACATGCCATCGATAACATTACTTTATGTAACCTCTGACGACGACAACTCCAAGATATGAACAATAGTTTAAGCATCGAGAGTCTTTTTTTACTTTTGATTAATTGTATTGGTTTACTTTGTTTTTGACCAATAAATGCAGCTTGAGTTAATACTTTTGTAAATCCATCTCCCTTCAAAATAACGGCCAAACGACTGATGAATCCTTTCCAACCTGAGTTTGCACCAACTTCATTAGAGCTATGTTGCCGATATGCCATCATTGCCTCAGAATCTATATACCATTTAAAGTCATTAAAACGAGTAAAAGAATAACAATACCAATCATGTAACCATAGGTTTTCTAGTTCATTACATTTAGATAGAAGGTGAACTTGAATGGCCTGAGCTAAACGAGAAGTTAAAACAAAAGTGCAACCAGGTCCTGGTGATTCAAATAAATAATCAAACTCTGTTTGTTTATAATCTTTCTTCACCAACTTAGTTAATCCAGTATTCCAAAAAGCGGTTACATTAGATGAATAACCATCAACTTTTTTATCATTAATACTATTAATTGCAGTTATCAATTTTTCTGTCGGCCAAATATCATCTTGATCTGCAAAAGAAATGTATTGATATTTAGAAAAATCAACTTGAGTTAATAATCGGATAAAGTTTTGCCCTGCGGAACCATAACGATTCCCATAGGGTAGAAGTTTAATTAGATTAGGGTACTTACTAATATAATTATTAATAATAGATAATGTAGAGTCATCACTTTTATCTAAGCTGATAATTACTGATAAATTCACCCCTTTCTGCTTGAGGATTGAGTCTAACTGTTCACTAATATACTGTTCACCATTATAAGCAGCTAATAAAACTACTATATCGAGAGATTTTTTCACCTAAAGTTCCTACTATATAACACAACACAAAATATAAGATTTAAAATAAAAAACTTTGTTCTAATTTGATCCTTTATAACGTTTTATCATTTCGGTAGTTATATCGGTATACAGTGAGCCCCAACCATCCTCATCTGCAATTGCAGTTTCTTCAGCCCAGTCATCCCACGAAACTATAACTACATTACTAGGATTATGATTGAGTACCCTTTCCCAGGAATCGATATAATATTTACCTTCTGCACGTTCATTAGGAGTCGAACCTGTTAATTCATTATGGCTTCTATTCCAACCAGGCATGACCCCCATAGTATCTCCAACCTTTTGAGGATATTCATATTTCCAACCATAAACTCCGAACTTATCATCAATCCACTGATCAGAGCCTGACATATACCTTACTGAAATATTTTGTTCTTTAAGTAAATTTCGATATCCAAATCGATCATTACTGTCAACTAGCTGAAAATAATCTTCATCTGAAGAAATTGATGTAATTTGAGAGTCTGGATTAACATAAAGTATCAATAAAGGTTTATCATCTGCTTTATAATATGTTCGATCAGAAAAATAACGGGATATATGCTCTACGCTCTCATTAAAAAGCTCTAGATCTCGCATTTGAAAAAGAGAATACCCTATCGCAATACTTATTTTTATATCAACCTCTAAATATTTAATTCTTTCTATATACAGTTTTATAATGTCATCAAATTTACCTTCGTGACGAAAAACACCATTTGTATTATCAAGTATTAAATAATCAATTCCCATTGAATCAGCATTTTGCAATGTGTAATCAATAAACTCTATATTATCTGAAAAATACTGACCAAATAAGGGGCTCATTCTTACATAACTATCCCATGGAGTGTAATTATTATCATTAAACCAAAGCATTAATACCCACATTCCCACTGAATTTTCAGATAAGCTTGAGTTCTGTTTAATGATATATTGGTTTTCTTCATTCTGATGGGTGGATGATTCAAAATCACATCCACTTACTAGTGCCAAGGTACAGAAAAAAGCAAAAACACATAAAAACGATTTATTCTTGCTAATAATATCTCGCATAAATTTTTTATTACTATTCATAATTACTTTTGATATGTACCCTGTATTAAAAAGTTTAACTTGTCTTAATATTAAACCAAGCCATCCATCATTAATGAAAGATTTTTACGCCAGTGTTTTGTATTTAAACCTGATATGTTTTCTGCACTAGCTTTATTAATGACTGAAAATGCTGGTCGTTTAGCTGGTGTTGGGTAATCTTCCCCTAGAATAGGGAAGATAGTTATTGATTTTTCCAACAATCCTTTTTTGATACCCAGTTCTTGAATAGCAATAGCAAAATCATACCAAGAAGCGACACCTGCATCTGTCCAATGATAAACCCCTGTTACTTCTTGCTTTTTTGCAACCACCCACAGCCATTTAGCTAGCCCTTTGGCCCATGTAGGTGTCCCTACTTGATCATAAACAATGCCTAATTCCGACTTTTCCTTCATTAAACGCAGCATACTTTTAACAAAGTTATTACCGTTTACTGAATAAACCCAAGCAGTCCGTAGAATTACACTTGAATCTGGTAATATCTTCTGAAGTGCGATATCACCAGCTAATTTAGAAGCGCCATAAACATTTATTGGATTAGGTTTTGAGTCTGTTTTATAGGGACTAGCACTTTCTCCATCAAATACAAAATCAGTAGAGATATGTAAAACTCGTGCCCCTATATTTTTACATGCTTGAGCTAGATATTTAACCCCTAGTTCATTAACCGCAAAAGCGACATGTATTTCTTTTTCAGCTTGGTCAACTGCAGTATAAGCAGCTGTATTAATAACCAAGTCTGGTTTATTATCAGCAATAAATTCGATAACCTTCAACTCATTGCTAATATCAAGTTCACCTCTACTAACACTGATAACGTCAAACTCTTCAGGAGCAAGTTGCTCTAATTCCCAAGCAAGTTGTCCGCCTTTTCCTGTAATTAATACTTTCATTATAACCTACTAGTTAATCAAGTTTTGGCGCATCTTGAAAAGAAAAGCCTTTAGCATCTTTATCTGATAGCTGAGGTAACTCACCATCAACTAAGGGCCAATTAACGGCAAGTTCAGGATCATCCCAACATACAGAAATTTCAGACTCTGGGTGGTAATAATCAGTACATTTATAAGCAAACTCAGCAGAATCAGACATTACATAAAAGCCGTGGGCAAAACCTTCTGGCACCCATAATTGTCTTTTATTCTCAGCTGAGAGAATAACCCCTACCGATTTACCAAGAGTTGGGGAATATTTACGCATATCTACAGCGACATCATAAACCACACCAGACGTAACTCGCACTAATTTACCTTGTGTTTGCGTTTTCTGATAATGCAGTCCACGTAAAATTCCTTTTACTGACTTGCTATGATTATCTTGCACAAATGGCTTAGCACCCGTTTTAGCCATGAATTCGTCAGCACGAAAAGTTTCCATAAAAAAACCGCGTGAATCGCCAAAGACTTTAACTTCGACTATTTTTACCTCTGAAATTTCAGTATCAATAAAGTTCATCAAATCGTTCCATTAGCAATATTGAATAAATACTGACCGTAACCTGTTTTCTTAAGTTTATCAGCCTGTACAAGCAACTCACTTTTACTTAGCCACCCTTGAACATAGGCAATTTCCTCTAAGCAAGCCACTTTAAATCCTTGGCGGTGTTCAATAGTTTGGACAAAGTGACTGGCCTCTAATAGAGAGTCGTGCGTACCAGTATCAAGCCAAGCAAACCCCCTGCCTAACACTTCTACATTTAAATCACCACGCTCTAAATAAGTAATATTAACATCAGTGATTTCTAATTCACCACGATGTGAAGGTTTAATCAATTTTGCAATTTCAATCACATCATTGTCGTAAAAATACAACCCAGTCACCGCATAATTTGACTTGGGTTTTTCCGGTTTTTCTTCAAGGCTCAGTGCTTTACCGTTATCATCAAATTCAACAACACCAAATCGTTCAGGATCAGTTACATGATAACCAAATACAGAAGCACCACTTTCAACTTTAGTAGCAGCAAGTAATTTTTCAGAAAAATGTTGACCATAGAAGATATTATCCCCTAGGACCAAAGCAACGTTATCGTCACCGATGAACTCCTCGCCAATGATAAAAGCTTGTGCTAATCCATCTGGACTTGGTTGTTCTTTATAACTAATTTCTATGCCAAACTGATGTCCATTACCGAGCATGCGTTCAAAATTTGGTAAGTCTTCTGGTGTGGAGATAATTAAAATATCTTTAATCCCTGCTAACATCAAAATTGATAGCGGATAAAAAATCATCGGTTTATCGTAAATAGGCAATAACTGCTTAGAGGTACCTAACGTTATGGGATGCAAACGACTACCCGAACCACCTGCTAAAATAATACCTTTATAGTTAGCCATGTTTATTTATCTCCAATACGTTCAAGTTGATAGTCACCGCTTAATACACGCTTCCACCAGTTTTCATTATTTAAATACCATTTAACTGTCTTACGAATACCTGTTTCAAAACTCTCTTCTGGTACCCAACCAAGCTCTTTGTCGATTTTCGAAGCATCAATAGCATAACGAACATCGTGACCAGGCCTGTCCTTAACAAAAGTTATAAGCTCATTGTAATTAACCATGGAAGACCGACTAAATGCAGGGTTATCAGAAATAGGTTTTAACTCATCGAGAATTGAACATAACGTTTCTACCACTTCAATATTTTTCTTCTCGTTGTGTCCTCCGATATTGTATGTTTCTCCAACAACGCCTTCAGTAACAACTTTATAGAGTGCACGGGCATGGTCCTCTACATATAACCAATCACGAATCTGACTACCATCACCGTAAATAGGAAGGGGTTTTGCATCTAATGCATTTAAAATAACATGTGGAATAAGCTTTTCAGGGAAGTGATACGGGCCGTAATTATTTGAACAGTTCGTTACGATAATCGGTAATCCATAAGTGCGGTGCCATGCCTTAACTAGATGATCACTTGATGCTTTAGATGCTGAATATGGAGAGCTAGGATCATATGTGGTTTCTTCTGTAAATAAATCATCTGTTCCTTCTAAATCACCATAAACCTCGTCTGTACTAATATGATGGAAACGGAAAGTTAATTTTTTTTCACCTTCAAGTTTCGACCAGTAATTTCGAGCAGCTTCCAACAAAATAAAAGTACCCATAATATTTGTTTGTATAAAATCAGCAGGCCCATCAATAGAACGGTCAACATGGGATTCAGCAGCTAAATGCATGACTAAATCTGGCTGATAATTTTCAAAAAAATCCGCCATAGCTTTTTCATCACAGATATCTGCTTGCACAAATTGGTAACGCTCACTTTCTGAAACTGACTGAATTGATTCAATATTTCCTGCATAGGTAAGTTTATCAATATTAATAACAACGTCCGTTGTATTATTTATGATATGCCTAACAACAGCAGAGCCAATAAAGCCTGCTCCTCCTGTAACAATTATCTTCATTTACTAAACCTTTTTATATATTTCACAATAATGGAATTAAATAATTAAATAATTATTTAATTATTTATCTACAGTAAGTAGGATATTAAAATAATACAATACTAACATTTACTGATACATTAAGTTATCAACTTGTTATGCTTAGAATTCATCTTTGATAAACTTGATCAAGTCCATCAAAAAAACATCCTCATATTTGGAAAACCTTTCTGTAAATGACTTTGTATTTACATTTAACAAAACATTCTGAATGATTGGTTTTGTTAACGCTTCAATAAAGTCATCTTGATCCGATATATTAAATAAAAATGAATTAGTTTCATCTAGGTATTCATCAACACCACCGCACTTTGAACTGACAATTTGTGCTCCTGCCATCAAGGCTTCTAAGGGAGGTAAACCAAAACCTTCACTCTTTGAATTGAAAACAAAAACCTCAACATCTCTCAATGCCGAAGCTATATCTCTATAACCTGTAGGACAAATGACATCAAAATTTAAGTCAAGCTTTGACTTCATAATTGAATAAGAAACTTCATTACTAATTATTAAAATGCATCCCACTCGCTCCCTTAGTTGAGGTGGAGTGTTATTCATCCATGAACAAAACTCATCAACCCCCTTACTTGGAGAGCTTCTTGCCATATAACCAATAGAATATTTTCTTTTTTTACCAGAGTCAAAACCTTTAGGTTGCTCTCCTAAAAAACTTAGAAAGCTTGAGTCGAGTAATGGCCCAACTTTATAGGATAATATCTTCTTATTATCCCCCTTCTTTTGCGATAAATATTTTTCTTTTACATAATCAGATACATATAAGAAGTTTCCATCTCTAATACTAACAAACTTTTGAATCAGAGTAGTCACTTTCCCTAGCGGGTAGGCCCTGTTTTTAAACAAAGAAAGGTCCTCTGCTTGTATATATCGAATATAATTAACACCGGTGATGGCAGCAATAACTGATTGAAGTGGCTCTGTAATTATGAAGACTTTTTCTTTTTTACTAAAGTGACTCATTATAAAGTAAATAAATAGTTTAATAAGTTCACCTAAAAGCCCAAATTTACTTTCACTTACTCTATAAAGAGCTGCACTTTTCTCTATTTTACAAATAGCATTGTATAAACTGACAACGACATGTGTGCCTCCTGAGCTTTTACTTGGTAAAATAAAACAAATATTTGTATTGTTATTTCCCATGATAATACTTCAACTTCTTTATTCTCAGAAAGTAAACCACACGATCGAAAATATTGAATAAGCCTTTAAAGCCCTCCCTCTCCTTTCGCCATGCTTTCCTCACCGACATTTCATCAGATATTGAAGAATAGTAGTTACTTGATAAATTATTTCCACTAATCCTAAATATAGAAATATACTCTCTCAAAATAATAGGGTCACCAAATTTCGTCCACAATTTAAGAAAGAAGTCATAATCCATTGCATACTTATATAAAGAAGAGAAGTTAATATCATTAAAGCACTCTCTTTTAACAAAAGCAGTTTGGTGTCTAACTATATTCCTAATGGACATTTGAAAAAGGGATATACTGGAATTCAAGTTATCGCTTCTTAAAATGTCACCATTAGCATTTGAGTATTTATAAAAACCAAAGCCCCAAGTAGGCTGAGATAGCTGGTCAATTACATTACTTAACTTTAAAAGTGAGTGAGAGTCTACAAATTTGTCATCAGAATGTAAGAAAATCACATAATCTCCAGTAGCAGCATCTACTCCTTGATTCATTGCTTCAGATAAACCACCATCTTTTTTAGTAACTAATTTAAAGTTTTTATTTTTAGATGAAAATGAATTGAAAATATTCAATGTTTGATCTTTTGAACCTCCATCTTTCAATATAACTTCATAATCAGAATACGTCTGTTCCTTTATAGACTGCAACGTTTCAGGTAGATATTCTTCAGAGTTGAGTGTAACAATAATTAATGAAAATCTCATTCGTACGTTTTCCCATAATACATAAGAGTTGATAATATGTTCTTAACACCAAAGCGCCAAATAGATAATTTATAACTTCCCCCCGTACTTCCAGATAAACCTATAACTTTAGGGTAAGGAACACTAACTCTAATTTTATTAGTTTCATCACATAACTTTGCTTGAAAACAATGCTCAAGATATTTACCAGTTGAATCGCACACACCCTTATGTGTATCTCGTAATACACCATTATAAAAACCTACTGTACTAAAGAAGAAACGTGTATCTACCTTAGTAGCATCAACTTGATAAAAAAGGGACGTATTATGCATATTGCTTACCTTATCATCTATGCTTTTTATATTGTCTATCCACAACCGACCTGTAATTTTATAAAAGCAACTATATTTCTTAATAAGTGAACTAGAAGAAATAGCATTATTAATAATATCTCCTTCACCAAAACCTTTGCCCATTTTAGATATCAGTGAGGTATCCCCTTGAAAGCATATCTCCTCAATAGTAACACCATTATTATCAGCAATAGTTTGTATTTCTGCATTGAGAACTCTTTCCTGTGAATTTTCACATATTACAATTGACTTAGCTCCTAATCTAATCCAGTTCTTAATTGCTGTTTGGTACTGTACTAGTCTTACATCGTGCGCTGATATCTTAACATTAGGATCTTGAATACTAACAGTACAAGTTAATAAAATAGGGCGTTCCATACTACTTCTCTCTTAATTTAAACATAAACACATATAACAATAAGGTGACAGCTTCACAAATGACGAGCATAGATAAACTCCATTTAAGTAGTCCTAAATAACCAAATATATTCGAAAATATAATATGAAACAGAAGAATAAGCATGGATATCTTAACAACTTCTTTATCCTTTCCATTAACATAAAACCCATGTAATTGTATGAAATATGCCATCAATGCAACAGGCACTGCAATAAACAGAATTCTATAATCAAAGTTAGTAAAATCGAAACCTAATAATTCCCATATAATAGTTACATTATAAAAAGCAACCCACAATAATAGAAAGATAATACTCACAATCGAAACAACCAATAAATTATGTTTAAACCCCGACTTATCATTATATCCGGATAGGGTAAAACTGCTTAATAAACTAATTCCTGCTCTGACATATTTCTCTGTTAACCCATATATTGCGACATATGCATAGCCATAATAAAACGAAATATAGAAAACATTTGATATGTTATAACCAGAAGTAACAATTGATGATAAAAAAGGGATTCCGCCTGACTTAATAAAAGATATGAACTCTTTCAAATTAATATCTTTTATTAAAAAGATATTATTCTTAATTACAAAAGCTCTAATTAATATGAAAGATGCTAAAAGGCTAATAGATGACAATAAAACCACATACAACGTAATAGTAAGTTCATCATTAACGAACAATATTACAACACAAAATAATAAAAAAGATTTAGATAAAAAAGAATAAAAAGTATATTCTTTAATCATATCTGCAATTAAATATACTGATATTGGCATTAAAGCTTGTGCTAGAAAAAATGGTGTAAGCGACATCAAGATGTAAAATATTCCTGTATTTTTGAAAAAAAACAATATTATTACAAACATAACGAATGCAATTATCCTATAAATAAGAACGTAATAGAATGTTTTTACTAATTTATATTTAATAGTACTTCTAGGAACAATTATAGAAAAACTGTATTCAAGGATTATTACAAAATATGTTGTAACCCCAAGTGCCACGATCAATTTACCAAATTCAGCAGTAGAGGTAGCTTTAACGAGGAGCGGGAGAGCCAATAAAGGAAGTAAAAAGTTTGATAGTTGAGCTAGTAATAATAATAAAGAGTTTTTCATATTTTATTTTTTGAAATTTTATTGATTCCACCTATAGTAATACCTAGTAGAACAGCACCCAAAGGGTACTGATGAATTGGTGCAAACATCGAGATTGAAATAAAGCTAGCTAAATAACACAGAAGAGAGTACGTAGCTGTCCGGGAATTAATGGTTAACTGTTTATTTAAAATAACAATCATAGATTTCAAGAAAAAAGTAAGAAAATAGAATAATATAAGAATTGTAAATATAACGCCAAACACATGATTTAGCATAATTATAGAGTTAAATGCCTTGGCTCCAAGTGAACTTCCCTGGCCTGCAACAATACTCTCATCCCAGGAATAACCATTTCCAACCCAACCGTCTGGATTTGAAATGAACATCCTCCAAGCTTCAACAAAGGCTTCAATCCTTCCTCCACCGCCTGTTTCTAAATTTGTAAATCTCTCTACAAGACGAACAAGTAATTCAAAAAAGTCATTATTAAGCGCTATTACAGAGATGCTAATAATTAGAAAAACAACTGTTTTTTTCATGACTTTTTTGTTTATTCTCATTCGAACACACTCGAAAACAATAAATAACAATAGAGACAAAAATAAGGCTACATATGAATTTCTAGTCACAGTAATAATAATTATAAAAATAGTAAAAAGCATTCCTACATACTTGAGTGCTTTATCTTTAATATTAAATATACCTAGTAAAACAAATAGGCTTAATTCAGACAGCCAGGTAGTTTCAGAAAAAAAAGAAACAGGCCTAGGTTCTATATTATAAACAGGAGGAAGTAGTGGATTATTTTGAAAACCAAGAGAAAGAGAAAATACGAACTGAACAGTTCCAAAAACAATAAAAGGCATACAAATAACGGTAATAACATAAAAGAAATCAAGAACACTATATGTACTTGTTTCAATTACATATGAAATAAATAGAACAACCAAAATATAGAAAATAAAATATTTTATTGCATACAAGCCTCCATCAGTTATCCCTACATCCACT
>Ga0105357_10001954_pt1 | contig 11072 bp, 8 predicted proteins | sample GOMGulsemesocosm_4_FD_83660 | JGI IMG/M metagenome (GOLD analysis project Ga0105357, IMG submission 83660) | Methane-oxidizing microbial communities from mesocosms in the Gulf of Mexico - GOM15B Gulf of Mexico | ecosystem: Environmental > Aquatic > Marine > Cold seeps | place: USA: Gulf of...
GCAAACTCAAAATAATGCAATGGTAGCTTCAAAAGCCAAAGAGATTGCCAATGAAACTTTTGAAGTGGCTGTAACTATTGTTCATGAGTCAAATGAAAAGAATTTTGAGGGTAAAGATGAATTAGATGTTAGTATTTAAATCATCTTTTCAAGGAGATAATATGATTGGATTTAAAAATTGAAAACACTAATTTCCATACTTTTATTGTTTATAAGCACTTTTGCTTATGCAACACCAAGCAATACGAATCTTATTGACAAGACAAACAAATCTTCAAAACTTACTGTTATTAATGTTAAAGTAGAAGAGTTACAAAAAAAACTCAAAGAAAATATTTTAATAAAAAGATACAAAAGTTACTTGGCCTACAGAGAAATAGCAAGAACACTTGACAAATATAAAAATGAGTCAAAGAAATATGCTAAGAAGAAAAGTGATAAATACAAGGACTTATTTTATGATTTAAATAACAAAATGCGAATTAAAGAAAATGAACTTGAGCTAATTAGTGAGTACAAAGACTCCCCCATTGGCAAGTTAATTAGTCCCCATGAAATTGATCAATTTGAAACAATCACCAATCCTTTTGGAATCATTAATGCCTTATCTTATATTAAAAAATTGGAAAACTTTGAGAAAGAGTTTATAAATATTAATACACAAGTATCCGATTTATTAACGCTTTTAGAATCCGAAATTGACTTACATTTAAAAATATATGACAAAGATCCAAAAAGTGAAGTAAAAAATGTAATTGAAAAACTGGATAAAAGAAAAAATGACTTCGTCAATGTACTTGATATTGTTTCCACAACCAATGAAGTATATAGTAGAAAAATTGAAGAAGTTATTATTGAAACCAAAGCTCAGATTTCAAAGCAAATTGAAGAAACGATGACAATACTTATAGTTGTTACTCTGTTATTTGTAGTATCTTTTTTACTCAGACTTACACTTAAAAAATATTTTTCACAAAACGAAAATTTCTATATGGCAAATAAAGTAATCAACTTTATCTTAGTGTTTTTAGTAGTAATGATTATTATGTTTTCATATATTGAAAATGTCTCTTACTTAGTAACCATTCTTGGGTTCGCATCTGCAGGTATTGCCATTGCCCTTAAAGATTGGTTCATGTCAATTTTTGGTTGGATGGTGATAGTTACTAGTGGTTCTATTCATGTGGGAGATAGGATTAAAGTGCTAAGAAATGGAATTGAAGCAGTGGGTGATGTGTTGGACATCTCTTTGTTTAAGATAACAATTAGAGAAGATATTACTTATACCACATACGTAAGTAACAGAAGAGCTGGAAGAATATTTTTTATTCCCAATAACTACATTTTTTCTGAAATGATTGCAAACTATACCCATGCTGGATTAAGAACCGTATGGGATGGAATTGATATTACCATTACTTTTGGCTCAAATTATAAAAAAGCACAACATATTTCAAGGGAAATATTAACACATTATGCCAAGGGATATACGGATATTACAAGAAAACAGCTAAGTAAAATGAGAAGTAAGTACTCTCTAAGAGCAACTGCTGTTGAACCTAGAGTTTTTACTTTAGTAGAGCCATATGGAATTGTAATCTCTTCATGGTATTTAACCAACTCTTATGCAGCGCTAGCCCTACGAAGTACAATAGGTACAGAAATCTTGGATGCATTTATGAAAGAAGATGATATTACCATTGCCTTTCCTACTCAAACTATTAATATGGGTGCACCTATCAAGCAATCTAATAAGATGCCTAATGTTGAAAATCATATAGCACCAATGGATATCTAAAAAATTTTAACTATTAAAAAGGAAACATACAATGATAACTTCAAATCAAAATATTGGCTCTTTAAGCTGTTTGCCTAGAGTCCCCTTATGTGATATAAAGACGCCCATTGAGCATATGAAAAACTTAAGTCGTATTATAGGTGGTGGATTACTTTATGTAAAAAGAGATGATTGTAATGGTCTTGCCTTTGGAGGGAATAAAGTAAGGCAACTGGAGTTTTACTTTGGTGAAGCAATAAATAATGGCTGCGACACCATCATGATGACAGGTGCGGTACAGTCAAATTTCATAAGAACAGCTGCTGCTGCTTGCAGAAAACTGGGATTAAACTGTCATGCTCAACTTGAAGAAAGAGTTGATAAACATGACCTAGAATATAGAAATAATGGAAATGTATTATTAAATAATCTGTTAGGAGCTACCTTATATTCTTTTCCTGAAGGTGAGAATGAGGCAGGAGCAGATAGAAGATTAGAAGAAATTGCACAAGATTTAACAAAGCAAGGACATTCACCCTATATTGTTCCAATGTCACCTGACCACAAACCTCTTGGAGCATTGGGGTATATTATTGCAGCACAAGAACTACTTGAACAAATTAATGAGATGAAAATAAATATTGATGAAATAGTTGTAGCAGCAGGTTCGGGAAATACGTATGCGGGGTTACTGTTTGGATTAAGAGCTTTAGGTTCACATATTAAAGTCATTGGTATTTGTGTACGCCGTGATGCCAAACAACAGTATTCTCGTATGCAAACACGCTTTGAACAAATTGCTGATTTATTAGATATGGAACAACTTGTACCTGATGAGGATATTCATCTAATAGATGATTATCTATCTCCTGGATATGGACTTGCAAATGAAGATGTTTATGATGCTATGTCTTTGGGTGCACACTATGAAGCACTTATTCTAGACCCTTGTTATATGGGTAAAACAACCGCAGGACTTTTAGACCGAGCATGTGAAGGTAAAGAAGAGAAAAAGAATATACTCATGTTTCATACAGGCGGCAGTCCCGCATTGTTTGGTTATGCAGATGAGCTACGATTAAAAGATAAAAATAAATCCAATAAATGGAATATACCAAATAAGTATTAAATTAGTTTATATCTTAATATGTGTAATTAATATGAACTATTTTACTAAAACTAATTCATAGTATCGTATTGTTAGATAGAAGGAGAACATACATGAAATTTCTCACCATATTATTCATATTCCTTTTTTCTTCAAGTATATTAAGTGCTCAAAATAAAATCACAATTTGGGCTGAAAACTTCACACCTTTGTCATATAAGGATGACCAAGGCAACATCAAAGGTATGATTACTGAAATAGTTCAGTATCTTATAAAAGATTCCAAAGTTCAAGTAGATAACTGGATAATTGCACCTTGGGCAAGAGCTTTTACTGAAGTTAAGCGTACCCCCAATACTTTACTCTACTCTGTGGTACGAAAACCTGATCGAGAGGATTTATTTTATTGGATTGGACCAGTTAGTGATAGACATATGTATTTTTTTAAGTTAAGAAAACGAACAGATATTCATGTTAATTCTATAGATGACGTAAAAAAGTATCAAGTAGGTACTGTTTATAAAACTGCTGCAAATGATTTTCTTGTAAAACATAAAATTAAAGTCCAATTAGCACCAAGATTTAATTTAAATATTCTTAAATTATTAGCAGGACGTATTGATTTAGTACTAGATGCTGATTTTGCATTTAAATCAAGAGTGAAAGAGTTAAATAAAGATTATCTAGCATTTGACAAAATTTTCTTAGCAGATAGCTCAAAAAAGTATTACATCGTACTGAATAAAAAAACTGATCTCAAGATTGTAAATGCACTACAACATTCCTTTGATAAAATGAAACAACAGGGCCTTCTAAAAAGCATTCAAAAGAAATACAGATAACTCTTTACAGATGGCCAAAATACTCAAGAAACTTAATCACGATTGCAAGAGTAAATATTGACAAAAATGTTTGTAAAGTTATAATTGATGACATTAACTTTGTATTTCCCCCTAGTTGTCTGGCTAAGATGTAAGCAGATGGTGCTGTTGGCATTGAAGAAAATATAAGTAAGATACTCAAAGATAAACTATTCAATCCAAGCATAACTCCAAGCACATACATGATAATTGGCTGGATAATTAACTTTGATACTGATGATATAAATAAATACATCCCAGAGTCTTTCAAACCACTAAGCTCAAAGCCCACGCCAACAGAAAGAAGACCCATTGGGAGTGCAGCTAAACTTAATATATGAAATATTTTTTCAATAGATATTGGTATATTAATTCCTACAAAATTAATACCTCCACCCAAAAGACAAGCAATAATAAGAGGGTTTGAAAAAATAGATTGCATCAAACTTATAAAAGAAAGTTCCGTTTTATTAATAAATAATGAGAAGAAAATTATGCAAATAACATTAATAAGGGGAATAACAAAAGTAATAAGAAGTACTGATATAATCAATCCTTCATCCCCAAACAAAGATGAACATAAAGCTAGAAAAACATAGGTATTAAATCTAATTGCACCTTGTGTTATTGATGTAAAAGATGATCCATCAATCTTTGTACTTATTTGTAATAGTAGTAGTAGTAGAGTAAGAACCAGTATTCCTCCAACGCCCACTATTATAAAATTTATTTCATTCAAAGCCTCTAATGATGCATTTGAGAGTTTATACACCAATAAAGAAGGCATAAGAATATAATAAGTCAATTTATCAGCACTGGGCCAAAACCCAATACTAGGAAAAGAAATTTTCTTAAGAAAATATCCGATTATAATGAGAGAGAAGATTGGTATTAATGCTGTGATGATATGATCCAAAGTAAATTCCTTTTTCGTTTTGTCATAACTATTTCAAATAGTATTAGTTGTTAATTTATAAATCACTTTACAACATAGTTAATCACTTATTATGGAGGGGGATTTTTATTAACTATGCTGAAAACTAAATTACTTAACTTAATCTTTAATAACGCTCAATAGAAACTTCTTTCTTAAAAAAGAAAGAAGTATTTTCTACTCAAATAAAATGTTCACAATTTAATGTTTATGCTTTGGAGAGGCAACCCATAATTTTTCAATATGATTATAATGTTCATCAAGTCTCCCATGATTGGCATTAATATTTTCATGATTTTTATCGATTTTCCCCTTATTTGTTTGGATGCTATCTTTGTTTGATTCAATATTAACTTTATTAGCATCAATCAATTCTTGCATCTTATCCATCTTTCTTTCGTATTTATATAAGATGAAATACATTAAAACTGCCATTCCACCTATTATTATCCATTCTAACATCTCATCTACCTTTTTTAAGCTTTAGCTTGCACTAAATTTTTTTTACGTCTGAGTTGTATCCAAGCCATGAAAAATAAAAATGCAAATACAGGTATTAATACAATTTGTTTAGGAAGTCTATCTGTTTTCACACGAACAGATTCAATTATCCAACCACTATCAACACCAGCTGTTTTAATAGCTTCTACTTGTTTGTTATCCCCAGGCATTACCATAGCAACTTCCATAGGACCAAACATATTGTCCAACATCAATCCAGTTCCATCAATCTTTTCTTTTCCAGTTTTTCCATCTGCTAAAGGTAGTCCAAATGTAAATTTACGCTCAACACCTTCGATAGTTTCACCAGAAACTACAAACTCTAAACGATCACCTTTTTCCATTTTATCTGCAACTTTGAAAATTTCTGATCCTGGAATATTGTTATAAGGCGCTTGAACCTTATCCCAAATATATCCTGGTCTAAACATCATAAATGTTACAAGTAATAATAGAACAGTTTCCCACCATCTATTTTTAGTCAGCCAGAAACCTTGAGTGGCAGCTGCAAAAAGCATCATCCCAACAATGGAAGTAATTACAACCATAATAAACTCAAAAGTACTATTAATTCCTATCATTAATAACTGTGTATTAAAGATAAACATAAAAGGTAATAAGGCCGTTCTAATATCATAAGTAAACCCTTGTATACCTGTTTTAATAGGGTCTCCTCTTGATATGGCAGCTGCTGCGAAGGCGGCAAGCCCAACAGGAGGTGTATCATCAGCTAGAATTCCAAAATAAAAAACAAATAAGTGTGCTGCAATTAAAGGAATAGCAATATCATTTGCTGCACCTAAACTCACAATTACAGGAGCCATTAAACTAGATACTACTATATAGTTAGCTGTTGTGGGAAGTCCCATACCAAGAATTAAACTGATAATTGCAGTAAGTAATAAAATCAAAAAGATATTTCCACCAGAAACTGTTTCAACTAGACCAATTACAACTTGTCCTACACCTGTTAACGTCACAGTTCCAACAATGATACCAGCAACTGCAGTTGCAACTCCAATACCAATCATGTTCTTAGCACCATTAATTAAACCATCTCTTAAATCCCAAATACTGTCAATAATTCTTTTGGCAACATTGTTTGTTCCTCTAAAGAAATCAAGTAGTATTTTTTGAGTCATAACAATAAATATCATAAATAGTGATGCCCAAAATGCCGACAGTTCAGGGGAGAGTCTCTCAACTGTTAATAGCCAAACAAGTACGACTACGGGTAACAAATAATGTAACCCAGACTTGACAGTAGGACCAACTTCGGGAAGTGTCACTATATCATCATCGGTTAAATCTGGTACTTTTGAGGCATAAAAGACCAAGCCGACATAAGTTACAAGAATTAAAATCAATATCGTGCTTATGGTGTAATCTCCACCATTTCTTTTAATAAACTCAATAAGAGGGGGAAGAACCCAAGTTAAAAAACTCACAACTAAAACGACACTAATAAGACCAATCATTTTCCCAAGTTTATTTAACTTATGTACTCTAGGCATACCTTGCATTCCTGCCTTCATTGCTTCTAAATGTACAATATAAACCAAGGCAATATATGAAATAATTGCAGGTAAAAACGCATGTTTAATAATATCAGTAAACGGAATACCAACATACTCAACCATCAAAAATGCGGCTGCTCCCATGATTGGAGGCGTTAACTGACCATTAGTTGAAGCAGCAACTTCAATAGCTCCAGCTTTCTCAGATGAAAATCCAACTTTTTTCATCAATGGAATTGTAAATGTTCCTGTTGTAACAACATTTGCAATTGATGATCCTGAAATCATTCCTGTCATTGCAGAACTTACAACTGCTGCTTTTGCTGGACCACCTCTAAAGTGTCCCATTAACGAAAAAGCTACTCGAATAAAATAGTTTCCGGCACCCGCTTGTTCTAGCAGTGATCCAAATAAAACAAATAAAAATACCATAGAAGCAGACACACCAAGTGCAATACCAAAAGCACCTTCAGTAGTAATCCACATATGAGAAACAATCTTATTTAGTGATGCTCCACCATAACCGCCACCACCAAAGTAGGCATAAGACAAGGCCAAAATTGCCACAATCATAAGTGGTGGCCCAAGTGATCTTCTAGTCGCTTCAAGTAAAAGCACAAGACCAATTATACTTGTAATTAAATCTAATTGATTAGGAACTCCTAATCTCATTTCAAATGCATCTGCATCCCATACTTGGCTATAGACTAAGTACGCAATAACAAAAATCATTAAAAATCCCATAATCCAATCTGTAATTGGAATATAGTGTTTGGGTGAGTTTTTAAAAGGAAGATAACTTAAATATGCAAGAAACGATGCAAATATTAAGTGAATTCTTTTTACAACATCACCATTCATCCAAGGTGAAATTTCTAATACTAAAGGGGATGAAACGTATAACTGAAATAGTGACCAAACCAAAGCTAAATATAGTATAAAATCAGCCGTTAAGGGGTTTGATGGGGTCCTGCCACCTGATTCTGCCTCTGCCACCATATCCTGTGCAGAGGTATCAAGTTTTTTTTCTTCATTCATAAAATTTCCTTGTAAAAATACATTTTAAATTCCATAGTCTTATACATATAGTTTAATAAGATTGTTTGAGGAACGCAAAGGTTTACTGTGAGGTTTAAATTGAGTAAAGCAAAAGAGTCAAGAGCTCTTTTGCTTTAAATAACTAGGTCTTATAAAAGTCCAGCTTCTTTATAGTATTTCATTGCACCTCTATGAATAGGAGCAGATAGTCCATCTTTAACCATTTGTTCTTTTGAAAGAGTTCCAAAAGCAGGATGTAATTTTTTGAATGCTTCAAAGTTTTCAAAAACTGATTTAACTACGTTATAAATAACACTTTCAGATACATCACTTGAAGTTACAAAAGTTGCACCAACACCAAAAGTTGTTGTATCTGTTGGAGATCCTCTATACATTCCACCAGGAATCGTTGCTGTACTATAGTAGTCATTATCATTCACTAAACTATCAATCTCTGAACCAGTTACTGGAACTAAAACAGTATCACATGTTGTTGCAGCTTCTTTAATATTTCCAGTTGGGTGACCCGCTGTATGAATTAATACATCAATTTTATTATCACATAATGCTTTTGAGTGCTCTGCAGATTTAAGTTCAGATGCTAATTTAAAAGTAGACTTATCCCATCCTTTAGCTGCCATTACAACTTCCATAGTTCCTCTTTGACCTGAACCTGGATTTCCAATATTTACTCTTTTACCTTTAAGGTCATCAAAAACTTTAATACCAGAATCAGCACGTGCTAAAACTGTAAAAGGTTCAGCATGAACAGAAAAAATTGCTCTAAGTTTTTTAAATGGTCCAGCATTTTTAAACTTACTCGAACCATTATAAGCATGGTATTGCCAATCAGATTGTGCAACACCCATATCTAATTCACCAGCTCTAATTGTATTAATATTGTAAACTGAACCACCAGTTGATTCAACAGAACATCTCACACCATGTTCTTTTTTACCTTTATTAACTAATCTACAAATAGATCCACCTGTTGGATAATAAACTCCAGTAACCCCACCTGTACCGATTGTAACAAATTCTGCTGCCATTGCTGGAATACTTAATGCTGCAACTAATGCTGCTGATGCAATTTTTTTCATGTCTTTTCCTTTTTTGTGTCACACATGGATTAAACTTCTAAATAGATTTAGAGGCAATGCAAGTGTTCTATTAAAATGATATAATAAAATTATCTCATTGTAAATATTTATTATTATAATTAGGAGAAAGTCACCACTTTGTTACCTTTTGTATCATAAATATAAAATATTATCTCAAAACTTACAATATTATAAAAATTTATTATTAAATAATAGAAATTTATCATGTTATCATAAGCAATTTTTTCACTATTAACACTATTATAATAAATAAATAGCTATTTTTAATAAAAAATTATCAAATTCCTAAAATTTTCACTTTTCTCTAATTGTTATATGTATAATTTAATTCTAATTGTAATAACTTTAAAAAAATTATCATAAATTAACATAATAATCTCATACAAGTTTTTACATAAATAATACTATTAAGATTATTAAATCAGTTTAGCTTAGAGTAGAGATACACAAACAGCTTTTGGCTCTGTCATTTCTTCCATAGAAAACTTAATCCCTTCACGTCCTAGTCCTGCAGTTCCAGCACCACCAAAGGGCATAGCATCAATACGAAAATCTGTTGACTCATTAATCAATACCATACTTGCTTCTAATTTATTAAATGCCCCAAAAGCCTGATTTATGTCTGATGTAAATATAGACATATGAATAGCTCCACCAGGAGCATTACTAAAGTTAATAGCCTCATTGACATCATCAAATGGATACAGTGCAACAACAGGTCCGAAAATCTCATGTTTGCTTAACCAATCATCTTTGGCCACATTGGTTAACACCGTTGGACTATATAATGCTTTGTTTAAAGTATTACCAATAAGAACTTTGGCTCCTTTATTAACCGAATTATCCACATGTGTCTGCACTTGTTTAGCGGCTGTTTGGGATATCATTGTTCCCATCATCGTTTTTTCGCAAGAGGGATCTCCAAAAGTAATCTTTTTAGTTGAAGCTACAAACTTATCTCTAAATTCATTAAACACTGAACGATGTACCAAAACCTTTTGTACACTAATACAGTTTTCACCTGCAGCTGAGAACGCACCCTCCACACATTTTTCTACAGCTTGGTTTATATTTGCATCGGGCATTACTATACATGATCCACACCCACCTAGTTCGAAAGATAGCCGTACAATTCCTGCACTTGCTGCAATTTTTTTACCAGTTGCTGTTCCTCCTGTAAATGAAATCATACGAATAATGTCATTATTAATCAAAGGTTCATTTAATTCTCGTCCTGATCCAGTAATTACATTAAAAGACTTCTTAGGTAAACCAGCCTCAATCAAAGTTTCACATAAACGTAAAGCAGATAGTGGTGCCATACCTGATGGTTTTAAGATAACACTATTTCCAGAAGCAATTGCAGGCCCTAATTTATGTGCAACTAAATTTAAAGGATCATTAAAAGGTGTGATTGCTAAAATAACACCCAATGGCTCTCTTTTATAAAATCCAATTTTATTCTTTCCTGATGTCATACTATCAAAGGGAATAGATTCTCCATTGAAACTACGCGCCTGTGAAGCTGATAGTTGTAAGGTATTAATGCAACGTGTGGTTTCTTTTCGTCCTTCTTCTATTGTCTTTCCCGTTTCTGAAACAATACCTTGTGCAAAAATTTCAAGTCGATCTATAATTAGAAGTGCAGCTTTATCCAGAATATCTGCACGCTCTTGTGCAGTTAAAGAAGCCAAGATATGTTGATTTTTCCGAGCTGACTCCACTGCTTTTAAAGCATCATCTATACTTGCATGAGGTACTGTATCAATAACCTCTCCTGTATAAGGGTTTGTGATATCAGTGGTTTTATCTTTAGATATCCAAATTCCATTAATTAGCATTTTCATGATATATTTCCTTCATTGTTTGTAATTTTTTTATCTTCTAGTCCTTTAGAATTTCAAAATACTAACACAAAATTATCTCAATTATTGAAGATATACTTATTGAAATATTTAATCATTGTGTTAAATTTAATATATTTTGCAAATTGATTATTTTTAATTATAATCTAAAAGATCAAATTACAAAGGAATAAGACATGAGAAAAACACCTCACTACTTTGAAACACCTGCAGCATGGAAAGGTTCAGAAATGAACCAAGAACCCAAATTATGGATATGGCAGCTGCAAGAAAATGAAATTGAAGAACTACTGTTAAGCACCAAAGATTTTTTACAAAAAGGTTTTCCTTTACAAAGTATCTCTAAGTCTA
>Ga0105357_10001955_pt1 | contig 11061 bp, 8 predicted proteins | sample GOMGulsemesocosm_4_FD_83660 | JGI IMG/M metagenome (GOLD analysis project Ga0105357, IMG submission 83660) | Methane-oxidizing microbial communities from mesocosms in the Gulf of Mexico - GOM15B Gulf of Mexico | ecosystem: Environmental > Aquatic > Marine > Cold seeps | place: USA: Gulf of...
GAAATACGCCGTCACCTGTGGCAACTGCCACAACCACCGCATTGGCCTGTATGACGCGTTCCTCATCAAAGAAAATCACATTGCCGCCTGTGGAGGCATCAGCCAAGCCGTGGCCACCGCCCAGCAGCAAGCACCGGGCAAGCCAGTAGAAGTGGAAGTAGAAAGCCTGATAGAACTGGACGAAGCATTAAAAGCCGGCGCCGACATCGTCATGCTCGACAACTTCAGTAATGGCGACATGCGCACAGCGGTTGCCAATAACAAGCTCTACAATAATGGCACAGCAAAGCTAGAAGCCTCTGGCGGCATTACCGACGCCACCTTGCGCCCTATCGCCGAAACTGGCGTTGACTACATTTCGATCGGCGCGCTGACCAAAGACTGCAAGGCTGTGGATTTATCTATGCGCTTTAAGATGTAAACGCTTTGAGCGATACTGGCAGTCATAATTACAATAAGAAGCATTATGAGCATTGAGCTGCAGCAGAAAATCGAATCCAGAAATGCCTGCATTGGCATCATCGGTCTGGGCTATGTCGGTCTGCCGCTGGCGCTCACCACCTCTGAGGCAGGTTACGCCAATGTCATCGGCTTTGATCTCGACTCCAAAAAAGTTGAGCAGCTGACCAATAACGAAAGCTATATCAAGCACATAGACCTGCAGCGCATCCTTGCGGCCAATACTCGAGGACTTCTCGCGACCACAGACTTCGCCAAGGTCCTCGACGTAGATGTATTAATAATTTGTGTTCCCACGCCCCTCAATAAACACCATGAGCCAGACCTGCACTTTATCCGTGACACACTAGCCAGCATCGCCCCCTACCTTCATAAGGGAATGCTCATTTCACTGGAAAGCACCACCTATCCAGGCACGACGGAAGAAGAAATCGTTCCTCTAGTCCAGCAAGCAGGCTTTAACATTGGGGAAGACTTCCACATCGTTTATTCGCCGGAACGTGAAGATCCCGGCAACCTACAATACCCAACCCATAAGATCCCCAAAATCTGCGGCGGCATCACACCCGACTGCTGCGCAATGGGGCAGATTTTTTACGGCAGTATCGTCGACACAGTCGTGCCTGTCAGCTCAACGAAAGCCGCCGAGATGACCAAACTACTGGAAAACATTCACCGCGCGGTGAACATTGGCCTAGTCAACGAAATGAAGATGGTGGCCGACAAGATGGGCATTAATATCCACGAGGTTATTGATGCCGCCGCGACCAAACCCTTCGGTTTCACAAAGTACACCCCAGGGCCGGGGCTCGGTGGGCACTGCATTCCTATTGACCCGTTTTACCTCACCTGGAAAGCAAAAGAGTACGGTATCAACACCCGTTTTATCGAGCTCTCAGGCGAGATCAATCGCGCTATGCCCGAGTGGGTGGTGGGAAAACTGATGGACGCGCTGAATGAGCGAGGCAAGCCATTAAAAGGCAGTAAGATTTTGGTGTTAGGCATTGCCTACAAGAAGAATATTGATGACGCCCGAGAGAGCCCTGCGGTAAGGATCATGGAGTTATTGAGAGATAAAGGCGCCGAAGTTTCTTATAGCGATCCTCATATCCCAAGCTTTCCTAAGATGCGTGATCATACTTTTGACTTAACAAGTTTAGACTTAACGGCGGAAGAGCTTAGCAAACAAGATGCGTGTATTGTTGCCACAGATCATAGCGCCTTCAACTGGGAGCTAATATCTAAAAAAAGCAGACTAGTCATTGACTGTAAAAACAAATACTCAGTCAAAAGCTCGAACATCATTCATGCTTGACAGAAAAGACGACACACTCATCAACCGCTAAAACAGTGACAACACGAAAATAAAACTAGGGGCTACGGCCAATTATAATATGTGCGGCATTACTCTACTCAAGCACAACAACCTCAACCAGAAAGAAATAGAGCACAGAGTAAGCACTGCGCTCAACCAACTACGCCACCGTGGCCCTGACGAACACAGTCTCACATCACTCGATGGGATAACCCTCGGGCACACACGGCTATCTATTATTGATCTTGCTGGCAGCCACCAGCCCCTAGCCGACCCTAGCGAGCGCTACACTCTTACCTATAACGGTGAAATTTATAATTACCATGAGCTAAAGAAACAACTTTCACCTCACTGGGAATTTAAAACATCAGGTGATACCGAAGTTATACTCGCGGGGTTAATCCTCCAAGGGAAAAAGTTCATTCGGAAACTAGAGGGCATGTGGGCATTTGCCCTGTGGGACAACCACGAACAAAGCTTACTGCTGTCACGCGACCGCATTGGTAAAAAGCCGCTCTATTTCTCACACTCAGATAAAACTTTCGCTTGCGCATCAGAAATACCTGCACTCATCACGTTACTAGACAAGGCTCCAACAGAAGATCTCGACAGCACCGCCGACTATTTCAGATACAGCTTTTATCTACCCGGACATACAGCCTACAGCGAGATTAAAGAGGTTCTACCCGGGCACAATGCCACCATCGATGCCACAGGACAATTTCAACAAGAACAATACTGGCAGCTAACACCTCAACGGCATAACCGTAATCGCGCGACAGCGGTCGAAGATATCCGCAACCAACTGCATGATTCAGTTAAAAAACGCTTAGTATCCGATGTAGAGGTAGGAGCCTTTCTCTCTGGAGGCATCGACTCCTCAATTATCGTCCATCACCTCCACGAACTCAGCCCCTCTCAAATAAAGACATTCACATTAGGTTTTTTATCGAAGAGTTTTGACGAATCAGACTACGCAAGAGAGATTTCGGAACACTACGGCACCGATCATTACAGTGAGACATTGGCAACATGGGACGAGGGACTTTTATCTGACATTATTCACAATCAAGTCGGCCAACCCTTTGCTGATCCCTCCATCCTACCGACATCGATGGTATCTAAACTCGCAGCCAAGCACGTCAAGGTCGCGTTAAGTGGTGACGGTGGGGATGAGTTATTTTGCGGCTATGAGCGATACAAAGCTCGAGCAATTATGCGCTGGTATACACGGCTGCCCAACGCGCTGAAAAATAATATCGAAAAGGTCGTTCGTCATATCCCCGAGCCTCATACTCATCACAGCCGAAGCTTGATTAAAAAAGCGCATTTATTTGTCAATATCGTCAACAGAATCGATAGTGAGACACCTTACATCGCCCCTAGAATCCACAGCGACCAAACGCTCTCATCACTACTGCCTAGTATTCATAGAAGCGGACACACACCGGATAACCTACCCCAAGAGAGTCAACTGCCAGACATTGAAGAAATGATGTACAGCGATGCGCTAATCTATTTACCCCAAGATATAATGCTCAAGGTAGACAGAGCATCCATGGGGCATTCCCTGGAGACACGCGCACCATTTCTGGACCACAAGCTTGTAGAGACCGCGTTCAACATCCCTTTATCCGCACACAGAGATATACGCTCAGGCAAACGGCTATTACACAAGGCCTATAAGAACCGAACACCCAAGGGCATTTGGCAGCGACGTAAACAGGGGTTCAGCGTTCCTATTAGCGAATGGTTTAGATCCAGCATGGGAGAACAGTTAGAAGAGTTTTTATACACGACCGAAAGTCCTGTATGCCATGAATACGCACTGGAACTATTACAACAGCACAGGACAGGATATAGTGATCATGGGTTTAAACTCTGGCAGCTATACGTGTATTACCTATGGAAAAGCAAACTAAAAGTGTAGTCCTCACCAGTTACTACAAACCGAAGCCAGGAGGGCTCTGCAAGCGCTATTTTAGAGCGATCAACGCCCTGTTAGATCGAGGCAATATCGTACACTACCTTAGCGTAGAGCCCTTCCCTATTGAACACAAAAACTGCATTCATCATCGATTCTTCTGGCCTAGGTCAAAAACTGACGGGCTGGTCTTTTGGGCCGCATTTTACCTACTCGCGCCACTCTACCTGTTCACGATAAGCCTTAAACATAAACCACAACACACATTCTCATTTCATCCGAGTTACGGCCTACTTTTGAAAATAGGTACCGTTTTTCAAGGCATAACAACCACTATCTTTTTTAGAGCCGACAGCATAGAAAACCACCGTTTTAAGCAGCGTCAGAACTGGATAACTCGCATAGACAGCATCATCGAAGGCCTCGCCATCAGGCATTCAAAACTGGTGTTCATATCAAAAGCCTGTCAAAACAGCGTACTTAATCGTCACGCGGGAAAAAAGATACAAAAGACCTCAGTTCTATACAATGACATCCATTCCAGTCCCCAAGAAAAAAAGACAATAAATCCGCAAGAGATAAATTTTTCATCAGTCGGAATACTGGAAACAAGGAAGAATCAGGCGCTAATTCTGGAAGCATTACGAGAGGTAAAACACAGAAAATACAAATACAACATCTATGGCGTCGGCCCAGATGACCTCAAGCTCAAACAGCTAATAATGCAATACAACTTACAAGACACTGTTACCTTATACGGCTGGCGTGAGCGAGAACACATATGGGCACACACCGACGTCTTGCTACTACCCTCTCTGCATGAAGGGGTTTCTAACTCACTGCTAGAAGCAATCGAGAGAAAAATACCGGTATTAGCCAGCGACATACCAGAACACAGGGAAATTCTGCAAGAAGAGTCTTTAATAAAGCTGACGCCAAATAGCTGGTCCAAGATAATATCAAAAATACTTAACACCCCTAACACACTAAATTTTATTTTAAAAAAACAACAAATAAGCACTGAATTTTTAAAGTTCGAGTGGGATAAAATAACTTCAGATCATATATTGGAAAAAGACAGCTCACAACTTACGCAACAGCATTAATAAATGCAGCCCACTCAACAAAGAAATAACGTTTAACATAATGAAAAAAAACACCTTAAATATAATAGCAAGATCAAGATTAATAATAGGCATTCTCCTACTGGCTGTTAATATGACTGGGTTTTTTCTTTACACAGCGATTAAAGACACCAATGAACACATTTTAGATGACCACAGAAGAACAATTAGCGAGCAAGAGTTTTGGGAACAGGCGTACATTAACAAAAATGAAGATCTCGCTAAATACACACGGAGACTTACAGCTCTAATTAGTAACAGAATTATTTACATCGACCCAAAACATGCAAAACCGACATTTTTTGAGAATTATATTCTGTGGATTTATTCAACATATAAAAACAGCTATGAATGGAAGAACACAAGAAAGGCTATAAGACTAGGCGGGGGATTTTGTTCGCAGCACGCCCTCATATTCGACAACATACTCAAAGAGCAAGAAATAGAGTCGAGAATAATAGGGCTAACTGGCCACGTAATCAACGAAGTGTTGATCGACGGGGAATGGGAAGCCTATGACCCTGACTACAATGTGGTATTCAACAAATCAATTAAAGAGCTCGAGGCTGACCCAAAACAAGTTTATGCAATTTACACCAAGGCCGGAAGACCAGAGTCTGAAGCCCGGCACTGGCAAAAAGTATTCGGCAGCAAATCAAATAATGAAAATTACCGGAGCGCATTTCATTACACTCCACTAGGCTACCTAATAGAGACCCTATCTTTTTACTTAATTTGGATCTTCCCTTCATTACTTATATTTTCGGCATACTATTTTAGAACACGACCAGCGACAACTACCAATCTATCCATACAAGAAAAATAAACCAGAATATAATTATTCAATTACAGCCCCCCGCACCCTGGGTAATTTGGTACAAGTTGAATATCGTAGCTTTCTGATACTCCAGATAATTGACATTAAGTTCACACGGTCTTGTTAATAAGCTATTAGAAACTGCAACAAATAAGGATAATCAATGAAGAATACCGAACAGATCATCAAAGAATGCATTGATCATTCTGACTCTCGAATAGATCTATGGATTAATTTTTTGAAGACAACCAAAGTGAAAAACATGGTCGAGCTAGGAGTTTATAGAGGAGACTTTTCTTCACGCCTGCTTGAGGAGTGTAATTCAATAGAAAAGTACTATATGTTAGACCCGTGGCGCCATTTAGATAACTGGAACAAACCAGCAAACACAAACAATGATATTTTTGAACAGTTTTTAGCCGAAACAAAATCAAAAACTGACTTTGCAGAAAATAAGAGAATAATACTACAAGGAAAAACAACTGAAGTATCAGACAAAATACCCGACTCTGAACTGGACTTTGCATACATAGATGGGGATCACACACTTAAAGGTATTACAATTGATTTAATTCGCTTATTCCCAAAAATAAGAACTGGCGGCTGGATAGCTGGCGATGATTTCAGTAGAACGGTGTGGCAGCATCCGACCACATTCGAACCAACCCTAGTGTTTCCCTTCGCTGTGTATTCTGCTGAAGCAGTTGACGCCCGAATATATGCCCTTCACAATTTTTAATTGAAAAAAACAATAACCATTCGTTTTCCTTTATCGACTTAACGGGTAACTATAGTAACGTCGGATTAAAAGACCAACTGCACCCTGGGAAAGTACTGAAGTTAAAATTAGCAGCGAAACTTCCATCCACAAAGAATATAATCAAGCGATTAAAAAAGATATTATTAGAATAACGGAAAAGAACTCTACACTTCAGAAAAGAGAGACATTCCCTCTAATTTCCTATCCGTGATAAATACGTCATCAGGGTCATTTATAAAGAATACAGCTGGGCTGTTTATAATTTTTTTTTGGGGGGGGGGTAATGTCCCACCAAGCATCAGACACTCCCGAATAAGTCACTATAGACCATAACTGAAACAGCATCCCATGAGAGCTTAACCTCAGTTTCTTACCCGTGCTATTTGGGTACATTTATATATAGTAACCTTCTGACACTCTAGCCAAATATCATTACTAACGGACACTAACAATGCAGGACCTATATAAGCGTGAACTTTCAGGACTCAGAGCGAAGCTTGTTAATCAATATAAGGGCGACCAACTGAAAAACTTTCTCTGGTTTATTCGACCTACTCTATGGCTGAAGATTTTGAGAATGAAAAAAGATGGAGGGATTACTAATTATTTCAATTTAAGCTACATTGAAAAAAACAACTATATATTTATTCACATACCAAAAGTCGCCGGCCGATCAATACAAGACTCAATTTTAGATGGGCAATCAACAAGCCACACCAGCTTAAACATGTACCGAATAGCCCTAGGAGAGAAAATGTTTTTCTCCTGTTATAAATTTTGCTTTGTCAGAAACCCTTACGATCGACTTTACTCTGCCTACAGATTTCTAAAATCAGGCGGCGTAAGCAAAACAGACAGAAAAATCAATAAAAATATCATATCAAAATATGCCAACTTTAATGATTTTGTAATGAGACACCTCAATGAGAAAAGCATTCGAGAAGTTGTTCACCTGATACCTCAGACAGACTTCATCACGCTTAACGAGGACGAGCTAGCTATTGACTTCCTCGGTCGATACGAAAACATTGAAGAGGATTACTTACTTCTCTGCAAAAATCTTGGACTCGATAAACCCACTTTACTAAAGTGGAGTAACAGGAGCAACAAGCTAGCAACTGAAGACATATATACGAACGCCATGAAGTGCCAAGTTCACAAGTTGTATAAAAAAGATTTCGAACTATTAGGCTATGCCAAATAGTTACTTCCCGAAGCCTCCCCGCCAAAAATTATAAATACAGTTTCGAAAAGGGCCCAATAAACCCAAGTTTCTTTCGTCAAATAAATCAGGCGTTCTCACAGCTGTTCCTTTAGAGCCAGCAGCGCTTACCACAGTTAACCCGAAATTTGTAAAGCCCGAGCTACTTGAGCGCACCAGAAACGGTTATTTCTCAGCTAACGAAAGTGTTTAGAACAAAAAACACTCAACGAGGCACTCATGAATTTTTTTGAGGTAATTACTTATCTCAGATTACGTTCATAATCCCGTAGTTAGGCGAACAGAATCTTCTGAGGAAGTTCAACATCAACCTCCACTTCAAAAGAATGCCGACGAACTAATACCAACTTTTCTTTTAGCAATAACCCATGTCACAACATTCCTAACAATAAGAAGGCTGACCGTCACCACCGCAGCCCCTTGAATACCATAAACAATAATTGCTGGAATACTTATCACAACATTCAACACTAACACTGCATAAACCAAGAGCAGGTTAATATTTTCTTTTCCTATCACAACAAGCAGGTAGCCACTCGGGCCAAAAAAAGAACTGACCCAAAATCCCACACAGTAAATCATTACTACGGGATACGCAGAAACAAACACATCACCAAAAACAGAAAGAACATAGTCGCCAAAGAAAGTCATAATCAGAACAAATGATGTTGAAAAGAGAAGGGATACCCGAGATATCAACCTAACCACCCCCCTCATATTGTCCTTATCACCTTTCATAAAGGTTTCCGATATCATTGGCATTCCAATTACATTCGCGGCCTGAAGTCCAAGTAAGGACACGCTCGCAACCTTAATCGACACCCCAATCATAGCAACATCTTTAGGGTCAAGAAGAGCCCCAACCATAACCACATCCAGCTCCGCCAAAAAGACAAAACCAAGTGAAATAGCAAGCATCTTAAACGTAAAAACAAGCCATTCTTTAGACTTAAACTCTACATCTAAATCCTTAATACGAGGATATACCGCTTTAGAAAAAGCAAAAAATGCCACTAGCAATGAAGAAACTACTGAAATGGAAAAACACACAACAACATGCGAAAGAGTTAATGGTTTACCGGAAAAAAAAGTAAATAAGAACAACAAAAATATAAATATTGATGGCCTTAGGATTTGATCAAAAAATCTAGATAAAGCCACCTTCTTAAATGACCTAAAAACTGACTGAAAATAAAAAGAGAACACTAGCGCAGGAAAAAAAAATAAAATAATTTCTGCAGCCGCAACGACACCAGACACGTACAAAATAAGGGCAACTAAAATCGAGGAAAAGAAAACAATCACAAAGCCAAAAGTAACAACCCCCTTTAGCAGCGAAGGCAAACCCAAGGCAGAATACTTCGGGACCAACTTAGACAATGCACCATCCTGCCCTACCATCGACACCAGAGAGGCGATAGTCAATATAGATATTATCAAAAGATAATTTCCATATACCTCAACAGAACTACTCCTTGCAATATATATGTTCAAAATGAACACCAGAGCAGCACCGAAAACATTAATCAATATAGCTACGAGAGTTCCTGACAGCAGCTGATTTTTTGAAAACAACAACTTACTCCTCACTCAATATAATATGCTTAGGTGAAGGCCAAAAGAGGCTTTCGTAGGATTCAAGCATGTGTTTCTCACTGCACATGCCTGAATAGTGCTTAGATATCTTCGCTCTTCCCCAAGCCGCTCCCTCCTCAACAAGCCGAAACAGTCCCTCTAAAAGGCAATCCGTCGAAGAACTTTCAACACACCAACCATTATAACCATCAAGAACAAATTCATCCGCGCTTGTATTTTTAACTGAAGCTAAAACAGGAACTCCGAGCATCAAGGACTCGAGCATGGCGTTAGAGACACCTTCATACCTAGAGGACAAAATATAAGCCGACGCGCCAGCAACAAGATCCAGCGGGTTATCCAAGGCCCCGGTAAGAATAACCCTGCCCTCTAACCCATATGCTTTTACACTCTGATGTAGTTTATCCTTCTCCACACCAGAACCCACAAGAATCAACTTGTAGTTCTCAAAGCTCTTTGTGAACCGTGAAAAAGCATCAATAAGATTGTCATAACCCTTTTGTTTAACTAAACGCCCCACACTAATAAAATATGGACCATCAACCTTAGCTCCCCCTTCATCTAAACATCTATATGTCGGCGCGTTATGCACAACAACCACGTTCGAAGCCCCTCCGCTTCTGGCAAGAATGGACAGCATAGATATCCTATGCCTTTCAGACAGGACAACGACAGAGTTCGCCCAAGGATAAACAAGCGGATACAAGCGCCTTACAACCCCCCCTGGTCTCAACTTTGTATCCAAAGAATTTGGCTCTCTTATGACCAACCTTGAACCAGGAAGAAAGAGCCGCTTAAAAATAGCTATTAATACGTTGATGTCACCAAAGGTACTAAATAGCACTTTGGGTTTTGACCGAAGAAGGAAAATAAAAAATGAAAATAACGGAACTAATCGACGGGAGAGATCAATCAATTCAACATTCCGGGAGACCAAGGGCAGAATGCTACGATCAGGTTTCAGAACCACTAGCGCAACTTTTTTACGCTCAGCCTGATCATTTAAGACCCTCACCACGGCTCGCTCAGCGCCACCATCAGACAAACTAGACAAGACACCCAAAAGCTCAAATCGGCTCATAAACAATCTAACACCCAAGACCTATCAAAATTTTCTACACAACATAGTCGTGCCGATGGCCATAAAACCTGAGGGCTCCGACCACCTATGAAGGCATGCCGCTAAAATATTCACGACAGGAATAGTAAAAAGCCCAAAGGACATCATCAAAACCTTACCAAATCGACGAGAAGCCACCGCATCCAACAATGACTTACAAACAGCCAGGTTATACATAAGCGCAACCGTTTTGCCGCCGCCGCCGCCCAGCAGGTTTCTCTCGACCCTTCCTCCCGCTTGCCTAACCAACAGTTCAAGGCCATAACGTGTCCAACGCCGGTAATCATGAGGTTCATCATGCAGTGGATATAAAAAAGGCACACTAACCAACAAGATCCCTTCAGGCTTCAGCACCCGGAAAGCCTCTTTTATCGCGACTTCAGGGTTTTTAAGGTGCTCTAAAACCTCCAGTAGCAAAATGCTATCCATAGAACCCGATATAAATGGCAAGGCATGAGCATCAGCCAACACATTGGGGGAATAGTCATACAGACCATCATCCCCCCAATCGTAATCCAAACCAATATATTCAACCGGCCTAGAAAAATTGTCGGTTTGTAATTTCCGCCCACAGCCAACATCCAAAACCTGGCCAATGGCCTCACGCTTTACCAGCGCTAACCTTTCCTCTGCGTAATCAAAAGCATGCCACTGTGGATGGAGCGGTGTTCGCTGCAAAAAGGAAAGTGCAGACCTAATCTTCTTTTGGTTTAGACCATTGAAC
>Ga0105357_10001958_pt1 | contig 11059 bp, 7 predicted proteins | sample GOMGulsemesocosm_4_FD_83660 | JGI IMG/M metagenome (GOLD analysis project Ga0105357, IMG submission 83660) | Methane-oxidizing microbial communities from mesocosms in the Gulf of Mexico - GOM15B Gulf of Mexico | ecosystem: Environmental > Aquatic > Marine > Cold seeps | place: USA: Gulf of...
AAGCATCTCCTGTTCATATAACTTGGCGCGGAGCATTTTCCAGGCTGAGTCGCGGTTTTTATGCTGGGAACGCTGGCTCTGACACTCAGCGACAACACCCGTCGGAATATGCGTTAGACGAACTGCCGAGTCAGTTTTGTTGACGTGCTGACCACCAGCGCCCGAGGCACGGTAGGTGTCTTCACGAACATCTGACTTACTCACTTCGATTTCTATATTGTCGTCAATTTCTGGCGACGCAAAAACCGAGCAAAAAGAAGTGTGCCGACGGTTGCTAGAATCGAAAGGAGATTTACGAACTAGACGATGAACTCCGGTTTCAGTACGCAGCCAACCAAAGGCGTATTCGCCCTCAAAACGAATAGTTGCTGACTTAATTCCTGCAACATCTCCTGCCGAGGCTTCTTCAAGGGTGGTTTTGAAGCCCTTGGCCTCACCCCAGCGTAAAAACATGCGCAACACCATTTCAGCCCAGTCCTGGGCCTCGGTGCCGCCAGAACCTGATTGAATATCGAGGTAAGCATTGTTAGCGTCCATCTCGCCCGAAAACATACGGCGAAATTCAAGCTTAGCCAAATGCGTATTTAAGCCTTCAATCTCAGTCGCAACTTCAGCGGCACTATCTTCGTCGTTCTCTTCCACGGCCATTTCTAATAGCTCGTGGCAATCACCGATACCCGTATCAAGAGTATCAATCGTTTCAACTACACCCTCCAAAGACGACCGCTCTCGGCCTAGCTCCTGAGCTTTATCCTGATCATTCCAGACATCAGGTTCGCCCAACAACAACTCGACTTCATCTAAGCGTTCTTTTTTGAGGTCATAGTCAAAGATACCCCCTAAGCGTATTAGTACGCTCTTGCAGGTCTTTTAACTGGACAATGAGGGGGTTGATTTCCATAAATACGCCATCTAATCTGTGTCACGGGGCCGCTAGTTCAGCCAGCGGGTCCCATCGAAAGGCGCGAATTGTACCCTATGGCCGACGCCAACTCTAGCTTTCGGCTTTGGCTATTAACAAGAGTTGGCGAATAAGGGATTGGCCAACTGGAAACAGTCTTACCGGGCTTATAATTTCAACAAAAAATGCCACTTAAGCTGAAAATGTTGATACTAACCCGTGATGCACCCAGTACTAACTGCTCGTTTATTGTGCTTTAAGCCCTATCAATGGCCCTTGCCTTGTCAAAATTTCAGCTGCTGTCAACTTAAGCTGTTTAGAAATTCAATGATGATCGTACCTGACGATCCCATCTATCGTAATAACGATGCTTTTAACTAGTTTTTTCCCATGCTTTTTAACTTGAGCTTAGCAATGCTCAGTGCAGTGGGCCTATGGAATTCACACAATAGCTTTAGTCTCAAAAACCTGTCGACACCTCGCCTTTCAGTCGTCTTTGTTTTTACCTTCTTAGCCAAGTTAGTGCATTAAATAAGAGCGACACAAATTTATCCAAACATGACTTTGTAAAAAGACAGCAAGCAAAAACCGCGTGCTTATGACAAGCACAAACACCAACGCTTGCCGCACAGACACAACACGATATAGTATTGTTATAAATGAGGTTTGATATGACATTATTCCGTTTAGATAAATTGCGCGTTGCACACACATTGGTCAATAAAACCGTTCCGCCAACGCCGACTTACGGCTGGCCGCTTTTACAACAAAGACTAAAAACCAAAGTATGGGTCAAGCACGAAAACCATACGCCCACCGGAGCGTTTAAAGCACGAGGCGGACTGGTGTATATGAACAACATAGAACGCCACGCCCAGGGTTGCGCCGGGGTTGTATCCGCTACCAGAGGAAACCACGGTCAATCAATAGCGTTGGCAGCCCAGCGTAAAAGTATGCGCGCGGTGATTGTCGTACCGGAAAACAACTCCCTTGAAAAAAATGCGGCGATGGAAGCCTTTGGTTGCGAACTGGTGGTCGCGGGTAAGGACTTTGACGAAAGCCGAAAAATTGCAGCCCAAATAGGCCAAGAACAAAACCTGCACATGATCCCCTCCTTCCACGAAGACCTTGTGCTTGGAGTTGCCACCTACGGATTAGAATTATTTGAAACCGTACCAGACTTAGACACCGTCTATGTACCCATCGGCATGGGGTCCGGTATCTGTGCGTTAATTACCGTGAGGGACTTACTCGGCTTAAAGACTGAAATTGTCGGTGTAGTATCAAGCCACGCTCCAGCTTACCAAAAGTCCTTTGAGCAAAATAAGGTAGTCACCACCGCAACAGCCAATACCTTCGCCGATGGCATGGCGTGTCGCGACCCCAACCCCGAAGCCCTAAAAATCATTAAAGCCGGTGCGGCTCGAGTGATCAGCGTCAATGACAGAGAGATCGCCGACGCCATGCGGATCTATTTTAGCGATACCCACAATGTCACCGAAGGTGCGGGTGCTGCAGCATTAGCTGGCTTGATTCAGGAAGAGGATCAACAACAGAATAAAAACGTCGCGGTTATTATGACTGGCGGAAACATCGACACCGACAAATACCAACAAGTTTTAGCCGGCTTGATTCCCAATGCCTAATATCGCCTGTGGTATTTTTAAACAGAACATTATTTAGAATTTTGACTTTGGATATAAAACTACCCATCACATAGAATTGGCATCAACTGCCTGCTGATTGTGATTGCACCAATGAGAGCTTTCAAGTTCTCTACAAAAATCGACTATGGGTTTACAAGCTCATAGTGTTTAACGCTGTAAGGCGACTACTCCAAAGGAAGTTCGGTGGTGTGTTTGACTTCGTTCATCGCCACACTGGAGTTGAATTCCTGTACACCAGGAAGCTGTGACAACTCATTACGGTACAGGCCTTCATAATGATCCATGTCTCGGGTAACAATTCTGAGCAAAAAATCAACTCGTCCCAGCATGACATAGCACTCTGTCACTTCTGGGATGTTACGAATTTGCTCTTCAAACTCATGCAACTCTTGGCGCCCGTTGCCAGTCAACTTCACTTCAGTGTAGATAACGGTATTGAGACCGAGCTTTTTCCGATTTAACAGCCCGACTCGACGATGAATATAACCCTCTTCTTCTAAGCGCTTAATACGCCGCCAACATGGCGGTTGGGACAGGTTCACCCGCTCGGCAATCTCCGAAGCCGATAGACTGGCGTCATGTTGTATTAAGCCCAATATCTTGCGATCAACCTTATCCATATCAACCTTCCTAAAACCTCTAGCAACATCCCCAAGTACAAGTATCACAAGTACCCAACAACGCCCCTTATCCAAAGCAAGTTCACAGCTGAGCAGCCATAACCTCACAGCCGAAAACAGAAAGGTATAAATAATACCCCAAAAGTCACAACAAGGTATACAAACTACTCAAACAGTACAGCATGCAGCGGTATTCGCATAAAAATAACTCCCTTTAAACGCTATATTTTAACCGTGCTTAGGCGGCCGTGCACCACCCTTTACGGAACGCTAGCACTCTAGATCTACCCGATCTTTATTGCGGAGTTTGTAGCAACCTTAGTGAGCTCCTAAGTTCAGGGGCAGGCTTTTTACAAAAGAGCCTGCCCCTGTGAACTGATGAGGTTTACCCCCCATCACTACTAAACCTAAATATGAGAATAACTATGTCGGTATTCGGCCACCCAGATTTTGACAACCACGAGCAAGTAGCATTTTTTAACCACCCCAGTTCTGGTCTTCAGGCCATTGTCGCCATCCACAACACCAATCTCGGCCCCTCGCTCGGTGGCTGCCGCATGTGGCCCTATGCAAACTCCGACCAAGCACTGACCGATGTACTGAGGCTTTCCCGTGGCATGACGTATAAGTCTGCGGTGGCAGGCTTGCCCCTAGGTGGAGGTAAGTGCGTCATTATTGGCGACCCCCGAAAAGATAAAAACAACGACATGCTTGTCGCCTTGGGTGAATTTATCAATCAATTAGGCGGCTCTTACATTACCGCAGAAGATTCTGGCACCAGCGTTGCGGACATGGTCACCATCGGTAGCAGCACCGACTTCGTGGCCGGTGTGAACCCTGGTGGCGCCAATGGTGGCGACCCCTCACCTACGACCGCTTATGGAACCTATGTGGGACTCAAAGCTGCCGTAAAGCATCGCCTAGGCTCGGATAACCTTAGTGGTTTAAAAGTCGCCATCCAAGGCGTTGGCAATGTCGGCTTTCATCTTGCCAAACACTTAAAAGACGATGGCGCAGAACTTATTGTCGCCGATATATTTGAAGATAATCTACGTCGAGCAGTTGATGAATTAGGCGCAACCGTCGTCTCGCCAAATGATATTTACGCTGTCGATGCTGATGTATATGCTCCCTGCGCCTTGGGCGGTAGCGTAAATTTAGATTCGATTTACAAGCTCAAAGCCAAAGTGATCGCAGGCGCCGCAAACAATCAACTTGCGCAAACCGTTGTTGCGGAATTATTACTCACCAAAGGTATTTTGTACGCGCCTGATTACGTCATCAATGCCGGTGGCATTATTGATATTGCTTATCAGCGCCAAGGCCAAAGTCACGAAGAGATGCTCAAGCAGGTATCGACGATCGGCACGACCTTGACTGATATTTTTGAGGGGGCTCAAGAGCAAGGTCTACCGACTCATATCATTGCCGACCAAATAGCAGAGCAGCGTTTTTTAGGGTTGCCGCGCTCGAGACTACAGCAAGCTGGCTAAATAAAACCAAAGTAATTTTTCAGCTTCATGTCTATAACTGAATATCTTCAGAGTATCTCGAAGATATTCAGTTATCTTTTTTCATCGTAACAACTTAATCAGTGAAAGCTTAGATTGTCGAACCGCCCGCCCTCAATTACAACTTCCCCTATACTTCATTTTATTACACCAGCCCGCAGACAAACTCATTCGCAGTACGCCCCCTAAGATATTCCCCTTAATGACTATCTAAGGATTAGTGACAAATGTCACTGCCTATTGCTGACAAAAGACAATAACCTTGGGCCCATAGAATATAGATACTGTCTCCAACATAAACACAACGGAGAAACACCATGACACGATCAAACAAGAGCCTTAAAAACCTAAGCGTAATATCACTTCTTTTAGCGTCACTCCACAGTTATCAAGCGGCTTTTGCCGATCAAATCCAGATCGACAACATTGAATCGGCTTCACGTAATCTGGATATTGAAACGTTACAAGAATTAAGCCAAACCACTCAGGGCTATGACGAGGCTTTGGCTAACTACCGCCTAGCAATAAGCCTGCAATTAAGCGATAAGCCTGATGCTGCAATCGAGGCCATTAAAGCCAGTCAACGAGAGCTGGAAAAACTCAGTAGAAGCCAGCCAGAAAATGCTGAAGTTTGGGCCTTATTGGCCCAAACTTATGGCTATCACATACCACTGCAGCCCATGCGCGCGGCTTTTTATGGTCCTAAAGCACATTTAAGCCTCGAACGCGCTGTCGCCTTAGCGCCGGAAAACTTACGAGTTAACCTGGTAAAGGGCATCAGTGAACTCAATACCCCTACGATGTTTGGTGGCAGCGATACGACGGCGCTCAAGTCTTTGAGTAAAGCTATCGAGGTGTTTGAAAGCAGCGATCCAGCAGAGTATAACTGGGGTCATGCAGAAGCTTATGTATGGCGTGGGCTAGCACAAATTGAACTGGGTAATACTGAAGAAGCTTTGGCAGACTGGCAGGCCGCCGTCGATATTGAACCTGATTATTACTGGGCTAAAAACCTACTGAAAAAGAACAGCCAGTAGAAATCGTACGAAATGTACGGGGCTGGATAGTTTGTCAGCAGATAATTTAGCCCCGGATAATCTAGCCAAAGTAGTTTAACTACAGAAGCTTTAGCCACAGAAATCTTAACAAAAGCAACTCGTCATATTGTATTTAGGCCGAACAAAGGGTTCACCTAAATGAAACAATATCCGTTATATTTAATGGTATGACTTAAGGATCCTCTGATTAAAGGTTAAAGCAGGGAAACCCAGCCGGGAAGTAATATGACAACAATAAATGACTCTTTTTCAAATCAACACATGCCCGCGCTAAGTGCTCCAAAGGCTATACCTTGGGTTTTGTTTTCAGCCTTATTTTCTTTGTTTTATTTTCTGCCATTAATATCAAACTGGGACAATTTAAACCGGCAGGATATCGGCCTTAGACTTGGGGTTTATATTACTTTTTTAGCGGCCTATTGTTTTGCAGTCCGTACTAGTAGCGACAAAATTATCGGCCCCGTTATTTTTCTCATAGCCCTGTGCGTCGGGGCTACTTATATAACACCCGGAACCAACGCTCTAATTGGTTACCCGATGTTTCTATGCGCCTACCATTTACGGCTGAGTCGGGCTGCGATATTTTTAGCGATAACGCTCGGCTTAGAAATCTTGGCTTTTATTACCTTTCAAGGTGATCACTCCGATGTTTTTTTATCTATTGCTGGATTTCTCACTATTGCTTTATTTTTCAATGGAGCCTTGGTACGTAAAGATGTTTCGCACAAAATCAGCGAAGAAAAAAGCCAAGCCGAAATCAAGCAATTGGCCACCATTGCTGAACGCGAACGTATCAGCCGAGACCTTCATGACTTACTCGGTCATAGCTTGTCTTCCATCGCGTTAAAAGCCGAGCTCGCTGGGAAACTATGCCTGGCTGGAGAAGCGAACAAAGCCGCAAAAGAAATTTCCCACGTTGCCCAGCTCAGCCGAGAGGCGCTATCTCAAGTACGCCAAAGTGTATCGGGGTTTTTATCCAAGGGTTTACACCAAGAGCTGGAGAATATAGTTAGCGATTTAGAGTCTGCCGGCTTTTCCGTCAAGCTCAACAATAGCTTAACAGACAGATTAAAAAACCCTTCGAAAGACCATGCCCTATCAGCCCGTCTTGAGTCGACTATCGTGTTGCTGCTTACCGAAGCCAGTACCAATATAATACGTCACAGCAATGGTAATCAGGCTAAAATTGAGCTGAACCGAACAGGCGAATCAATTGAGCTTTCGATACACGACAACGGTGTAACTACCCAATGTACACCAGGTAACGGTATCGAAGGCATGCAACAGCGTTGCGATAACGAAGGCGGAGTTTTTAACATCAGTTATGAATCTCAAAAGAGAGACAGCTCAGGCACCGTTGTTAATATTCAGCTGCCTGCGTATCGAGCGAACTAAATTACAGGAAGATAATACTGATGATTCGTATCATGGTCGTCGAAGACCAAACCTTGGTTCGCGAAGCAATAAGCGCCCTCCTTCAACTTGAGACCGACATAGATGTCGTCGCCCAAGCGGCAAACGGCCGCCTTGCTCTGGACATGTTAAAAGACATCGAGATTGATTTATTACTCACCGATATCGAAATGCCCGAGCTTTCCGGCATCGAACTCATAGAGCAGGCAAAGCCACTCTACCCTCAAATGAAAACCATGGTTATGACCACGTTTTCACGCTCCGGCTATATCCGCCGGGCGTTGAATGCAGGGGTTGGAGGTTTTATTCTCAAAGAAGCCCCAAGCGATGAGCTGGTCCATGCCATCAACAGTGTCATGCTAGGCCGTAAAGTAATCGACCCTGAACTGGCGGTCAGCGCCCTAGGCGACCTAGACCCGCTGAGCAATAAAGAGCGTAAAGCCCTTAAGCTGGCCGGGGAAGGACTAAAGACGGCGGATATAGCCAAGCGACTTTGTCTATCTGAAGGTACGGTACGCAACTACTTATCCGAGGCTATTTCCAAACTCAATGCCGGGAACCGAGTAGATGCAGCCAGAATTGCTCAGCAAAAAGGCTGGTTATAGCTACCCCCCTCTAAAACAGCCTGCTTTAGGTGTCTTGTCACTTAAAATCCCCAGAAAGCCACCATGTAGGGCTGTAAGACCTAAACTAAAGGGCTAAAGGTGACAATAAACCCCAAAAAAGTTAGCAGCTGGATGTTTATGTCGCTCTAATTTGCAATTTTCGCACTTGCGGCAGACTCCATGACCAGTAAACTAGGCTAAAGCTACCCCCAGAGGCTGCGCTATACTTCAGTAATTCGCATCAGCTGTGATTTTGATGTTATTGCGTATCAGCACCCTCTGGTGTTAAGTAGAGGAACCAAAAACAGGACCTGGATGGTCTGACCATGAATCGAGGCTTGGATGGGGAATTACCCAAGTTCAGTACTGCATCAATAGTAAGGCAGCGCTGGTTCGCATGGTTGAAATTATTGCTCATCGATAAACCATAGTTCAAATAGCTTATTCTGGAAAATACCAAAAGAGCTAAACAGAACTTTCTCAAAGGTAGTAATTATGGGGATTTTTAGCAGCCAACACGGTTCCATCAATAAGATGGCACGGGCTAAAACATACAACACTTGGACCTCAGCGGCCAAAGAGTATGATTTACATTCTGGACTTGAGGAATGGAAAACGACTGAGGCATCCAAATATTACGACCATCGCTCGATTCGCAAACGTTTAGACGAATTACGAGATTTGAAAAAACGTAAAGACTTACGGGGCTTATTATTTAAGCTCAACGAAGGTATCCATGGCAACCAGGGTGGCATTGGAAATCCTGCGCTCTACACTAAGAGCCGCTTTGGTACCAAGCGTTTGATCAACGAATACATCTCTGAGTTAGTTGATGCTCTGCAAATTATTGCGGCCGCCAACAAGAAAACGATCAGCGAAGAAGAGAAGCAAGATTTTTTCAGCCGTGCCTCCCGTTGTTACGGCCGCTCGGCACTTATGCTTAGTGGCGGCGCTGCTCTTGGGCACTTCCATGTTGGCGTGGTGAAAGCCATGGTAGACGAAGGTGTGTTGCCCGAAATTATATCCGGCAGCAGCGCAGGCTCCCTGATCGCAGCCGTGCTTTGTACTCACGAAACCGAAGACTTAAGTGAAGTGATGGCGCCCGACAATATCCGTGGCGAAATTGATATGGAGAAGCGCTGGCGTCCTCGTGGCTTTCTTCACCTGCACCCCAATTCTATCGACGAAGAACATCTTCGCAACGATGTCGTTAACCGCTTAATACCAGATTTAACATTTCAAGAGGCCTACGAGCTCACGGGTCGTAAACTAAACATCACTGTTACGGGCGCTAAGAACCAGCAAGCATCAAGGCTTCTTAATGCAGTAACGTCTCCTAACGTGTTGATTCGATCTGCCGTTATGGCCTCATGTGCAGTCGCGGGCGTTTACCCTGCGGTAACACTTAAAGCTCGCGATATGGAAGGTGAAGAAGTTGCCTACCTTCCGGAGTCCCGCTGGATTGACGGTTCTTTTTCGGATGACTTACCAGCCAAACGCCTAAGCCGCTTGTATGGTGTAAACCACTACATTGTCAGCATGGTGAACCCAGCGGTTATACCGTTTCAATTAAATCCCGATGATCGAGTTAGCGCCTTTACCGAACTGGCCCGCATCCCTTGGCGATTGGGCCGACAGGGCTTGAGCCAATTCTTAAAGGTCAGCCATCGTTACTTACCATGGCGCAACACTGCCTTAGGCACCATGCAGCAGCTTCTTTATGGTGTACTAGCCCAGGATTACCGCGGCGATATCAACATTATGCCAAGCCAACGGTTTTTCAACCCTCTCACTCTGCTGAATCAAAAGCACAGCAAAGAGATTATGGGTTTCATCGCCGATGGTGAAAAACAAACTTGGGAAAAGGTAGAGATGATCAGAAATTGCACGGCTATCAGCCGCAATTTAGATCGCATTATTGAAGACAAGCAATGGGTTATTAAACAATAACCCTATTTCATGCGGTTTTACGGCCTAGATTCCCAAGTATCATCGTGATGCTCAGCCTAAAACCGCTACACCTTTCCTGCAAAACCTCTAATAATACCCTTAGGTAATTTACCGTAAGCGGTGTGTCATAAAACATATTTTGACATAACATTTCTAGTATTCATATCTGGCACTAACGACCAGAAGTTCCTAGAATACGACTTCAACTATTTAATAATTTGATTAGGGCAGCCCATGACTCTCGGTGTTGGTGGTTCAACCATAGAACAAGAATTAGCAAAACTCAGTGATATGACCAAGGACATCAGTCCAATCGAAAAAGCAGAATTTCTTAGCCGCCAAGCGCGTGCCTGCGAACTGATGAAAGCCAATAACATTAATGCCTGTTATCTCAACGCGGGAACAAATCTGTATTATTTTACCGGCCTGAAATGGTATGCCAGCGAACGAATGGTTGGCGCCGTATTAACCGCCACCGGTGAGCTGCGATATATAGCACCGCATTTTGAAGAAAATTCCCTACGTGACTTTATATTGATAGATGCCCCTTTTCACGGCTGGCACGAGCATGAAAGCCCTTATCAACTGCTCGGCCATGTACTTGCCGAATGCGGTATAAAGGAAGGCACTTTAGGTGTTGATGACAGCGCGGGGTTTTTCTTGGTTGACGCTATCGTTAAAGCCAACCCCCAGTTAAACGTGATTAACGGCCACAACGCCACAACGATTTGCCGCCAGCAAAAATCAAAATCCGAGCTTGCCTTAATGCAACGCGCCAAGGACATGACGATAGAAGTCCACAAGGCCGCCGCCCGGATATTAAGCCCCGGGATATCAACCACCGAAGTAACTGAATTTATTAACCTTGCACACAAGCAAGTTGGCGCCGCCGGCTCTAGTTTTTGCATTGTGTTGTTTGGGGTAGCATCAAGTTTTCCCCATGGCGTAAAAGATCCACAAATTCTGAAAGAGAATGATTGGGTTTTGATCGACACCGGCTGCTTACTACTGGGCTATAACTCGGATATCACCCGTAGTTACGCCTATGGCGAAGCCACTGACCGCCAACGTCAAGCATGGCAAGTAGAAAAGGACGCTCAGGCAGCTGCCTTTGCTGCTGCACAGTTAGGCGAACCTTGTGAGGCCGCTGATTACGGCGCAAGAACTGCACTCGACGCCGCTGGGTTTGGTCCCGACTATCAACTACCTGGCCTACCCCATCGTACTGGCCACGGTTGTGGTATCGACATTCATGAAGGTCCCTACCTCGTACGCGGTGATAAAACACCCTTAAAGCCGGGTATGGTTTTTTCGAATGAACCGATGTTAGTTCT
>Ga0105357_10001960_pt1 | contig 11054 bp, 8 predicted proteins | sample GOMGulsemesocosm_4_FD_83660 | JGI IMG/M metagenome (GOLD analysis project Ga0105357, IMG submission 83660) | Methane-oxidizing microbial communities from mesocosms in the Gulf of Mexico - GOM15B Gulf of Mexico | ecosystem: Environmental > Aquatic > Marine > Cold seeps | place: USA: Gulf of...
AGCACATCAATGATGTAATTCACCCCAAAGCGCTGACCCGTTCGGTAAACGGTCGATAACACCTTTTGCGCCGCTTCGCTGCCATCCCATTTCTCAGGCGGTGACACACAGTTATCACACTCACCGCAGGCTTCATCCAAACGCTCATCAAAATAACCCAGCAAGGCTTGCCGCCGACACGCGATTAACTCACAAAGTCCAAGCATTGATTCTAATTTATGGTGTTCAACTCGCTTATGCGCCGCATCGGCATTGGAGTTTTGTAGAAACTGGCGCAGGGTTAGAACATCCTGCAAGCCATACGCCATCCACGCATTTGCCGGTTCACCATCACGACCTGCTCGCCCCGTTTCTTGGTAATACGCCTCAATGCTTTTAGGCAAACTCAGGTGCGCCACGAAACGCACATCCGGCTTATCAATACCCATACCAAAGGCAATGGTTGCAACGATGATAACGCCGTCTTCACGCAAGAAGCGCTGCTGATTTGTTTGTCTAACTTCTTGTGGCAAGCCCGCATGATAAGGCAAGGCAACACGACCCTGCTCACACAACCACTCAGCCGTTGCTTCCACTTTTTTACGTGATAAGCAATACACGATGCCTGCATCACTGGCGTGCTTTTCTTGTAAGAAGCGCCACATTCTTGATTTTGGATTATTACCTTCTGAAATCGCGTAGTGGATATTCGGCCGGTCAAAGCTATTAATAAAAACTCGCGCTTTTTCTAACTGTAATTGCGCAATAATTTCATCGCGTGTTCGCTGATCCGCCGTTGCTGTTAAAGCGATGCGTGGAACATTAGGAAAACGTTCGTGAAGAATGCGTAGTTTTTGATATTCCGGCCTAAAGTCGTGCCCCCATTGCGACACACAGTGTGCCTCATCGATGGCAAACAACGCGAGTTGGCAGCGTTCCAGCAACGACAACATTGCCTCGTTCAATAACCGCTCTGGCGCCACGTACAATAGCTCTAGCTCGCCCGCCAACAATTGTTGCTCAACCCGTCTTGCTTCACCCACTTTAAGCGTTGAATTTAAATACGCCGCCTTTATGCCTAATTCATTTAGAGCGCTCACTTGGTCTTGCATCAACGCAATCAATGGCGAAACAACAATCGCCGTACCGTCTCGTAATAAGGCTGGAATTTGATAACACAACGACTTACCGCCACCCGTTGGCATCAACACAAATGCGTCACGGCCATTTTCTAGCTCATTGATAATCTCACCTTGCGGTTCACGAAAAGTGTCATAGCCAAAGGTAGATTGTAGAATTGATTGTGCGCGACTCATGGATCCAAGCAGTTGATGTTAAAAGATCAATTATCGCATAAACGAAAGACCGACAAACTCGGCCTCTGACGTTAAATTAAACAACTAGCGTCTAATTCACTCAAACCAAGCTGATGCCCTTTGGGTATAATCTCTCGTCTACCCACCCAACGAACACCACATGCTGACGTTAACTAATGTATCGCTTCGACGAGGAGCCAAGCTTTTATTTGAAAACCTGTCCTTTACCGTCTATTCCGGGCAGCGCGTAGGCATCAGCGGCGCTAATGGTTGCGGAAAATCCAGCTTGTTTGCCATGGTACGTGATGAGCTACATGCGGATACCGGTGACTTTTCGATTCAATCGGGTTTTATCATTGCACACGTCGCGCAAGAGCTAGCAGCAACTGAGCAAGCCGCTCTTGAATTTGTTATTGATGGCGACGCCGAATTACGAGATATTCAAGCAAAACTCGCGCAAGCTGAGCAACAAAACGACGGCCACCGTAGCGCAGAACTGTATGCAGAATTAGAAACAATTCACGGCTATACGGCAAATTCCCGCGCCGCTATTTTGTTAAGCGGCTTGGGCTTTAAAGCGGCAGAATTAACCAATCCAGTATCGACTTTTTCTGGCGGTTGGCGGGTTCGATTAAACTTGGCCAAAGCACTCATGTGCCGCTCTGATTTACTACTACTAGACGAACCGACCAATCACTTAGATTTAGACGCCGTCATTTGGCTGCAAGAGTGGCTACAAAATTACGCTGGCACCTTATTACTGATCTCGCATGACCGAGATTTCTTAGATGCTGTGGTCGGTCATGTGCTACACATTGAACAGCAAAATGCTCTGCTATACACCGGCAATTATTCACAATTTGAACGAGCCAGAGCTGAACGCTTAGCGCAGCAACAATCAAATTATGAGCGACAACAAAAAGAACGCGCTCACATGCAAAGTTTCGTTGACCGTTTCAAAGCAAAAGCCACCAAGGCTAAGCAGGCACAAAGCCGTTTAAAAGCACTTCAACGAATGGAACTCATTTCTGCCGCGCATATTGATTCGCCGTTCCACTTTGAATTTTTCAAACCCAGCCGCGTCTCAAACCCGCTAATTAAAGTTGAAAAGGCAACGCTTGCCTACGATGACAAGCTCATATTAGATAGCGTGTCGTTATCCATCAAACCAGGCGACCGGCTCGCCTTGTTGGGCCCCAATGGTGCAGGCAAGTCAACGCTTATCAAACTATTGGCAGGCCAGAGCAGCCCCAGTAACGGCACCGTAAGCGCTGCTGAAAGCCTCAACATCGGCTATTTCGCACAACACCAACTAGAACAGCTTGATCCAACCGCATCACCCCTGCTGCACCTGCAACGGCTAGACAAAAAGGCTACCGAGCGCGATTTAAGAAACTTCCTCGGCGGTTTCGGCTTTCATGGTGACAAAACCCTAGAAGCCGTCGCCCCTTTTTCGGGTGGGGAAAAGGCTCGATTAGTACTCGCCATACTCGTCTATCAGAAACCCAACTTATTACTACTCGATGAGCCGACTAATCATCTCGATATAGAAATGCGTCATGCCTTAAGCTCGGCACTGCAAGACTTTACTGGCGCGATGATTATCGTCTCCCACGATCGTCACTTATTACGCACCATTACCGTCCAATTCTTACTGGTATCAAACAAAAAAGTAACGCTCTTCGACGGCGACTTAGATGACTATGCCGACTGGGTTAAAAATGAGTCAAAAAGCACTGAGAGTAACTCCAAAGACAGCAGCAAGCTTGCTTCAGGCAAAGAACGTAAACAACAAGCAGCCAAAAAAAGGCAGCAACAAAAACCACTCCGTGATGCATTAAAGAAAGCGGAAAAGCAGCTTGATAAGATCTGCGCCAAACAAAAGAAATTAGAAGAGTTATTAGCCGATAATGCTTTGTACTCCGCAGACCAAAGTACTAAATTAAATACCTTATTAGAACAAAAAAGGCAGGTCGATAAAGAACTAGAAATTGCCGAAGAAACTTGGCTTTTTGCGCAAGAAGCAATTGAAGCATCAATATAGTTTTCTTACGCTAGGCTTGCTAGACTGGGTTCTTAAAAAGCATGTATCCCTTAGAGTGGCGTTAAAATGAATTCTTTCAATTTCCTTTTATTACTTGCCTGCGTCACTTTGTTATCACTTGGGCAACTACTTTTTAAATTAGCATCCGACTCTTTTCCTTCAGTTATCTCACCTGGCTCTTTGCTTTCTTTCGCCGTTAACAAATACTTGCTTAGCGCCTTAGTTATCTATGGCTTCGCCACCTTTCTGTGGGTATGGGCACTGAGCAAAATGCCTCTTTCGCTTGCTTACCCCTTCATGGCCCTTGCCTTTATTATTGTCCCCATACTTTCATACTTTGCCTTAGACGAACCGCTTTCTATTTCTAGTTTAATTGGCGGATGTATTATTGTTGCTGGTTTAGCCATTGCAGTAAACTGAACTCATGACTATTTATAAGATTGCTGTCGTCATCCCTTGTTATAAGGTTAAGAATCATATTGAAGGCGTCATTGAAGCGATTCCTGAGATCGTAAATAAAGTTTACGTAATTGATGATGCTTGCCCCCAATCATCCGGTTCGCATGTAACATCGGTTGTTTCTGATACACGTATATCTGTTATTACGCATAAAACAAACAAAGGCGTTGGTGGGGCAGTTATCTCGGGGTACAAAAGAGCATTAGCTGAGGGCTGTGACATCATTGTTAAACTAGACGGTGATGGCCAGATGGACCCTTCCCTTATTTCAAGGTTAATCCAACCCATTATCGAGAAGCGTGCAGATTACACCAAAGGAAATCGCTTCTTTACTCTTGAGTCATTAACCTCAATGCCCACTATTCGTAAACTTGGCAATGCCACATTGTCGTTTATAAATAAGGCATCCAGTGGTTATTGGAACATTATGGACCCAACCAACGGTTTTACTGCCATTCATAAAAATGCCCTATCACTTCTACCACTAAATAAGATCAACTCTGGCTACTTCTTTGAAAGCGATATGCTTTTCCGCTTAGGTACAATAAGGGCCGTTGTTATGGATATACCGATGCAAGCAAAATACGGCCAAGAGGAAAGTAATTTAAATGTTAAGGCTACGCTTAAGAGCTTTCCAAAACTGTATTGCCAAGCCTTTATAAAACGCGTTTTTTACAATTACTTTTTGCGGGACTTTAACCGTGCGTCGCTAGAACTTGTACTCGCATTTATTCTAATCCTATTTGGTACACTTTGGGGCGGGGTCCATTGGTTAGAATCTCTTCAACAAATGAGGGAAGCCTCAACTGGCACAGTCATGCTCGCCGTACTCCCCATAATTCTTGGCTTTCAGATGCTGTTAGATTCAATAAATTTCGACACTGGCAATATACCAAAAACACCTTTACAGGAATTTGACCTTAGCGATTAGTTAATCTTTTTACGCGACATCTGACATATTTGCTCCTTTGCCAAATATCTGCAACAAAGTATATCGCTAAACCATACATAACAGGCCTCATTGGAATGGAGTACCTAGGGAATGGCGCTGCCACCATATGAATGGCTATGAAATAGATAAATAAAAGTGAAATCGCTCTAATCAACCAAACGTTATTTCCCACAACCTTCAACTTAGATGGAAACCAAGCCATTAACGCGCCGAATACAGCCATCCACGTTAACGGTGCATGCAAGTAATACATTACAGAGTGAGTCCAACGAAAAACCCCCGCCTCTTGATAAGGCGTCTTTGTTATAGGGTAAATAAAAACGTCGCCAAACCCAGCTATTATGTCCCACGACATTACCATCGATGCTTTACCCCATAAATACCAGCTAAAGTATCGCCATGGCTCTTCAGAAGCCCTTCTCCATAAAACATCAAAGAAATTAACCATCGATTGCGTTATGAATGCTGCCTCAGGGTCAAAACGATACGGAAAGCCAAAAGATTTTAATTCCATCTCGTACATCATACCGGGGTACATTCCGTGATGTAACGTTGCAAGCATCAAGGAGTCATCTCCACCCCCTGTGCTGATTGAATTTCTAATCGCCCAAATCAAGAAAACCGCAACAAACCCAGCCACTAGACCGCCTACGACTTTCACTCTGTCTTCTTTTCTCACCACGTAAAAAATAAATGGCCCCAAAAAGATGATGAAGTATTGGATCCACGAACGAGTCAGAGATGCCATTGCCAAAAATACGCCACATAAAACAACTAATGCCATGGAAGAATTTCCATTTTTTATGACTCGCAATAAAAACAACCATAAAACCATCAGGAAAAGGAATAAGGTTTCTGTTAACAAATACACATTGGCCACTATTAAATGTGGACTCATCGCAGTTAGTAGTGCAACACCTAGACTCGGCCAATGACCTAAAATCGGGGAAAAAATATAGAAAATAAATATAACGCACAAGCCACTTAAAAAAGTTTGTACCTGTAGTGAACTTTTCAATTGATCCCACATAATCGGACCTTCTTTATCAAAAAACAAACTTAAATAAACCGGGTACCCAGGTGTAATAACCGCGTCCGGCTTAGGCTTAGAATCCAAACTAGAGGTTCCTAGTCTTTGCCCCGAATAGACATCAAAGTGGCTCAAATTATAAGCGTAGGTAACATACTTCCTAGCATCCGCTCGCACCGGCGTATCAACAACTGTTCCGGCTAAAACACCGAAACGTAAAAATAAACCTAAAATAAAAATCGCGGCCAACGTGCCTAAAACGACTATGTTATTCATCCTTGAGTTTTCGAAAGTCACCGATTATTCCTATTTTGATGTGCGTTAAATGCAATTATGATTTATTCTCTTCTTTCTGCATAACTTTTATACAGCGAGCAACATTAAATAATGATTCTCGCTATATATAAAGCGCGTATTAACCCCCCAGTTTGAAAGCCATTAACATCAAAATGAACAAAAATACGAACAAAGACCCTTTACACGGCATTACCTTGGAAAAAATAGTGTTAAACCTTGTCGAACATTACGGCTGGGAACGCTTAGGCCAACAAATTAATATTCGTTGCTTTACCAGCGAGCCTTCTGTTAAATCTAGTCTGAAATTTTTACGAAAAACTCCTTGGGCACGGAAAAAAGTTGAAGCGTTATATATTGCTACACAAAAAAGCGTTTGGGGGCAAAAGGCGGACAAATAATGTCCGCCTGTATAGGTCATTGCAATTTAAATGCTCTCACCATCTTTTCTAGTTTCTGCGATAAAAGTCGTACCGTCCCATTTGATTCAGCTATTCGCTTACTCCCAAGGTCAGAATTTTGAGCTACATGGCTTATTCTTTCACCATTGCTACTAATGTTACTAATCGCTAGCACCTGCTTCGCTGCTGCCTCGGATATTTTCTGATTTAAGTTTTTAACGCTACCAACTGAAGTCACTATTTTCGATATTTCAACGCCTACTTGACTCGCCTTGTCCACACTGTCCTCTGCCCGGTGATGGCTTCGCTCCATAACAGTAACAGCTAGCTTAGTGTTCTTTTGTAGTTTTTCGATCATGCTTTGTATATCTTGGGTAGACGCCTGAGTTCTTTGTGCTAATGTTCTCACCTCATCCGCCACCACCGCAAAACCGCGCCCATGCTCGCCAGCACGAGCCGCTTCAATGGCTGCATTTAATGCCAATAAGTTTGTTTGTTCGGTAATCCCTTGAATCATATGGGTCACCTCCACAATATCCTCACTGTCTTTTTCTATCTTATGAATCGCATCAACAGATTCTTGAACATCATTGGCTAGAGCATTAATTGACTGACCAGCATCTTCTACAACAGCCTGCGCACTGTGGCCAGATGCCACGCCGTCATTCGCCGAAGACTCGGCCGCAGATGATGCTTCAGCAACTTCTGCAGTAGTACTATCTATGTCACTAATCGAGTCCGCCAAATTAACTGCTTCTTGTTTCTGGCTAATCACACCCAGCTTCATTTGCTCACCACTATCTGTCGATGCTGCAATCGCTGTTGTCAACTCAACTTCAACCGATGAAATCCCTTCTATTAGATGACGTAAGCCTTTGAGCATATCAACAACCGAGTGCTGCATGTCTCGAATTTCACCCATACCGCTATCATCGATTTTAGTCGTTAAATCACCTACAGAGATTTTCTTTAATGAGCTTGAAATTTGCACTAGCGGCGGCAAAGTAGCTTGCCTAATACTGAAGACCATCCATATTAAAAAACCTATACTGAGCATCACCAGTAGATTGACAACTACTTTGACAAAAGCAGCTGCATTTCGAAGTCCAGAACCAAAAAGTTCTGTATTTTTGCGCACAGGCTCCATCAACTCCCCCATCCTCAATACCTCTGAGGCGGATAAATGTTCCGCTGAAGAGCCATTTAGATATTCCGCCACCTTCCCTAGGTCTTTTCCATCCTCTTCAGCAATATCTAATAAGTAGCCTTGCCCTAAGAGTCTAAAAAGAACTTTCTCTATCTCAACAATTGCCTCGCGAACATTAACGGGCTGTTCGGCCGCCATCTTAAGATTTTGCCGAAGTGCTTGACGGCTCGCCATTGGCTTTTCCAGTTCATTAACTAGCAAGGTGACAGACACAACGTGTAAGCGCTCGTAATATGCAAAGTCCGTTACCTTGCCCATTAAACGCACTCCAAAGAGCACCAACAGCACAACAACAAAGGCCACCACCGTTAATAAATTAAACCTGCTTGCCAACGTACCTTTCATAACTAACTCCCCTTCCCGAAAAATTTCCGTAGTAAGCTAAGTCTAGTAGGTATTATTAGTTTTCATATAGTAGGGGCGTTTTATTTTCAGAGTATTCAAAACACCTTTCCAGCCTTCGCCTTCAATATAAAATCATTTTTTTGAAGCACTTTGAGGCTTATCAAGAGCAATAGCGCCCCCATACAGTCCGCCAACCAATCTAAAATATCTGCCTGACGACCATCTATAAATGACTGGTGCCATTCATCACTCATGCCATACAGCGCACAAAATAAAAATGACAAAACTAAAGCAGCATTAAATGTAAGACGTTGACACTTAAAACAATTGATCGCTAAGAAAGCCAATAAGCCATAGGCTGCTGCATGCAATAACTTATCTTGGTGGGGAAATAACGCCGGCACAGGTAATGACGGCTGACCTGATAAATAAAATATAAACGCGCTATAGGCTACCAGTAGAGCGAGCCAGACAAACCTCAAGCAAATACCGTTTCCGCATCAAAAACAGGGCCGTCTACGCAAACACGCTTCATTACTTCGCCAGCTTCCGTAGTGACTTTAACTACACAGCCTGCGCAGCCGCCCACCGCACACGCCATGTATTCTTCAAGCGACACCTGACACGGAAGATTAAATTCTTTCGCTAAAGCTGCAACTGCCTTCAACATAGGCGTAGGGCCGCAAGAGTATATTGCTACTTGAGAACGTTCCGCATCACTTAACGCATTTAACCAATCACGCGCAAGATCGGTAATGTAGCCCTGATACACGCCGCTATAATTTTGCAGACTCGCTAACCTACTGGGGATATTCCATTCTTCAAGTAACGGCAGACCATCACTCACCGTGTCGGCAATACCATTAATCAATAACTTAGACTTTTCACGCTCAAACGGGAACGGCACTTCTGAACCCATAAAGACCACTGGGTTAATGTTCTTATGCCCGTTTTTAATCAATTCTGACAAACAAATCATCGGTGGAATCCCCACACCGCCACCCAATAACAAGGCTTTTGGTCGGCTTTTATCCAGCTCAAATGGACGTCCAATGGGCCCCATTACGCTAACGCGCTCACCCACTTGTCGTTTAGCCAACAGCGCCGTGCCTTCACCCACTGCTTTGTATAAAAAGTCTACCCAGCCTTCCGCGGCCGACACGCGCATAATGGATAACGGCCGTCGCATTAATCGCTGAGGGTCGCATTGAATATGCGCAAATTGTCCCGGCTCCGCCGTTGCCGCACACTTTGGCGCGTGCAACCTTAAAACAAATTGGCACTCTTCAAACGCGTGCTGCGCTAAAATTTCTGCCTCTTCTATAAAGATGGTGTTTCTACTATTTTCTTGCATTATTTCTCGAAAACTAAGCGGCCATTAACCAATGTATGCGTTACTTTGCCTTTCATTTGATGCCCTAAAAAGGGCGTGTTCATGCCACGGCTGTGCCAATTATCTTCATTAACAAGCCATGTTTCATTCGGGTCAACTATGCAAATATTTGCTGCTGACTGACTGGATAAACCAGCCGTATCTAATCCCAACGCCTTAGCCGGCGCACAAGATAAACGGCTAACCAGTTGTGACAAATCAAGCAAGCCATCATCAACTAAGCTAAGCATAATAGGCAACACCGTTTCTAAACTTGAAATGCCCGACTGCGTTGATGGAAAAGGTGCCTGTTTTGCTTCATCCTCATGTGGCCGGTGACCAGAGCTGACACTAAAAACGCCTTTTGCTACACCCGCAATGAGCGCATCTCTATCTTCAGCCGCGCGTAAAGGGGGAGAGGTGTGGTAATTCGCATCAAAGGTCCCAACATCTAATTCCGTTAAATACAGCTGATGCGCGTGAACATCTGCGCTAATTCTTTTGTTATTGAATTGCGCCCGAGCAATCATGGTCACAGACCTAGCCGACGACACGCCGGTTAGATGAACGCGAGCACCTGTTTCTTCTGCTAATTCAAGAATCGGCGCAATCGCAACTGTTTCAGCTGATGTGGGTATACCGGGCAGCCCCAATTTCGAACTAATCGCACCATCATGGATGCAGCCATCATCTTTTATCGCTAAATCTTCCGGCTTGAGCATGACTAAAATGTCGTAGGTGCTGGCATATTGCAGCGCGCGCCTCAGCACCTGATTGCTGATATTACTATTCGGCGCTTGGCAAGCTGCAACACAACCCACCTGTTTTAGGGCATACAGCTCACTGAGCGTTTTCCCTTCCAAACCAACCGTTAAGGCAGCCAACGGTAACACCTTCGCATAACCTGCCGACTCTGCTTTATCTAAAATCAATTGCGCAACCGATGGCGTATCTAAAACGGGTTGGGTATTAGGCAAACAACAAACTGCCGTATACCCCGCTGCTGCCGCAGCTTTTGTTTCACTATCAATCGTCGCTTTATGTTCGTAACCGGGCTCCCTTAAACTCGCGTTTAAATCCACGAAACCGGGCATAACCAGTTTATTGCTGGCATCTATCGTCAGCTCTGCTGAGAAGCCTTCTGGTGGTTCACCAATTTGCTGAATTTTACCGTCAGCAATATAGACGTTCTGACGAGTATCCTGCGCGTTTGCCGGATCAATAATTCGGCCATTCTTAATGAGTATATTCATCTTAGCTAGCGGCCCTATTTTGACCTAGAGTAAGCGTCATCACCGCCATCCGAACGGCAATCCCGTTCGTCACCTGCTGCAAAATAACCGAATGCGGACCATCCGCTACCGCCGCCTCCATCTCCACACCTCGATTAATCGGGCCTGGGTGCATCACCATGACATCCGGTTTGGCGTATTCCAACTTTTCTTCAGTTAAGCCAAAGCATTCAAAATATTCGTGCTCACTCGGCAACAAAGCCCCGCCCATTCTTTCGCGTTGCAAGCGCAACATGATAATCACGTCCACACCCTTTAGCCCTGTGCGCAGATCACCATATACGTGAACGCCTAGAGAATCGGTATCACTCGGTAGTAATGTTTTTGGCGCGATCACTCTAACTTCTTTCGTCCCTAAGGTAT
>Ga0105357_10001962_pt1 | contig 11053 bp, 9 predicted proteins | sample GOMGulsemesocosm_4_FD_83660 | JGI IMG/M metagenome (GOLD analysis project Ga0105357, IMG submission 83660) | Methane-oxidizing microbial communities from mesocosms in the Gulf of Mexico - GOM15B Gulf of Mexico | ecosystem: Environmental > Aquatic > Marine > Cold seeps | place: USA: Gulf of...
GCGGTATGACCGTTGAATACTTATTTTGCCGACTACATGAATTAAAACCTAGTGACACCATATTAATTCACGCAGCAGCGGGGGGCGTGGGGCAAATCGCCTGTCAATGGGCCCGAGCTATTGGGGCAACGGTTATCGGTACCGTTAGCTCTGCTGAAAAAGCCCATATAGCTAAACTCAATGGTTGTGATTACGTCATTAACTATACTAAGCAAGATTTCGTTGAGGCTGTGGATGAAATTACCCATGGCCAAAAAGTTGATGTTGTTTATGATGGCGTGGGTAAAGACACCTTTATGCAATCACTAGATTGTTTGCGCGTTCGGGGTTTGATGGTCAGTTTTGGGAATGCATCGGGCAAACCTGATCCGCTGGATGTGTTAGAACTTTCAAAAAAAGGCTCTCTCTATTTAACTCGCCCTACGTTATATCACTACACTAGAAACCGAGAAGAAATTCTTGAAAGTGCGGCACGCTATTTAAGCATGCTTGAAAAAGGCCATATCAAAATACAAATAGGGGAGACCTTTGCCTTATCTGATGTCACTAAAGCACACGACTATTTAGTACAACGAAATAGAATAGGCAGCCCCGTGCTAATACCCTAACTAATCACTTATCCTCGGCTTATGCACCTTCAAACCAGCATAAAAACTACCCGCAAAAATTAGCACCATGCCAACTATTTGGTATTGATGAGGCATAACCCCTAGGAACACCGTATTGATAATAATGATATAAACCGGCACTGTATTTAAAAACAATGAAGCACGTGATGGACCAATCACCTTCATGCCTTTGTTCCAAAACAATAATGACAACACCGTTGGCCCTGTACTAATAAACATTAAGGCCCAGAATGCGTTCGCTGTTAAATTAGGTGTTTGTATCGCTTTTGCCTCATATATCCCTAATGGAATGACAACCACGAGCGAGAGCAATACGCCCAGCGCAGTAAGTAGTAAAGGAGACATACCTATCATCGCTTTTTTAGCAATGAGGCTATAAATAACCCAGCTTACCATCGCGGCAAGTATCAACAAATCACCCGCATTAAAATTAAGCTGCAATAAATTGGTTAAATCCCCTTCGCCAAGTATAAAAACCAAACCAAAAATAGTGACCATTGCCGCAACCCAATGATGGTAGTTCAATTTTTCTTTTAAAAAAGCGGCCGCCATAAATGCAGTTAATAATGGTGTTAATGAATTTAAAAGCCCCGCATTTGTGGCCGTGGTAAGCCTTAGACCGTAGTACAGCAAGGACTGAAAGCCAATAACACCTGTAACGGCTAGTGCAATGAAAGTCCACCAATTAGTAATATGCTTAATTTTTTTAAGCTCACCCGTTTGCATTAGCAGTAGCATAAAAATACTGCCTCCAATGACCAAACGTGTACTAACAATAGACCAAGGACCTAAAAAATCAGACAAATATTGACCCAATATCATATTGCCAGCCCATAGCAATCCCGCTATGTTTAGCAGCATAACCGCTTTAAGTGTTTCATTTTTCACTGACAAAACTCCATTAAAAAACCCTGCTTTCACAGGGTCCAATTTAAGCATTAATAAACCACTTACGATGCTTTATTCATGCATTAAAGGTAAACATTCAAACTCTTATTTTTAAAGATATTCTGATCTAGGATTATTTTACGTTTGGCCAGTTTTAATACACCATTTACACGCCTTATCAGATCGGTACGATGACCTAACATCGTATGCTCCTCATCTTCATTTATATTCCTATGAACCGTTGCTAGCGAATAAACTTGATATTCATCTGGGTTATCCGTTAGCTCAACTTCTATATTTGTCACAACATGGGCGCTACGAGTCGCAGGATCTTCAGACCAACATGTACCCGTTTCGGTACGTATAATTCGCTTTACTAAACACTCCATATCATCGTTGTAATATGCCGTATCCATAATAGTAGGCTCTTTCTCATTTTTACGATAACGTTGATAACGATAGGGCATCCAATAATGGATATCTTCGGTCAGCATATCCAGCCAATCCCTAAATTCTTCGTTATCATGGTGCCTTGCTTCACGGTATAAAAACTGCTGCACTTCATTAATAAGCTCTAAAGAGGCCGCTGACCCTGTATTACTACTGCTTTTTGCTTCGTTAGTCATCATAAGCCCTCTATACCGTTTTCTTGCCGGCATAACGCGGCGTGTAACGGGTTGGAACATCGCCCCATTTATTAGCGTTCATCATATCCGCCCAACGTTCATAAAATTGACGTTGATTAGCATCGTTAAATTGACCCGCATAAACAATACCCGGTAGCTCTTCATGTTCAATTCTACGGTTTATTCCACAACCATAATGAAGCTTGCCTTTACGAGTAACCGCCCCTTTATTAACCGTCGTATTACCTTCCCAGTTTTCACCATCATCCATTTCTAATACACCAGCTGGGTTGAAGGTTTGCATACAACCAATGTTGATTGCTTGTTTGATTTCGTCCGGCATATTTTTATTGACGATTGTCCACATACGCATTTCAAATTTATGAGGGCCACGCGGTAACCAAACACGAAAAGTTTGAATACCAGGTAAAAATGAGCAATTAGGAAATAGCGATACAGACGCTAACGAACCAAATATTTTTGAACGCATTTCACCCAAACGCTCTGCCATTTTAGGGCGCATCTTTTCGTAGTATTCAAGCACCTTTGGTTGGCCTAGAATAGCTATGTCAGCAAGACCATCGGTACCAAATTCCCAGCCATGACCATTCATACTGGCGTGATAACTACCCGCCGGGTCTGCTGGCGGAAACCCCTCATTATTGTTCATGGCTTTAAAGCCTGAATCATGTGTCCATAAGGCGTGATAAGCATCCCCAATAAAATTCTCAACACCAAACTTCCAGTTTGCATTGATATAGTTTTTAATGCCGCCACTTATAAACTCTGTACCGCCTTCATCTTGGTCGAGCATGATATCTAAATACCACCTAAAGTCGCCTAAGAACTCTTCAAGTGAGGGCGCTTCTTCGTCAAACGTGGCAAATATTAAACCTTTATAGCTATCTACCCTAGCTTGTTGTAGACCCCACTTGCTTTTATCTATATCGCCTTCATCATAAACATGTTCGTTTGATAACCCTTTTAATTCGCCATCGGTTCCAAAAGCCCAGCCATGGTAGTTACAAGTAAAGTTTCGCGTATTTCCATCATCTGCATAGCAAATTTTATTCCCCCTGTGGGTACAAGAGTTAAGGAATACTTTTACACTTCCATCTTTTTGGCGAGCAGCAATAACACCATCTTCACCCATATACGTGGTATAAAAATCATTCGTATTCGGCATCATCGAGTCGTGCGCAATAAACTGCCAAGCTTTGGCAAATATTTGCTCTAACTCTTGTTCATAAATTTCTTGCTCCCAAAAAATACGGCGATCGACCCAGCCTTCTTTTAAATCCATATAACGGCTGTAATCACTTTCTAGCCTTTTGCTACTCATACATCAATCTCCTCTAACACATCAATACATTTTTATCGTTATTTAGGGTCACCTAAAGGCGATTTTTTCACCTCTACCATATTTAGTTATACCCTTTAAAACGCCTTATTCTAAATAGCCACAATGGCTCAGAATAAGGTGATGGTACATCAAAATGTAGTTAAAGAAAATTTGATTTAAATCATAATTATAAATAAAAAATGGCTCATTTAATGCATGCGCTACTTAGTAAAAACCTGCTCTAGCCAATTCCACCACCCGCTACATTCATAGTTTCTCCCGTTATATATGACGCTTCGTCAGCTGCTAGAAAACAAATCGCTGCTGCTTCTTCTTCTGGCGTGCCGTAACGTTTCATGGGCGTATCACGCATTGTTTGCTCAACAACGCCTTGCATACCCGCCTTATCGATATCCGTTATTGCACCTGTGTGCCTTGGTGTGGCCCTTTCGCCTTGGTCAATACCCCCTGGGTTTACACAATTTACACGTACACCATGTTCAGCTAACTCTAGCGCCATACATGTGGTGATTGCTTGAACACCCCCTTTAGCCGCAGAGTAGGGCACACGGTTTATACCACGTGTTGCAACTGAGCCGACATTTACAATAGCCCCTGACTGCTGTTCTATCATGAATGGAATAACCGCACGGCAGCACCATAAAGTTGGCCACAAAGAACGGTTTATTTCTTTTTCTATTTGATCTTCAGGGTATTCCCAAAAAGGCTTTGCCCAAATCGTGCCGCCGACATTATGGACAGACACATCAATACGTCCATACTTATCAACCGTTGCTTGCATAACTTCTTTTGCACCCGCACTCGTTTCAAGGTCTACAATACAAACACTGGCCTCTCCACCCTGAGCAATAATTTCTTGTTGTACCAAGTACGCTTGTTCTTCTGCGCGATCGGCAATCATCACGCTTGCGCCTTCTGCGGCAAACCTTACTGCACATGCTTTACCGATGCCTTGCGCCGCACCCGTCACTACTACAACTTTGTTTTCAAAACGTTGGCTCATATTTTCCCTCTATATTAATATTTACAGTTTCACGATAATTACTTACTATTGGTTTTCCATTTAATCAAAATAATAGGGCAAATGAAATGAGCGAAATTACTTTATACGGCTTTCCACTAAGCACTTATGTGAGAACTGCTCACATCGCACTAGTTGAAAAAGGGGTTAGTTTTGAACACCTACACCACGCACCCAATACCGATGAAATGCGTGCAGTTAATCCAACTGGGAAAGTACCTGCGTTTAGTCACGGTGATTACACCTTGTACGAAACACTGGCCATTGTTAATTACATTGATGAAGCCTTTGGCGGCCCATCTCTACAACCCGCTGACGCGAAGCAACGCGGCATTATGAATCAATGGATTAGCTACATTAATGCCTACGTTTTCCCTACCATCGTTCACGATATTGTTCTGTTTAGGTTTGAAATAATGCCTCTGGACCAAAAAGTTCTAGATGCAGCCATTCCAGTCGCTAAGGAGCAACTCGCCTTATTAAACAGCACCTTAGCGAGTGATGACTATTTAGCTGGGGGCAGTGCCTCTCTGGCTGACTATTTTCTGTACCCCATTATCGCTTACTTAGGGATGGTACCTGAAGGCTCTTTATTGGCAGATTACCCAGGTGTTAGTGCTTGGAAAGCTCGTATGGAAGAAAAAACAAGCGTGAAGGAGTCTGCTCCAGCACTTTAGAGGAATACATCACTAACTCACCAACAAAAAGCCGCTTATGCGGCTTTTTTCACATCTGAAGAAATCAACACGTGCTACAGTTAAGCGACTTAAGCACTGTTATAACGTATGTCTCTTACACTTTCAAAACGCTTATCTTTAAAACGCTTTACAAAGGGCGAAGTTACACAGCAGTCTGTTATTAAGTTAAATCACCGACGTATTTTTATACTGCCCAACAAAGCTGGCTTATCGCTCGCCGTGGTCATTTTATTAATGCTCATCGCCTCCATTAACTATAATAATAGCATGGGGTTTGTTTTTACCTTTCTATTGGCTTCTGCAGCACAGGTATCTACCTTTTACAGTTTTAAAAACTTGTCTGGGCTGCTTATTTCGCAGACTAAAACACCGGTTAGCTATGTCGGTTCAACCAGTCAACTCAAGCTTATTATTAAAGACACGGCTGGACGTGAACGATGGGCAATAAAAGCCTCTCACTTAGACAAACATACTTCATTTAATGTACAAAAAAGCCTGTCATTGTTGATCACATTACCCATAACATTCAAAAAACGTGGATGGTATACGCTCGACACCATCACACTCTCTACCACGTTTCCATTTGGGGTTTTTCGAGCTTGGTCACCGCTGCTTTTCGATCAACCCATACTGGTTTACCCACAGCCCATCGATTCAGGCTTGCCTCTAGGAAGTAAGCAACACAACGATGAACAGAGCGGGGCGCCAAGCCATCAACTTGGTACAGATGATTTTGCTGGGTTAAAGCCCTATCAACAAGGAGAGAATTATCGACACATCAATTGGAAAGCCCTAGCTGCTGAAAAAGGCTTTTACAGCAATGAATTTAATGCCGAGCAATCTAGCAGTATTTGGATAGACTGGCAGTCATGCGGTCATTTAGCCATTGAAGCTAAAATATCCCAGCTGTGTTTCTGGGTTCTACACTGTGAAACCCACAGTATTGAGTACGGTTTACGTTTACCCAATATTGAGCTACTTCCAAACCACGGCGTTAACCACCAACACGCTTGTTTAAAAGCATTAGCCTTATATGAGCAAACGTAAGCAACGGCCAATGTCCCTTCAACCCATCATCATTAAGCTGCTAATCATCATTGGTGTGCTGTTGATCATCCCACATATTGGAGAGCTACCATCCTCATTTATTGTTGTTGGGTTTAGCTTGTTAGGCTGGCGAGCCTTGACTCTCTGGCTCCCCAACACCTTACCGAATAAATGGCTGTTATTACCCCTCTCAATCGGCCTCGCTTTTTTTGTATTGAAAACATTCGGTATGTCTCTGGGTCGCGATGCCAGCAGTAGTTTATTAATTGTACTGATGGGCTTAAAACTATTAGAAAGCCGCTCTGCACGAGATGTGCAAGCTGTGATTTATATGAGCTTCTTTGTTCTCATTACCCCTTTCTTGTTCGAACAACGTATTGAAATCGCACTTTATTCCTTAAGTATCTTTTTCTTGCTACTGTTTTCGCTTGTTATCAACAACACTCACAGTAGTGCTTTAAAAAACCCGCCTCTGCTACGCTTATCTGGTTTCGTGTTATTGCAGGCGTTCCCTTTAATGCTGATTTTTTTCTTACTCTTTCCTCGAATGATTGGACCCCTTTGGGCAATGCCAGATGAACAGTCCGCCGTTAGTGGTATCAGCGACTCCATTAACCCAGGCACTGTTTCAAATTTAGTTCTTTCCGATGAAACTGCTTTTAGAGTGCGCTTTAATGGCACCGTACCCGAGCAAAAAGACTTGTATTGGCGTGGCCCTGTTTTTTGGGAAACTGATGGACAATCTTGGACGCTAACCCCTCCTAGAAAAGGTTCGTTTGAACGGGCAGCGGCCATTCCCAATAAAAGTTCTGATATCCAATACACCTTAATGATGGAGCCTCATCACCAATTTTGGCTTTATGCTCTTGATATACCTGCCGCCGCACCAACAAATGCCCGGTTAACACACGACCATCAATTGATATTGGCTAAAAAACTAAGCCGCAATATTTCATTTGATATCCGCTCAACAACCCAAAAAATTACCACGGAGCCATCGAATAGCGACCTTAAACGGGCACTAAAAATCCCAGATAACACAGACCCCAGAGTCCTTGCTTTAGCAAATAAGTGGGCCAAAACCAGCTCGAATAACAACGATATAGTAAAGCGTGCCCTGCAGTTTTTTAATGACGAGTTTTATTACACACTTAAACCACCTTCGTTAGGCAAAAACCCTGTTGCAGAATTTTTATTTGAAAGTAAACGGGGATTTTGTGGTCACTTTGCCACGAGCTTTGCTACGCTAATGCGCGTTGCTGGTATTCCTACAAGGCTCATTGGTGGGTACCAAGGTGGTGTTTATAATAAAGTAGGAGGGTTTTATAACGTCCGTCAGGCAGATGCCCATGTTTGGACTGAGGTTTGGTTGGGAGAGAAAGGGTGGGTTCGGGTTGATCCAACTGCCGCCATCGCACCTAATCGAATTGAACACAGTATCGACCCGTCATTACAACGCATTAATCGCGATATTAACTTTCTATTAACCCCTCGGGCTGGGCTTCAAAAATGGGCTCAACAGCTTAAATGGGCGATCAATAGTTTTGATTATTACTGGCAAAATGCTGTGCTCGCCTATGGGCCGGAGAAACAACTCGACTTCCTCTCCAAGTTTGGCATTCTTGATTGGGGTGATATGGTTACATGGCTTGCTGTGCTGAGTGGCTTAACCTTACTCACCTCAATAAGTGTTGTTCTAATATTACAAAAAGAAACCCATGACCCCGTACAAAAAGCATATTTAACGCTCTGTAAGAAATTAGCGAAAAAAATAGGGACACGCCTGCCGCACGAAACAAGCACCGACTACTTCAACCGAGCAATAAAACATTATCCTCAAAAAGCGGAGCTCTTAACAGCACTACAAATTCTTTACTTAAAAACTCGGTATGGGAAGGGCGCTGAACAGGTTTTTATACGAAACGTGAGGCAGTTAAACCTAAACGGCCATTAACACTCTAGTTAGTATCGATAATCTACAACTAGGCTTCTTTTCTTGTCTTCCACACATAGAAACTAGCCCGAAGGGCAGTAAAAAACACTCCCAACCTCTCAAGCCCACCAACACCTATTTATAGTGAGCCTTTTCTAACACTTAAATCCGTACAAAAACACTGTCTAAACTACGTCGTGACTTAGGCAGTTTTACATTGTAATCCTCTTCTAAGTGGTGGTAACCAATGGCTAACGCAACATCACACTGATAACCATCAAGCTCTTTTTTGAACTCCTCGTTCACTAAATCAGTATCAATACCTTCCAATGCTGTAGAGTCAATATTGAGGCGGGCCAAAGTATGCAAGGTATTTCCCAGAGCAAGATAAGTTTGTGCTTTTGTCCACTTACTTGTATCGCCTGTTGCATCCGTATTACGTTCGGCAAATGAAAAAATGGCGAATGCTCCCTCACGATCTTCTAACTTTATTCGCTTATCCTCAATGCCCTTATCCACTATTTCAGCAAAATCATCACGCGTATAGTGTGGGTTGTGGGCAAATAAAATAATCTGAGAGCTGTCAAAAACATGCGATTGGTTAAATTGATATTTATGAGCAAACGTCTGGCTCATGCGTTGTTTTGCTTCAGCACTCTCGATAACTACAAACCTCCAAGGTTGTGAGTTAATGGACGAAGGGGATAGACGCATGGCTTCAAAAAGCACCTCTAGATCCTCTTGCGGGATTTTCTTTGTTGTGTCGTATTTTTTGGTGGTATGCCTCCATAGAAGGCTTTCAATTATTGGGTGTGTCATCATTATTTTCTATAGTTATGTTGAAACGGCATTCTCTCGCCCCTTAGGGCAGCAAACCTGCGTTTATTTTAATAATAAAGCACTTTACTTCAACGTTAAGTGATTTTACTCACTCATTTCCTCTTGAAGCTCTTGAAGCTCTTGAAGCTCAAGATATAATGGCGCGCTAATATTAATAATAAATCAAATAAGGGCGGGAATTATAAATGAATTTAACTTCACAGAAGGAAGCTCTCCTTCTTGCTAAAAATATACGTTTTCGCACAAGTTTTATTACTTTCGTCTTATTCATGCTGTTATCACTCCCCGTAACAAAGGTTTACGCGAGTGGTGTTAACCTCGAGGGCCTTGGTATTCGAGCAATAAGCATGGGTGGCGCATTTATTGGCTTAGCAGATGATGCATCAGCCATTCACTGGAACCCCGCTGGCTTAAGTCAATTAAAAGGTTCTGGCTACACTATCGGTGTTTACTCAATGACCGCTAAGGTTGACGCCAAAAATGGTGTGACAAATAAAAGAATTGGTGATGATTACGACCCTAATAAAGGCGATCTATTTCCAGCCTTCTACCCTTCTGAGCCAGCTAATTTTGATGATGATGAAGAACTCTGGTTAGGTGCGGCCACGATGCCTTCATTTGTCGCCTTTAAAAATTATGGCCGCTACACACTTGCCGGCGGTTTCTTTGGCGTAGGGGGGGCTTATTCAAGCTATAACGATAAAATATCTGACCCTGATACAGATGCTGAAATTGAAGCTGACGTTTTTGCTATTTTAGGACTAATGGCAGTAAACGGCTCGTTAGGCTACCAAGTAACGGAAAAATTTAGTGTTGGTGTTGGTGCTGACCTTCTTATCAATGTTTGGCGCGGTGATATTCATAAGGATTACAGAGCACCTGACCCTTCTCTAGACTATAACTACGATGCACAAATACGTAAGTGGGGTTACGGTTTTCAGGGGCACCTTGGTATGCTTTACAAATTTAATGAGCAATGGAGCGTTGGCGCAACGTACCGCACGGGCTCTAATATGAAACTTAAAGGTGATACACGTGTCAGCCTTAAGGGTGGTAGTGCCATTGATCCACTCAAAACCGATGAAAAAAGTGATGGCTATACTGAGTTCGAATACGGTGCTTCATGGGGTATAGGTGTTGCCTATAAGCCAACAAAAAAACTTACCTTTACTTATGATTATCGAGAAAATGACTGGAGCGACTTTAAATGGCCAGGCTCTAATGCTAAATTTGATAATCAGGGCAAATTTTTACAAAACATTGACGAAGACCCGGGTTGGCAACGTGCTCATGGCTATAGCATTGGTACAGAATACCGACTTAATGACACAATAACTCTACGAGCTGGCTACACAAATGAATCCTCAGGTGTACCCTCTGAGTTTGAAAACCCTGTAACCATTACCCTTGGAGATTTACAAATTGCCAGCGTTGGCATAGGTATCCAATACGAAACATGGAAGGTGGACGCCTTAGTTGGCACCATGTGGGGCGGTACTGGATATGGCGTCGATCACCGTTGCTATGATGTTGGTATTAGCTTTATGCGAATGTTCTAACCACTTCTTTTAACAAACTTTCAAGATACCTCAGGCTGAAAGTATATGGTCTATAAGAGCTGTTTAGTTGCTTTTATTTACCGATACAAAAGGAAGAAAATATCTCACCCAACAGATCGTCCGGTGTCACTTTTCCGGTAATTTCAGATAAGGCTTTTTGTGCGAGGCGTAAGTCCTCAGCAAACATCTCACCAGCTTGGTAATTGAGCAATTGTTCTATACCATCATTTAAAAAAACATGAGATCGTGCAAGCGCATCTAAGTGCCTACGACGGGCCAAGAATACATTTTTTTCTTCTGAGTTAAATCCCTTTTGGGCTTTAAGGTGATGGGTTAATACATTCAAGCCATCTTTATGTTTTGCAGATAGCCTTATAATGGTGTGCCCAGCATCCGACTTAGTTTCTCCGATCTGCCTTCCAGTAATATCCACTTTATTAAAAACAATA
>Ga0105357_10001966_pt1 | contig 11042 bp, 12 predicted proteins | sample GOMGulsemesocosm_4_FD_83660 | JGI IMG/M metagenome (GOLD analysis project Ga0105357, IMG submission 83660) | Methane-oxidizing microbial communities from mesocosms in the Gulf of Mexico - GOM15B Gulf of Mexico | ecosystem: Environmental > Aquatic > Marine > Cold seeps | place: USA: Gulf of...
ATTACCGCCGCCCACATCGACACCGACGTTGCCCTGTTTTCCCTCGACGGCAGGCCAGTGCACTACGGCTACCAGTGGTGGACCGGCACAGTCGCGGTGGCCGGCCGCGAGCAACGCTGGGTTGCCGCCATCGGCAATGGCGGGCAGCGCTTGCTGCTGATTCCGGCGCTGCAGCTGGGCCTGATGTTGCAAGGCGGGGACTATGGCTCAGCTGACATACAGCGCCGCGAGAACCAACTGGTACTTCAGCTATTGGCCACTGTGACCCAGCAGGACTAATCCGGCGCCGTTATACAGCTTCATTCGGCGCGCCTAGGGTTGCTGGGGCAGCCGGCAGTTTCATGCGACCATGCTGCTTTAGCCTTTCGACTGCCAGATCCAGGAGATACCGTGAGCGAACATGTGTTGATCGAGCGCAACGGCGGCGTACTGACGCTGACAATGAACCGTGCCGACAAGAAGAACGCCCTGACACAGAACATGTATGGGGCGATGGCCGATGCCATCAAGAGCGCGCAAGAGGACGCGCAGGTCCGCGCCGTCGTGATCCAGGGCAGCGACACCTGCTTCACCAGCGGCAACGATGTGAGCGACTTCGTAAACTCACCGCGTAGCGACACCAAGAGCCCGGTCTACCATTTCCTGCGCGCCATCTGTCACGCTGAAAAGCCCCTGATTGCCGCCATCAACGGTCCTGCCGTGGGTGTCGGCGTGACCATGCTGCTGCATTGCGACCTGGTGTTTGTGGCAGACAACGCGCGCCTGAAAATGCCCTTCGTCAATCTTGGCCTCTGCCCGGAAGCCGGCTCCAGCTTCCTGCTACCACGTCTGCTCGGCCACCTGCGCGCGGCGGAACTCTTGCTGCTAGGTGAAGAGATTTCCGGCCAGCGCGCCACCGAAATCGGCCTGGCCAATCGCGCCCTGCCCGCCGGGGCGGCGGTTCTGCAAGCGGCTCAGGAAGCAGCCCAGCGCATCAGCGAACAGCCACCGGGTTCGGTCAAGCTGACCAAGCAACTGATCAAACAGGGTGTGGCGCAGATTGCCGAGCAAACCATGGATGCCGAAGGCGATCACTTCACTCAGCTGTTGGCTGGCCCTGAAGCCCGCGAAGCGCTGACCGCCTTCCTGGAAAAACGCAAACCGGTATTTGCCAACAACTGACCGTCTAGCGGCTCCACGCCCTGCGTGGAGCCGCCTCAGCGTGATATTCCAAAGATTCGCATTACCCAGCGATTGACCTGCCCCCACACGCGAATTTTCATCCGGTGTGTCCACGCCAGATTACGCCAGCGCGCCATGGTCCATTCGTAGCTCTCGGCAAAATCACTCTCAAAGCTCTCGGTAACCGCACGAGTCAAGGTCGGGTCAACGGCCTGCTGGTTGGCTTCAAGATTCCAATGCAGCGTCCAGTGGTCAAAATTGCAGGATCCCAGCGATACCCAGTTATCCACCATGGCGGTCTTCAAGTGGGTAAAGCGCGGCTGAAATTCAAAGATACGCACGCCGGCCTTGAGCAGCCGCCGGTAATAGCGTTGGCCCGCATAGAGCACGGCCGGGTGATCGATGCTGGTACCACAGAGCAGCAGGCGAACGTCTACGCCACGCCTGGACGCGCGCATCAGCGCCCGGCGAATGCGCCAGGAGGGCAGAAAGTAAGGGGTCGCCAGCCAGGCACGTTCGCTACTATCAGCCAGCGCCGAGAGTAGCGAGGCAACTACTTCCTTCTGCTCCCGGGCACCAATATAGGAAACCCTGCCGTGACCCTCGCCGTCTTTGGGTTGCGGCGGTATGCGTACGCGCCGCACGGCAGAGAGCCCACGCCGCTGAAAACTGTCCACCCGCCCCCATTCGGTTTCAAACAGATCGAGCCAGTCAGCCACTACCGGCCCCTGCACTTCCAGCATCTGCTCGTGCCAACGCGGACACTGGCCACCCTCTTCGGTCTGACAAAACTCATCAGTGAAGCCCGTGCCGCCGACGAAGGTGATACGGCGGTCAACAATAATCAGCTTGCGGTGATCCCGGTGGAACATGCGCCGCCCGTGGTACCAGGAGGCAGGATTGTAGATGCGGAGTTCAATGCCGCCATCGCGCAGGCGGTCACGGTCGTCCTGCTTCAGTTTTTCGCTGCCGATGGCATCAAACAAAAAGCGCACTTTCACCCCGCGCCCCGACGCCTTCAACAACGCGTCGATGACCTGATCGCAACTGGCACCGGAGGTGACCAGGTACATCTCGATGTCGATGCTGCTCTGCGCCTGATCAAAGGCCTCAAGCAAACGCGGGAAGTAACGGTGCCCATCCACGCGCAGGGTGAATTGATTGTCCTGATGCCACTCATATACCCGCGACGACATAGTTCTCCTTGTACCCGACACAAAGTAACCGAGACAGATCAGGGAATGCGGTAGTCGTCCTGTGTCAGCAGGTCGAGGCCGCATTCCAGTTGGCTGATCCAGTCCAGAAAGGCGTTGATCATAGCAGGGCCGACAAACGGCCGACCGTGCTGCGGAACCAGCATGCTGGGTGCCAGCTGCCGTACCATATTGGCCCAGAGCCGGCAGGCCTTGTTGCCGGCCATATAACGCCGGTGAAAGCCCTCCATACTGGATTTGTGAGTCGCAAAGTCGGCAACAGGTTCCGCATCGTCGAGCATCGAGGCACCCATGTCGCCGGAAAACAGAATGCCACTGATCGGATCGAAGAACTGCAGGTTGCCCACCGAGTGCAGAAAGTGCGCCGGCAGCACCTTGAGAATCGACTTGCCCAGCGGCACATCGGCACCGCGATCGGCAATCGCAATCATGCGGTCGGTGGTCGACATCCCCAACTGGCGATTCAGATAACCGGCACTCAGATGCGGCAGGAAGCGCGCCCACAGTTTGGAGCACACCACCTGACAGCGCGTGTGCAGCAACCATTTGTCGAGCGAGGCGATGATGTCCGGGTCCTGATGCGAGGCAAACACGTAGGTCAGATCGGTCAGCGGAATATAGCGACTGACCGCCAGCGACAGGGGCATGTAGGTCAGGTCGCCGCCTGGATCCAGCAGCGCGTGCTGATCATGGTCGATGATCAGAAACTGGTTGGATTGCACGCCGTCGCCGGTCACCAACTGGTCAAAGCACAACACCTTGTGCGGCCCGTTATCAAACAACACCCTTGCCACTGTCATTGCTGCCACTCCCTACCGCGTTATTGGAGCAGACCTTATAGAGCAGCCGAGGCGACCGCTTCCTGACCTGAATCAAGATGTGCGCAGTAACACGAACGTCACCAAGTATTCACAAGCCTGACACCCGAGCGCCATAGGCTCAGCCTGTACATCAAATAACAGATGCCCGGATGGAGGTGTCCATGTCACAAGCAGCGCTCGCCCTCGAAGACTCCAACAGCCGCCAGCTGGCGGTAGAACTGGTTACCGACGCCCACCACATCAGAGCCGCACAGGCTTTGCGCTATCAGGTGTTTGCCGAAGAGTGCGGTGCCCGGCTGCACACCAGCGAGACTGGGCTGGATCAGGACCACTATGACCTGCACTGTGAGCACCTGATCGTGCGTGACCTGAGCAACAATCGCGTGGTGGCCACCACCCGCATCCTCGATAGCCGACGCGCACCCGCCGCCGGAGGCTTTTACAGCGAAAGCGAATTTCAACTGGTGGGCCTGGCTGATCTGCGTGGCGACATCATGGAGATTGGCCGTACCTGTGTACACGCCGACTACCGCAATGGCGCGACTATTTCGGTGCTCTGGTCCGGTCTGGCGCAGTTGATGAACGAGCGCCGCTACAACTACCTGATGGGCTGTGCCAGCATCGACATGCACGACGGTGGTCTGCAGGCCCACGCCATCATGCAGCGCCTGCGTGGCCGCTACCTGAGCCGCGAGTATCTGAATGCCATTCCGCGTTTGCCGATTCCCGAGCGCGACCTGCCGACCAACCTGACGGCGCAACTGCCGCCGCTGCTCAAGGCTTACATGCGCCTGGGCGCCAAAGTCTGCGGTGAGCCCTGCTGGGACCCGGAGTTCAACTGCGCCGATGTGTTCATTCTGCTGCGCCGCGAACAGCTCTGCCCGCGCTACGCCCGTCACTTCAAGGCGAGCTGAGGATGACGCTGAACAAGACGTTGCGCCTGATCGCGGTGGTTGGCTGGATTGCCTGTGGACTGCTGCTGGCTACCTGGGTGGCACTGCTGCAGCCCTTCAAGCCGGCCTTCCTGGATGGGCAGCGACAACGCCTGACGCGCTGGTGGATGCGCAACCTCATCCGCCTGCTACCACTGCGCCTGCATGTACAGGGCGCGCCGATCAGCGACACCGCGCTGTGGGTCAGCAACCATGTATCCTGGCTGGATATTGTGGTGCTTGGTGCGCAGGCGCCGGTGCACTTTCTATCCAAGGCCGAGGTACGGCATTGGCCGGTCATCGGCTGGCTGGCCGCCGCCGCCGGCACCTGCTTCATTGAGCGCGGCAAATCCGTTACCCACTCCCTGCAACAGTTGACCGAGATTTTGCAGCAGGGGCGTAGCCTGGTGATCTTTGCCGAAGGCACCACCACCGCCGGAGACCGCGTGCGCACCTTTCATGGCCGCCTGCTGGGCAGCGCGATAGACGCCGCGGTGCCGATTCAACCGATCGCCGTCGGCTATCGCCTGAATGGCGCCGTCGACCAGATTGCGCCCTTCATCAACGACGATGAGTTTTCCCGACACCTGCTGCGCCTGCTGGGCGCGCAAACCATCGATGTGCACCTGCACTTTCTCCCACCCCTCGACAGCCGCGCGGGCAATCGCAATCAGCTGGCGCGTGAAGCGCAGTCCGCGGTGAGTCAGACCTTGGGGCTGGACGACGGCACGCTCAAGTCGACACCGCCCGCGTTCAGCAACGCAGCCTGATCGGCGGCGTACGCCTGAACCTCGGGCATGAAGCGCAAAAAGTCGTCTTCGAACGCGGCGTAATCCGCCTCCAGTTCAGCTACAGCGCCGGGTAGCGGATTATCCCGGCGCAAGCGTCTGGCCATGTTGTCGAGTGCGCGGTGCAGGTGAGGTAGCTGCGCGTAGCTGCTTAACCAGTCGTGCTCGCTCATGTGCGCGATCACCGCACGGGCATTGTCCGGAATCAGCTCGGGCTGATTCAGCAAGTCCCGGTAGGCCTGCTGCGTGAACTCAGCCAGGGGTTGCTCGGCAAAGCGCTGCCAGTGATGCGCCAGCAGATGATCGTAGAACATATCCACCATGATGCCGGCAAAGCGCCGACGCTCCGCACTCACTCGCGTCTTGCTTTGCAACACCAACGGATGGCTGTCGGTAAACACATCGATCCGACGGTGCAACCAGATGCCGCCACGCACCGCCTCTGGCAGCGCGATCTGCTGTACCGGGCCCTTGACGAAATCCCCCAGCAGGCTGCCGAGTGCCTGCTGGGGTGTTTGCGAGCCCATCAACAGGTGGGCCAGAAAGTTCATCAGTTGCCCTGAACCTGCGCGTGCAGCGCCTGCAATTGGCTTTGCAGCGTATTGATACTGCGGTTGGTCTGCAGTCGGAAGCTGTCGATGGCATCTAGCGCCTGCTCGGTTTGCGCGGCACGCTGGTCGAGCTCGGTGCGCATGATCAGTAAGCTCTGTTCAACATCGTCGTTACCCTTACTCTGTAGCGCCTGCACGGCCTGCTGCTGGCTCGCCACCAGCGCAGCCTGCTCCTTGAGCTGTTGCTCCAGCGCATCCAGACTACCCAACTGTCCCTGCACTTCACCCAGCGCGGTATTGGCCGCGGTCAATTGCTTGGTAAGGCTCTCCAAGCGCTCGGTTTGTTTTTGCAGCACTTGTTCCGTTGCAGCGGCGCTGGCCGCCAGTGCCGCCAGCTCGGTCTGCTGGCTCGCCAACCGTTTGCCCTGATCCGCATTGCCCGCATTCATCGTGCTCATGCGGCCATCGTGCTCACCTAGCGTCTTGTTCAGTTCCGCCAGCTGATTCTCCAGCTTCGCCACGCGGGCATTGCGTGCCTGCTCGGCCTCGCTGAGAGAGGACTCGGTAGCACTGACCTTACCGGTGATGTCCTGAATACGCCCGGAAGCTTCCTCACTGATCCGCGCGAAGCTGGTCTGGGTCGCGACCAGTTGCTGCCTGAGCAGAGCCTGTTGCTGGTACGTCCAGTAACCCAGTGCGACCAATGCCAGCGACAGGGCTGCGCACAGCGCCCATAACGGTCCATTACTGCGGGCTGGCTGCACTACCAGCGGATCGGCCCGCAAACCGCCATGGGGTGCGTTGCGGCCTCGCGTCGCCGGGCCCGGTTCAAAGTCATCGTCACGACTCGCGCGCAAACCCGGCAAATCGTCTCCTCTGCCCTGCTCCTTCATACTCCCCCCACTCGTCAATTTCTGCAGAAAGCCCGCGCCAGAGCGGTGCAAGCTCGCACCAAGGAATAGCATGCCACCCGAATAAACCACTGACCGAGGACGGGTGATCCCCGCCAAGCCGCCCATATCCGGTGAATTGGCGTATTGGTACACATTCTGCTTGCAGATTGCTGCCTTGGCTACCGCACCTTGCGCGGCCATTGATTATTCGGGGGTAGAAGCATGATTGCAGAAGCGCAGTTCAACCGAGCGACCCTTGACTGCATGACCAGCCTGCGGCGCCATATCAAGCGTTCATTGGGGGTTACCGTGCGCCTGGGCGACCCGGACGCCGTAGAAAACATGATCGGTTTGAGCAAGGATTGCCCCTTCGCGGATATCCGCGAACTGGGTAGCCGTCTGGCCGAAATGGTGACGCCGGCGCCAACAGAGCCCGAAGAAAGCATGGTAGCCAGCGGCGCCATCGCCGCCAGGCAGTATCAGGCCAGCGCAGAACGCCGAGCCAGTGCGGAGCAAGATCCTACGCCAGCCGCGCCCAGCGGCAGCGTTCGCATCTACCGCGGGCAGGTCATTCGCTGACGGGCCATTGATCGCGTGCCTGTTCACACAACGGCACCTTTAAAGGCCATTGGCGCACGCAACGCGCTGGCGCATCCTGGGCGCAGACATTACCCTGATCCTTCTTGTTATCGAGGAGTGACGGTATGGCTGAATGGATGATCTACGGTGCGAATGGCTACGCAGGCTCGCTGCTGGCAAGAACAGCCGTCGCCCGTGGGCTGACCCCGGTACTGGCCGGGCGCAATCACAGAGCTGTGGCCGATCTGGCCGCAGAGCTCAAGCTGCAGGCACGTCACTTCAGCCTAGATGATGCCCAAGGCACGCGTGACGGTACGCGGGGGATGAGCATTGTCGTGCACTGCGCTGGCCCGTTTTCGGCGACCAGTCAGCCCATGATCGATGCCTGCCTGCACAACCAATGTCATTACCTCGACATTACTGGCGAGATCGATGTGTTTGTCGCAGCGCAAAGTCGCCATAACGACGCCACCGAGGCCAATATCGTTATTTGCCCCGGCGTCGGCTTCGATGTCATTCCCACCGATTGCATTGCTGCTCGCCTCAAGGAGGCGCTGCCCGACGCCGACCGCCTGGCGCTGGGTTTTGATTCGCGCAGCAGTTTCTCGCCAGGCACCGCGAGAACCTCGATCGAGGGGCTCAAGTATGGTGGGCGCATCCGCAAAGACGACAAAATCAAGACTGTGCCCCTGGCCTACCAGAGTCGTGACATCGATTTTGGCAATGGCACCAAGCACGCCGTGACTATCCCCTGGGGAGACATTGCCACGGCCTGGTTCTCTACCGGGATAGACGACATCGAAGTCTTCATACCCATGGCGCCCAGTGCTGCCACGCGTCTGCGCCGGCTGGACCGGCTGCGACCACTGCTCGGTCTGGCGCCGGTACAGGCACTACTCAAGTACTTGGTGGGTCGCCGCATTCTTGGCCCTGACAGCAGCCAGCGGGAAAAAGCGCGCACCTATGTGTGGGGCGAGGCACAGAACCGCGCCGGCAAGAAGATTACTGCCCGCATTCAGACCGCTAATGGCTACGATGTAACGACCGAAGGCGCGCTCTTCGCCGTTGAGTTCCTGCGGCATAACGAACCTGCACCGGGCTACTACACGCCCTCTCGCTTGCTCGGCTCCGACTGCATCGAAAAGCTGCCCGGCTCAGGCGAAATGCACTTGGAGTAGTCAGTCAACCCAACAGCACAGGCACTCGCCTGGCCAACTCGCGGGTCAGGCCTTCCAGCAGCTGCCCGCCATTGCGCCAATAGTGCCAGTACAGCGCAACCTCCTGCGCCTGACCGGGCACCAGCTCGTACAGCTCACCGCTACGCAGCTCCTCCGCCACTTGCAGCGCCGGCACCATGCCCCAACCGACGCCCGCCGTCAGCAAACGGACAAACCCCTCGGAAGACGGGCAAAGGTGATACTCGAATTCACCCGGCACACCCAATTGGCGTAAAAACCGGTGCTGCAGCTGATCGTCAGGGCCAAATACAATGGCGGGAATCTGCGCCAACCGCGCGACATCCACACCTCCCGGGAAGTAGCGTGCAATGAACTCACGGCTAGCCACCGCCAAGTAGGGCATATTGCCCAGCAACAAACTGCGCGCGCCGGCGACCGGCTGTTCGGTAGAGCAGACGCAGGCCGCTACCTCACCATTGCGCATACGCCGCAGGCCGACGTCCTGATCTTCCACCTGCATGTCCAGCAACACCTGTTCGACGCTACACCAGACACTGATCGCCGCCGCCCACCAGGTCGCCAGGCTGTCGGCGTTAAGTGCTATACGCAGGCGTGCAAGCCCTGAGCGGCTGTCAATTGCAGGCAGGTCGGTGCGCAAATCATGCTCAAGCAAGCGCACCTGCTGCACGTGATTGAGCAGCCGTTGGCCGGCAGCTGTGGCGTGCGGCGGCGATCCCCTGACCAGAACCGGCGTGCCCAGGCGCGACTCAAGCAACTTGATACGCTGCGACACCGCCGATTGCGACAGCCCGAGGCTCAGGGCCGCGCGCTCAAAACCACCTTGTTCAATGACCGCGCTCAGCGCCGCCAGCAGTTTGTAATCCAGCATCATTAATTTCTCTAATATCTCATGAGCATTATTCTCTTTTTTAATGGAAAGTGTCACGCCAGAATGCAGCCACTTTCACCGAGACAAGGCGCACTACATGCCCACCCTGCTGCATAGTTACACCAATGGTCTGTTTGTCGCCGCCGGCCTGATCATGGCCATCGGCGCACAAAACGCCTTTGTTCTGGCCCAAGGCTTGCGCCGCGAATACCACATCAGCGCAGCACTGATCTGCATGGGCTGTGATGCGGTGCTGATACTGGCCGGCACTTTCGGTCTCGCGGCGCTGCTGCAAAGCCATCCGCTGGCGATGGAGATCACTCGCTGGGCAGGCGTCGCTTTTCTCTCGCTCTACGCACTCCAGGCGCTCCGCCGCGCACTATCGCCGCACGTCATGAACGCGGGCGAGCAGCCCAGACGCTCGCGGCGCGCTGTCCTGCTCAGCACCCTGGCGGTGACCCTGCTGAACCCACATGTGTACCTCGACACCATGGTGCTGATCGGCTCGGTCGGCGCGCAGCATCCACTGCCACTTATCTTTGCTTTGGGCGCCGTCAGCGCATCGGTGCTCTGGTTCAGTCTGCTGGCATTGGGTTCGGCCCGGCTGGCCCCATTGCTGAGCCGTCCCCTGACCTGGCGCTGCATCGACCTGGCCGTCGCCGCGATGATGCTGGCAGTTGCCTGGTCCCTCGCCAGACCGGCATTGCAGACACTCTGAATCGCTATAACCCTATACTTGGTGCGTGGATAGCCCCGCTTTCAGGTGCTATCATCGAGTCTTCCCGATCGCAAGACGGGCAGCGCCCCAAGGAGCTAGTATCAGCTCCCGCAAAAGAGGCGTAACAGATTGTCCACCCTGCTTAGATGGCAACCGTGGTCAACTTGATCGAACTGTAGAGCGGTCAAGCCGGTCATACAGTTAGCAGTATTCCGTTTCTGGACCCTGATACCTGAAGATGGAGATAAATCATGGCTTTTGAATTACCAGCACTCCCCTACGAGAAGAATGCACTGGAACCGCACATCTCTGCGGAAACTCTGGAATACCATCACGGTAAGCATCACAACACCTACGTTGTTAACCTGAACAACATGGTTCCGGGCACCGAGTACGAAGGCAAAAGCCTGGAAGACATCATCAAGACCTCCAGCGGCGGCGTATTCAACAACGCAGCTCAAATCTGGAACCACACTTTCTACTGGAACTGCCTGAGCCCGAACGGCGGCGGCGAACCTACTGGCGACCTGGCTGAGGCCATCAACAAGGCATTTGGCTCCTTCGCTGCCTTCAAGGAAGAGTTCAGCAAAACCTCCATCGGTACCTTCGGCTCCGGCTGGGGCTGGCTGGTCAAGAAGTCTGACGGTTCACTGGCCCTGGCCAGCACCATTGGCGCTGGCAACCCGATCACCTCCGGTGACACCCCGCTGCTGACCTGCGACGTATGGGAACACGCCTACTACATCGACTACCGCAATGCCCGTCCCAAGTACGTTGAGGCATTCTGGAATCTGGTCAACTGGGACTTTGTAGCGAAGAACTTCGCTGCCTGATCGCAGTCGCAGCAGCTCAACAACACCCCGCTCCGGCGGGGTGTTGTGCGTTCTGGGCCGGCAAAAGTGATTTCACTTTGACGTCACTGTTCAGTTTGCCGATACTCGACTAAACGCTGCACAGACAAATAACAATGATTGCAGCAGTTGCGCAGGCTAATCAGATACTTGCATGATGGCCCTACAGCTCAACTGACCATGACAGGAATAACAATATCTTGAAGCTCGAGCGCCGCCACAGCCTTTCCATCAAGCTACTGCGTCTGGTGTTGCTCTGGGCACTAGTGGTCGGTGTTGTACTCAGCATGGGGCAGATCGCCTATGACCTGCGCAAGGAAAGCAAGCTGATCGACAGCAACGCCGAGCAAATTCTCGCCATGTCCCAGGACCCCGCCACCCAAGCCGTCTATAGCCTGGATCGCGAGATGGCGTTGCAAGTCATCGGCGGGCTATTCGAACATGAAGCCGTTCGCTACGCCGCAATA
>Ga0105357_10001967_pt1 | contig 11039 bp, 9 predicted proteins | sample GOMGulsemesocosm_4_FD_83660 | JGI IMG/M metagenome (GOLD analysis project Ga0105357, IMG submission 83660) | Methane-oxidizing microbial communities from mesocosms in the Gulf of Mexico - GOM15B Gulf of Mexico | ecosystem: Environmental > Aquatic > Marine > Cold seeps | place: USA: Gulf of...
CTACTCAATTAGAGCTCGTACATAAGTACGCATTTATTTCTTTGATTAAGTAATTTTGTTGTTGACACAGGGGAGTCCACATAAGTGGCATGGTTTATACAGTTTACTGTCTTCGTAACTCGCTACTTTATCTAAGTTCTCTCCGTAAAATTTTACCTACATTGGTTTTAGGTAGCTCGTCTCTAAACTCAACCAATTTAGGTACTTTATAGCTTGTTAGATTTTTACGGCAATGTTTAATTAATGTTACTTCATCTAATTTACCTTTCTTGGCAACAACAAATATTTTCACCATTTCCCCACTTGCTTCATGAGGAATTCCAATAGCCGCAGCTTCTAATACCCATTCATGCATCATAACTACTTCTTCTATTTCGTTAGGATAAACGTTAAAACCCGAAACAATAATCATATCTTTTTTACGATCATTGATGGTGAAGTAGCCTTGCTCATCTACAAAAGCAATATCTCCTGTGGCAAGCCAACCATCATGTAAAACTTCATTGGTAGCGTCCTCACGGTTATAATAACCCTTCATGACTTGCGGACCTTTTACCCACATTTCACCAGACTCTCCTATGGCGGCTTCGCTGCCATCATCTAACATAATTTTAATGTCGGTCGAAGGTGCTGGCAAACCAATAGTTCCATTGTACTGCTCTTGATTATAAGGGCTTAAAGTCACCAAAGGTGAACACTCAGTTAAACCGTAACCTTCCAATAACCGAGTTGAGGTAACTTGTTGCCAACGTTCAGCAACTGGACACTGTACCGCCATACCGCCACCGAGAGCTATTTTAAGCGATGAGAAATCTAAATCCTTAAAACCTGGTGTATTAAGTAACCCATTAAACAACGTATTAACACCCGTAATTACACTAAACTTATACTTACCTAATTCTTTAACAAAGCTAGGCATATCACGAGGGTTAGTGATAAGTAAATTAGCCCCCCCCAAGGTGATAAATGTCAAACAATTAGCCGTTAAAGCAAAAATATGATAAAGCGGTAACGCAGTCACTACTATTTCACTACCCTCCTCAAGTATCGGCTTTATTGCGGCTTTTGCTTGCTCTAAATTAGCGACCATATTTCTATGGGTTAACATGGCTCCTTTTGACACACCAGTTGTACCACCAGTATATTGTAAAAAGGCCAGATCATCTCCACACAGTTCAACCGGATTAAAAGTTAATTTGCAGCCTTTAGTCAATGCTGCATTAAAGCGAATGGCGTCAGGGAGATCAAACGCTGGTACCATTTTTTTCACATATTTTACTACGGCATTAACAACGACACCTTTAACGAGCCCTAGGCGATCACCAAGAGAGGTCATAATCACATGTTCAACTTGTGTTTTATGTACTATTTTTTCAAATATATGCGCGAAGTTTTCAATAATCAACATCGCCTTAGCGCCAGAATCTTTAAGTTGATGTTCTAACTCACGTGCAGTATATAAAGGGTTAACATTAACCACGGTTAAACCGGCAAGTAAAGCGCCAAACAAGGCAATAGGATATTGCAACGTGTTGGGCACCATAATGGCAAATTTATCACCCTTTTTAAGACCTAAACCTTGTTGTAAGTATGCAGCAAACGCTGTTGATTGTTGCGCTAACTCAGCATAGCTAATCTTGGCCCCCATATTAATAAATGCCGTTCTATCACTATATTGAGCAGTATATTTATTAAACATAGCGACTAAAGAAGAGTGCTTGTCTGGATTTATATCAAATGGAACACCGGGGGGATAACTTTTTTCTAGCCAAAATTTTTCCATAATGCCTTCCTCATAAATTCTTTTTAGCAATTATTTAACACTCTGGTCGAGTACTTATAATTTTTTTGTTGACGCTTATGTCTAATTATAGCCTCAATTTCTGTCACTGTTTTATTGACCTCCAACTTAGCCACAACTGAAACTAACAGTTATATTATAGCCTTTATTTCGATATTAGGGTCTGTTGGTATTTCGCGATTAAACTTCATTATTTAGCTAAAAAACATTTAATCAATTCAGCTGACTTTTGCGGTTGTTCCATATGGACATGATGTCCACCTTTAAGTTCTATACTGGAAAACTTATGAAATAAGTCGCTAAAGTTTTTGATGCCAGAGCTGACCATGTCTATACCATTACTGCCGTAAATGAGTTGAACCGGACACTTAATATCACGAATAAATTGCTGAGCTTGTTTTAATGTTAAACGATAAGGAGAGGTATTACGCAAGCGAGCATCAGATCGCCAACGATATCCCCCCACTTCTTTTATTAGTCCGCGCTCAACAATTAATTTAGCATGTTCAAATTGAAGATCTGAAACATTAACGCGAGCTTTGATGGCTGAGTCAACACTTGCATGGTAGCGCGTCTTCTTAGCCCCTACTTGTTTGTTATATAGTGCACTGCCCTTAAAGCGACTTAGCATACCATCACGTAATTGTTGAGTAGTTTGTTCAGCCTTATTACTAATAAAACCAATAGAATCAATTAAGGTTAATGATGTCACTTTTTCAGGAAAAGCCGCAGCAAAAGCACTCGCTACCATTCCACCCATAGAGTGAGCAACAATATCAACTTGTTGCCATTGGTTTACTTCAAATAATTGTAATAAATCATAAACCCAATCAATAAAATGATAATGTGCATCTAAACTTCTATGTCTTGAATTACCATGGCCTGGCCAATCAATCGCAATAATGTGTTTATTAACTAACTCGCCTTCAAGGGATGACATCAAGGGTAAAAAACTTGCTGCATTATCTAACCAACCATGTAAGCATAAAACTATATTGTCCTTAGCGTCTCTATCACCACAAGCAATACCTTGTAGAAACATAGTATCAAAAGAATATCTAACCTCTTCTAGCGTATTCACAGCTGACATTTGTTGACCTTAATTATGTTTTTTGGCACTTTTATATAGAGAATACAACGCAACTAACGCTAACAAAAACCAAATTAACACCCAAATAAATTCAGGAATAAAAGTCATTGTAGCTAAAGCAGCACCATCACCTAGATTACGTCCGTCAAGTAAGTAAGATGGACTAGCTAAGCTATTTAATAATATTAACAAACCAAACACCTGCATTAATCGTTGTAAATAATGAAGCTTTTTTAATTTAATGGTCAATACGAATAAAACGGCTAGCACAGCTAAAATAAACCAGGTTAAAAGATCACGTCCCCAAAAAACAATAGAACTAACAATTAACAACAGTATTAACACTGAAAAACTTTGTGCAACACGTTGATGCGCACTCGCTAATTTATATATTCCCCATCCCCAAAATGTTGCCCCCGCATAACCTGAAAAACTTATAACAAAAGCTATACCACCTTGTGTAGTACATAAACCGGCACCATTTGCGAACAATTGAATACGCAAGACACTACCACCGGTAACAATCGCGGCAATACCATGACTAATTTCGTGAAAATAACTTTCTAGCCAATTAAATGGAATAGAAATCAGTGGTAATTGTTTAATGACAATTGCGGCAAAAAACAGAATAAAAAAGTGATATTTTTTCCAGAGGCCTACTGTTCGCTCTGTGGGTATATTAGACATTTTGGATTCTTTGTTATTATGAAGTTAGGTAGTTCGTTATGCGGATATAAGATAATATCAAAATTAAACGCTCTTAAGCGAAAATATCAATACCAAAAAGTTGTTGTACTGATTCTCTCTCGGCTAAATTACCAACTGCTTGATAACTTGCCACAGCTGTTTCATTTTTAGGGGAAGATTTATCTTTATCTGTAGTAGAAAATGTACTGGTACTCAAAGTAGCCTTAGCTTCAAATTGATTTTTCTCAAACAGCGCAATAGCCCGTTGATCAACAACAATTCCTTGACTAGCTTGTTTATTTAATGACCTTTCTTGCTCTGGTAATGAAATACCCACGGGATCAGTTGTACGCACCAAAGACTTTATTGATGTGTTTGTTTGATTCGACAGACCAAAAATTGAATTTTGATTAGAAGGGCTAGAAATATTCATAAGATTAATTTAACAAATTATTTCCTTCCCGGCAATTTTTTCCATGAAACAGTATCACGTACATAAACAGGCTGTGCATCTTCAGCAGCAACCCCTTTACCTTGTTCAAGTAAAATAACACCAATGGCTAACATTGCCTCAGCACTTGGAAATAAAACGTCGGGAGTACCAGCGTTGCTTTTTAATAACGACAGCTGTTCACTATAAGCATCCCAACCTGTGCCAACCCCATATTCAGCTTTGTATACAACAGGTGATAAATGCCGTGCTAATTGCTCGGGAGCTGTTACTGCTTCTTCACACTGTGGCTGCATAATGTTATTTTCATCAAGCATAAAAAAGCCGTTATATACTTCTCCCATTCGGGCATCGATGGCAGCAATAACACTGGACTTTTCCCCTTTAACTTTTCCTTGCAGCTTCCCTTGCATAAAGGCTAACTGCGCCATCGCTTGTAAACTTGATACGCCAACTACAGGTAAGTTTGCGGAAAAAGCCAGACCTTGCGCGACTCCCACACCTATACGTACACCGGTAAAACTGCCAGGACCTCGGCCGAATATCAAACCATCACATTGTGATAACTTAATGCCAGCCTCACTTAATACAGAATCAACCATAGGCAACAAGTGCAAACTATGAGATTGGGGACATATATCATAACGGCTGTATACTTTTTTATTAGAAAAAGTATCTTTAATTTGTAAAGCAACTGAGCAGGCTTCAGTTGAAGCATCAATGGCCAAATAATTCACTACTAATATTCCTTAAATACTAGGGTCTGTTGATCTTTCGCAATTAAATTTTGTTCGAGAAAGATCAACAATCCCATTAATTAAATTTTTCAAAAGTAAGCTGTCAAGCTAACGTTGAAACTATGCCTTTATATTCTTTACTTGTACTCTTTTCCTTTACTCTGAAATCGCGCTCTAAATTTAGACTCTACGTTTAAACAATGCTCGCTAAGAACTTAGCGGCTTGCTCTAAATCTCGGCTACGTTTCATCTGTGGTAAACTTTTTAAAAAGGTTTGTCCATAAGGTCGATTGACTATGCGGTTGTCACAAATCACCAAAACACCACGATCGCTAACATCACGAATAAGACGACCAACTCCCTGCTTAAGCGCGATAACGGCTTGCGGTAATTGTATTTGAGCAAACGCATCACCTCCTTGTCTTCTAACATCCTCACAACGTGCTTGTAATAAAGGATCATCAGGAGAAGCAAAAGGCAATTTGTCAATAATAACACAGGTTAGCTTATCACCTCTAACATCAACGCCCTCCCAGAAGCTCGCAGTAGCCAATAAAACCGAATCGCCATTTTCAATAAATTGTTCAAGCAATACGCGTTTTGCCATTTGCCCTTGCACTAATAAAGGATTATCAATGCTATCGGCTAAAATCTCTGCCACTTGGTGCATCACTCGATAGCTTGTAAACAACATAAAACAGGCACCATTACTGGCAGCAATTAATGGCTCTGCCAGTTGTGCTAAATGCGTAGCACGGTTCTTATCATTCGCTTCAGGTAAATAACGCGGTATAACTAGCTGAGATTGCTGTTGATAATCAAAGGGGCTTTGTAACAACAACTGACTCGCATCAGTTAAACCTAAATGCTGAACGAAATGATCAAAACTACTGTCAACCGCTAGCGTTGCTGAGGTAAAAATCCAACCCGCGCCAGAGTCTTTCACATAGGCACTAAATTTATCGGCTACACTTAAGGGTGTTTGATGTAAAACTACATACCGAGGCGAAGTTTCATACCAAAAACTCATGCCATTAATATCAACATTCACCATTACGTCATATTGCGCTAACAAACTTACGGCTCTATCAAAGCAGTTATCAATGGCTTCATTTCGCGAAACGCAAAGTTTAATGACTTGATACAAAAAATCTAAATCAATTTTCAAGCGTTGAAATTGCTGCACAAATTGCTGCTGTTGGCACTTTTCACGCCAGTTACCACGTTCAGGGTCATATTTAAATAACAAGCGAAACTCTTGACAAGTTTTTTGCAATTTATCTGCCGCTAGCCCTAATTGCTTTACATCGGTTAATTTACTACGGTAAACCTGTGCAACATCCGCACATAAATCAACTAATTGCTTAGTAGCGAATGCTTCGCCAAAATAATCACTAGCAATATCACCAATTTGATGCGCTTCATCGAAAATTATTACTTGTGCTTTAGGTATTAATTCTCCAAAGCCAGTATCTTTGAGTGCCATATCAGCAAAAAACAAATGATGATTCACCACAATTAAATCCGCATCGATGGCTTTTTGCCTTGCGCTAACTAGATAACATTGTTCAAAATCAGGACAATCTTTCGCTAAACAATTATCAGAGGTGCTAGTAATAAAAGGAAAAACACCAGAGTCTTCTTTTACATTAACCAATTCGCCTATATCACCCGTTTGGGTGCTGTTGGCCCACGTTTTTACTTTCACTAAATCGGTTAATGTATTTGCATCAAGCTGACCACGTGTTTCTTGATATTGCGCTAATCGATAACGACACAAATAATTAGCACGCCCTTTTAATAAAGCAATTTGAGCATTACTTGCTAAAGCTTTTTTGACGAGCGGAATATCTTTATGAAAAAGCTGATCTTGTAGGTTTTTAGTGCCCGTTGAGATGATGATTTTTTTATCTTCATTCGATGATTTAATACTAATAAAAGCAGGTATTAGATAGGCAAAAGTTTTTCCTGTTCCTGTGCCAGCCTCAACAATAAGCGAAGATTGTTTTTCAATTGCTTGGGCAACACCCATAGCCATATCTGTTTGCGCCTGACGAGGAGAGAAACCATCAATGGCTTTGGCTAACATACCATTTTGAGAGAAAGCTAGGGCTACAGACGTCATTAATAGCGAGTAAAATCAAATGAGAATTAGAAAGGATATAATTATACTGTTTTGCCATTAAACATAAAGATCTAAATGTTTTACTTCCTCTTTAGATTTTGATCCAGAATCAGCAATAGAACCAGAGTCCGAGTCAGCTGATTTTTTATATATTGATTCACCTTGCTGTTCAACAGTTTCTTTATCCTGTTTTTTTTCTTTATCCGCATCATCATGAACCTGTTTTTCAAAAAAGTAATACTCATGATTTTCCAGATGATCAGGATCTTCTTTCAATTTATTCGTTCCCGCTTCTTTCAACAATGCTTTAACCTTCAAACTTGCTGGCTTAATTGGTACTGGTATAAATGGTGTTAACTGCGTAGTAAAAATATCCATTATTGCCACCGTATAACTTAATCATCGTTATCTGCTCACTTTATCGACAAATAAAGTAAAAACTTTAATTAAAAAAAAGAGTAATAACTCTAAGTGTGCATCATATAAACATTAGTTATAAAAAACGGCTATTTATTGCTTGCAGCTGAATAACTTTATCAGTACTGTACACGCATAGAGAATAAAACGTATCTCATTACTAAGTTAAGTTTAACACATTATGATTACCAACCTGAATAACCTACATCACCATCAAATAGACTAGTCTGTTCAGGTTTACTTTATAGAAAACATAAAGAAAAATCACGATGGGCTGCAGCCTTTCGTGGAGTTAAACTAAATAACCAATTTTATAAACCCCCGAAAGAGCTTCAAATCTTCCGGGGGTTTTTCACATTAAGCGAGTTGAAAGTTGTCTATATACCCATTCCTCTTGAATATGCATGATTCAGCTGGAATTTAAATGGAGCGGGTATATTTTTTCGATAACAAATTTTAGGCATTAAAAATTTAAATAGGAATAAAAAATGACCATATCAGAGCCACGTTTACGTATTGCCATGCAGAAATCAGGGCGCCTTAGTGACGACACTCAAAAGTTACTCAAGGGTTGCGGCCTAAAGCTTAATGTAACCGATCGTCGCTTACTTGCTCATGTTAAAAATATGCCTATTGATATTATGAGAGTGCGTAGTAGCGATATTCCAGGCCTTGTTATGGATGGTGTTTGTGATTTAGGCATTGTTGGTGACAATACGCTCGAAGAAGAAGAGTTGTCACGTGCACTCATCGGCAGCAAAAATAGTTATATTAAAACAACACCGTTGAACTTTGGTAACTGTCGTTTTTCAATCGCGATGCCTGAAGAATTTGAATACACAGGCTTACAGTGTTTAGACGGTTTACGGTTTGCAACAACCTACCCTCAGTTATTAAAACGTTTTGCTAAAGAGAATGGCATTAACGTTGAGTTTTGTTTATTAAAAGGCTCTGTTGAAGTGGCACCAAGAGTTGGTTTAGCCGATGGTATTTGTGATTTAGTGTCTACCGGCGCAACGCTTGAAGCTAATGGTTTAAAAGAAGTTGCTGAAGTATTTCGCTCTAAAGCATCACTTATTCAACGTTATGAACCTTTAGATGATAAAAAACAAGCTATTTTGAATACGCTACTTCCTCGTATTAACGGTGTTATGAAGGCGAAAGAAAGCAAATACATTATGCTACATGCTCCTAAAGACAAGATTAATGAAGTTAGCGCATTAATGCCAGGCAAAGAAACGCCAACAATACTACCCCTTGCTGGTCGTGATGACTTAGTTGCGGTTCATGTTGTCGCAACAGAAACCTTTTTCTGGGAAACAATGGAAAGTCTAAAAGAGTTAGGCTGTAATTCTATCCTTGTTATGCCCATTGAAAAAATGATGGGCTAATCCGCGTCAGAATTGAAATTTAAGCGGTATTATCTACGTTGTTCACCGCCATCACTTAGTGTACTAAGTTCAGGCAACTCACAACTTGATAACTTTGCTTACAAGGATGTAGGTACTTAGGTTTTGTCTGGAACTCAAAACCTGTGCTGAAATTTCAATTATTTAGCAGATCTGTAGAAGTTTATGTAGTAAAGATTTAGAGAAATTTATGAATACTCAAATAATCAATTGGCAAACAATATCTGAACAGCAACAAACCGATGTACTTGCTCGTCCGGCAATAGCCAATAATGCCCTGTTATCAACTCAAGTTGCTAACATTTTATCGCAGGTAAAAAATCAGGGAGATAAGAGTCTTTTTGCCTTAACTGAACAGTTTGACGGTATTGCCTTAACAACTTTAGCGGTAACTAAAGAGCAAGTTCATCAGGCAAAGTTAGCGTTAACTGAGAAACGTTTAAAGGCCATCAACACGGCTTATACCAATATAAAAAGTTTCCACAGTGCCCAAACACCTGAAGATATTTTTGTTGAAACTTGCCCAGGTGTTCGTTGTACCTTAAAAACAGAAGCTATTGAAAGTGTTGGTTTGTACATCCCTGCAGGCTCAGCACCCTTACCTTCTACCGTGCTTATGTTAGGTGTTCCAGCACAGTTAACCGGCTGTAAGCGCGTTGCACTCGTTTGCCCACCAGATAAAAATGGTCAGTTAGCCAATGAAATATTAGTTGCTGCAGAGCTTTGTGGAATCACTGAGATTTATACTATCGGCGGTGCACAAGCTATTGCCGCCTTAGCTTATGGTACAAAAAGCATTCCTTGTGTAAACAAAGTATTTGGCCCTGGTAATCGTTACGTGACTGAAGCTAAAAAACAACTTTCTCAACAAGTAGCAGGCTTTAATATTGATATGCCCGCAGGTCCTTCAGAAGTATTAGTGATTGCAGATGAAGCCGCTAACCCTGCATTTATTGCCGCTGACTTACTTTCACAAGCTGAACACGGCGCCGATAGCCAAGTTATTTTGTTAACTGATAATAAGCAATTAATCGACAAGGTTAGTATTGAGCTTACCAAACAAGTAGCGGTACTATCTAGACGTGATATCGCTGAGCAAGCCTTGAAACAGTCCCGTTTAATTTTAACCAAAGACTTATCACAAGCGGTAGAAGTATCGAATCGTTATGGCCCTGAACACTTAATTATTCAAACTGAAAACCCACAAGCGTTGTTAAGCGATTTACGCAATGCAGGTTCCATTTTTGTTGGAGCTTACACTCCAGAATCAGCAGGTGATTATGCTAGTGGTACTAATCACGTTTTACCAACTTATGGTTATTCAAAAGTGATCAGTAGTTTATCTTTAGCAGACTTTTCTCGCCGCTATACCGTGCAAGAAATCAGCAAAACGGGTTTACAAAATTTAGCCGAATGTATTATTGAACTTACTGACGCTGAAGGTTTAGATGCTCATCAACGTGCAGTAACTATTCGTTTAGAAGAAAAGGCATAACCATGAGTACAACAGTAACCTTAGTTGAAAAATTAGCGCGTGAAGAGCTTGTTGATATGGTACCTTATCAATCTGCACGTAGATTGTTTTCACATGGATTTTCACAAGGTAATAGCAGCGCTAGTGGGGGTACTAAACAAACAAAGGGTGCGCTTAAAAGAAAAATTTGGCTAAACGCTAATGAAGCGCCCGGAAAAGGCGAATATCAAATAAGCAGTGAAAATATTAATCGTTATCCTGACTTTCAACCGGATAATCTATTGAATGCTTATAGTGATTACTGTGGCCTTGATCGCTCACAAATACTAGCTACTCGCGGCGCTGATGAAGGAATAGAACTGATCATTCGCAGCTTTTGTCGCGCCTATCAAGACAGTATATTAATTTGTCCACCTACCTATGGTATGTATGCAATCAGCGCTGAAAACCATGGTGCAGGTATTGTGCAAGTACCTTTACAAACTTCTTCTCAAGGTATGCAACTAAACCTAGACGCATTAAAGTCAGAAGTTGGCAAAGTAAAAGTAGTCTTTTTATGTTCACCTGGCAACCCTACTGGCAACTTATTAGCTAAAGAACAAATTATCACTGCTATCGAACTGTTTAAAGACAGCGCCATTGTAGTTGTTGATGAAGCTTACATAGAGTTTTCACCTGAGCAAACCAGCATTGATTTAATAGCCAAATACGACAATATTATTGTACTAAGAACCTTATCTAAAGCATTTGCTTTAGCCGGTTTACGCTGTGGCTTTACCTTAGCCAGTAAAAATATTATTACCTTACTTAGTAAAGTTATTGCTCCTTACCCTATTTCAGCACCTGTC
>Ga0105357_10001968_pt1 | contig 11027 bp, 6 predicted proteins | sample GOMGulsemesocosm_4_FD_83660 | JGI IMG/M metagenome (GOLD analysis project Ga0105357, IMG submission 83660) | Methane-oxidizing microbial communities from mesocosms in the Gulf of Mexico - GOM15B Gulf of Mexico | ecosystem: Environmental > Aquatic > Marine > Cold seeps | place: USA: Gulf of...
CCATTGTTGATCTTCGGCTACTGGGGCTTCCCTCGTTTAGAGCTTGCCGGAGCAGCTTGGGCCAGCTTTATCGTGAGGATTGGTGTTGTTGTTGCTGTGGCGTATGTAATGATTGTCCGCCTGAATGTTTTACTTAACCCGTTTACCAGCATCAAAAAGATTTTTGAGTCGTGGCGAAAAATTCTTCAGGTTGCTTTGCCTGCCATGGGTACTAACGTCATTATCCCTCTCGCTTCAGGTCTCGTCGTGGCAATGGTGGCTAAGTACGGTGAAAATGCAGTGGCCGGTTTAGGTGTAGCCTTGCGGGTCGAGCCCCTGGTGCTCATTGGCTTTTACGCTTTATCTGCCGTGATAGGGCCGTTCTTTGGGCAGAATGCGGCTTCGGGTAATCTTTGTCGCATTCAAGAAGCGCAGCGTGTAGCCACTAAATTTTGTTTACTTTTCGGTCTGTTTACCGCGGCGCTCTTGGCATTATTTGGCACCCATGTCGCGGCATTATTTAGCGACTCGCCCGAGGTAATCGAGGTCGCGGTAGATTATCTTATGCTGGTGCCGGTCAGTTACGGCTGTTACGGCATGGTGATGTACATAAATGCCTCGTTTAATGGTCTAGGGAAACCTATGCCAGCCCTTGTGATTTCTACCATGCGCGTCCTTATCGTATATTTACCTCTAGCCTATATAGGCATGGAATTTTGGGGTTTACTCGGTTTGTTTGTGGCCACCGCAATCACCAATATCATTGTTGGTGCTTGGGGATATTTTTGGCTCCGACGTCACATCAATATGGTTGGGCTTGAGTAGATTAAGTTTAAGTTACTCGTTTTATCGCGCCACTCATTAATGTCGTCAATATAGGCTGCATGTTTACAGGTACAGCCTAGGCCGTTGAATTCTGTTTATTGATGGGCTCCTTCCGGGGCTCGCTTTATTTCCCTTACTTCCTGTCTTTTAAGTCTATTGGTGGTTTCCGCTAAGCGATATTGGTAGTTTGAATTTGTATATTAGTATTTTCTTATGTAGTATTGTCGCATATATCGTGGTGTAAGAGCTAAAGCTAGCGTGGAGCCATGGGCGAGACTTAATAACGGAATTCTGAAAGACGGCTATGAAGCAATTTATTATTGGTGGTGCGATTAAGTACCCAAAATCAGTTTTTATTACGACAGTTCTCCTGTGTTTAATCGCCTTGTCTTTTGTTCCCAGTATTAGCATCGACACTGATCCTGAAAACATGTTGCCCGATAATCATCCAGCGCGCCTGTTGCATGATGAGGTTAAGGAGAAGTTTGGCCTGTCCGATATGTTGGTCGTGGGGGTGGTCAACACCAAGCACCCCAGCGGTGTTTACAATATTGAAACCCTCAGCAAATTATACCTATTAACAAAAGCCGCTCTGAAGATAGACGGTGTCGTTAATGAGGATGTGATGAGTTTGGTAACCGCTGACAATATCCGCCAAGGTGAGGAAGGGGCAATTAACTTTGACTGGATGATGCATCGTCAGCCGGACGATAATCAGCAGGCGGCCTTGATTCAGTCTTGGGTCGAACGTTTACCGTTGATGAAGGACACCTTGGTGTCTGGCGATGCAAAAGCTGCCGGAATTTATATTCCTATCGTAGCGAAAGATCAAAGCTATCGAATTTACCAAGAGTTATTGGCGGTTACAGAGACATTCCAGCGCGGCGATGATGAGTTTCATATTACGGGTTTGCCGGTTGCCGAAGACACCTTTGGTGTTGAGATGTTTAAGCAGATGGCCGTTTCGGCTCCCGCCGCTGGCTTATTGATTTTTATATTAATGTTGTTTTTCTTTCGCTCGGCTCCCTTAGTGGCAGCACCAATGATGGTGGCTATGGCGACTGTGATCATAACGATGGGCTTGATGATAGGTTTAGGTTTTTCGGTGCATATAATGTCATCGATGATCCCGATATTCTTAATGCCCATTGCTGTTGTTGATTCAGTTCATATCTTGTCGGAATTTAATGACCATTACCGTCCGAATATGAATAAGAAAACCTTGGCGAGAAATGTTGTTGATGATTTATTTCAGCCAATGCTATTTACCTCGATTACCTCAATGGTTGGCTTCGCATCTCTAAACACGGCAAGCATACCGCCCGTACAGGTGTTTGGTAGTTTTGTTGCCTTGGGGATTGCCGTCGCGTTTATTTTAAGCATTACCTTGGTGCCAGCTTACATCACTTGTTTGTCAGATAAGACCTTGGCCATTATGGCCGCAAGGGTTCATAGCGGCGAAAAGCCGAATAGCTTATTGGCCAGGTTGCTGAGAAAAATCCCTGGCTTTAGCCATCGCAGCCATCTCTTTATAATTCTTATATCAATTGCTTTATTGCTGGTTTCTTACGTCGGTATCAACAAAATAGTAATTGATGACAACCCCGTTAACTGGTTCGAAGAAGAGCACCCCATTCGTATTGCCGACACTGTACTCAACAAACATTTTGCCGGTACCTACGAAGCCTATTTAAGTTTTGATCAGCCCAAAGCGAAGGCTGTTAATGGGGTTGCCGCTACAACCATGGAAGAGATTAACGCAATTTTAGCCGCTTCCCCTGCGGTGCTTGTTACACAATGGGAAGGCATATTAAATGATAGCAGCGGTGTTATGGGAGGCGCCCTGAAGGACGCCGTACTGGATTATCAAATGACTGCTGAAGATGAGCACCTTGAGTACTGGGATAAAATTTCTGACGTGTTAGATAATGCTGCCGTCAATAGCCAGACGTTTTTACAGCCAGAAAATTTAGCGTACCTGGAGCGAGTTGAGAGTGCCCTTATGTCGACGGGCTTGGTGGGTAAAACCAACGGTTTTGTCGATTTACTCAAAACCGTTAATCGAGAATTGCGTTCCGGCAAGCCAAAGGATTACCAGCTGCCCAACAGTAAAGAAGCTGTAGCTCAAGCTGTTTTGACATTTCAAGGTTCACACCGGCCTTTGGATGTGTGGCATATGGTTAGCCCAGATTATTCATCGTCTTTGATCTGGTTACAATTAAAGTCAGGCAACAATCAAGATATGAGTAAGATCTTGGACTTTATGGATGCTTGGTTTGCAAGCAATCCTCCGCCAGCTGGCCTAAAGCCTAGCTGGAGTGGTCTAAGCTATATTAATGTTGCTTGGCAGGACGCCATGGTCAGTGGCATGTTGCAGAGCTTGTTGTCGTCCTTTTTTATTGTCGCCGTCATGATGATGCTGCTGTTTCGATCTGTAAGTTGGGGGCTGATTGCCATGCTGCCATTAACCCTAACCATCGCTTTTATCTACGGATTGATTGGCTTAACGGGTAAAAATTACGATATGCCTGTCGCCGTGTTATCCGCGTTAACGCTGGGCATGAGTATCGACTTTGCCATTCACTTTATTGAAAGGTGTCGAGCGCTTGTTGCCGAACTTGGTTCGTGGCAGAAAGCTTTAACAGAAGTCTTTGAAGAGCCAGGGCGTGCTATCAGCAGAAATGCCATTGTCATAGCCTTGGGTTTCACGCCTTTATTGTTGGCTCCTTTGGTTCCCTATCAAACAGTCGGCGTTTTTTTGGCGTCGATCATGTTGATATCTTGCATCGCTACAATCCTATTACTACCGGCTGTCATTAGCATTTTCCAAAGATTTTTGTTCAAGCAAAACAAACATGAGATATGAAGTTATGAAGGTTTTATTGGTCGCCGCTTTATTCATTCTAAACCAAGCGGCAATGGCTGCTGACATTTCCGCAAGTGGGAATGCTAGAGATATAATTGAAAAAGCTAATTTGGCTGCAGTGTATCCAGCGGATGATGGGCGGGCACAGGCTCGAATGCTCATCGTTGATAAGCAGGGACGTAAACAGATGCGACAGTTCAGTATTTTACGGAAAAATATTGAACTGGGCGGAGATCAACAGTTTTTAGTGATTTTTTCTAAACCCAACGATGTGGCAAGAACAGGGTTTTTAGTCAACAAGCATCCTGGTTCTGACGATGATCGTTGGTTGTACTTACCAGGTCTTGATCTTTTAAAACGTATTTCAGCGGGAGACAAACGCACCAGCTTTGTAGGTTCGGATTTCTTTTATGAAGATATATCGGGAAGGGATGTCAATGCCGATGACTTTTCTATACTCAAAGAAGACGACAAAACGTGGACCTTGAAAGGCCTGCCTAAACATCCAGGGGACGTTGAATTTGAGCACTATATAGTGACCATATCTAAAGAGAATAATTTACCCTTGGTGTCAGATTATTACGATACAGCTGGAAAGCATTATCGACGATTAAGCGCGACAAAAGTCAAAGCGGTTGATGGGGTGCCAACAATTACTGAAATGAAAGCTGAAAATCTTATTAGCGGTAGCTTCACAATTAATCAGCTTCGCCATGTGGAATACAATGTGGGTATGCCCTCCAGCGTGTTCTCTGAACGGTCCTTAAGAATGCCGCCACGCAAATGGATGAGCGGAAAATAGTCTGGCCGAAAATATTTTTTGATGGAATGGTTCGCTTATGAGGGTTTGCTTGGTTTTCTTGTGTGTCTTTGCTCCAGTGGTTTTTGGGCAGTCAAATGTTGCAGAATCGATGTCGGCAGCCAAGAGCTTCTCAGATGATGAGTGGGCGGACGATTGGTTGGAGGAAACAGACGCGCCGGTTGAAGATGGTTTCATCTCGGGCCTTACCATAGGTGGCTTTACTGAGGCGGGCATCGGAGATTTCAGTCAAACTAATCCAACGGGGCGTTCGAGTTTACGAGAGCTGCGCCAACGAGTGGATGTTTCCGCTTACCTTGGTGAATCGTTCGTGAGTGCTAAGTTTGAATTGTTGGTTGATTCGGTCGATGACAACGACGTTCAGCTGGTGAATCGAGAGCTTTATATCGACGCTAAAATTAGTGGTGCGGTATCTATGCGTATCGGTCGTCAAGTGCTGACCTGGGGCACGGGGGACCTTGTCTTTCTAAATGACTTTTTTCCTAAAAACTGGCAGTCGATGTTTTCTGGCCGCGATGATGAGTATTTGAAATCATCAAGTACAGCCGTAAAGTTTAATTATTTTAATAATGACTATGACGTGAATTTTGTGTGGCAACCCAAACTTGAAACCGATGAGTACATCAGTGGCGAGCGATTTTCTTATTTTAATCCTGTGCTTAATAGTGTTGTTAGCAATCCTAGGGTAGTGGCGAAAAAACCACGAGCTAGTTTGAGTAATGGTCAGTTGGCTTTGCGAGTTTCAACGGCAGTGGCCGGCGTAGAATACGCACTGTATACCTACCGAGGATTTTATACCCAGCCACTTAGCTACTCTTTTGACACCCAAGAGAACTATTTTAGTCGCTTAAATAGCGTTGGCGGAAGCTTGCGGCGGGGGATGTTTGGTGGGCTTGTTAATGCCGAAGTTTCGTATTTAGATTCGGTTGAAGATCCCTTGGGCACTAAGCAGTTTGTGCCCAATAGCCAAGTAAGGTATCTGCTTGGCTTTGAAAAAGAGTTGGTCAGCAACTTTACCATGGGATTGCAGTGGTTTAGCGAGCAAAACCTAGACTATGATGCAGCTTCGGGGCAGTTAGGTTCTGAGTTAAACGCGGCTAAGTTACCGGCCTGGCATCATACTGCAACGCTGCGCTTAACTTATTTAACGATGAATCAAAAACTTACATGGTCGTTGTTTGGGTTTTACTCGCCGGACGAAAAAGATTTTTACCTTAAACCCAAGTTGAGTTATCGCCATGATGACCACTGGAGTTTAATTGTTGGCGCTAATAAATTTTCGGGTTCGGCCATATCTCAGCAATGGGGCCAATTCGAAAGAAATAGCAATGTTTACCTCCGAGCCCGATATAGCTTTTAGTGTCGATAGCGCTGTGTACTATATAGGCGTGTCTCCATAGAGCTTAGGGTGGATCGGCGGCGAATTGCTGACGCCTAGGCTTAAATCATAAAAGCTGGCCGCACACTTCCTTTTAAACTGGTTATTTACAGCCGGATCCCATAGCATATGCCTAATCATCTATGCTTCGAGGGTACTGCTGTATGGGGAAAATGATATACCTTGGCTTGGCTTACTGCTTTTTAGCTTTAGGTTTTCTGGGGGCATTACTTCCGCTTTTACCAACGACACCTTTTTTATTGTTAGCGGTGTGGTTTGGCGCTAAGGGCTCGAGTCGATTCAAATGGTGGTTGTTGCGCCACCCTAAGTTAGGGCCAGATTTACGCTTGTGGTATCGCAAGGGTGCTATTAACACCAAGGCTAAGGCGACCGCTATCGTCGTCATGATGCTGAGTTGGAGCTGGCTGTGGTTTAAAGGCAGCTCGAATACGGTCTTGTTGATTACAGTCTTGGTCCTATGTTCTTCGGCTACGTTTATATTGACCCGCCCAAGTGGTGAAAATAAAAACGCCTGAACCACGTAAGCAATAAACAACAGACAATAAAAAGCCCCTGACGGGGCTTTTTATTGTCTGTTGTCAGCGTAAACATCTAGAAAGCGTAGCTGTAAATACTAGACTGGCTTAACTTGCTGGCAGTTCTTGACCCAAAGCCTCGTTGTCCTTTAATTCTCTGGCCGCTTTATTTTTTTGCCTGTCTTCTGCTAGCCAATAGTAGATACAGGGTAATACCACCAAGGTAAATAATGTACCTATGAGCATACCGGCTACTAGTATTATTCCGATGCTATTTCGTGCTTCTGCGCCTGCGCCAGTAACCAAGACTAGGGGGAAGTGCCCTAGAACTGTAGCCGCCGTTGTCATAAGCACAGGGCGTAATCGGGTTGCAGCAGCTTCCATTATTGCGTCGAGCTTGGCGTAACCTTCTATTTGCAGCTGGTTGGCAAACTCAACAATTAATATCCCATTTTTGGCGATGAGCCCAATGAGCGTGATGAGTCCAATTTGCGAGTAAATATTAACGGTCGTGAGCCCCAGAAACGGGAACATCAAAGCCCCAGATAAGGCTAGCGGCACACAGCCTAAAAGTACAACCAGTGGATCACGAAAACTATTAAACTGAATAGTTAATACCAGATACACGACGATTAATGCAATTAGCAACACTCCCATTAATGTACTGCCCTCGTTACGAAGTTGACGTGATTCGCCGGCGTAATCAAGGGTGTAATTGTGGGGTAGCATTTGTGTGGCGGCACTTTCTAATGCAGCCAAGCCTTGTTCTTTGGTTGTGCCGGGTAAGACCCCGCCAAAAATTCTGAATGATTTTTGTTGATCGAATTTCCCAAGAACCCTTGGGCCGGTGATGGGTTCGAGCTTTGCAACCGCCGAGACTGGTATCAGTTCACCGCTTGGGGTGCGCAGTTGCAAATTCAGAAATGATTCTGGATTGTCCCGAGCATCTTGTTTGAGCATAGGAATGACGCGGAACGCTTTACCATTACCATCGTATCGATTGGAGTAATTTGAAGACAAAAATACGCCGAGCTGCTCACTAACGCTCGACAAGTTCATACCTAGATCTGCTATTTTCTCTCGATCCAATATAAAGCGCATCTGTGGTAAGTCGATGTGTAAATCTGTATCGACGAACATAAACTTACCGCTGCCATAGGCGGCGCCTATAAGTTTGCTGGCGTAGGTTTTCATTTCTTCATAGCTGGCAGAAGATTGAACCACCATTTCGACATCGAACCTTCCTGCGGTCGGCAGTGCCGCTGACAAAATTGGAAACACCTGTAGCTCTGATATTTTACTGAGCTGGCCAAACACTTGTGGAAGCGATTCAGAGTTACTTTTTTCCCGCTGATCTACATCAACAAGCTTTAGGCCGCCAAAGCCACCGCTTGGTCGAATAATTTGCCACATTCCAGTGCTGCCGGGTGTTTGCATCATGGTGTCGACGACTTGGTACATATTGGTCGTAGTGTATTCCAAAGATGCCTCGGGGGGCGCTGTCACCACAACATTGATGCTGCTGTTATCCTCCACCGGAGCCAGTTCTTTTTGTGAGAAAAGGTAGAATGGTGCGGCCAAAAGAGCAATAAAAAAGGCGGCGAATAAGACCTGGAAACGCCATTGGAATACCCCAACTAATAAGCGGCTATATTGGTTTTGAATTTTATCGAATTGGCGATTAACCCAGAGTGTTAAGCGGCTTTCTTTACCTCCAGTGGGACAAACGCTTGCACTCATGATGGGCGATAGCGTTACTGCTACAAGACCTGAAATTAAAACCGCCACGGCCAATGTGAAAGCAAACTCCTTAAACAACACACCAGTTAAGCCCGATAAAAACCCGATGGGTGCATATACCGCTGCAAGAGTAATAGTCATCGCGGTAATGGGGGCTAATAACTGTCGCGAACTCGAAAGCGCCGCTTGGGTTCGCGACATGCCTTGCCGCATATAGCGCGCGACGTTTTCGACCACCACAATCGCATCATCGACCACCAGTCCGACCGATAAGACCACGGCTAAGACGGTGAGCAGATTGAGTGAGAAGCCCATTAAGGCCATTGCCCCAATGGCGCCAAATATAGAAATTGGAATGGTGATTAACGGAACCATGGCGGTGCGAAACGAGCCCATGAGGGCGAGAACGACAAGTCCAACAAGTCCGACGGTTTCAGCAAGGGTGGTAAAAATTTCTTTCAGAGCAGCGCGCATATAAAGCGTGCCGTCATAACCCATGTCTATGATGATATCGCCGGGCAGTGTCGGGCGGATCTCATCTAATAGGCGATATACTTCATCGCCAATTTCAATTTCATTCGCACCAGGCAATGGCCATATAGAAATAAAGTTGGTCGAGCGCTGAGTGAAACGACCGTTAATTTGGCCTTCTTCTTCTCCGAGTTTTACCGTTGCGACATCGGCGATGCGAATCAGCCCGCCGTCGGTTTCTTTGACGACTAAGCGCTCAAAATCTTCTGTAGTTTGGAGCGTCGTGTTGGCCAAGAGGTTAATTCGTTGGCGCGAGTTTTCGCTGTGTCCAAAGGTTGCGATAATGTTGTTGCTGCGCAAAGCACTGAGGACTTCGTCAGCGCCGATATTAAGTGCTGATAGCTTATCGGGGTCAATCCAAATACGCATAGCCGGATTACGACCACCTTCGACACCAATGCGCTGTACGCCTTTGATTGAAGCTAAGATTGGATTAACTTGGCGCGTTAAGAAATCACTAACCTGAGAACGGCTAAATTCGTCGCTATAAACGGGAAGGTAAAACACCGCAGATGACCGATCGGCCCGCTCTATGGATATTGCAGGATCTTCAGCGCCAGCGGGGAGCTCAAATCTTATTTGGCTTAGGCGAGCGCTTAATTCAGCCAGCGCAGCGGTGTCGTCTTCATTGAGATTTAGCCACGCCGTTACGGTACTGGATCCGGCTGTCGTGGTGGAATCAACATAGTCAATTCCAGGGACAGTGGTCACAGCTCGCTCGATTGGGTCGGTAATAAAACCCTGCACGGTTTTGGCGTCGGCGCCGGTATAAATCGTGCTGACCACCAAAGAGGCACTTTCGATCTTTGGGTACTGCAATACAGGGATGTTTTGCGCAGCTCGAATACCGACGAGTAAAAGCACCAGCGAGACGACGACGGCGAGGACAGGTTTGCGAACAAATATGTCCATAAAATTGGGGCGTTCATTGCTAGACGACATGATTATTTAGCTCCCGTTGCATTCTCTGCCTTGATCGTTTCATCAGTCTGGATAAAAACTTTTAAGCCTTCCCGTAATTTAAACGCACCGATGCTAGCGACGAGTTCGCCGGCCTCTAGACCTGTCAGCACGGTAATTTTGTCACCTTGCTTCGGACCAACTTCAACATTACGACGCTCGGCGCGATAGGCGTCGGCGTCCTTGTTCAAGACAAACACATATTGGCCAAACTGATCTCGACTTAAGCTGAGGTCAGGCACTTCGACAGCGGCGCGTTCAGGTCCGCTGGCAACGGTAACCAGAACCATGCTGTTGGCTTTGATGGCACCCTGTTTAAGTGGAGTGAATTTTGCGCGATAAGCCAATTGACGAGAACTACTTGAAACCATCGAGTCGCTGGCGATTAAACTTGCCGTGATAGGTAGCTGTTGATCTTTTTGAATATTTATTTGACTCGATTCATCCAGAGACGCTAAATTCTGTGACAATTTAAAATCAACCCAGAGGTAATCATCTAAACCAATTAAGGTTGTGAGCAAGGTGTTCTTATCTAAGAATTGGCCGACCTCTAATGTGTGTAAACCTGTGTCTGAATCAAAGGGTGCGATAAGGGTTTTTTTAGCGATCAAGGCTTGCAGTGCGGCAACATCTGCCAAGCTTGTTTGATATTGAGCCTTGGCTTGGTCGTATGCCTCTGCGCTAACGCGCTTAGCTTTACGCAGTTTTTTGTTTCGTTGCAAGGTTAGCCGCGCCAGTTCTGAGTTGGCTTTAGCCGCGTTTAAGCGGGCCTGCTCTTCAGATGAGTCGATGGCGATTAACAGTTGTCCAGCTTTGACTTTACTACCAGCCGTGAAATTGATGGCGCTAATTTTTCCAGAGACTTCATTTCTTAATTCAAGTTTCCTAGGCGCGATAACTTCACCGAGAACTGTGCTTTGATCTCGTATTACTGTCGCGACGCTTAATTGTGCCTGCACAGTTGCCGATGGCTCTGGGTAGGCTTTGCCGCGTTCAATTGCAGCACTTATTTGCATGAATTTAAAACCAGCGAGGGCGGCAAATACAGATAAGCTGATAACTATTGTGATGATCCAGCGACGTAAAACCATAATATATATTTCCTAAAGACCACCGGGGGTTTTGATGGCGTAACAGTGTTTTGTGTTTGTGACACTTTGCTTGAGTGCGTTTCGGTTAATAATTACGGTTTTTAATATCACACCGAATTGAAAACACACGGCAAGGTATATTGCTGTGTAGTGTTGGGGTCAAATTAACGTAAACCAGACGCCTCTAAAATCTTGCAACATCGATCAATGCCTTGGGGGTCTAAGTCTTTTTCCCAGGGGAAGCTATTGATCAAACGAGTTAGATTGAGTATGAGCAAATCGTCCTGGGGTAATGGATACG
>Ga0105357_10001970_pt1 | contig 11015 bp, 9 predicted proteins | sample GOMGulsemesocosm_4_FD_83660 | JGI IMG/M metagenome (GOLD analysis project Ga0105357, IMG submission 83660) | Methane-oxidizing microbial communities from mesocosms in the Gulf of Mexico - GOM15B Gulf of Mexico | ecosystem: Environmental > Aquatic > Marine > Cold seeps | place: USA: Gulf of...
CCACCAGATAACCGTAACATTAATGATGGAATGCGCTTACTTGAAGAATTAGCCGCTATTGATGCTAAGAGCAAAAGTGACAAAAATAATCATCAACTCACCACACGGTTAACTAAATCAGGACGGCTATTATCAAAATTTCCTGTTGATCCGCGTTTAGCTAAAATGATATTAGGTGGAATAGAGCTGGGTTGTGTTGAACAAATATTGATTATTGTTAGTGCATTGAGTATTCAGGACCCTCGTGAACGTCCTCATGAAAAACAACAACGAGCAGATGAAAAGCATAATCGTTTTAAAAATAAAAAATCAGACTTTGTTAGCTTTTTAAATTTATGGCAATACATTAATCAACAACAAAAGCTATTATCACAGAATCAATTTAGAAAGCTTTGTCAGCGTGAGTTTCTATCATATGTAAGACTGCGTGAGTGGCAAGATGTTTTTAGCCAGTTAAAGCAAACGCTACGAGAACAAAAAATCACTCTAACGCATATCGACTATCAGTTTACTATGCCGACAGTTAACCAAGTAGATAAAAATAGCACACAAGATGATGATGAAAATACTGAGCTTATTCCTGTTCATCAAGCATTACTTTCTGGTTTATTAAGTCATTTAGGTCAACAAGATGAAAATAGAGAGTTTAAAGGCGCTAGAGGAAGTAAGTTTTTTGTTTTTCCGGGATCGTCTTTGGCAAAGAAGCCACCAAAATGGTTAATGTCGGCTGAACTTGTAGAAACAAGTCGATTGTTTGCTCGCGTTAATGCTCGAATTGACCCTTTATGGATAGAGCCATTGGCAAAACACTTAGTTAAACAAAGTTATAGCGAACCTCACTGGGAGAAAAAGCAGGGCAGTGTAATGGCTTTTGAAAAAGTGACGTTATACGGCTTAACTATTGTAGATAAACGAAAAATACAATTTAAACAGATAGAACCCTCTATTTGTCGAGAAATTTTTATTCGTGAAGCACTGGTTAATGGCGACTCCTTTATCAAAGAACAATTTTTAAAAGATAATCAAAAATTAATTTCTAGTATTGAAAAGTTAGAACAAAAAGCGCGACGTAAAGACTTTTTAGTTGACGAACAGCAGCTCGTTGATTTTTTTACACAGAAATTACCTGATAGTGTTGTTTGTCAACGTAGTTTTTTAGCGTGGTGGAAAACATCGAAATTAAAAAATACTCAGCTACTAAACTTTACAGAATCATTTTTATTAAATAAATCAACCAGTGAATTATCAGTTAAAGAATATCCAGATGTTTGGCATCAAGACAATTTAGCTTTGCCATTAAGCTATCATTTTAGTCCTGGAGATATAGATGATGGTATTAGTGTTTCAATACCCGTAGGGCTTTTAAATCAAGTTCAGTCTATCGGGTTTGACTGGCTTATTCCTGCTTTAAGATATGATTTGATTGTGGCGTTAATTAAAGCTTTACCTAAAAATTTACGACGAAATTTTGTTCCAGCCCCTAATTATGCGCAAGCTTGCTTAGATGTTATCAGTGAATTTGATGGTAAAAATCGTGTTAGTTTATTTCAAGCATTGTCGAAACAATTATTACGAATGACCGGTGTACGTTTACCAGATGATGTATGGGAAAACCTTGAACTCCCTGAACATTTAAGAATGAACTTTAGAATTGTTGATGATAAGAATAGAGTAATCAAACAAGGCCGAGAACTGAATCATTTAAAAGCAGAATTACAGGGAAAAGTAAAAGAAACTATTCAAAAAGTAGCAAAAAAAGGGTTAGAAAAAACAAAACTAACATTATGGGATTTTGGCGAACTACCAAAAAACTATGAGAAAAAAGTCGCAAATATGACCATTAAAGCATTTCCCGCGTTAGTGGATCATAATAAAACCGTAGCTATTGAGTTATTTGAACAAGAAGAACAAGCAGAGCAAGCAATGTTAAAAGGCTTAAGTCGACTTGTTTTACTTAATATTCCATCGCCTATTAAATATTTGCAAGAGAAACTACCAAACAAAGCTAAATTGGGTTTATATTTTAACCCGTTTGGCTCTATTGCTGATTTATTGCAAGATTGTATACATGCTGCTTGTATTCATTTATTGACTCAAGAAAAAATAAGTAAAAAAAGAACAAATGTAGCTCGTACAGAAGCTGACTTTAAGTGCAGTATTGATTTTGTACGTGCTGAAATTGCTGACTGTGTTTTAGCTGCTGCAATTAAGGTTGAAATAGCCTTAAGTTTACGTCATGACATAGCTAAAAAATTAAAAGGTAATGTACCACTTAATATTATTCAATCGCATAGTGATATAAAACAACAATTAGAAAAACTTATTTTCAAAGGTTTTGTTAGTGCTTCAACTATTAATAAACTTGATGATATTATTCGTTATTTACGCGGTATTTTACGTCGTTTAGAAAAACTTGCTATTGATCCAAACCAAGATAGATTAAAGCTTATTGATATAAATAAAGTGTCAGAATCTTTAAATAACATAATAGAAAAACAACGAAAAGATAAACCTATTGCACAGGAAATTATGGCAACGCGTTGGATGATTGAAGAATTGAGAATATCATTGTTTGCTCAGAATTTAGGTACATCGCAACCGATTTCCGTAAAGCGGATAATGAACTATTTAAAAGAATTTCAATAATTCACACTCATTGTATTAATCAATTTAGTACTTAGTTAGAACTTAAAGGTTTGTTATTTTTGATTAAAGATTGAGCTATATCAATATTACTTCGACAGTTTTATTGACACAATTCATTAAGCTCAGTATAAATATACTCAGCCATTTCAAGTTTTAACTGAATTATGCAGTTTGAAGTTGTATATGTTAATTGTATTATTTCTGGGAGTAGAATAATGAATTTTGATGATAAACGTGACTTTTATCGTATGATGTTAAATAGTGAAGTATCGGTAACTATTATTGACGATGAAACAAACACTCAACTAACAGCAACTTGTCGAGATTTAAGTGCGAAAGGGATGGCAATTGAAATAGAGCATCCACTAGATATAGGTACTCAGGTGCATGTAAAAGTAAACTCTGCTACTAGCCAAGTACAAGCACTTGATATTCGTGGTAAAGTTGTGCGTGTTGATGAGGAAGGCGATAAATGCTATTTAATCGGTATTGCTATTGAAGAAATTGATTAATAGTTATTAATCAATTTTCTATATTCATATAAATTAAAAAGCTGTATCAATTGATATAGCTTTTTCTTTAATAGCTTTGAATTACTCAACTTGGCAAACTAAGCCTTTTAAATAATACCCTTCAGGATAATTAGATGAAATAGGGTGGTCTGCCGCTTGTTGTAACCGTTCAACAAAATAAACATTTCTTTTAGCATCAAGTGCCGCATCCGCTACCACTTTTTGAAACAAACTCATTTCCATTAAGCCAGAGCAAGAAAAGGTTAACAGTAATCCGTTCGGGTTTAATAGCTGCATAGCCAGCATATTAATATCTTTATAGCCTCGGCATGCTCCTGTAAGTTGTGCTTTAGATTCTACAAATTTTGGTGGATCTAGAATAATCATATCAAAGCGACGCTTTTCATCTCTATACCGTCTTAATAATTTAAAAACATCTTCTTTAACAAAGCTAACATTTTTATCTTGTAAGTTGTTTAATTGTAGGTTTCTTTTTCCCATATCTAGTGCTGGTTGAGATACGTCAACATTAATCACTTCTTTGGCATTATTAGCGGCACAGTGTAAGGCAAAAGTACTGGTATATGAGAAACAGTTAAGTACAGTTTTATCTTTAGCAAATTTACCCGCTGTTAAGCGAGAATCGCGTTGGTCAAGATAAAATCCTGTTTTATGACCCGTTGCAATATCAACATGAATTTTTATACCGTGTTCTTCAATAATGCATTCAGTTGAATTTTGTGGCTCTGTTAGCCAACCTGTTGTTGGCTCTAGCCCCTCTTTTTTGCGAACTTCAACATCAGAACGTTCATATACATGGCATTCTGGATAAAGCTCTTTTAAACAATCAACCAAGGTATAGCGATGAAAGTCTGCGCCTGCACTTAAAAGTTGGCAAACTAAAAAGTTATCATATTTATCTATGGTAATACCGGGTAAACCGTCAGATTCTCCTGCAATTAGCCGGTAACCAGTTAACTTACCTTGTTCAATAAACCAATCACGTCTTAGTTGTGCATTTTTAAGCTTATTTAGGAAAAAATCTCTATCAATTTCTTGGTTTTCATTAAAGCTCCATACCCTAATTCTAATTTGAGAATGTTCAGAGTATGCACCTTTTGCAAGCCATTTTCCTTTACTGTCAAACACATCAATTGTTTCACCTAGCATAGGACGACCTTTGAGCTTACTAATTGCTTTTGAAAAAATCCATGGATGTTTGCGAAGTAGCGACTTTTCACGCCCTACGTTTAAATAAGCTCTAGATGACATAACATTTTATCTTATAGTTAATGGGATAATTACGGGTGCTTTAATCAATGTAACAAAAACGCTTTATGAATTTACCTTCACGTTCAATAGTTTCATCAAACATTGCTAAAGGGCGGATCCAAATGTCATTACTACTACTGGCAGGATGATAAACAACAAAAAAATCTTCCGATTCACTATGCTTTGCAATATGAAGTACTTGGTATAAATTACCTTTGAAGTGTTTGTATCTTCCTATTTTAAGCATGTTAGCATCTTCGTTTTAATGTGAATGGCTATATTTTATCGTAAGTTACGGCTATGTTGTAGCAAAGAGTGATTTAATTTGTAACCTTGTTGAGTTAAAGTGCATCTAAAAATTTAAAGAGCTTATTTGAACCTTAATTATTTAAATCTATATGAACACTTATAACAAACCAATTTCAGACTTACGTATAGCATCAATTTTACCTAATACTTTTATTGGGAAGCTACTGCGCATAGTGAGCCCACTTTTAGATAAAATATTAGGTGTGAGTAAATTGCGAACATTGTATCTATCTTGTGATTTTATTGGTTTAAATAAGCAAGATTTTTCTAAAAAATTATTAGCTGAATTGGGTGTTAAAACATCTGGTGGTGAAGATATTATCGATCAGTTACCAAAAAGTGGTCGATGCATTGTGGTTTGTAACCACCCTTATGGCATGATTGAAGGTGTTATTATTGCGCATTTACTAACGGCTTTTAGGTCTGACACTAAAATAATGGCCAATGTTGGTTTGCAAATATTTAAAGAAATTAAGAGTTATTTTATTTTTGCAAACCCTTTAAAACCCAAATCAGCATTAAATACATCAGCTATTAAACAGTGCTTTAAACATATCAAAAATGATGGTTTATTAGTGGTATTTCCTGCCGGTAGAGTTTCTTTTTATCAATCAGATAAACAAAGAATAACGGATGGTGATTGGAACCGCTTAGCCATACAGTTATCTTTGAAGACAAAAACACCTATTCTTCCTGTTTTTATTTCAGGTGGCAATAGTGATTTATTCCATCGGATGGGACGTATCTATTATCGATTCCGTTTAATGATGTTAGTGAGGGAAATGTTTAAATTACATCAACATGAAATCGAATTAAAAGCAAATAAGTTAATTGAAGTAAAGCAGCTTGAAACATTTAATAATGTAGAATCAATGAATAAATTTATTAGAGTGCAATGTTACTTAAATGATAAAAAATATTATACACCATGGTTAGATGTTACTTCTGAACCCTCTCAATCGGTGCGTGTTTTTGAGAATATAATAGCACCTGCCAGTAAATCGATGATGAAAGAAGAGCTTGATAACTTATCTGAAAATCAACATTTGTTAGACTTTAAATCATTTTCAGTTTATTACGGTTATAAAAATCAAATACCTTTGTGTGTACAAGAAATTACGCGTTTAAGAGAGATAACTTTTCGAAAACTTGATGAGGGTAGTGGGCAACCTTGTGATACCGATAAATATGATAAGACTTATATGCATTTATTTGTTTTCGATCATAGAAAAGATGAGATTATTGGTGCTTATCGTATAGGGCAAACTGATATTTTACAAAAAGACGGTGATAAGTCTCAGTTGTATTTATCACAAATGTTTAATTTTGAAGCTGAATTTATAAATCAAAGACAACCTTGTTTAGAAATGGGACGTTCATTTATTATTGAAAAGCATCAAAATAGTTTTTATGGTTTATTGTTATTGTGGAAGGGTATAGGTGCTTTTGTTTGTCAAAATCCACATTATAGAACTTTATATGGTACCGTTTCGCTAAGTAAACTATATGATCCTCGCTCTGTCGCGCTTATGAATGCCATTATGGTTACCGATAATGAAGGTGTTAATGCGAGAGTGCCTTTTAAAGGACAACTACATCCAGAAGTACAAGAGTTTATTGAGCCAAATGAAATAACATTGAATCAGCTTTCTGCATTAGTGATGGGCGTTGAAAGTGATGGTAAGGATGTTCCTGTTTTGTTGAGACAGTATTCTAAATTAGGAGCGAAATTTCATTGTACTGGCATTGATACTAATTTTAATGATACCCCTGGGTTATTGTTAAGTGTTGATTTACCAAAAGCTCCAGATAAATTACTTAAGCTTTATTTAGGTAAAGCTAAAAAATCATATTTGAGTTACGAACATTAGTTTATTGATGACAATGTCGAGTTTTGTTTAATGAATGTTGCCGTAGCAGGAGCAATACCAAAATTAGAATCTACCTGTGCCTTTTGAGCAAAAGAAATTTGAGTGATTATCGCGTAATGGTGAACAGCATGACTTCCAGCAAATATTAACTCTCTTGCCAGTGTTGTTTGAACAGTTTCAATTTTTTTACTTTTGATCGATATTTCAGTTGATAATGTAAATACTTGCTTTAACTCAGATTCTTTTATTTCTTTTATCCATAGTTTTATGTCATTAATTTTTTGATTGGCTAATTGTGGCGATTGTTCAATGGTATTACCTCTGTTTCGGATGTCATAATCAATTATAGTTGTCGATAGACCTGATTTTATTGCTAAATAATGATCGATTATATGCCTAATATGAGAACCAGCAGAACTAATAAAGTTGGGCGACATAATACTCGTGTAGTCGGCTTTAGAAACAGTATTTAAATATTGTTGTGCTTGTTCAAGTATTTCTATTTGACTTTTAATCATTATTTGTCTGTTCTTATATCTAAAATGGCTTGGATTAGTTCTTCAGGAATTTTTTCTATCGGCTCAGGAGTGATAAAGTTTTCTTGTGAGGTTCGAATCGTATTTTTATATCCAAGTACATATGCTTGGCATTCTTTACACATGCTTAAATGCAATTTAAATTTAACGGACTCGAAATAGGAAAGATTACCTTCATGATAATCATATAAAAACTCATCAACGGCTTCACATGTCATCATGCCAGGTACATGCTTTTGCATTAGACGCTTTATTTTTAGCATGTTATTTTACCTTCCAATTAATTTCAGCATTGACTCTCTCTTGTTGCTCTAAAATAGCCTTCAGAATTTGTCTGCCACGATGAAGTTGCGTTTTTACTGATGTTTCTGTTATTCCGAGTATCGATGCAGTTTCTTTTGTTGATATTTCTTGGATGTCACGAAGGAGTATTACGTTACAATATTTTTCAGGTAATTGATAAATAATCTCATTTAATGAATTTTTACGTTCATTCAATTCGAAAACAGCTTCAATATTGCTGCCGGTATTATCACAAAAAGCAGTACGTTCACCGAACTCATTATAATGTTGAGAGAAAGACTCTAGAGATTCACTATATTGTCTTTTTTTTTGTCTTATCATCATTAAGGCTTCATTTACGGTTATGCGATGCAGCCAAGTTGTTAAACTTGAGTCTTGTTTGAATTTCTTAATGTTTTTAAAAACTTGAATAAATGTTTTTTGAGTACATTCTTGAATATCATCATTATCAGAAAAAAAACGGCGAGCTACTGCGTACATTTTTGGGCTGTAATTGCGGACAAGTGTTTCATAGGCAGAATTTTTATTATTAATTAAATCATTAAGAAATTTTTTCTCTTGATTTTGGTCTACTATGGTAGCTGATGGTTGATTTTTCAAAAAATTGTAACCTTTACCTATTTATTGTCATCAAAGAATAAAATATATATTCATGCCTATTCAAAGTACATGATTTTTAACCGAGTTAAAAGGTTAGGGACAAGGAGAACACATTGAAAACACTATTAATAAAACTACATACATTACTAAATAAAACGAAAGAGGTTGATTTTTTAGCCCCCTTATTACTTCGAATGTATTTAGTCCCCGTTTTTTGGATGGCGGGTAGTAAAAAAGTAGAAGGGTTTGAAGGTATTGTTGAATGGTTTGGTAATTCAGATTGGGGGTTAGGTCTACCATTTCCTTTTTTGATGGCCTTTTTAGCAACTGCTACTGAGTTTTTCGGTGCAATAGCTTTATTTTTTGGTGTTGCGGTTAGATGGTTTTCTATTCCTTTAATGATAACCATGGTTGTTGCTGCAGGTACTGTTCATTGGGATAATGGTTGGCAAGCAATAACGGATCCGGGAGCTCCATTTGCCGATGAGCGTGTAATAGCCGCAGCTGACAAATTAGTTATTGTTAAAGAAGTACTAAAAGAACATACAAATTATGAATATATAACATCTACAGGTAATGTTGTGATGTTAAATAATGGTATTGAGTTTTCAGTAACCTATTTTGTGATGTTATTAGCACTTTTATTTATGGGTGCAGGTCGTTACATTAGTGTTGATTATTGGGTTGAAAGGCATTTGTATAAAGATCAACGGTCACTGTTTAGTTAATTGGTGTTGATTAAAAATTTTTGCTCTGATTATTTAAGTATGTTGTTACATTATTTATTTAATTATTCTTAACTTTTAGGGTAATATTGGTTTTTTTATAAGTATTTATATTGCCCTTTATGCGTCGTTCTAACTATTCAAACAATGAAAATTCCACTGTAAATTGGCTTGCCTTCAAACTTATTCTTCCTTATTTATTTGAATTCAAAAAGCGTATTGCTTTTGCAATGCTTTGCTTGGTTCTAACTAAAATTGCCAGTGTTTATCTTCCTTTTATTCTTAAAGATATTATTGACACACTGGATACAAATTTAGATAAGGCATTGATTGTAGTCCCTTTAGCTTTAGTTGCTACTTATGGAGGCGTTCGCTTATCCATTGTATTACTTGCTGAAATAAGAGACACGTTATTTGGTCGTGTAACAGAGCGAGCCATTAGACGAATAGGGTTAAAAGTTTTTCGACATTTACATCACTTAGATTTAGATTTTCATCTTGATCGTCAAACAGGTGGCTTATCAAGAGATATTGACCGTGGTACCTCAGGTATAAGCTTCTTAATGCGTTTTATGGTCTTTAATATTGTACCTACGATGTTAGAAATAGTGATGGTTATTATTATTTTTCATATTAAGTACGGTATTTGGTTTTCTCTTATTACTCTTATTTCTGTTGTTATTTATATTTCTTATTCTGTGTATGCGACAGAATTAAGAACACGCTTTGTTCGTGCGGCTAATAAAGCTGATTCATCGAGTAACACTCGTGCAATTGATAGCCTACTGAATTATGAAACAGTTAAGTATTTTACCAATGAAGAATATGAAGCAAAAGCGTATGACGAGCAATTATCGTTGTGGGAACAGGCAAAAATGCAAAACAGGTTATCTCTGTTTGCTTTAAATGGTGGTCAGGCGGTTATTGTTGCTGTTGCTATGACATCAATGTTGGCATTGGCTGCCAATGAAGTTAGTTTAGGTAATATGACACTGGGTGATTTTGTGTTAATTAATGCTTTTATGATGCAATTGTTTATGCCATTAAACTTTTTAGGTTTTATTTATCGAGAGATTAAAGGCTCATTAGCTAATATAGAAAAAATGTTTAGTTTATTGGCAAAGAAACCTAAGGTTGAGGATATTAAGGATGCTAAAGAGTTACAATTAACACAAGGAGCTATTTCATTTACTAATATTTCATTTTCATACAGTAATAATAGAGAGATTATTAAAGGTATTAGTTTTGATGTGAAAGCAGGGCATAAAGTTGCTGTTGTGGGTGAAAGTGGCTCAGGAAAATCGACATTAGTGAAATTGCTTTTTCGCTTTTATGATGTAAGTAAAGGTAAAATTACAGTTGATGAACAGGTTATATCGCAAGTTACACAGCATTCATTGCGCCAAAATATAGGTATTGTTCCACAAGATACCGTCCTTTTTAATGACACCTTGTTTAACAATGTACAGTATGGCGATCCTAATGCATCCTATGAAGCAGTTCTTAATGCTATAGATATGGCTCACCTTTCTGATTTTGTTGCTTCATTACCTGATGGTTTAGATACGAAGGTAGGTGAGCGAGGGTTAAAGCTATCTGGTGGCGAAAAACAACGTGTTGCGATTGCAAGAACGATATTAAAGAACCCTAAAATACTTGTGTTTGATGAAGCAACTTCTTCACTTGATAGCCACTCTGAACAAGCTATTTTAGCGGCAATAAAAGAAGTGTCAAAACAAAGAACGTCATTGGTTATTGCGCATCGATTATCTACTATTATTGATGCAGATAATATTATTGTTATGAATAAAGGAAAAATTGTTGAGCAAGGTACGCATAAACAGTTGCTTTTATTAAGTGGCATTTATAGTAAAATGTGGCAACTTCAACAATCAGTAACAGTAGAGACGAAAACGCAATGACTGACAAAGAAAATAATGTAATATTATCAACCAAAGCCTGGTTAGAAGAAATCATAATAGGGTTAAATATTTGTCCTTTTGCGAAAAAAGAATTTGTTAATAATACTATTTATTATCACCTTTCTAATCAAGATCAAGTCAAAGGGGCATTAGTTGAACTGATAGAGCAATGCCGATATTTACAACAGCATGATGAATTAGAAACTACCTTGATTGTTTTTCCGGAAGCTTTTAGATCTTTTGAACGTTATTTAGACTTAATTGATTATGGTAATGATTTGCTTATATCTTCTGGTTTTGAAGGTGTTTTTCAATTAGC
>Ga0105357_10001975_pt1 | contig 11004 bp, 8 predicted proteins | sample GOMGulsemesocosm_4_FD_83660 | JGI IMG/M metagenome (GOLD analysis project Ga0105357, IMG submission 83660) | Methane-oxidizing microbial communities from mesocosms in the Gulf of Mexico - GOM15B Gulf of Mexico | ecosystem: Environmental > Aquatic > Marine > Cold seeps | place: USA: Gulf of...
GATTCGAGGGATGTTTGGTCTTTTATTAGTAGCGCTAGGCCTAAGCTTGGGTTTGCTGGCATTTGATATAGTGGGCTACAAGCAGCTTATTAGAGAAAAATCGATAGCGACTTTAAGCTTTGAACGAATTTCAGAGCAGCATTTCCGTGTGGTGATGGTTGAACGCGAGGGCAAGGAACAGCGTTTTATTTTGAAAGGCGATCAGTGGCAATTAGACGCAAGGATTGTGAAGTGGCCCGGTTTATTGGCTAGCTGGGGAATGAAGCCTGGTTATCGTCTAGATAGAATAAGTGGTCGTTATTATTCACTAGAACAAGAAAAACATTCCGCTCGCACAGTGTACTCTTTGAGGGATAGTGAAAACCCTCTTGATATATGGCAGTGGATACAAGATTACAATGAAAATCTACCGTTCGTAGATGCAGTGTATGGCAGTGCCGCTTTTTTGCCGATGGGAGATGATGCTCTGTATGAAGTCACCTTATCAAATACTGGCTTGTTAGCTCGGCCTCTCAATGATCGAGCTAAAAAAGCGCTTGAACAATGGCAGTAAACTTTTGGACGGGCCAAAACCCCGAAACTTAATTAGATAGATACCTTAGATAGATAATTGCGGAGTTAAATTTTGGAATTTTTGATGGAATACGGTCTGTTTTTGGCCAAGGCGGTAACCATAGTTGTTGCTATTGGTGCGGTTGTGGGGTTGTTGGTATCGGCTGGTGGTCGTGAAAAAAGGGCTGCGCAGGGCCATATTGAAGTAACGCATTTAAATGATGAATATGATGCAATGCGCGATACTCTGAAAGAATCGCTGCTGAGCGAAGAAGAATTAAAAGCTGAGCACAAGGCTGAGAAAAAAACGGCCAAGGCGAAGCATAGTGCAGAGAAAAAAGCACTTAAAGCTAAGTTGCCAATAGAGGCCAAAAAGCGGGTGTTTGTGCTCGACTTTGACGGTGATATGAAGGCCTCTGCTACCGCCAGCTTGCGGGAAGAAATCTCGGCTTTACTGACCATGGCCAAAGCTGAAGACGAAGTCGTGGTAAAGCTTGAAAGTGGTGGAGGCATGGTGCACAGCTATGGTTTGGCTTCAAGCCAATTGGCGCGTATAAGCGCAAAAGGCATACCTCTAACAGTTTGTGTTGATAAGGTGGCCGCCAGCGGTGGTTATATGATGGCGTGTGTTGCCGATAAAATTGTAGCAGCGCCTTTTGCGATTATCGGCTCAATTGGTGTGGTCGCACAACTCCCCAACTTTAATCGCCTGCTAAAGAAAAATGATATTGATATTGAGCTTCTTACGGCTGGGGAGCACAAGCGAACGCTGACTATGTTTGGTGAAAATACTGAGAAGGGTCGAGAAAAGTTTATGGAAGACCTAGAAGATACCCACAAACTGTTTAAGGAATTTGTATCGGAACACCGTGGCGTTGTTGATATTGATGCTGTGGCAAGCGGTGATGTTTGGTATGGCAGTCGAGCTGTTGACGTAAAGCTAATCGACGGGTTGATGACGAGCGATGAATATGTAAATAGCCAAATGGACACTGCTGATGTTTACGGTTTGAGTTTTGAACATAAAAAGAGCTTGCCCGAAAGGTTGGGTTTTGCCGCGCAGCACGCATTAGATCAAGTTTTGTTGCGCTGGTGGCAGCGGAGCCAAAACGGTCGTTGGTTCACCTAATAGTCGACACCTTTATGGAAAAGCCATTTGTTGTAAAAAGTCGTTTTGAGCCGGCAGGTGATCAACCTGCGGCCATTGCTGGGCTAGTTAAAGGTTTGGAGGCTGGGCTCGCGCACCAAACCCTATTGGGGGTTACCGGCAGCGGTAAAACCTTTACAGCCGCCAACGTAATAGCGGCTGTCCAGCGGCCCACTATCGTTATGGCGCACAATAAAACACTTGCGGCGCAACTTTACGGAGAATTTAAGGAATTTTTTCCCGAAAATTCGGTAGAGTATTTCGTGTCATACTACGATTACTATCAGCCGGAGGCCTATGTGCCTTCGTCTGATACCTTTATAGACAAAGATGCATCAATTAACGAACATATTGAGCAAATGCGCCTTTCGGCTACTAAGGCCTTGCTTGAAAGAAAAGATTCATTGGTGGTGGCAACTGTTTCAGCCATCTATGGCTTGGGTGCCCCAGACGCATACCTGAAAATGGTCATGCACTTGGATCGCGGTGATCAAGTTGACCAGCGGCAAATTTTGCGACGCCTTGCAGAGCTTCAATATACCCGCAATGACATTGATTTTCAGCGAGCGACCTATCGCGTGCGAGGCGATGTTATCGACATTTTCCCTGCTGATTCTGATCGTGACGCGATTCGAATTGAACTCTTTGATGATGAAATTGAGCAGCTTTCACTTTTTGACCCATTAACGGGGGAGGTGCTACAAAAACTGCCGCGTTACACAATCTATCCTAAGTCTCATTACGTTACGCCTCGAGAAACTATTTTAGGCGCGGTTGACAAAATTAAGGTAGAGCTTGAAGAGCGCCTAAGTTATTTGCGTGGAGAAAATAAGTTGGTTGAAGCGCAGCGCTTGGAGCAGCGCACGCGGTACGACTTAGAAATGATGCAAGAGCTGGGCTATTGTTCCGGTATCGAAAACTACTCCCGATATTTGTCAGGTCGTAATACCGGTGACGCTCCTCCCACGCTCTTTGATTATCTGCCCGACAACGCCTTGCTTATTATTGATGAATCGCACGCTACCGTTCCGCAAATCGGTGGTATGTACAAGGGCGATCGCTCGCGCAAAGAGACTTTGGTTGAATACGGTTTTCGTCTCCCGTCCGCCTTGGACAATCGGCCGCTACGCTTTGAAGAGTGGGAACGTTTAGCGCCGCAGATGATTTTTGTTTCGGCCACTCCGTCGCATTACGAGCAAGAGCATGCAGGGCAGGTCTTGGAACAGGTAGTGAGGCCAACGGGGCTGCTGGACCCTGTTATTGAACTGCGACCCGCCAGTACGCAAGTCGACGATGTTGTGTCGGAAATTAATTTGCGGGCTGCACGAAATGAGCGAGTCTTGATTACCACTTTAACGAAGCGTATGGCTGAGAATCTCACCGATTACCTGTCTGACTTAGGTATTCGTGTGCGTTATTTACACTCTGATATTGATACCGTTGAACGTGTTGAAATTATTCGTGATTTGAGGCTTGGTGAATTTGATGTATTAGTTGGAATCAATTTGCTCCGAGAGGGGCTAGATATGCCAGAGGTGTCATTGGTCGCAATATTTGATGCTGATAAAGAAGGTTTTTTGCGCTCAGAACGCTCGCTTATTCAAACTATTGGTCGCGCGGCACGAAACCTTGAGGGGCGAGCTATATTGTACTCTGAGAAGATTACTGGTTCTATGCAGCGGGCCATTGATGAAACAGAGCGGCGCCGAGCGAAACAAGAAGCGCACAACAAAGAGCATGGAATAACACCGAAGAGCATTACTAAATCGGTGCAAGATATCATGGAAGGCGCGCGGGTCATTGGCCGCGGTGGTCGAGCTGCTGAGAAGAAAATTGCTGAAAAGAAAAGCCAGTATGTTTCTGAGGCTTTGGCCTCCGGCGATATTTGGTCGGAAATATCCAAGCTCGAAACTAAAATGTACCAGTGTGCAAAAGACTTGGAGTTTGAAGAAGCGGCAAATATTCGCGATGCCATTAATCGCCTAAAGTCGGCGCAGTAGAGCTAGTAAATGTCCAGGGCAACTCGGAAGCCTATATATTCTTTTTTGCTTTCTGGGCTTAGTGCCCTGCGATAGGGTGCGCTGATGAGTTCCACGTTATCTTTCATAGAGCCGCCGCGAACGACGCGTTTGTCACACTGATCTCTGTTGATCGCCGAGCCGTCTCGCGGCGCCCCCAAGAAATGGTCTTGGAAGCAGTCATTCACCCACTCGGCGACATTGCCCGCGGTGTCAAACAGACCAAACGGATTGGCTCTGAAGCTGCCTACCGGAGCCGTTTTGGAACGGAACAGATTAGTGAATTCGCTGTTGCAGCCGCGTTTGCAATTAGCGCTAACCCCTTTCTTCTGCGAGCCCCACCAAAAATCATCACTACTTGAGGCTCGAGCAATATATTCCCACTCGGCCTCATTCAGTAGGCGGTAGGGTTTGCCTGTTTTTTGGGCGAGCCAAGATATGTATTGTTGTGCATTGTGCCAACTTACATGAATGACAGGCCGCGCCCCAAAACCCCAGCGTTTGTCATTGGGCCGGCCTAAGCCTTTTTCTTGAGCATAGAGGTCGTAGTCGGCGAAAGTAATTTCGTATTTACTGACACCAAACGCTTTACGGATTTTAACTTCACGTAAAGGAAGAGTGTTTTCAAGCAACTTAGACCCCATGATGAACTTACCTTCCGGGACCACAATCATTTCTGGTCCCAAGGTTTTGGCTGATAGTCTATCGGTGAAGCTTTCGCCGGCTTCAGGAATTTTTGCTAAATGGATAGTGATGTCACGGTCTTTATTACGTAGGCGAATCCATTGTACTTTTGAGCTATAACCCTTTGCACTAAGCTCCAAATGATAGCTGCCTGCGGGCAATTTTATGCCTTTGTGGTACTTTTCCTTGATGTTGAGAATTCTAATTTTGGTGTTTGCAGGTTTTGTTCTAAGCGTGAGGGTGTAGGTGTCGGAGATTTTCGGGCTCTTCTCCAGTTTTTTTTCTGTGGTTTCTGCTGCTTCTTCGCCTGCATTAATTTCTTTATTGTTTGGCTCCCCTTGTGGCTTGTCTGTATTTGAAGGGCTTGATTTCCCTAGAGGGGAAGTTGGCGCTAAGGGTTCCTTATGCTTATCTAGTGAAGCTGTTTGCTTCTGCGGCCTAGGTGACAATTCGTGGCTTGTCAAAGAGGGATAGTTCAAGTCGAATTGATCAGGCATTACCGCGTTGTGAGTCATACTTGCCAGTTTAGAAGCCGCAGGGGGCAAATAGTTTTCAACTGCCATTTCAAATCGGGTAATCGCGATTGCGGTCAAGGTCCAGACTAGGCCAAGCGCTATCGATAAAAGACACAAACGCCGCCAATGGGTTTTTTTCGTGACAAGCGGGCTTGTTGGATCTATATAAACAGCCGATGACACCATCGTGGGGTAATTACTTTCATCGGTGCTGGCGTAAGTTCTGATTATGTGCGGAGACTTACTTTCTCGGTAGTGTAATCCAATATCATTTTGCCAGCGTAGACGCCAGATTGAAGCGTCTCTAACGCTGCTGACCAAAGCGGTACTGCTGGTAATAAAAAGGGCGCGAACTAGTGATAATATTTGTACTGCTGTGGGGTCTGTGTTGGCTATGAATACGCCACTATTGCGACCGCTGCGTGATTCCAGTCGGTCTATTGCTTCAACAATATCTCGGCCGCGCTGTAATCGATCATCCGTTTCTTTCGCGAGTAAACTGTTTAGCAAGGCTTGGTACAGGCTGTATTGCGCAGGCAGTACGGGAACTGGCGCGGTCAAATGTTTGATGGCGATTGCAACCGCTTCTTCGGCTTTGTAAGGTACCGTTCCCGTCAGCATTTCATAGAGCACAATGCCGAGGCCATAAATGTCGGCTCGGCCATCGCTAGTTTTCCCGCGAGCTTGTTCGGGGCTCATGTAATGGGGGGTTCCCACAACGGTTCCGGTGTGAGTCATTCGGGAGGCACTACTCACCGTTTTGGCAACACCAAAGTCGGATAGTACAACTGAATTATCTTCGCGAAATAGAATGTTTTCTGGCTTTACATCTCGATGCATGTAGCCTTTTTCGTGTGCGTGATCGAGTGCTAACGCCATTTCACGGCAAATACGCATGGCCTCGCGTGCGCTGATTCCCTGGCGCATTCGCTCGTGCAAAGAGCCGCCTGGCAAATAGTCCATCGCAATGTAGTTCAAATTTTTGTAGCAGCCAATATCGTAAATAGAGATGATATTGGGGTGTGAAAGCTGGCCAACAATATTGGCTTCTCTTTGAAAACGTTCACTGAATATTGGGTCGGCGTTTAGCGCTGGCGACATTACCTTTAGAGCGACTTCTCGCCCTACACTTAGCTGAATCGCCAAGTACACGGTGGACATGCCGCCCTGATTGATTTTTCGTAGTATTTGATAGCCTGGTATTTGCATCGCTTATAGGGCAATCCAAAGTAGTGCGGCGGCGGCCACGACGATTAGGCCTACAAGTGCAAAAGGGAAGATGAGGCCGTTTGGCGGATCTGCTTGGATTTTTCCCTTGGTCAGAGGAACCGAGTATTCGGTGCCTCCCCGTGGAGACTCAATGAGTTGCAGGGTGATGTTGTCGCGGCCTCCTGCGTCAAGGGCTGCTTGCATTAAGGCCTGCGCTGCGTCAGCTGTGTTTTTGTGTTTACAAAGAACACTGGCAATTACATCGTCATTTAGCTCATCGCTCAGGCCGTCGCTGCACAGGAGTAAAATTTGGTTGGGTTTCCATGTCTGGCTGATGGTGTCAACCTCCACGTGGGGTAATTGCGTCATGCCTAAACATTGCGTAATAACGTGCTTGTCGGGGTGTTGTTCCATATCCTCTGCGTCAATGGCCCCAGATTGATAGAGCATTTGAACATATGAGTGGTCGGCACTAACCTGTTCTAGGTGGCCGCCGTCCAGGTCGTATGTCCAGAGGTAGGCTCGACTGTCGCCAACCCAGGCCATTTGCCATTCCTTTGGGGTGCTAAGCACTGCCACAATGGTGGAGCCCATGCCCTCAGCGCCAAGGCCCTTGCTGGCGGCATCTATCACGGCATCGTGGGCAAGCTGTATCGCGTCTTCAAGTGGCCTGTGCTGTGCTGCGTGTTCGTGTAATACTTTGATGGCAATGGCGCTGGCCACTTCGCCTGCATCGTGACCGCCCATACCGTCAGCTACGGCCCAAAGGCCAAGCTTTGGGGCACTTAAGTAGCAGTCTTCATTGTTGTTTCGCTTGTGCCCAGGGTCACTTAGAGAATAGGCGCGATATTCTTCGGTCAATGGTTTGCCTCTACAGCATGAGCTTTGTCACAGAAATTCTCATTGAAGGCACTATACTAGCGCTTATTAGTCGCCTTTACAGTGACGGATTTAACATTGGTGAAGTGCAGTACGACCAAATATGAATAAAATTTTCGATAAATAATAGGAAGCGGGAGCGGGCATGTTGAAACTGCGCTACAAAGACAGTAAACAAAATGCAGTATGGCTGTTAGAACCAGTGGTTCGTGTTGGCACGGGCTCTCAAAATGAGATGGTGCTAGAAGATGCTGAAGTGGGCGATGTTCATGCGGATATACTGGTTGAACACGAAAAATTGGTCTTAGTGAATTGCTCTAGAGGGCTCCCAATTTACGTTAATGGTCAGTTGGTTAAGGACCGTATCGCACTTGTGGCTAACGATGTTTTATTAATAGGCAGCACTCAGTTACAGATAGAAGACCCCAAAATTGCCCGAAAGCTAAAACCTAAAGCCAAAGTCATAAGTGCCGCCAGCCCACTGAGTGCTTGGGCGCTAAAATCCAATCACAGTGCCTTGAACAACAAAGTGTTTACCTTGGGCGCGCAGACGCTGGTAGGGCGCTCCAAAGATTGTGATATCACCTTAGCCGCGGCGCATTTGTCCCGGCAGCACGCTCGGTTAACAATTGAAAATGATCGCTTGCATGTTAAAGACCTGGATTCTTCCAATGGTACCTTTGTAAACGGTCGGCGAGTCACAGAAGCGCGAGTGAGTCGTGGTGATGAGCTCCGTTTCGATTCTCTAGCATTTGGAGTGATTGGGCCTGCAGACGAATTAGATAAGACCACTATTCGCCCTGTAGTCAGTGTGAAATCAGCGGTGAAAGCGAAGCCAATAACGCGAGTTAAGCGGAGTTCAGCGCCAGTTTCCGCCACCGCTAAACCTAGTGCAGTGCCTCAAGCGAACCCTGAGCCTAGGGCTCAGCCCAAGAGGGGCCCTTGGTTGCCAGTATTCGCTTTGATTTTGTTGGGTGGCGTGAGTGCCTATTTCTATCTGACGGTGCCATTTTAATATTTTTAGTGAAAATCACTAAAGTCTGATCGCTGGCAGCCGAGAGCCTGTTAACAGCTAATTTCGCCTATCGAGAGGAGAGGTATCATGCTCGGTTCAGTGTCTTTTTACTCATCGAATAGCCAGTTTGCACAATGGCAGTCTACGGCAGGCGGTCAGCAGCAGACTCTAACTCTAGCGAGTCGTAGTGAGAAGCTGCTTGAGTCGGCAATGAGCGAATTGCAAACTCCTCAAGATGTCATTCAAAAAGCTCTGAATAGGGCTTATGCCCAAATCAGTGCGGGGTTCGACTCTGCAGGCATTAACACGCCCGCCGCCGCTGAATTTGAGCCTCTGAGTGCAGAGCAGGCAGCGGGTAATATTCTGGGCTTCATCGAGCGTCGTTTAGCCATGGATGTAGCCGAAGGCGCATCTCAGGAGCAACTTGCCTCTCGTTTAGATGCCGGTTTAGAGGGCTTTAAAAAGGGTTTCGCGGAAGCCGAAGAGCAGCTGGAGGCGTTGGGGATGCTGAATGAGCACGTCGCGCAAGATATTGGTCGTACATTTGATTTAGTGACCAATGGCATTGATCTTCTGCGTGAGCGTTTTTTGACCGACCAAGCTCCGGCGCTACCTGAGGAAGAAGCTCCAGTCTATGATGCTGGCTCGCTAATGGGCTCATCAACAGCTTACGATTTTGCACAAAAAAATACTTTTAGCTTCAGCTTAACAACCGCGGATGGCGACAAAGTTAATATTACCGCTTCTGCGGCCGAGGCATACTCGGCGCAGCGATCTAATGATGAAAGTGGTCGCCGCCAATCAATTTCCTTCAGCAATAACCAACAGTTCAGTCTTTCTGTTGAAGGGGAGCTTGATGAAGACGAATTAGAGGCCATTAATGATCTACTTGGCCAAGTAAATGATCTCGCCAGTGATTTTTTCTCGGGGGATTACGACCAAGCCTTTAAAGAAGCCTTAGATATCGGGTACGATGCCAGTGAAATTACTGGGTTTGCACTGCGCCTGACTCATACCGAGGTGCAGCGGTTCAGTGAGGCGTACACCGCTGACCGAAACAGCGGCAATAGCGCTAACACCTTTGCTGAACGAATGGAGCCTATTGGTCGTTTCGCCCAGCAATTTCTGGCGGCCCTAGAGAGCAGCTCCGCCTTGGGGCAACCCAGCTCATTTGTGAGTGATTTGTTGTCGGCCGTAGCTGAACATCAAGGTGAAATTGCTGAAAGGCTGACTAAATTTACTGATCAAATACAGGAAAATCTGCCCGCTTAATGAAATCTGTATTGTTGTATACCACTTTGGGCTGTCACCTTTGCGAGGTGGCTAAAGAAGTCGCTTGGCCTGTACTGCGCGCGCTTAACTTAGCGCTTGTGGAAGTTGATATTATTGACTCAGAGGACTTGATGGAGCGATATGCCTTGCGCATTCCCGTATTAAAAATTGAAGGTGTTGAGGGAGATTTAGGCTGGCCTTTTGACGCTCGGGCCCTGGAAGAATATTTGAATGGAACGGCTTAGCCTTCTAAGTCAGGTTCTTCATTGCTTCAGATGTCCAGCTAAGACTGTCAGTATACATTTTGGCGATGTCTGATGCGTCTACGTTATGCTCATTTAAATATTGCCAGTCGATATTATCCCAGTCTCCACGCTCATAGGTCATAGCAATTTTTAAAGCCTTACCTTCGGGGCCCTCAAGCGTGAGCAGCGCGGCTACCAGGTCTGGATTTAATGCAATCTTAGCGAGCAATTCTTCCATCGGCGTATCCATAAAAGCATCAAGCAATGAGAGAAGTCCCACGGTGAAGTGCGAGTCTGCCCGCCGTTTCCCTGTAACCATTTGACCCAGTAGCTGACAAAAGCGAGCTCGCGTCATACTAATGTTGGCTAGTTCCTGAGGTTTACCTTCAATGTTCGACATGGACAACAAGGTTACCCAACTGCGAATTTGTAAAAGGCCCAGTAGGGTGATGGCTTGTCGCAAAGAGTCTATCTGTGTAACCAAGTTAAACGCCGCCGAATTAACAAGTCTCAGAAGCTTATAACTCAGTACCGGATCTTGGGATATTAGTTGCTCTATTTCTTCTATCTCGGTATCGGCATTATTGAGCTCGGCGAGTAATTGCATGATTGCCTGACGATTCTCAGTTACCTTGTGCCCAGTAATCAGTTTTGGGCGGGATAGGAAAAACCCCTGAAACAGATCAAAGCCCAGAGCTTTACAGTGCTCAAGCATTTCATAGGTTTCAACTTTCTCGGCCAGCAGGGTGATTTTGTATCGTTTGAGAAAGCCTATGTATTCCTCAAGCTGGTCTTCCGATAAGGCCAGCACGTCTAATTTAATGATGTCGGCTAGCTCAAGCAGAGGCAGCGTATCCTCTCTGAGTTCAAAGTCATCCAGCGCTATTGTGTAGCCCTCAGACCGAAGCGTCTGTAGTCGTTCAATCAAGCCATCGTCAACCTTTACATCTTCTAATACTTCAATAACCAGCTGCTTAGGGGAAAAGGGTGGATTGGTATCTAATAACTTGCGAGTGAAATTAATGAAAGCCCGATGATTGCCGATGACATCATCAATGGATAGGTCTGTAAAGGCTCGCAGCATCACCTGTGAGCTGGCTTGATCGGCGTCGTTGAAGATGGCTCGGTTTTCATCGGTATCTCTGCACAGCAGCTCGTAGGCAACAACTTTCATTTTTCCATCAAAAATGGGTTGTCTTGCTAGCAGGGGTAGATTTTCGCTCATATAATGGCTGTAGCTCAAAATTAAAGTCTACTTGTAATAGTAGTTCAAAATTAGAATACAGTAGGCATTTTTAAGAAGCAAAGCTTTGTAATTCATAGTGTTAATATTGTCTGCTGATACTTTGGGCTTGGGATGAGGCCTCTGCTGAGCTAAACTTCATCGAGGTCTGTAATGAGAAGAAAGGGGTAATATGTCCAAATTATTGGAAACAGTTGATCAGCGGACGCAATTGGTGGGCCAAAA
>Ga0105357_10001977_pt1 | contig 11002 bp, 5 predicted proteins | sample GOMGulsemesocosm_4_FD_83660 | JGI IMG/M metagenome (GOLD analysis project Ga0105357, IMG submission 83660) | Methane-oxidizing microbial communities from mesocosms in the Gulf of Mexico - GOM15B Gulf of Mexico | ecosystem: Environmental > Aquatic > Marine > Cold seeps | place: USA: Gulf of...
CGTCGAGCAGTGCCTGGCGCCCTTCGATGGTCTTGCCGAGTTCGGCTTCGTCGCCCAGGAGGGTTTCAAGTCGCTTGAAAAAGCCGGGCATCCGGAATTCGAGAAAACTGCGAACGACCTGGTTGGTAGCGCCTATCAGGCCGGCTTGCTGAGCATGGGTCAGCGGGCGTTGTCCCGGTGTCGGACGCCAGTGAGCGGTGTCGGGTGTTGTTGCGTCCTGCAACTTCTGCAGCTGTGGCGGATTGTCATGATTGAAACGAAGGCCGATGCCGTTGGCCGAGACGTGAACGATGGTGACCTGGATGCTGGCACGGTCTGCAGTCCGACCAAACAGCACGGTAGCGTCAATGGATGCCTGCTTGCTCAGGACTAGTTCGAGCTGACGTGAGCGACGGACATCATTCAGCGCCAGTAGCATGCCGCCCTGGCTGAAATCCTTTATGCAGCAGCCAAAGTCCTCGATACCTTGAACGCGGAAAACCGCATCAATCGAAACACTCTGGCGAGCGTGTCGCCTTTTATCCACAACTGCACCCTGATTACGACGGCGAAAAATTCCCTTGCGGGCAGTTTAGCTCTGTTGAACAGGAAAATCAGCGAATATGCCTGGCTGCAACAGATTTTCACTCCTTCGGGTGACCCTCTGGCGAACCGGTGGTTCCCCAGTTGGGCATCATCTGCTTAATGGTGTTCCCGCGTCGCGAGGAAGCGTATATCCGGCCAGCGCTCCTCGGTCAGACTCAGGTTGACCCGCGTTGGCGCCAGGTACGTCAGGTGGCCGCCGCCGTCTATTGCCAGGTTCTCCATCGCCTTGTTGCTGAATTCCTCGAGCTTCTTTTTATTATCAGATTCGATCCAGCGCGCCGACCATACGTTCACCGGCTCGTAGATACATTCCACTTTGTACTCTTCTTTCAGCCGGCTGGCGACTACATCAAACTGCAGCACACCGACCGCTCCAAGAATGATGTCATTGCTGCGTTCAGGGAAGAACACCTGGGTGGCCCCTTCTTCAGCCAGTTCCTGCAAGCCCTGGCGCAATTGCTTGGACTTGAGCGGGTCTTTCAGACGTACCCGGCGAAACAGTTCAGGGGCAAAGTGCGGAATACCGGTGAAGCCCAGATTCTCGCCCTGGCTGAAGGTGTCGCCGATCTGAATGGTGCCGTGATTGTGCAACCCGATAATGTCGCCGGCCCAGGCCTCTTCCAGGTGCTCGCGCTCGGCGGCGAAAAACGTCAGGGCGTCTGGCACGCGCAGCTCCTTGCCGGTGCGCACGTGATGCAACTTCATGCCTTTTTCGTATTGTCCGGAGCAGATCCGCATGAAGGCGATGCGATCGCGGTGTTTCGGGTCCATGTTCGCCTGGATCTTGAAGACGAAACCGGTAAAGGCGTCCTCGCTAGGCGCCACGGTGCGCTCGTTGGCCGGGCGCGCCAGGGGAGCAGGGGCCCAGTCGACGATGGCGTCCAGCACCTGGTCCACGCCGAAGTTACCCAGCGCGGTGCCGAAGAACACCGGGGTCATTTTGCCGTCGAGAAAAGCCTGCTGGTCGAACTCGTGGCAGGCGCCCTGCACCAGTTCCAGCTCCTCGACGAAGCTGTCGTAGAGATCGTCCAGGTGAGCGCGGGCCTCGTCCGAATCGAGCTTGCTGATGATTCGGCTGACCGTGCGCTCGTGTCCGTGACCGGTCTGGTAGACGATGATCTTGTCCTCGGCCAGATGGTACACACCCTTGAAGTCACGGTAGCAACCAATTGGCCAAGTGATGGGAGCAGCCTTGATAGCCAGTACGGCCTCGATCTCGTCCAGCAGTTCGATCGGGTCACGGATATCACGATCGAGTTTGTTGACGAAGCTGACGATTGGCGTATCGCGCAGCCGACATACGTCCATCAGCGCAATGGTACGAGGTTCGACACCCTTGCCGCCGTCGAGCACCATCAGTGCGGAGTCGACCGCGGTCAGGGTGCGATAGGTGTCTTCGGAGAAATCCTCGTGGCCGGGTGTGTCGAGCAGGTTGATCATGCATTCGCGGTAGGGAAACTGCATGACCGAGGTGCTGACCGATATCCCGCGCTGCTTTTCCATTGCCATCCAGTCCGAGGTCGCGTGCCGGTCTGACTTGCGCGCCTTGACGGTACCGGCGACGTTGATCGCCTGGCCCATCAGCAGCAGTCGCTCGGTAATCGTGGTCTTGCCCGCGTCGGGGTGGGAGATGATGGCGAAGGTGCGACGTTTGGCGACTTCGGCGGCATTGTTGCTCATTGAGACCCTTGCAGAATAGCTGGCGTAATGGAAATGGCCGCCGATTATACCCCATAAGCCTGTGGACCTCATGTCCAACCCTGCGCCTGCGCGCCCGCTGTTCAGCGCTGAGCCTGTTGCACGCAATCAGCCAGGGCGTTCATATCCAGTTGTGCCGCGTGCAGGCCGAGCTTGGTGCGCCGCCAGAGAATGTCATCAACGGTTAACGCCCATTCATGCGCCACCAGGTATTTCACCTCCTGTGCGTAAAGATCGGCGCCGAAGTGTTGGCCAAGATCTTCCATGCGGGTGCAGCCTGTCAGTATGGTCGCGGCCAGCGTGCCATAGGTGCGCACCCAGCGGGCGGCGACTCGCTGCTGTAACCAGGGGTAATCCTGCCCCAGCTGCGTGAGCAATTGCTGGTGGTCGGTAAAGTTGCCGCCGGGTAGCGGCGCGTTTCGGGTCCATGCTGGACCCGCCGCGGGAAAATAGCGGCTCAGGCTGTTTAGTGCCGCCTCGGCCAGCTTGCGGTAGGTAGTGATCTTGCCGCCGAACACGGAAAGCAATGGAGCTTTGCCAGCGGGCGCGTCCAGCTCGAAGCTGTAGTCGCGCGAGGCCTTTTGCGCACTGGCAGACTCATCTTCCATCAGCGGGCGCACGCCGGAAAAATCCCAGACGATATCTTCAGCGCTGATTTTATGGCGAAAATGATCATTGACCACATCAATCAGATAGGTCGTTTCCTCATCGGAAATGGACACATCCGCTGGGTCGCCCAGGTAATCCACATCGGTGGTCCCGATCAGCGAGAAATCATCTTCATAGGGGATGACGAAGACAATACGGCCGTCTTCGTTCTGCAGGATGTAGGCCTGCTCCCCGATATCCATGCGTGGCACCACGATATGGCTGCCCTTAACCATGCGTATCTGCTTCGGCGCTGGGCGCTGCAGTGCCTCGGTGAACAATCGGCTGACCCAGGGGCCGGCGGCGTTGATCAGCGCCCGGCAGCGGTGCTGGCTGGTCTGGCCGGTCAGTTCATCCTGTAGGGTAACTTGCCACAGCGCGTCCACACGCTCAGCGTGAATGCAGCGAGTGCGGGTGCGCACCTCCGCACCCTGTTCGCGGGCAGCCATGGCACAGAGCACAACCAACCGCGCATCGTCCACCCAGCCGTCGGAATATTCAAAGCCTCGGCCGATACCGGAGACCAGAGGTCCGTTGGCGCCAAAGCGCAGACCGCGCGAGCCGGGCAGTAGCTCGCGCTTGGCCAGATGGTCGTAGAGAAACAGGCCAATGCGGATCATCCATGCTGGACGCAGATGGGGTCTGTGCGGCAGGCGAAAGCGCAGAGGCCACATGATATGCGGAGCATTGCGCAGGAGTGCCTCGCGTTCGGCCAGCGCTTCACGCACCAGACGGAATTCATAGAACTCCAGGTAGCGCAGCCCGCCATGAATCAGCTTGCTGCTGCGCGATGAGGTCGCCGATGCCAGATCACCCATCTCGCAGAGCAGCACGTTCAGGCCCCGTCCGGCCGCATCCATGGCGATGCCGCCACCGTTGACCCCTCCGCCAATGACAATGATGTCCTCGATGCGCTGCGGGTTGTGAAGCTCTGTCATCAACATGTCCAGTTTGCTTGGCTGAGGTGTCTGGTAATACTACACATCAATGTGCGTCCTGTTCAGAACCCGACGTTCGGGCGGCGCACGGCGGTAGTGCACCCGCGCGCTTATTGCACCGCTTGAACGCGTCGTAGCGGGCGATATGCGTGAGTAAAACGATCTTTTTATAAGTAAATCAGTCAGCTGCGATTTCTGGCACACCCATTGCTGCCTTTAGTTTCAGCTAGCGACAGTTTGCATACGCTACAACCTTTACACAGTTTTCGGGCAAAGGCGTCCACCGGCTTGATCCTCCAGATCAGGCTAGTGGGCGCTTTTTTTTGTGCGCGTTTTCGTCCGGGACAGCCCGGCCTTCGTCCACCGCGAGTGACGTCTTTGCCCAAGGATATTCAACCTGAGGAGATCACATATGAATTTTTTGACTGCAAGCCACAACCTGCCGGGCAGCGGACGCAAGCGCCCGCGCCTGATCATGGGCGCCGGGCTGTTCATTGGCCTGGGTCTGCTCGCAGCTGGCAGCATCCAGGCCCAGGGAGCGCTGGAGAAGGAAGATCTAAAGTTCGGCTTCATCAAACTGACCGATATGGCACCGCTGGCCATCGCTTATGAGAAGGGCTACTTCGAAGACGAGGGTCTGTATGTGACGCTGGAGGCTCAGGCCAACTGGAAGGTGCTGCTCGACAGGGTAATTGATGGCGCTCTGGATGGGGCTCATATGCTCGCGGGCCAGCCATTGGGAGCGACGATTGGCTTTGGTACCGAGGCGCATATCGTGACGGCCTTCTCCATGGATCTCAACGGCAACGCAATCACCGTTTCCAACGATGTGTGGGAAAAGATGAAGCCGCACATTGCCCACGAGAACGGCAAACCGGTGCATCCGATCACTGCGGATGCGCTCAAACCGGTCGTCACCGAATACCGAGATCAGGGCAATCCGTTCAAGATGGGTATGGTCTTTCCGGTCTCGACTCACAACTATGAGCTGCGTTACTGGCTTGCCGCTGGCGGTTTGCACCCAGGGTATTACGCACCCCACAAGGGTGACAGCTCGGGCCAGATCAACGCCGATGTGCTGCTCTCGGTAACGCCGCCGCCGCAAATGCCTGCCACCATGGAGGCCGGCACCATTCACGGCTACTGCGTGGGCGAGCCATGGAACCAGCAGGCTGTTGCGATGGGGATCGGCGTGCCGGTCGTGACCAATTACCAGATCTGGAAGAACAACCCTGAAAAGGTATTCGGCGTTAGCAACGAGTGGGCCGAGCAATATCCCAACACCCATATTGCAGTGGTCAAGGCGTTGATTCGGGCGGCCAAATGGTTGGACGAGAACGACAATGCCAACCGGGAAGAAGCGGTAGAGATTCTTTCACGCTCCTACTACGTCGGAGCGGACGAGAAGGTGATTGCCAATTCCATGACCGGCACCTTCGAATATGAAAAAGGCGACAAGCGTCCTGTACCTGATTTCAATGTGTTCTTCCGCCATCACGCCACTTATCCCTTCTACTCCGATGCGATCTGGTTTCTGACCCAGATGCGCCGCTGGGGCCAGATCCCCGAGGGCAAGCCGGACAGCTGGTACATGGACACCGCGAAGAAAGTCTATCGCCCGGATATCTATGCCCGGGCAGCCAATGCGCTGATCGCCGAAGGCAAGATGCAGGCGTCGGAATTCCCTGACTTCGCCACAGAAGACGGCATGCGTGACAGCGCCAGCCAGTTCATCGATGGCATCCCCTATGACGGTAACAAGCCCAATGCCTATCTCGACAGTCTGGAGATGGGGCTCAAGGGCGATGAAACCCTCTAGCGCTCTGTGCTAGTCCGATTAATGCACGCTAACAGGCAGGTTATGTCATGAGCAGAATAATTCATTACATGGAAATGACCGGCTTCAACTGGCTGGTACCGGTGGTCCGGCTGGCCAAGGGTGAAAATCGCCGCGAGCAGGCACTGGATCTGTTCAATCAGATCGGCTTGCCGCTCATCGCGATCGCGATATTCCTCGCGCTTTGGGCCGGCGCTGCGTCACAGGTCAAGACGAGCCTCGGCGAGTTGCCGGGCCCGGTGCAGGTCTGGGAGCAGGCTGGCAACCTCTATGAGGACCATCTGCGCGAGCGGGAGAGGGGTGAAGCCTTTCTCGAACGCCAGAGGGTGCGCAACGAGGAGCGCCTGGCCGCCGATCCGCAGGCCGAGGTGCGCTGGCGGGAATACACCGGCAAGGCGACCTTCATCGACCAGATCTTCACCAGTCTGAAAACCGTGTTCGCCGGTTTCATCATCGCCAGTCTGATTGCAATACCGATCGGGGTTGCCTGCGGCCTGAGTCAGAAGCTGTATCACGCCATCAGCCCGCTGGTGCAGATACTCAAGCCGGTGTCGCCGTTGGCCTGGTTGCCGATCGTCACCATGGTAGTGAGCGCGGTGTATGTATCGGACGATCCTTTCTTCCAGAAGTCGTTTGTCACCTCGGCGATCACCGTGACGCTATGTTCGCTGTGGCCGACGCTGATCAATACTGCCGTTGCGGTGGGCTCGATTGATCGGGACTGGATCAATGTGGGCAAGGTCATCCGACTGCCCCTGTCGAAGCAGGTTTTCAAGATCGCCATTCCGGCCGCGCTGCCGATGATTTTTACCGGCCTCCGCATCTCGCTGGGTATCGGCTGGATGGTGCTGATTGCTGCAGAGATGCTGGCGCAGAACCCTGGGCTGGGCAAGTTCATCTGGGACGAGTTCCAGAATGGCAGCTCCGATTCCCTGGGCCGCATCATGGTTGCCGTACTGACGATCGGTTTTATCGGTTTTCTGCTCGACTGGTTGATGGTCACGCTGCAGAAATGCCTTTCCCACGATAAGCAGGCCGGCCAGTAAGCGGTCACCAGAACAGAGAGGTAATCAAATGTCTGTCATTCAAATGATCCGCGAACTGAATCCCGGTCAGGCGGCCGAACCAATGGCGGCTCCTGTCGAGCGCAGCAACGCCAATTTTCTCGAGCTGAGCGGTGTTTCAATCGACTTTCCGACCCGGGGCGGCGTATTCCGCGCCCTGGATAACGTCAATCTGAAAATAGCCAAGGGTGAATTTGTCTCGGTTATCGGCCATTCGGGGTGCGGCAAATCGACGGTGTTGAATATTGTCGCCGGGCTCAGCCAGGCCACCGAGGGTGGCGCCATTCTGCAGGGTCGCGAAGTCAATCAGCCTGGGCCGGATCGCGCAGTGGTGTTTCAGAACCATGCTCTGCTGCCCTGGCTGACCTGTTACCAGAACATCGAACTGGCGGTGAAGGAGATTTTTCGCGGACGGAAAAACCGCAAGGAAATGCGCGAGTGGATCGAGCACAACCTGCGGCTGGTTCACATGGACCATGCCATGCACAAGTATCCCGCCGAGATTTCCGGCGGTATGAAACAACGTATTGGCATTGCCCGGGCGTTGGCGATGGAACCGATACTGTTGCTGATGGACGAGCCGTTTGGCGCATTGGATGCACTGACCCGGGCGCACCTGCAGGATTCGGTGATGGCGATTCAGGCCGAGCTGAAAAACACCGTGCTGATGGTTACCCACGACGTGGATGAGGCAGTGTTGCTATCAGACAAGATAGTGATGATGACCAACGGGCCGGCGGCGCGCATCGGCGAGGTGCTGGACATACAGCTGGAGCGCCCGCGTGAACGCCTCAGCCTGGCCGGGGACGCGCGTTACAACCAGTATCGCGCAGAGGTCTTGCGATTCCTCTACGAGCGCCAGCGGCGTCCAGAAGAGGCCTGAAGGGTCAGGCCGCCGGTAGGTTCAGGTTTGCACCTGCGATGTTCAGGTTGTCGAGTAGTACCGGTAAGCCGTGGACGTGTCCCTGGGCGTAATCGACGCCGATGCTGGTCACCACGCCAAGGATTTCGGCGTTGCTGACGTATTCGGCGACCACCTGTTTGTGCAGGTAGTGGCCCATCTCTGTGATCGAGCGGACCAGGGCGAAGTCGACATCGCTGCTGGTGATCTCCCGGATGAAGGTGCCATCGATCTTGATGAAATCGACCGGCAGCCGTTTCAGGTATGAATACGAGGATTGGCCCACGCCGAAATCGTCCAGCGAAAAGCGACAGCCGATGCTGCGCATTTCTGCGATGAAGTCGGCGGCATCTTCCAGGTTGGCTACTGCTGTGGTTTCAGTAATTTCGAAGATCAGCTTGTCACGCGGTACCTGGTACCGGACCAGAGCATCAAAGATGAAATCGAGGAAGGTCTCGTCATTCATCGAATGGCCCGACAGGTTGATTGAAAAGCCACCGGTCAGCTTGAGCTGTTGAGGATTTTCCATCATCCAGCACAGTACGGTTTCGATGACCCAGCGATCCACCGAACCCAGGCGGTTGTAGTCCTCGGCGGCCTTGATGAACCCGGTCGGCGGCATGTGTTCGCCCTGAACATCGATGACGGTCAGCAGTACTTCGTAGTGGGGGAGCTGGCGCCCGTCAACTGCCAGCGGTGCGATCATCTGGCAGCGCAGCTTGAGAGTGTCCTCGTCAAGTGCCCGGTTGATCCGGGTGACCCAAGTCATCACCTCGTCGAGCTCATCCAGCCGCCCATCGCCCGGCCGCACTATCTGGATATCCTTGGCGCCGGCCCGCTTTGACAGCTCCGAGGCGGCCTCGACCGAGCGTAGTAACTCCATCACCTTCTGGTTGCGCTGATCGAATCCGAGCATGGCGATTGCCGCGTGAATGACAAAGCTATGGCCATTCTCGACGAAGCGGTTGTCTTCGATCACTGCCTTGATCTCGACGGCCAGGCGATAGCCCAGGCTGTCCGACGGCACGGGTAACAGAAGCGCAAACTGATCTGCGCCGACCCGTCCGATACTCACGGCTGTCGTTTCGTCCTTGCTGGCAGCGCTCCTGACTCCTGCATCGGCAACCGAGCGTAACGCTTCTGCCAGCTCGCGCAGAAATCGATCACCGGCCTCATAGCCGCAAGTGTTGTTGATCACCTTGAATTGTTGGATATCGATAAAGATCAGGGTGTAGGCCAGGTTGTGCTCGCGTGCCAGTGCCACGCTCTGCGTCAGGCAGCGGGAGAATTCCTTGCGGGTCAGCAGGCCGGTCAACTGGTCGTGGGAGGCATCGAATGCCAGCTGGTCGTATATATTCTGGATCAGGGCGTCCAGACCCTGTTCCACGGCGGGCTGTACGCCCTCATGAATCGGTTCCAGACGGCCATCACGCAGACGCGCAGCGACTTCCTCCAGGGGTAATTCCAGGCTGCTCGTGCCCTGGCGGTTAACGAACAGGAACTGGCTGGCATCGTCGGCCATCCAGAGCAACTGGTATAACTTTGCTGCGGAGGTGTCAGAGTCAGACTCGAACCATCTGCCCGGCTCCAGAGCCCGCGCGCGCTTTATCCAGCGCAGCATGGCCTGATCCATTTCGGTCTGCCCGGCCAGGCGTTGTTCCAGTGTGGAGCTGTCCAGTACGGCGCCGGTATAGTGGGTCATCGGTGTGGCGTCAGTGACGCCCTGGTGCAACAGCTCACCGGTCGCGACCAGCAGCGCGTCGCGAGCTGGCGTGCCCTGGGATACCCGCGCCAGTCCTTCGGCAACCTGCGCGACCAGCATGTCGGCATCGCTGTTCGCACGGTTGTGGTCGGGTTGTGTCAACCCCAGGTGTTCGAGAACGTCGCGGATGACTCCCAGGGCATCTGCCAGCTCCTCGCTCTCTGGCCCCTTGCGCAGACAGGCCAGGCGCATCAGCTCACGCCAGCCATGTTCCACTATATCCACTATTACCTTCGGCACCGCCTGATCCAGCAGCCTCGTCAGTTCCCGCTCCACCTGGCGCGTTGCCTGCACCAGGCGCTGCTGGCCATCACATTTCTCGCGCATTCGCTGGCGGTTGCGCTCGATGATGCGCTGCTCCCGCAACACCAGATTCTCCAGTGTCGGCAGGGCCTCGGCAAAACCGGCGACATCGTCCTCGTTAGCCAGAATGTCGCGAATGCTTCGGCGAATGGTGTCGCGGTTGGCGTGCAGATTGATGCTGTCAGGATCCACCAGCATAGCCAGGTGATTCATCGACTGACGCGCCGGATGCGCAGGTACATTGAACAGCTGCGGGTCGGTCAGCAATATGCGCAGCAGCGGCACCTGCAGGCTGTGTAAATCCGCCTGCAGGTCGTCGGTCACGCGCTCGCTTTGCGCGATGCTCTGGAACAAGCCCTCAATCATTGCGACCGCATCTTGCTCGTGCTCGCTCATGGTGAAAGACGATGGCCCGGCCTCGATCAACTGTTGGGTGAGAGAGCTGCTGTGCGCGGATTCCGGCAGATTGGCGAGGCGCGCCTTGATTGACGCCAGTGCCTGCAGGGTAGCGGCTGATGGCTGCGGATCAGCGGCCGCTTCCGAAAATTCCACCGCGTCTTGCGTGCGGGAACCCGCCTGGCGCTGCCAGTTGCGGAGTTGACTGACGGTTTGGAAGGCACTGATAGAAGGCGCTACCTGCGTCGGCTTGGCCATATTGTCGGCCGCCGCGTCACTGTCTCGGGGTGCCGGCGCGCTGCCGTTTTGGGTGTGTGGCGCTAGGGTCTGCGTAGCAACCGACGGTTTGCTGTCGGCTACGGAAGCGGCAATCGCCGGTCCCTTGAGATGGTGATGTACGTCCAGGTCGGGCAGGATTCTGGCCGCGGCAAACAGACGATTGAGCTCCCCATACATTCGGTCCAGATGACCCATTACGGCACTTTGCAAAACCCGGAACACGACTTCGAGCACCTGGTTTTTCATGCCAAGCGGGCGGATGACCTCGAAAAGCGTATGGCATAGGGCAGCGGGGGAGAACGGATTGAACAGCCGCGTGCCGGACTTGTTGGCGAAGGCTGCATCCAGACGTAGCTGCAGCGCGACCATTGGTTCGCGCAGCAGCGAGTCGGCACGCGATACCGCCACCCGCACAACCAGCCAGTCTTCAAAATCCTCTTTTTCGACCAGCTCCAGGGCCGAGCTGGCCGCCGGTTCACGGGCAATTTGCTGGTTGGCGATGCGGGTTCCATCGACCAGCTCCAGTGTTGCCTCAGTGAGGCGACTGACCACAGCAGACAAAACCCGTTGCCGCTGTTTGCGCAGTAGCGC
>Ga0105357_10001981_pt1 | contig 10994 bp, 5 predicted proteins | sample GOMGulsemesocosm_4_FD_83660 | JGI IMG/M metagenome (GOLD analysis project Ga0105357, IMG submission 83660) | Methane-oxidizing microbial communities from mesocosms in the Gulf of Mexico - GOM15B Gulf of Mexico | ecosystem: Environmental > Aquatic > Marine > Cold seeps | place: USA: Gulf of...
AGTTTAAGTTTGAATTTCAACGCATTCAAAAGCTAGTTAAACAATATAAAACTAAAAATATCGAATACTCTTTGGAGCGCTCCAAGGAAAGCCTAAAAGACCAAGAAATTGAGAAACTTAAGGCTAGAGTAAAAGAGCTGGAAGACGAACGTGATAGGGAGAGAGAAAGGCTTGCCTACGCTTCAATGGTTGCACGAAGGAATAATGTTGACCCCGAGCAATTTAATGAGCAGTCCCCTCTGATCAAGGCTAATAAAAAGAAAGTCACGAAAAATGTCATTGATATGAACGACCCTATTTTAGCTGCTCTTCGAGGAAAAAAATAATCAGCAATCAACAAAAGTAATTAAGTATGCCTAGAATGAAAACCTGAAGTAAGTTTAGCTATGGAATCTGCCTTATCTATTGTCGCAACATAAACTTAATAAGAGCTACCCAGTTATTTACCAAGGTTGACTCAACTTATTGACAATATCTCTTCTAGAAAGGACTGTTGCACAAAGCTCCCATAGGTTAGAGTTAGCATCAATACTGCTGCTATATTTTATTGAAAATGCATTTTGAGCTTCCTTGCGTTCATGAGTATATTCGTTCATTCGATTTTTAAGCGTTTTTTCATCTTGTATCCATTCATCTTCAATGGTGTCAGGTAAGCTACCAAAAATGTCATAAGTATCTTTTAACCGTTCAGATAATACGCTATATACTTTTTCATCTTGTGTCCCGCTATATACTAAATTTAGCATATCAACATTTTTTCTAGCTTGCCCAAATCTTTTAATACGGCCTAAGCGCTGCTCCAATCGGGAAGGGTTCCAAGGTAAATCTACATTAATTAATGTCCCTAATGTTTGTAAATTTAATCCTTCACATGCAGCATCTGTAGCAACCACCAAACGAATTTCACGCGTTCTAACGGAGGTTTTAATGATTTCACGTTCAACTGAATTAAATTCCTCACCTAGAAACAACCCACTTTTTCCCATCCCTGCATAAACAGCAACGACTTCTGTTTCAAAGGTTTTTGCTAATTCTTTCGCGATCCATTCTGCTGTATCGTAATATTGGCTAAAAATAATACAGCCATGCTCAAGCCATGCTTTCCCATCTGTTTTAAATTCTGTTAAAAACCATTTTATAGTTTCCAGTTTTGAATCAACGGCTTCTGGACGTGAAAGTTGCGTCACAATATCTCGTAAACAACTTACTTCATCAGGTGTCATTTCAGATAGAATGTGCTCTACAACATCAACTGAGTCTTCATCTTCGTTAGAAAGAGTATGCTTTAACATCCGTTCAGCTGTTTTACGCCCAGATTCAAAACTGGAACATAAGCGTTGTAACATTAAGGATTTCATAAATCCTCCTGCTTTAGTTCTGGATTGTAGTAACTTACTAAAATCTTCTGCTTTTTCGTAGGCTACTTCAAATGGGTTATTGGTAGGAATACCTAACCCAATAAAGCGTGATTGATAAATGTCACTTTTATTTAATAAAGGGTGAGCATTAACACCGACTTTTTCGAGCAAGCCCTCATCCTCAAGTTGTTTACGTTTGCGTAATACGGTATGCCGAATGACAGGGTTATTGATTTTGAATGCATCAGGTTCTAAAAGCTGTGAAAGCCACATTTCACGTATTAAATAGTCCAGGTTTTCAAACTGGTGGGAACAAATAAAGTCATACGCTTGAATATGCAAGTTATCGCGAATTTCTTGCACAATATGGTGTTCATCACTGGGCGGTAAAGGATTTCTTAACCATTGCCATACCTCTTCTTCATTATTTGCTTTAGAGCGGCCTGTGACCATTTCAGTTGCGAGCTCATAATTACGCCATAAAGATAAAGAGTCACCCAAAACAAATTCAGCTCCACTATTAAGAATTCCCAAAAGTTCCCATAATTCATTAACGCGAGTTTGAATGGGTGTTGCAGTTCCTAAAATTAAATGTTGTGTTCTTTTACCCATTTCACGCATGAAACGTAATAAATTATTAGGATCATCGGCATCTTTTCCGACACCTCCCTTTACTCTTGCTTTGTGAGCTTCATCTAAAATCACGCAACCATAACGGTTTTTTAGTAACATTCCAGCATCTTTAACAAAAATGGTTTTTTCACACTGATGCATGATTAACCCTGTAGAAACAATCGCAATACTATAAGGGCATTTTTTTATTGAAGCAGAATCTCCTTTTGGAGATAAGAATTGTCCTTCATTTCCTATCCATACTTTTTTTTGTGATGACCACACTGCACTAGGTATGCCTAACTTGTCTAGCATTTCAACTTGCCATTGGAGTGTCAATGTTGAAGGCGCTAAAATAAGTACCGGACCATCTTCCAGTAAAGAGCTAACTAATGCACTGGTTGCCATAGATAAAGTTTTACCAACTCCAACTTCGTCTGCGAGTAAGAGTCTAGCCTTTCCATAAGTTTCTCTATGTTGAAGAAATAAGGAAACAAAGGAGCGCTGCCAAGGCTGTAATTGCTCACCACCTCGATAAATAGGTGCTTCAGCCATTACTGCCGCTGGAACGTCAGTTGGTTTAAGCACTTCTATTGTAACTTCTCGGCGAGTTGCTACACGGTGAATTTCAGCCAGAATGGTTTCTGGTAGCGGAACACCTTCAGCCCATAACGCCCAAAATTCTTTTTCTACCCAATCAGCACTTTCTGGATCATCATCTTGCCAAACTAATTCGAAATTATAGGCAAAGGCACTTTTAGAATCATTGACGGAACCAACAAAAGATTTTCTACTACCATTCTTATAATGAATAGAGCCTGCCTTACCATGTAGAAAAAGTATCTCCTTTGGAACAACTCGAATTTCTACATTACCTGCCGTTAATAATTCATCTAACATTCGGTAACGTTCTTTTTTAAGTAAGGCTTCCGCTTCTACATCAACTTCATTCCAGCGCTCTTTTAATGCCGTATTTCGGTTAGTTGCTATCTTAAAATCAGCCAAATCCAACTCAGAATTACAGATAATTTTTACTTCTGGAATATTGGCTATTTGTTCTCCAACTAATTCAAAAATAGAACTACGAAAATAACCTGCAATACGAAAATACTTTGTTGCATCCGTCAAAGATTTTGCTAGAAAATCTGTATCTAGGCGATCAGTACGAGAAGAAAAGCGCTTTAAAGTCATAATAAGCCTACCTAAGAATGAAGGCTAAAGTACGGACATGAATAGACTTCTTCATTATAAACGTTGGTTACGCATTGCTTCTGCCATAATTCGTGCTGCACTGGATTCTTTATCGGGTTGAAAGGTTTTAGTTACTTTTAAGTTTTCACGTTTTTCTGCTAAATAATCTGCCATTTTTGCTAACAAGGCTTTATTTTGATTGTAGTTAGGACAGTTTTCCATTAGATGTAGCAAAACATCATCTACCTCAATCTCCTTATTGATTTCATAGAATGAGTAAAGTAATGCTCTTAACGGTGTATTGGCAATCTCTGCGTTCCCACTCATTAAACTACCTTTTAATTCAACACCTAAAGCTAAGTAGGCAGAATTCGCCTTCGATTTATTGCTCATTAATTGGTCAAAATGATGAACCTTAAAGGCTTTGGCAAAGTTTTGGTAATTATCTAAAGTTTTTAAACCTTGATGCTCCATTTCCGCCATTTTAAAATAAAACCGCTCAACTGCTTGTAGTTTTTGCCACTCCTCTTTTTCAAAGCCTACGGGGACTAAGAATTGCACTGCGGTTTGTACCGCAAAATCAATTAACTCATCAACAAAGGTTTTTTTGTCTTTTTGACGTGGCACTTCAGCTTCTGTCACCATGTTCTTGCCGTCAATGACCGAATAAGCAGTCAATACTTTAAGGGCGGCGGCATACCCAGCCATTTGCAAATCAGCATCGGTATAAAGCCCTTCTGAACCTTGTGCGCGAACACTTTTATCCAAGCCAATGAGTGATTCAACTTGTTCTCTGACAGCCTCTTCAATTTCCCACCCTAAATCATCGCGGAAAGCTTCTAATTGTTGATGGCGTTTACGCAAAATAAGAATAATCGTCCCTTTAACGTTGGAGCCTTGGCGCAAAGCTGAATCGGTTTCTGTCACCACATACCATGAAGCCGTTACCTGCAAACCACTCGCCCAAATAATACTGGTCATATCCGCCCAAATAGACCCACTTTGATGGGTGAACATTAAGACTTGAATACCATTGTCAGGCATTTTTTCTGCGGTTTTACGATAAGCGGCAATCATGCCTTGGCGAAAGTCTTCATCTTCACCTTTTATGGCAAGTGTTCTACGACTATCCCAAGTCCAATGAGCAAATTCAGCGGGTGGATTTTTACGCAACCATGCTATGAAAAACTCTGTAATTTCTTCATATTTTACTGCATCGCCGTAGGGAGGATCAGTAATGTAGATGTCGTTTTCTACTTCAATGTTTTGGGCTGGATGAGATTTAACAATTAGATTTTTACTTTCAATAGGATACGATTTAAATTCAACATCCCATTCCAAATCATAGCTTGATCTACATCCATAATTGAATAGCGTATTCAACGCTTGATTAGAAAAAACTTGTTTAGAATTATTACTTGCTCCACCAATCTGTTTTCCCTCTTTATTTACCCGTGCAGGTGTTGTTTCCCAAGCACAAAGCCTCGCAAGAAAATTTGAATACTTTGTCATTAAAAATGAATTAAGAGGAGACTTGTGCTTATTTATAATTCCAAGTAACAATATTTGTCTAGGGTTAAATAAGTGGTGCCAATGTGTCCAGCCTCGTGTACGAATAGGCTCGTCCGTTTTCGCACCTGCTTCAATCACCATATCTGGAATATAGCCTTTTTCTTGCCAATCACTTAAATGAGAAGTAACAAAATCAATAACATTTTGTTCGCGATTTAAATCATTAGCAGTAACAGTGCGAAATTCATAATTAAACTTTTTTGAATCACCAGACTTCTTTTTCATCCATTGCACACAATAAAGTCGCTCCTGAAAAATATCATCAGGTCTTGGAAAAAAGTCAGGTTTTTCCCATAATCTCAAACGATTTCTATTATTTTTTCCGTCTTTGTAATCACCTCGAATGGTATTAATACTGACACGATAAGTATTAATACCATCGGGCGAATGCACAATATTGCCTTTTTGTATTGTGCCAACTTTAGCAACTTCCACTGCTGCATCGTTATCTACATAAATTATTTCAATGTTATAGCGTTTTTCCGAAGGTATAGGGACAAGTTGAGCTATCACTTTATAGCCTTTACTAATAATGAGCGATGGTAATAAAGGAACTTTCCAACCACTTTCAGGACAAATAACTTCAACACAATAAAGAAATACCTTTGCTTTCCACCCTTTGCCATCGGTTTCCACACTTAAATCATCAATTTCAGCCTGAACTTTTTCAGCCAATTGCTTTTGTTCGATATGGATTTCTTCACGTTTATCCGCACTTGCTCCGACAATATTAAAATTACCCCAAGTTAGCATACAAGCAATTGGGTTTAAATCAGACGCATAAACATCACAGCCCAATCGTGCAGCCTCAAACGGAATTTGACCACTGCCACAAAACACATCTGCAACTTTAGGTCTATGTCCAAACCGCGCTATACCCATTTGTTCGATTAATTCAGGAAAAGAAAAAGCAGAAGTACCAAGATGTAAATTAACCGTTGACCAAATATGATTAAATAAGTCTTCGCCACACTCTTCAGGACGTGATGCTGTTCTTACCCAGTCGTTATAAGAAGCACCGTATTCAATATTTTGTTCTTGTGCTAGAAAAAAACGACTGGCCTTATTATTTTTATTTTCTAATCGTTTCTCTAATGAGCTTTTATCCATCCCCATTAACAACTCAAAAATCTCAAGGTCTTTCAGAGCATCATCCGTGACAGGCAACAACGATCCTAAGATACAGGCTTTATTAAGAATGAGTGGTTTTCGACCTTTCCAGTAACTCCCTAAAGCAGTCAATGTTTTACCTGCTCCTGCCATCTGTTCCTTGTAACTCTCTGTTGAAATTTTCTGCACAGGAAACAAATGTTCAATTAACGCGGGTTTATCTTTCCATTCAAAAGGCTGAAGTGCCATTAAATATCTCCTTGTTCAATAAAATCAAATAAAGATGAAGAGGCACCTTCATCAGGCTCTTCTTTTTTTACTTTAGGTTTTACGGGTTGTGTTAATTTAATGCTCTCACCATCGGATAGGGCGCAGTAAATTGACTTACGCCACCCACGTTGAGTTTGTTTAGCTAATCCTGCCTCAGAAGCTGCTTTAGAATAAAACCACCAGCGTTCTTCTGGTCGTAATGCTAGCCATTTTTGACAAATGATAGGACACTCTTTGGTTGTGGCATGTTCAGCTGCCCACGCCAAAATACAAAGTTCACGACCTAAAAAACGATCTAACTTATTAATTCCAACCTTCCATGAACTTGGCTTAAGCTTTTTAGCCTTTAACCGAATATTAAAGTTTTTACGCGAATCATCACGGATTTTATTCCATAGTTTGCGTGCTAAAACCACACGGCATTCAGTCGTTTCCCTACGATTTTCATCACCATCAAAACCATAGTCTTCATACAAGCTAACGGCCTCAGTTGCATTAGCTGGAATTTCAATATAAAAACAATGCTTACCAAATTCAGTTGGAGCACCAAAATCAACAGCTTTAATCATTATTGAATAATCTCCTCGTTACTTATTTCAATACCCATTGAAGAGGTAAATTGTTCTAAATCGTACCCTGTGTCAGCAGAAACTTTTTTAAACTTCATCACGACGGGTGCATCAACAAGTAGTAGCGGTTGTAAGTGCAGTAATGTTTTTTCAATAAATTCTGCGTCAATACTCATATCACCTAAAGATAAATGCACCACTTTAGGTGCTGACCCCATAATCAAGGTGACTTGCTCAAAGGTTATATTTTTAGTTTTTGCTATTTTTAACCCTTCATAAGTTTTACTCGCATTATCAAGGCTTTTAGGAGCAGAACTATGAAGTTGCACAGGTTTATCTTTTATAATTAATATCTCGTCTGAACCGGCTGAGGAAAAGTTAAAGTTACGTTTAACTTCTATCCCTTCACATTCAGCAAAAACATAGACGGTAGTTTCTTCATCACCAATTTCAATAGGACTGTCGTATTTAATGCCATTCCTAGCTTCTGACCCATCTAAGGTGTAACGAATATTTCCTTTAGGAGAAACTAACAATTCAACTGTACGAGCCGTTTCATTTAAATAATTGCGTAGGATTAAACTGTTTTCCCATGTTGTTGGCGTTCCAGTTTTATTTTTTCCTGTAGGATCGATAGCAAGAAACTGTACTCTTAATGCCTTAGTTATTAAAACCTCATCAGATAATACAGGGCTATTTTCTGTAACCACACCCTCTTCTTGATAGTGAACCTTTGCACTATTACCCGCATTGGAAACATCTATTTTTAATCTAATTTGACCATCATCATTAGCAGTTCCTTCAGGAGATACTAGTACACTAGTCAATTTAGGTTTCGGTGTTTTACTGATATATCCATTACCTAGCTCTTCCCATATTCCACGCTGAAAAGCTTCTTGTGCTAATAAATCAAAACCTTTTGGAGGCAACCAAGGCATTTGTGTTTTTTGTTTAATTTTATCTAGTAAATCCGTCTTCCTTACTTCACTTTGGCCTGCAAATAAACATTGTTCAGCTCTTGCTCTTAAAGCATCAAAATTTTCAGGGATTTGCGTATATAATTTAATTGGATCTGATGTTAAAGTTTTTATAACTTGTTGTTCACCGTTATAACTTTCACTTGAAGAGTAAGTGCTATCCAGTATCTTATTGCGTAATACATCTTTTCCTTGAGCATTTCCAGGAAAAAGTAATTTATCAAATACGGCTAAAACCGTTGCTTGAAAGTCATATTCATATTGGGCCTTTTTTTCATCTAATTCTTTTCGTTGTGGATGTGATTCACTAATTTCATTATCAACTTTCTTAACCGCATAAACATGTTGAGCAGATTTATTTAAGCTTGCCATTGACGACTTTTCGCCCGTTAAAACTAAAATATTATTTTTATTAATTAATTCTGAAAAGAAACGATTAACTACATCTGGTGGTGTTTTACCGTCAGGACTAATCATAAGCAAAACACGCCCTGTTTTTATTGCGGCATGCGCTTCATCCATTTCAGGAAGAGCTAAAACACGTTCGTAAGCTTCTTTTGTCGTTGGTTTATACATTTCATTAAGTTGATGCCTAACTAATTCATCTACTTTATTTTGAGGTGCTTTTTCTGCATAACCTTGTAATTTTTTAGTTAGGTTTTCTTGGTGATCAAAATAATTTCTTCCCTCTTGGGTTTGATGTAAATACCACGCTGTTTTATGTAATTCTGTAAAAGCATCACGAAAATCACTCGCTTGATTATTAGGATCAATTAAACATTCGAAAAGTTCGCTATCAGAAAGTCCTTTAACTGAATTAACCGCAGTGGACAAACTGGCAGTAAACAATAAAGTACCTACTTGTTTTGCATAATTATTATTTTTAGAAATATCAATTAATTGTGCATGAGCACTATCTGTTGAACTCCATAAGTCTTTAGCAATAACATCTCGCATTTCAGAAATATCAGCGAGTTTCTCTCTTACATCATGGAGTGATAAATCAAAGTGTTGTGCGCCTATCAGGTAAACATCATCCGAACTTTCCCATACTGATTTTAACAACCTTGAAACTAGCTCCATTAGTCCCCGTGTTTGTTTGAATTTTTCATTCTCCTTAAAGAGAGCAACAATACTTTTGAAGCTAGGGTGGAATGGATAAGTTGATTCTATTTCATTAGCAAGAGATTCCGCGCTTCGCTCAACAGTTTTCGCCTTTGCAGCTTCAGCTAAACGCTCCGCATAAATAGAAGAAATATCGGCTATCTCACTACCATCAGGTAAAGATCGAAACAAACGTTTCCTAAGAATTTCATAAATTTCATTTGATTCTAGGTTTACAGGAGTAATAGAAACTTCAGCTCGTCCTAATTCTTGAGTTGCATCATCCAATGCTTTTTGAATCAAATTACCACCTGTATCATATGCAGCTTCTAAATCAGAAACGACAATGCACACATTACTTTTTTTATGGGCCGCTGTTAACATATTAGAAAATGCACGAGTAATCACATCAGCAACCGTGCCTTGGCCTAGAGCTTGAGTGCTGTAATAGTGAAAATATGGAGGCATTTCATCCAACAGAATCAAAATAGGTTCATCACCCTCAAATAATTTCAGCCATGCTTGTTCATCAGGTGCTTTTGCACCGGCTTCCCAATACTCACGAAAAATAGTTTCTTTTCCAAGTTGTCTAGCAATTTCACCCCATAAATAAGTATTTGGGTTATTTCTACCATTAAAAGCGGCAATTTTTGCAGTTTCAAAAGCAGACTGATAAGGAATATGCCCTATCAAAGATTGACGTAATTCAGCATCTTTAGCGAGAATACCAAAACCCACCATAAGATGTGTTTTACCTCCCCCCATTGCTTGTTTAAGATGAAAAACCGTATCGCTTGATTTCCCCGCTAAACGCGCTAAACCTTTAGATAAAAGAGTGGTCATCCCATCCGTAATAAAAGTTTTATTGAAATAGTCCTGACCTTTAGTGTCATTAATAAGTTGGTCTAGCTGTTCAATTTGGTCGCCAACATTAATGTCTAATGCGTTAGGTTGTAGCTCACACGAGTTACGAACGGTTTTCATTTATTGCTCCTGAATTTCTGTCTTACTTATATTAAGTATCTTTTAAAATCTTATAAATTGTTTGTCTTGTTACATTAAAATGCTTTGCAATATCAGACTTTAATGCGCCTCCGATAAACATTGTTATTGCCATTTCTTTTTGTTTTTCATCAAGCGCTGAAGGTCTGCCGCCGATTCTTCCTTTCTTTTTAGCGACTTCTAAACCTGCTTTTACTCTGTCTTGAATTAATGAGCGTTCAAATTCAGCCAAAGAACCAAAAATGTTAAATATTAATTTACCGGTGCTTGTCGTAGTATCGATGGCCTCTGTTAATGAAGTAAATCCAACTCCTTGTGTTTCTAAATTATTTACTATTTCTAATAGGTGTTGAAGCGACCTTCCTAATCGATCAAGTTTCCAAACAATAAGTACATCATTTTTTCTTAAAGACTTTAAACACTGCTCTAGTTCAACTCTATCCTTCTTTGCTCCAGATGCTTTTTCTTCATATATTTTTTCGCACCCAGCAGCTTTTAACGCATCTATTTGTAATGCCGTATCTTGTGATGATGTTGAAACTCTCGCATATCCTATTTTCATGTGCTTACTTTTTTAACAATGGTTTTATTAACAGTATCATACTATTAATTTTTTAACAGCCTTTTTTAACATTATTCACTATAAACTTCTTATTGTTAATTTTTTATCCATCTTTTTTACTGGAGTTAAAAAAAGAGGTGTTTTTTTAACATTTAAAACATAAAAAAATAAAACTCCTATCAGAATGTATTAATTTATAACTAAAGCTGAACGTCAGCAATCAGCCATGAGCGGGCATTCAAAAAAGTAGGAAAAGTTAGATTTTGGTCTACACTTGGACATGCTGAATCTTATTCAGATCTACTTATCTTGTATTGATGCATGTTAACTTGTTTAGTGTTGCTGGTTTTCATAGTATTTATTGCCATAATGTAGAAGTTAGAGTGTATGATAAGCAGTCCCGAGAGAATAACTTGTTATACGGCAAATCTAGTAACGAGAATACCGTAAGCTTTAGATTATTAAAAATAAAAAACAATGCATGGGAATCATGCTTAGAAAATGGAAGTTTTTATAAGTGTTTAATCTCGACTTAAATGATTTTGAATTAGCTAAACCTAAGAGTGAAAATGATTCAGCATCTTTTCAACAAGTTTCACATGGGAAATTAATAACTCCTAGGCAGCACTTATTACTTTTCTCTGCGGAAGAATGGGAGTATTTCTTA
>Ga0105357_10001982_pt1 | contig 10993 bp, 7 predicted proteins | sample GOMGulsemesocosm_4_FD_83660 | JGI IMG/M metagenome (GOLD analysis project Ga0105357, IMG submission 83660) | Methane-oxidizing microbial communities from mesocosms in the Gulf of Mexico - GOM15B Gulf of Mexico | ecosystem: Environmental > Aquatic > Marine > Cold seeps | place: USA: Gulf of...
CACCGAGTTCAGCAGCAGCACCCCCTGCTCTGCCCAGGACTGCAAACAGCCATGGGCCGGTATCGGCAAGCCTAGGTCGCGCTCCAGCTCCTTCAGCATGTTCTTCAATGAGGGCGGCTGGCGCACGCCCGGCGGCACGGAAAAGCTCAGGCCATGCGCCTGCCCCGGGCCGTGGTAAGGGTCCTGACCAAGAATCACTACCTTGACCTTGTCGAGCGGCGTTGAATTCAGCGCGTTGAAGATCAGCGGGCCCGGCGGGTAGATCTGCTTGCCAGCGGCTTTCTCCGCCTGCAAAAACGCGCGCAGCGACTGCATATACGGCTGCTCGAACTCACCCTCCAGCGCCGCCAACCAACTCGGCTCAAGATCAATGCGTCGCTCAGCCATGCTTACTGCGCCGCCGGGACTGTCTGCTCTATACAGCGCACCACGCGGTCACGGCTGTCCTTGAGAACACCGGCTAGGCCGTTCATATGACTGGCGTGCAGCACCAGAATGCCGTCGACGCATTCGGCCTCGTGCTTGGCAGGATTGCTGCGCAGCTGGCCGGCGTCTTCGGAGCCCACGGTCACCAGACGGTAATCCTCCAACTCCAAGCCCTCCTCCGGCTTGGCAAAATTCAGATAGCCGTACAAGTGCAGCACCACTACGGTGAAAAAGATGCTAGCCATCGCGGTGAGAATCAACGGCAACTTGTTTACTTCACGGGACTCCGACATCAACAGCTCCAGTTACAGGATATTCGCGTAGTCAGCTTCGACTCGCTCAAGACTCAGGTTGTTCAGGAACCCGGAAAAACACATCCAGGCACTCAGGGCATTCAGGTCGGCAAAGGGCGCGGGCAGGTAGCGTGGCGGTACCACCAGACCTTCCTCTACCAGTTGGTTCAAGGTACGCATATCTTCCAGCGTGGTCTTGCCGCAGAACAGTAGCGGAATCTGCTGCAACTTACCCTTGCGCACTGCCAGCTGGATGTAGTTGTAAGTGAGGATAAAACCTTTGAGGTACACCAGATCTTTGGTAAACGGCAAACCGGTACTGCTGGAGCCACGGAATACGCGACTGGCGTTGTTGTAACCGTCCTCACGCGAATAACCCTCGTCACGGTAGAACTGGAACACATCCATGAAGTCGCCGCCGGTTTCGGCAATCTGAATGGCGCGAGTGCGATCGGTCAACTTGCGCAGGCGCGCAGGGTAAGAGGCAAAGGTCAGCACCTCCATCAGAATCGCCAGGCCTTCCTGGGTTACGGTAGAAGAAGGCGGGCCCTTGGCCAGGAACGTACATATCGGTTGATGCTGGCCGTTCAGACTGGTCGCCACGTGCACCATACCCTCGTGCACCGCAAGAATGTTCAGATCGCGCTGATTGAACTTGGCGTCACTGCGAATCTTGATGTAATCGGCACCCGCGGCGGCATCTGCCACGATGCCATCCGACTCGAACACCCGCACAGCCTGATCATCAGGGAAGGCGTCGTTCATGCGCGCCTGCAGGATCTCCACCGCCTCGGGCGCAGCAATCGTCTTGGGTTCGCGGGCGATTTCAGTGCGCGCGATATTGCTCAAGGATTCGCTCAAAGCAATGCCAAGGTCAGTCAGTGTCGGATCACCGGCGTGAAATGCATCAGAGGCAGCACCGTACAGCTCCTGCGAGATCAGACCAAAATCCGGATTACCGCGCGCTTCGAGCATGCGAATCACCATGCGGTATTCACGGCACATGCGCCGCATGATCTGCCCCACAGGATTGAATGTACCAAGCTGTCGAGTAATGTCACGCTCGATATCTTGGAACACCTGGCGCAACTCGCCGGGGCTATACCCCAACGGCCGCTGGGCGTAGTAATCGGCCGTGATATCCGGCAGAGCCTTGCAGCGCTTCTGAAAGAAAGCGTCGCGAACACTGTCATCCCACTTGATGGCATCCAGCACCCGAATCGGTGCTTGGGCCTCGACAATGCGATCCGACAGACTACGAATAACCAGTTGATACTGTTCGTTCTGTTTCACGACGGCTCCCTTCGAACGCAACTGTATGCTGCAAGTACCAAGCTACAAGCGGTTCCCACATTCTGACAGCCTTGCCAGCTGCCGGGAACAACGAACACACCTCAACTCCGTGCGCGGGCAAATGCCGCGTACAGCTTGCCGCTGACGTGGTTAAACCGCTTCCGGACGCATATGCGGAAACAGAATCACATCTCGGATCGAAGGCGCATCGGTCAGCAGCATCACCAGACGGTCGATACCGATGCCCTCACCTGCGGTCGGCGGCATGCCGAACTCCAGCGCGCGAACGAAGTCGGCATCAAAGTGCATGGCTTCGTCGTCGCCAGCATCCTTGTCCTTGACCTGGGCGTGGAAACGCTCGGCCTGATCTTCAGCGTCGTTAAGCTCCGAATAGGCGTTGGCGATTTCACGGCCACCGATGAACAGCTCGAAACGGTCGGTCACACTCGGGTCGTCGTCGCTGCGGCGGGCCAGCGGCGACACTTCGAATGGATAGCGCGTGATGAAGGTCGGCTGCTCCAGACGGTGCTCCACCAGTTCTTCAAAGATCATGGTCTGCAGCTTGCCCAGACCTTCGAAGCCTTTCACGTCGGCACCGGCTTGCTTGGCGATGGCACGAGCCTTGTCCAGGTCACGCAGGTCGTCAGCACTGATGTCGTCGTTGTACTTAAGGATGGAATCGAATACCGACAAGCGCGCGAAGGGCTCGCCAAAGTGGAAGACCTTGCCCTGGTAAGGCACATCGGTGCTGCCAAGAACCAACTGCGCCAACTCGCGGAACAGCTCCTCGGTCAGGTCCATGTTGTCTTCGTAATCGGCGTAGGCCTGATAGAACTCCAACATGGTGAATTCGGGGTTGTGACGGGTCGAAACACCTTCGTTACGGAAGTTGCGGTTGATCTCGAACACCCGCTCGAATCCACCGACCACCAGACGCTTGAGATAAAGCTCGGGGGCAATACGCAGGAACATCGGCAGATCCAGGGCGTTGTGATGCGTCTCGAACGGCTTGGCCGCGGCGCCACCCGGAATGGTTTGCAGCATCGGTGTTTCCACTTCGAGGAAGTTACGCTCGTTGAGGAACTTGCGGATATGGCCGATGACCTTGGAGCGCACCATGAAGGTGTTGCGCGTATCTTCATTGACGATCAGATCGACATAGCGCTGACGATAGCGCTGCTCGGTGTCGGTCAAGCCGTGGTGCTTGTCGGGCAAGGGGCGCAGCGACTTGGTCAGCAGTGTGACTGCCGTCATGTGCACGTACAGGTCACCCTTGCCGGAACGCGCCAGGGTGCCCTCCGCGGCGATAATGTCACCCAGATCCCAGTGCTTGATGTCTTCCAGCGTCTCCGCCGGCAGCCCCTTGCGGTCCACATACACCTGCAGACGCCCGCTCATGTCCTGCAGCACCATAAAGGCGCCACGGTTGAGCATGATGCGGCCAGCTATTTTTACCGGTATAGCGCTTTCGGCCAGCTCTTCCTTGCTCTTGTTGGCATAGGCCTTTTGCAGCTCGCCGCAGTAGCTGTCGGGACGAAAATCATTGGGGAAGACCGCACCCTTCTCACGTGCGGCGGCCAGTTTGGCCTTGCGCAGTGCGATGAGCTGGTTTTCTTCCTCGTGTTGCGCTTGCGGGTCTTGCTGCTGATCGGTCATGTCGGTGAAATCCCGGAAAATCAATTCAATAGGTTGGCCGCGAAGACGTTACGCGCGACGACTACAGGCCCTGCTTCAGACTGGCTTCGATAAACTCGTCCAGATCGCCGTCCAGCACCGCATTGCAGTTGCTGTTCTCGATGCCGGTACGCAAATCCTTGATGCGCGACTGGTCCAGCACGTAGGAGCGAATCTGGTGGCCCCAGCCGATATCGGATTTGGTGTCTTCCAGAGCCTGCGCTGCTTCGTTGCGCTTCATCATTTCCAGCTCGTACAACTTGGCTCGGAGCATCTTCATCGCGGTGTCGCGGTTGGCATGCTGGGAGCGCTGGTTCTGGCAGCTCACCACGGTATTGGTCGGCACGTGGGTGATACGTACGGCCGAATCGGTGGTGTTAACGTGCTGACCACCAGCGCCGGAGGAGCGGTAGGTGTCTACGCGCAGATCCGAGGGGTTGATATCGATTTCGATGTCATCATCGATTTCCGGCGCGGCAAACACGGCGGAAAACGAGGTGTGCCGGCGGTTACCTGAATCGTAGGGGCTCTTGCGCACTAGGCGGTGTACGCCAATTTCAGTGCGCAACCAGCCAAAGGCGTATTCGCCCTTGATGTGTACGGTGGCACTCTTGATGCCGGCCACTTCACCTTCGGAGAGCTCGACGATCTCGGTCTCAAAACCGCGCTGATCGGCCCAGCGCAGGTACATGCGCAGCAGCATATTGGCCCAGTCCTGCGCTTCGGTGCCGCCGGAACCGGCTTGAATATCCAGATAGCAGTTGCTGGCATCCATCTCGCCGCTGAACATGCGACGGAACTCCAGCTTCTCCAGTGCGACCTGTAGACGCTCCAGCTCGACCACCACATCATCCACGGCGCCCTGGTCTTCTTCTTCGGCTGCCATTTCCAGCAGGTCCGAGGCGTCGGCCAGGCCGCTGCTCATCTGATCCAGGGTTTCTACGATCTGCGCCAGCTGCGCGCGCTCACGGCCCAGGTTCTGTGCCCGCTCGGGTTCGTTCCAGACGCTGGGGTCTTCCAGTTCGCGCTCTACTTCGATCAGCCGTTCGTGCTTTTGATCGTAGTCAAAGATACCCCCGAATGGTTTCGGAGCGACTACGCAGATCTTTGATGGTGTTCAGAATCGGATTGATTTCCATGTTGACTCGTCCCGGCAGGAAAAAGCCGCCATTGTAGCGGAAATCGGCCGCTGAGTGCAGCGTCTGCTTGCCTGTTGCACAAGCACGCCACACTCACTCGGGCCGCATCGTACAGCCCTCAGGCCAGCACGCGCCGGCCTGGGAACACTAGCTACCTGGGTACTATAGCTTGAAGCGCGCAACCAGCTGGCTCAAGGTCACGGCCAGACGCGAAAGCTCCTGGCTCGCCGTATTGGTCTGCTCGGCACCGGCGGCGGTCTGCATCGACAGATCACGAATATTTACGAGATTGCGATCCACCTCCCGAGCGACCTGAGCCTGCTCTTCGGAAGCGCTGGCAATCACCATATTGCGCTCGTTGATAGAACCCACAGCGCGAGTAATGTCTTCCAGTGCCTCACCGGCCGCTTGTGCCAGCCCCAAGGTGTGATTAGCCTGCCCCATGCTCTTCTGCATCGCGGTGACCGCACCGGCAGCGCCCTGCTGCACCACCGAAATCATGCGCTCGATTTCCTCTGTCGACTGCTGTGTGCGGTGCGCTAGAGCCCGCACCTCGTCAGCCACTACAGCAAAACCACGCCCCTGCTCGCCGGCCCGCGCCGCTTCGATGGCCGCATTCAGCGCCAGCAGGTTAGTCTGCTCTGCCACCGCGCGAATGACATCTAGAACCTGGGAAATGTTGTGAACATCCTTAGCCAGCCCTTCAACGCTGTCGGCGGTCGCAGTCACGTCTCCAGCCAGAGCGTTGATGGAGGCCACCGTCTGACGTACCTTTTCACCTCCATCACGAGCATTATGATCGGTCTCTCGGGAAGCTTCGGAGGTACTTACCGCATTGCGTGCAACTTCTTCTACGGCTGCGGTCATTTCGTTTACCGCCGTTGCCGCCTGCTCCATCTCATGGTTCTGCTGACGCAAGCCACGGGTAGCATCTTCGGTGACCGCATTCAGCTCCTCGGCAGCCGATGCCAGCTGCGTTGAAGAGTTACTGATGCCCTGAATGGTCTCACTAAGGCTGCGCTGCATGTCGCGCAGCGCGCTTAACAGCTGCGCTGGCTCATCGCGACCTGCGATATCGAAGCGCTGAGTCAAATCGCCAGCGGCAATCACCCTGGCAACGCCCAGCGCTTCAGCCAGCGGGCGAACGATGCTACGCGTGAGTAGCAGCGCCAAACCCACAGTCAACAGCAAGGCGGTGAGCGACAGGCCCACCACTATCATCAAACCGCGTTTGTAGCCCTCGTCAGTCGCCTTGGCAGCGGCGGCGGCACCCTGCTGATTGAGCTCAGTGAGATGCCTCAGCTGCAACATCATCTCGTCGGCATACTGATTCAACCCACCAGTGACCGCAGCCTCGGCCTCTTCCTGTCGACCCGCTTCTACCAAGCCGACGACCAGGCGCTGCTGGCTCATGTAACGCTCAGAAGCGGCCTTGAACTGTTCATACGCCATGCGCTCCTGCTCCGAAGCAATTAGCGCTTCGTAGCGTTGCTCAGCAGCCAGCATCTCGCTTTCGGCGCTCTGCGCACGCTGCAGTGTATCGGCAAGCTCAGTGCTGCTGAGCGTCAGTGCGCGCAACGTCAGAGCACGCACCCGCGCAATGGCGAGCCCCATATCATTGGTTTCAACAATCGCGGGCAACCAGTTCTCATCTACCTGTTTGGCCATCTGGTCCATACGCTGCATCTGAACCAATGACATTACGCCGAGCATAATCATTAAAAGGGCGAGAACGGCAAAGCACGCAGCGGCTCTCAGGCCAATACTGCTGTTTCTGATCCACATAGTTCCTCCAATCATTGTTCAACAACCCGACAGCATCCGTTGCCAAGCACTCGGGTCAGAGATGGCTTCGACGCGCACCCTTTGCCAACAGCATAGGCCAGCCCGTGCCACACGAGCGGAAATGGCCGTGGCCCGCACAGAGCCGCGGCGTTATAACACAATTAGTCGGCGGCGCTTTGCTTATCCATTACGCATGCAAAAAATGCCGCCCACGTGAGTCCAAAAGACCAGTATGAGAGACATTTAGCGTGATAAAGGAGGAACTGTGCCCACCGTGCTCACCAAGGCTCGGCACAATGCCTGAGAAAAGTTATCGCCCGAAACAGCGCAGAAACACCAGGGTGCCAACGCCCCAGAAGCCATTGAGGATAAAACCGATGATGAAACGCGCGGGTAACTGCGCCAAGTTGAAGCCATAGCCCTTAAGGGGGAACACCACCAATAGCGCCACCACCGTCAGAGCGATACCTCCGAATAGCGCAGCCTTCAACCAGACCAGCTGACTACCCAGGCGAGCCAGTACCCACACTAGCACCAGCCCCCAAAGCCCGCCCCAAAAGCTGGCCGACAGCACCGCCGGAACGCCAAGCGGCACGGTGGCTGCCAACGAAAATGGCGCAAAGGGCACAATGCCAGCCGAATGCAGCAGCCCTAGAGCAACCTGATGAAAACACAGAACCGCCAGAAATCCCGCCGTGAACGCCAGTAGCCAATGTCGCATGAATCACCTCTGATCAATGATTACTGACTATAGCAGCGTTCAGCCAAGCAGCACCTCTTCAGCCGGCGAGGCGTCATAAGCCACCGCTGACAGCTTCACCAGCACCGGGTGAATCATGCTCGCTGACTGAGGGCGACTGAACCAGTATCCCTGCACGAAGTTGCAGCCTTCGGTATGCAGAAAGTCCATCTGCTCCGGGGTTTCAATACCCTCAGCGATCACGTCCATTTCCAGGCCCCGCCCCAGGCCGATAATGGCCCGGCTGATGGCCTTGAGACGGTCGTCATCCGGTGCCTTGGTAATAAAGCTCTTATCAACCTTGATGATGTGCAAGGGATAGCGATGCAGGTAGCCCAGGGAAGAGAAGCCAGTACCGAAGTCGTCCAATGCAATGCGCACGCCCATGCTTTCCAGTTCACGCAGCGTAGCGAGCGTATCGGGGACATCTCGCATCAGCAGACTTTCGGTAATTTCCAGCACCAGGCTGGCCGCTGGCAAACCGGTTTGCTGCAATATGCTCGCAACCCGTTGAGCAAAGCCCTCTTCCTGCAGCTGCCGACTGGACAGGTTTACCGAGCAGCGCAACCCCGGTAGGCCGTTCTGCTGCCAGTGTTGCACCTGGGTGCAGGCCTGTTGCAACACCCAGTCACCCACTTCGACAATCTCACCCGTTTCTTCTAACGCTGGAATAAACTCATCCGGCGGCACCAGGCGCTCGCCCTGCCACCAGCGCAGCAACGCCTCGACGCCCACTACATGCGAACGCCCCGCCGATACCTGCACAATTGGCTGGTAATAAAGTTCAAACTGCTGACGCGCCAGCGCCTCGCTCAGCGCGTTCTCCAGGTTAAGGCGTTGATGCACTTCTTCTTGCAGACTGTCGTTATAAAGCGCCAGTTGCGCCTTGCCAAAAGCCTTGGCCCGATACAGCGCAAGATCGGCTTCACGCAGCGCATCTTGCTGCTCGCCTTCGCCCTTCAGCGGAGCCACGCCAATGCTGACACTGACGCTGAGACGGCGTGAACCGGCAATAATCGGATAGTGCAAGGCGTGCATGATACGTTTGGCCACCAGCTCGGCATCATGCGCCAGCGCCATGTCATCCAGCAGCACAACAAACTCATCCCCGCCAAAACGACACAGGTGATCACCGGGTCGCAGGCAGCGCTCGATGCGCTTGGCCACCTGAATCAGCACCTGATCCCCCGCCTGGTGGCCCAGACTGTCATTAATCAGTTTGAAGCGGTCCAGATCAATGAACAGCACGGCGGCATGCCGCGCACCCGGCTTGGCTTGGCGCTGTAAGGCCTGCGCAATCAGCTGGCTGGCACTTTGCCGGTTAGGCAGACCGGTTAGACTGTCGTGCAGCGTGGCGTGCGCCAACTCCTGCTCGGCCTGCTTGCGTTGACCAATATCTGTCTGCGATCCCGCCAGCAACCGCTGACCATACACGTCAGTACTGACTACACCACGGATCAGCACCCAGACCAGTTGCCCCCAACTATCACGCAACTGGCACTCCAGATGAAGAAAGGCCTGGCGTCCCTCCAGGTGCGCCTGCACGGCCGAACGAAAGCCCAGGCGCTGCGCCTCCGGCATGAGCATCGCCCACTGCTCCAAAGTAACCGGGGCACGCTGACTATCGAGGCCCAACATCGCCAGCCAACGCTCGGATAGATGCAGACGATCATCATCCACATGCCACTCCCAGATGCCATCGTTAGCCCCGCGCAACGCTCTGGAATAGCGATCCTGGCTGTCCTGCATTGCCATCTTGTCGGCGCTGGCGTAGCTATCCACGGTCAGCGCGATGTCAAAAAACGCCGCCTTGAGCAAGCTGGCGTAAAGCTGCTCGGCCACCGCTGGCTGCTCAGCCCAAGTTCGACGAATGGCGGCGTGCATGTAATCAAGGTAAAAGTGGAAGGCGCCGAGATACCATTTCAGGTCCAGACCATGGCGCTGATGGGTCAGACCGACCAGCAAGCGCAACCGGGCATATTGCAGATCGTAGGGGCCACGCAGCATCTGACTGAAGTAGCGCTGCTGCTGCGCTTTGAGATACTGCAGACGCTGCGGTTCGCGCAGCTTCTGCGCCGGTGGTTCGAACCCATCAAGATGGGCGAAGAGCGCCTGAACGCAATCAATATGCAGCGCATCCAGCTGCCGCAGGTGGGCGTGTAGCGCCGGCAAACCAGCCTCATTGATCAGCAGCAGCCGCAGGCGCTGACGAATGTCGTCATGGCCCAGCCCAAGACTGCGCTGCATCGTAACCAATTGTTGTTTGAGGTCCGGCACCCGAGACTTCCTTGAACGTGCGTTTTTTTTCATGTGCCACAGTCAGACTAGGCACCAAACCGTGACGCACTTGGCATTTTTGTATCATCATCAAAGCGGAAAGCAGGCTAGGCGTCAATCCCCCTATTGAGAAGTATACCCATTTAGGTATCGGCCAATGCTTCGACATGGCGCACCATCAGTTGCAGGCTCTGGCGCCCCCGGAACTCATTGATATCCAAGGTATAAGCTACACGAACCGAGGTAGCGTGCGGATTGGGCCAGCACTGCAAATCGATGTTGAAGGCAATAGCATCGTACAAGTCGCTGCCGCCCGGCAACTGTAATAGCATTTTGAGATGACGTTCACCCACAAGGCGCTGCTGCACCAGTTTGAAATCGCCATTGAACAGTGGTTCAGGAAAGTGCTGCCCCCAAGGACCAGCCTCGCGTAATTGCCCTGCGGTCTGCATGCAAAGCTCGTGGCCCTGCAAGTCGCCGTCGGACAGTAGCCGGCCGGTCAGATCAGCCGCGCTCAACTGGCGTCGCACCTCGGTATCAAAGGCCTGGCGGAAAGCGTCGAAATGCTCGACAGCCAGTGACAAACCGGCCGCCATGGCGTGACCGCCAAATTTGCTGATGAGCTGCGGGTGCTGTGCCGCGACTGCATCCAGCGCATCGCGAATGTGCAGGCCCGCGACCGAGCGCGCGGAGCCCTTGATCTGCCCCCCGCCAGCATCGGCGAAAGCGATGACCGGGCGGTGAAAGCGGTCCTTCAGACGGGACGCCAGAATGCCGATAACACCCTGGTGCCACTCGGCGTCAAACAGGCACAGCCCAAAGGGCAGATCAGCCTCATCCAACTGCATGGCATCAAGGGTCTGCAACGCCTGCTGCTGCATCTCCCGCTCGATGCTCTTGCGGTCCCGATTGAGGCCGTCGAGTTCACGCGCCATATCCAGCGCCAGCCCTTCGTCTTCCGTCAGCAGGCACTCAATCCCCAAACTCATGTCATCCAGCCGCCCAGCCGCATTCAAACGCGGGCCAACGATAAAACCCAGATCGGTAGAGACCAGTTTATCCGCGGCGCGCCCAGCGACTTCCAGCAAGGCGCGAATACCCGGTCGGCAGCGTCCGGCGCGAATCCGGGCTAGCCCCTGATGCACCAGGATGCGGTTATTCGCATCCAGTGGCACCACATCCGCCACGGTGCCCAGGGCAACCAAGTCCAGCAACTCCGCCAGATTCGGTTCACCCCTGTCGCCAAACCAGCCCCTGTCACGCAAGGCCGCGCGCAGCGCCAGCATCACGTAGAAGATCACCCCAACGCCGGCCATCGCCTTGCTGGGAAAGCCGCATCCGGGCTGGCTCGGATTGACGATGGCATC
>Ga0105357_10001986_pt1 | contig 10978 bp, 10 predicted proteins | sample GOMGulsemesocosm_4_FD_83660 | JGI IMG/M metagenome (GOLD analysis project Ga0105357, IMG submission 83660) | Methane-oxidizing microbial communities from mesocosms in the Gulf of Mexico - GOM15B Gulf of Mexico | ecosystem: Environmental > Aquatic > Marine > Cold seeps | place: USA: Gulf of...
GCTGGGTCATATACTTATTAACATAAGCAGCACTGCTGACGACGAGACCGTTGCTGAAGCCAAAGAAAAAGTCGAAGAACTGCATCAAAAACTTTTAAATGGAGCGGACTTTCGCGAGCTAGCTATCGGCAACTCAAAAGGCCAAATGGCGCTACAAGGTGGTGATCTGGGTTGGCGTAAAACATCTCAACTTCCAGGCCTATTAGCAGAAGCAGTACCCAGCTTGCACAAAGGTGACATTAGCAATCCGATTCGCAGTGACGCTGGCTTCCATCTAATTAAATTGTACGACCAGCGCGGCGGCGAAGAGACCATTGTTGAACAATCTAAAGTTCGCCACATACTCGTCAAGCCTTCCACTATATTGAGTGATAAAGAAGCACTCGAAAAAGTCCAACGCATTCGTGAAGAGCTAATAGAGGGCGGTGACTTCAACGAGCTGGCTAAAAACAACTCAGAAGACATTGGCTCCATGCTGAGCGGTGGCGATCTAGGCTGGTCAACCCCAGGACAGTTTGTACCTGAATTTGAAGAAACAATGGCTCAAGTTAAGGTTGGCGAAATCTCCGAACCGTTTCGCAGTCAATTCGGTTGGCATATTCTTAAAGTCGATGAGCGTCGTCAGCAAGATTTCACAGATACCGTTATCAGAAATCAAGCAAACAACATCATTCGTAAACGCCGCTTCGAAGAAGAGCTTCAAAACTGGCTCCAAGAAATTCGCGACGAAGCCTATGTTGAAATCAAACTGGCCGAACAAGTCGCTAAAGAAACCGAAACTGAGCCAGCGGCAGAGTAACTAACATCAAAGCACCCACTATGATCGAACGTATCGCCATAACGCCGGGCGAGCCCGCCGGCATAGGCCCAGATATATTACTCCAAACGGTGCAAGCCGCACACAGCCAGCAACTCATTGCCATCGCCAACGGCAAGTTACTGGCTGAGCGGGCCCGATGCTTAAATCTTCAAATAAAACTCACCCCTTTTAACAAAACACTGGATGCAAAACCCAGTGCTGCGGGTGAGCTGTATTTTATCGACGTTCCAATCACCTCCGCAGTAGTGCCTGGGGTTCTCGCCCCAGAAAACGCTAGCTATGTGCTGAACTGCCTCGATGTCGCTATCGCCGGCTGCCAAAGTGGATTATTTTCCGCCATGGTTACAGGACCCGTGCACAAAGGTGTTATCAATCAGGCGGGGACAGCTTTCAGCGGCCACACAGAGTATTTACAGCAACAATGCGCTGTCGATAAGGTCGTTATGATGCTGGCAACGCAGGGCCTCAAAGTGGCTCTAGCCACCACCCACCTACCGCTCAAAGATGTTGCTAGCGCCATAAGCAAAGACAGTTTGAAACAAGTTATTGATATACTTGCGCACGACCTCTCCCATGATTTCGGTATTTCCAAGCCCCGTATCTTGGTCTGCGGTCTAAACCCACACGCAGGGGAAGGTGGCCACATGGGGCGAGAAGAAATCGATATCATCGAACCTCTGCTCAAGACCTACGATGACGCAGACGTCGAGCTCTTAGGACCACTTCCCGCAGACACCTTGTTCACCCCCAAATACTTAGATAATGCCGATGCAGTGCTTGCGATGTACCACGACCAAGGCCTCCCTGTGTTAAAGTTCAAGGGCTTTGGTCGAGCTGCCAACATTACCTTGGGCTTGCCGATTATTCGCACATCGGTCGACCATGGCACGGCATTAGATTTGGCAGGTAAAGGAACAGCAGACTGCGGCAGCCTAAGTACAGCACTAAAGTACGCAAGCCTAATGAGCCAAGCCCGCAGCCATTGATATTAAACCAACACTATAGCGGCTAATTTTTAGCCATGAAGAAAACAAAATTTCAAATGATCGACAGCAGTGCTAGTTCGATTATTGACCTCAACTGTGAGAAAAAACGTGGACCCATTCTTCCATAAAGCCCGTAAACGATTTGGGCAGAATTTTTTAACCGACTCCGGAATTATTAACCGGATCGTTTCATCTATCAGACCAAAAGCTGATGATAACTTACTTGAAATTGGTCCTGGTAAAGGGGCAATTACAGCTTTGTTGCTCGAAGCTAATCCAACGCTCAACATCGTGGAAATCGATAGAGACTTGGTTCCTATTTTATTAGCGCAATTTGACAGCCGCTACCCAGAGTTGAAAGTCCATCAAGCAGACGCCCTAAAATTCGATTTTTCTGAGCTCGCCCAAGATAAGCCCCTAAGGATTGTCGGCAACCTACCCTACAACATTTCAACTCCGCTGATTTTTCACTTGCTTAGCTTTCATGGCAAAGTGAAAGATATGCACTTCATGTTGCAAAAAGAGGTCGTCGATAGAATGGCCGCTGCCGCGGGAGAAAAATCCTATGGCCGATTAAGTATCATGGTTCAGTACTACTGCAAAGTGGATAATTTATTCCCGGTACCTCCCGAGTGCTTTCAACCCCAGCCAAAAGTTGATTCCGCCATTGTCCGACTCACGCCGTTTACAACCCAGCCTAAACAGGCCGTTGATGTAAAATTGTTCGAGCGTATTGTCAATGTCGCATTTCAGCAGCGTCGAAAAACCCTACGAAATGGTTTGAAGCAACTGCTGAACACTGAGCAATTAGACAGTATCAGCACAACAAACTTAAGCATACGAGCTGAAACGCTAGGCGTTGCTGACTTCGTGACATTGAGCAACGAGTTAAGCGAAATGGGTGTCAGCGTCTAAACAGTGCTGTCACCGTATGTGATTAACAATTTGCTTACAAACAACACCACATAGGTTTTAAAAATACATGGCTGACATTAGCATCCAAACTAAACCTTTATATATCGAAGAACAATCACGTCCCCAAGAAAGTCGGTATGTTTACGCGTATACCATACGTATTAGCAACAACACCGACCAAGCTGCGCAACTAATTGACCGCCGCTGGAAAATTGTTGACGAGAAAGATCAAGTTCAAGAAGTGCAAGGTATTGGCGTTATCGGAGAACAACCAAGACTCGAACCCGGCGATACCTACAGCTACACCAGCGGGGTTATTATCGAAACCGCAACGGGCACGATGGAAGGCAGCTACACCATGAAACGAGATGACGGCAGCCAATTTTCAGCTCCAATAGCGACCTTTGCCTTACTGCCACCGAATGCTCTGCACTAAGGATAGCTATGGCCACGTATGCTGTTGGAGATTTACAGGGTTGCTTAGAACCTCTTATTCGTCTGCTAGATCAAATTGATTTTGATCCATCTAAAGACAAACTTTGGGTCGCTGGAGACTTAATAAACCGAGGCCCCCAGTCACTTGAGACCCTGCGCTTCATTAAGAAGCTTGGCGACAGTGCCGTAGTGGTACTCGGTAATCACGACCTAAGTTTTCTCGCTATAAGCGAAGGCTTTCAGCCCACTCGAGATGACGACACGGTAGACGAAATACTCCGAGCAGCAGATTGTGATGAGCTCTGCCTGTGGTTGCGTCAGCAAAAACTCGTCCACCATTGTAGCGACTTAAAATACACAATGGTTCACGCTGGAATCCCACCCCAGTGGAGTATCAACAAAGCTTTAAAGCGTTCAGCTGAAGTTGAATCTGCACTCAAAGATGACGACCAGTACAAAGATTTTTTGCTGAATATGTTCGGATCCACTCCAGATATTTGGAGCAAAAATCTAAAGGGACAAGACCGACTCCGTATCATCACCAACTATTTTACACGCATGCGTTTTTGCAGCAGCAAAGGCAAACTTGAATTTCAAGCTAAATCAGGCCCAGACTCAGCACCCAAAGGTTTTGCTCCTTGGTTTGAACACAAACGCCGTAAATCAAAACATGATCGACTCGTCTTTGGTCATTGGGCTGCATTAAACGGACATAGCGGCGTCAAAAAAGCCTACGCCCTTGACACCGGTTGCGTTTGGGGTGGCTGCCTAACAATCATGTGTTTAGAAACACGCCAACGTTATAGCTGCGACTGTAGCTAAACTGCAACCCGCTTTCCCGAGCGGGCTGCCCTGTCCAATGCCCCATACCCCACTAACAAAGTAATATTTGCCGCGAAGTTTGATTTCAAACTCTGTCATTTTTCTTGCGGCATTTATTCGAGTCGGCCTCTGGGGGAATCTACATCATGATGCAATCGATCGATTGCTTAAAAGATTACACATCCAAAACCAATGGATAAAAATCCCAACGACTATTTGTGACACCCTCCAAAACCAAACCCTTAAAAAGCAGTTTCAGTCCAGCAGCTATAGTAAATCTATTCACCAAGATAACAGAATGAACTGACCGTAAAGCTCCAATTAGCCTGACTCAACAGTGGGAAATGTCAAAAATAAAACAAGTAACAAACATCGAGAGGGAGGTAGAGAGAAATTGTTAAGTGTAAAAAATAGATTCAATAATATAGACATACAAAAATGTATATCGAAAAGAACAAGCTGGCGCCGAAGTCAATTCGAGAGAAAGGACTCCGACGTTCATTAACTAATCTTGATAGCCATTGGGGTTATTGGACTGCCATCGCCAAGCATCAGCAACCATGCGTTCGAGTGGTAGCTCTGCACGCCAGCCAAGCTCGGTTTGCGCCAACAAAGGGTCCGCAAAACACTCCGCAATATCCCCAGCTCGACGCGGAGCGACAACATAGGGAACAGGACGGCCACTAACATTTTCAAGCGCCGCCACCAACTCAAGCACACTTGAACCCTGGCCTGTTCCTAAATTGAAAGTGTAGCAATCTGGGCCTTTTTGGCATAAATAGTTGAGTGCGGCAACGTGACCTGCAGCCAAGTCTAGAACATGAATATAATCTCTCACCCCGGTACCGTCTGGCGTTGAATAATCATCCCCAAAAACGCTTAGTTTATCTCGCTTGCCAACAGCCACTTGAGTCGCAAAGGGTAATAAATTATTCGGAATCCCCTGGGGGTCTTCGCCAATAGTACCCGACACATGAGCTCCCACAGGATTAAAGTAACGCAATAAACAAACCTTCCAACTGCTAGCGGTAGGCTTACACATATCTCGATAGATATCCTCCACCATCAATTTACTTGCCCCGTAAGGATTGGTTGCACCTGTAGCGGCAGTTTCATTAATAGGAACTGACTCGGGGTCACCGTAAACTGTCGCTGAAGAACTGAATATTATTTTATCAACGTTATTACGATCCATAACTTGTGCAAGAACAACGGACCCCGAAACATTATTCGCATAATAATGAAGCGGTAGCTCACAGGATTCGCCTACAGCTTTCAGGCCCGCAAAATGAATCACTGCTTCGAAGTTGTGCAGTTTAAACACGCGCTCCAATGCAGCCTCATCACAAACATCCAAAGTGTAGGTTTGAATATCTCGCCCACACAGAGCTGCCAAGCGATTGATAGCCTCCGGCTTGCTGTTACAAAAATTGTCGACCACGACAGGGTTAAACCCTGATTCGATCAAAGCAAGAACCGTATGACTACCAATATAGCCCGCTCCCCCAGTTACCAAAACATCCATGATTTCACTTCCATTTTTAAATTCATGAACAGAATTATCTCACAGATAATTCATTACCGTGATGCTTAGCTGACATTTATATGGGGAGCGGCAGGGATTTATGCAAACAATAGGAATGATCAGGATAAAGAGGCGACAAATAAAATAAATACTAGGTTTTACTAACTAATGAAATTGGGATTCAAAGAGCATAAACTCTACTACATAAGGAGGGGGGCCAGAGAGTACAAGCGCCTCTCTTTATAAGGCTTTCAACACAGGCCCGAAAAAACTTGTGCCTGCCACGAGAAATAACTACATCGATAAAAACTTTACCGGTTTAACCGTATCAAATAAGGCTTCTATTTTTGCCAGCAGTTCATCGTTGTCAAATGGCTTTGACAACACATCATCGGCACCATATTCCAAGGCCTTTTGCATGCCCTCCTCGGTTTCTGCCGAAACAACCAACACCTTCACATTTTCATAAGCTGGCTGCTCTCGCATAGTCTTTAAGACCTCGAAGCCGTCCATACCAGGCATTTTAATATCCAATGTTATCACTGCCGGCTGATGCCGAGCCAACATCAGCCCTGCCGTAAAACCATCGGCTGCTATTTCGACCTCGAACCCGGCTCTACGGAGCAGTCGACGGATAGCAGAAGCCATCTCCAACTGATCTTCGACCACTAATACAGTTGGGTTGGGGATTAGCGCATTAAGTTCTGCCGGAATCGGCATTTCATTGGTTTGTAAAAACGATAAAAAATCTTCGATTCGAATACGGTGATCACCACGACCTGGTAATTTATAGGCTTCCAAGCGCCCCCTCTCTATCCATCGAATAACGGTTCGGAAATTAACCCCGCAATATTTAGCAGCCTCTCCTGTCGTGAGGACTTTAACTCTATCCATGTAGTGCTCTTTATGATCAGTCAATAGAATATACCGAAGCCATCTATTCTACTGCATCTTTCAAAGAAATAGATCAATTAAAAGCTTCCCTATTTTCAGCTTAGACCAATCATTCATATGATTGAAATGACTTTTAATACTATTTAACGATTTTGTAATACCAAAAAGTGCTAAGAGACAGGTTTGACAGGTTAGGCACTCATGACCCATAATAAAGGCATGAAATAAATCAGTATTATTCTACGGTTTAAATTGAAGCCGTGCTGAGACTGAATCACTCTTGAGATAACTGCCGTAAATCAAGAGTTTTGACACAACTGCCCTGCAGTTCCAACGAACACCCTAAGACCCTTAGCCCCCTAGCAGTAATTGGGGGCGCTTTTTCCCCCTTTCCCCATCACCATAAGTTCGTGCTAACCTAGTATCACTAGTCAATTAAACAACACGTGTATTAGGAATGAGCCAAACAATTCTTTTCGTGGACGACAACCCGGTAAATCGCCAGCTATTACGCGCTATATTAAGCACTGAGTACAGCGATATACACGAAGCAAGCAATGGCCGCGAGTGCATAGAAATCATGCAGAATTGGCCAATTGACTTGTTACTACTCGACCTCAATATGCCCGAGCTATCGGGCTTTGAGGTTCTGGCCCAGATACCCACCCTAGATTTAATCAGCGCTCCTACGACGATAGTTGTCTCCGCGGATAAAGACCCCAGCATCATCAGCCAAGTTTTGATTGATGGCGCTGCCGATTACATTACAACCCCCTATAATCGGGAAGAGCTCCTCGCTCGAGTCAGAACCCATCTAACTCTGCGCAATCGAGAGCTACACCTCGAACAGCTGGTCATCCATCGTACCAAAGAACTAACCAGCGCCAGCTACCGCCTAGAGCAGGTACAAAAACAACTTATACATGCCGACAAAATGGCCTCACTTGGACAGCTCGCAGCAGGGGTCGCCCACGAAATCAACAACCCCGTTGGCTACATTCGCTCCAACCTCCATACGCTGCAAGATTACCTCGAGGATATAAGCAAAGTCCGGATACAATCTGCCGAGATCATAAAATCTCACCAGCTCAGTGATATCACTCAAAAGATAGACGAGCTCGAGCAAGAGTTTGATATTGAATTTCTGATACAAGACATACAAGATATCATTCGAGATTCTTTAAAGGGCACGGCACAGATTCGTCAAATCGTTACCGACCTTAAAGGTTACTCTCACCCAGAGCAGCATGACTGGCAGCTCAACAACATCCACGACCTCATCGAAAGCAGCCTCAATATTGTTGGGAACCAACTAAAGTATAAAATTAAATTACACAAACGGTACCAGCGGGACCTGCCTCAGGTTTACTGCATTGGCTCACAAATCAGCCAAATACTGATTAACCTATTGGTAAACGCCGAACAGGCAATTGAAAAAACGGGCAACATCACCATCACTACCAGCCTCAGCACCCAATCACTACAAACAAATAGCGTCGATATCTGCATAACGGACGACGGCCACGGCATTGATGAATCCATTGCGAACCGTATTTTTGATCCGTTTTTCACGACCAAAGTGGTTGGCGCTGGAACCGGCCTTGGACTATCAATTTGCTATAACATAGCCCAAGGTCATGGAGGTAAAATTAGCGTACAAAGCAACCCCGACCGAGGCAGTCAATTCACGCTCAGCCTTCCCGTTGATTACGCCAAAGGCAAAGACAGCAACTAAGCTCTGACCCTCGCGTACATTAACTTCAGACCTTTCAACAAGAGGCCTTGGTAAAAGGCCAAGCTAATGATAATTAGAGCCGCGCCCCACAACACCGACTCTCCAACTTTTTCGCCGGCTATTGCAGCGCCCAAAATAAGCGCTATACCAGGCGTAATTAGAGTAATTAAAGAAACCGTACTGGCACTTAGGCGCTTTAATAAATAAAAGTATGCGGGAAAACCCAATAGCGACCCCATGATAGCCAAATAACTTACCGCCAGCCAAGACTCAGAACTCACAGACTCGGGCCATTCTCCATCAAGAACCAACCAGCTCAGTAACAAACAAGGAAAAGCCAACAACAAGGCTCCCGTTGCCTGTCTCATCGGGTCAATATTGCTGGCGAACCTCTGCAGGGTTACGCTGCTAAACGAAAATATAATGGTAGAAGCCATTACACCCAAGACACCGTAGACCGCCTCAGCACCCAAGACCAACTGCCCCTGAAAAATAATCAGCAAACCAAAAACCGCAAAACCTAGACCGATAAGCTTCTGCCAATCAAATGGGTTTTCACGTAAAACTATCATGGTGACCAAGCCGGTGATGAATGGCGTTAGCCCAAATAAAACAGACACCAAACCCGAAGGTATGAATTGCGCGCCCCAATACACCAATGGTAGCGCGGGGAAAATACCAACTGCAGCAGCGGCATAGACCTTCCAATCATCTTTAGATTGGAATAGCTTTCGCTTCAACACCTTTAAAATCAACAAGGCGATAGTCAAGGCAATCCCCATCCGGACGGTCACTGCCGCCACAAAAGAAAAACTATCACTGCTAAATTGAATGCCTAAAGGCGTGCTGGACCATACCAACACAACCAACAAATACACCATAGGAATTCTCATAACTTACTCCCTACCACCAACTCAATAAACCCCGCAGAAATTGCAGCCAAAAAAAAGGCCGCAACTTCGTGCGGCCTTTTTCATAAAAATGAACAAATCAGATCCGCATTTACAACACCAACGCCTCGGCCATCACACAGGCATAGGCCCACGCGGTAGCTGGCGACAGCGATATATAAATTCGGTGATTCAATTTCATTTTCTAATCCTATAAAACACTTAAATGCTGTTCTTTAGCAACATATTCAATTGCCATTCAATTACACAAGCAAAATACCACAAAGGGTTCCTTAAACAGGTCAATGCCGTATTAGGCTCACTTCCATTAAGCGAAGTAAACCTTTGAGGTAAATTTTAATTTACCGCAGCGAAACTATAAACCTTAGGGAAACTATAAACCTTAGGGAAACTATAAACCTTAGGGAAACTATAAACCTTAGGGAAACTTAAGAAACCTAGCAAATGGTATTTGCTTAGAACTTGCTATACAGTGTCGACGATGATTAGTAATTGGTCAAGTAGCGATTTTATACAATGCAAATTTATTTAGTTGGTGGTGCGGTTCGAGACGAGTTAATGAACTACCCTTTTTCCGAAAAAGACTGGGTAATCGTCGGTGCCACCGAAGCAGACATACAAACCTTATTGGACGATGGATACAAGCCGGTGGGAAAAGACTTTCCCGTTTTCTTACACCCAAAAACTAAAGACGAATACGCCCTAGCCAGAATAGAACGTAAAACAGGGCATGGTTACGGCGGCTTCAGCTTCAACACCAGTGCTGACGTTAGCCTAGAGATGGATCTTAGCCGACGAGATCTCACTATCAATGCCATCGCTAAATCCTCAGACGGAACCATCCACGACCCTTACCATGGTCAGGACGACATTAAGAGCAAAACCTTACGCCACGTTAGCTTAGCGTTTTGTGAAGACCCCGTGCGTATATTACGTATCGCGCGATTTGCCGCCCGGTATTCCGATCTAGGCTTCAAGGTTGCCCCTGAAACCATCGATCTCATGAAGTCCATGGTGAAAGATGGCGAAGCTGATCACCTCGTTGCTGAACGAGTATGGAAAGAAATGGAACGGGCTTTAACCGAAAAGAGTCCTAGCGTATTTATCCAAACATTACTCGAATGCGACGCCTTGGCGGCCATACTTCCAGAGATAAATGCTTTATTTGGCGTACCACAACGCGCCGAGCACCACCCTGAAATTGACACTGGCATACACAGCCTAATGGTGCTCGAACAAGCCAGCACCTTGAGCACGAAAACTAGCGTTCGCCTAGCGGCGTTGATTCATGACCTCGGTAAAGCGCAGACTCCCAAAGATGTATTACCTCGGCACATTGGACACGAACAGCGTAGCCTGCCAATCATCAAGCAGTTTTGCGAACGCCTACGAATACCAAAGGAGCATAGCCGCTTAGCATTACAAGTAGCTGAATTCCACACCCTGTGCCACCGAGCCATGGAGTTGCGAGGCAGCACCCTACTAAAGCTATTTAAGTCCCTCGACGCCTTCAGGCGTACCGAGACCTTTGAAGACTTCCTTTTATGCTGCCAAGCCGACAGTCAAGGCAGGCTTGGCTTTGAAGACCGCCCTTACCCACAGGCAGATTATTTGCGCTCAGCTCTATCAGCTGCCGAACTCATTACCGCTAAAGAAATACAAGATCAAGGTTTTACCGGCCGGAAAATAGGCGAACAGATTGATCAGCAGCGATGCTCCACCCTCGAAAGCTTCCGCAAGGAAAACGGCATCACGGGAAATACCGATGAATAAACAAAGTGCCAACGGCACCGGAAAAACAGTGTTAATAACGGGCGCAGCCAAGCGCATCGGCGCCGAGCTTGCTCGTAGTTTTCATCAACATGGCTTTCATATCATTGCTCACTACGGCACCTCAAAAACTGAAGCCTACGCACTAGCAGACGATCTTAACCA
>Ga0105357_10001987_pt1 | contig 10977 bp, 9 predicted proteins | sample GOMGulsemesocosm_4_FD_83660 | JGI IMG/M metagenome (GOLD analysis project Ga0105357, IMG submission 83660) | Methane-oxidizing microbial communities from mesocosms in the Gulf of Mexico - GOM15B Gulf of Mexico | ecosystem: Environmental > Aquatic > Marine > Cold seeps | place: USA: Gulf of...
CTATGCCCGCCATATTGTTCTTCGCGAAGTAGGCGGCATTGGGCAAAAGAAATTGCTGCAATCAAAGGTGCTCGTCGTCGGTGCCGGGGGGCTAGGCTCCCCGCTTATCCTGTATCTTGCCGCTGCAGGGGTTGGAACGATTGGCATTATTGATGATGACCATGTCGATCTTTCAAACTTGCAACGACAAATAGCCCACGGGACAGGGGATATTGGTCGGGCCAAAGTGATCAGTGCGCAAGAGAGCGTCGCGCAAATTAATCCGGATGTTAATGTTATTACGCATGCGGAACGATTAACGAAAGACAATGTGCAGACCATTTTCGAAGGCTACGATCTTGTCGCTGATGGATCTGACAATTTCAATACGCGGTTTTTAATTAACGATGCCTGCTTCTTCTTAAAAAAAACGCTGGTATCTGCGGCTATGCTTCAATTCGAAGGTCAATTATCTGTCTATAAGGCCTTTGAGGAGGGAGCGCATCCCTGCTATCGCTGCATCTTTCCATCTCCGCCGCCAGCAGACGTGGCACAAACTTGCGGTGAGGCGGGTGTGCTTGGGGCTCTGGCCGGGGCTATGGGATCCCTGCAAGGGATTGAAGTGCTAAAAGAGTTGCTGGGCATCGGAGAGAGCATGTCTGGAAAACTCTTGATTTATGATGCCCTGTATACAGATTTTAGGTCTGTAAAAGTGCGCCCTGACCCTGAATGTGCCCTGTGTGGTGCGCACCCTTCCATAACAGATATCGCTTAAAATCATCCACCTAGAAAATAGGCGGATGCAATAACGATAGAGACGGGCAACGTGATCATGGATAGCAATGTCTGAATAGTGATGATCGCGGCCATTACATCCGCATCACTTCCCAGCTGTTTTGCAAGGGCGTAGCCTGAACTTGCAGTGGGAACCGCTCCGTAGATGACCAGAATAACGGCGGCTACACCATCCAACCCAGTCAGGATTATGGTCCCAACCATAATGGCGGGAAAGACGGCTAATTTGCACAGGGACGAGATAACAAGGGACCAAGTCTCCGCCTTCATAGCCCGAATATGTAAGCCTGCACCAACACAAAGCAGGGCAACTGGCAATGCAGCACGGGATAATATCCCAGCCATATCATGAATGACTGGCAAAGGTCCGATACCTGACAAATTAAGGGAGACGCCGATTGCAATGGCGATAAGCAGGGGGTTTCGGAGAAGTTCTTGAAGCAGCCGTTTTTTCAAAGATGTTTTACCATCACGACCTTGATAGGTAACGAGAGCCGTTACACAAAACAAATTGGTTGGGGGCACAAGGATAGAAGTTGCCACTGCCGCTAACAAAAGGCCGTCATTACCAAATAAAGTGTCTGCCGTCGCAAAGGCAATAAAGGTATTATGGCGGGTTGCTCCTTGAAAAAGAGAGCCAGAAACGCGATTGGAAATTCCGAATAATTTGGCAGATAAAACAGCAATAATGGCGCAGGCAACCAGCGCCCCGATAAGGGCTATTGCAAAAGGCCCGACCACATCACCGCCTAAGGGGGCTGTTGATGTTCGATAAAGAAGCAAGGATGGAAAAAGCAGCCAATAGGTTATCTTGTCCGCCATGGGCCAAAAATCGCCCCCCGGAAAATTATTCCGGCGTAACAAATGCCCAAAAATGAGCAAAAGAAAAATTGGCAGAATGGAAAGCGAAATGGACCACATGGGCAGGTTTCCTTGGGAGTATGGGCTTAAGCCGCGAAAATTTTGTGCATATGGGTCATAGACGGGATGATTTGATTTCCTAGCGCTCTTACTTCGGCAGAAGGCTGAACTAAATCAGGGATTTGATAAACCAACATATTAGCGGCATGGGCCGCCCTAACACCATTATCAGAATCTTCTAGTGCTAAGCATTGCGTCGGATCCATTCCCAAACCATCAGCAGCTTTTAGGTAAATCTCTGGATGAGGTTTACTGTGCTCAACCTGATCGCCAGTCATCACAACTTGAAAATAATCCAGTAGGCCGGCATTGGTCAATTTCTTGTTGGCCTTTGTCAGGCCCGAGGAAGTCGCAATCGCGAGAGGAATGTTTTTTTCTTTCAGCCATTTAAGGAACATTTCGACACCCTGTTTTATGGCCACAGGTTTGTTAACTGCATTAGCAATATACGCGTTATTCCATTGCTTCATGAAGGTGTCTTCTGGAAAGTTCGGGATTTTATTATTTAAAATTTCAACAGAAGCCCGGAGATTCCTCCCAATACATTGATTATAAATGGCCTGATCGAAGATGACATTCTGAGCCTCACAAGTATCCCGAAAAGTAGCAAGTGCCACGCGTTCTGTATCCAAAAGTAAGCCATCCATGTCAAATATTACCGCGTCCCGCACCGATGCTCTCCTTCGCCCAAATGAATCTGCGCAGAGAATATGTCATGGGTTAAAAAATTGATACAACATCTGTCTAATTTGGATTGAGATGATATCCGGGACCAATGGTGAGGGCTTTGTCAGGCAAGCTAGCCTGATCAATGCTGGAGGTAAATTGGTGGGAGTATTCAGCAAAAACAATATCTTTTTGAGTATCAACCAGTTTCACTTTGACCAAATATGGCCGTTCCTTTTTTATCTCTTTGATTCCGGGCGTGCGAAAACTGAACTGTATTTGGTTTTCTTTTGCCAATTGCGAGACAATAAGAGGAGGGCCGCCTGCAGGATCTTCAAATTCGGCAATTATCTTGGTGCCTGCGGGAATGGTGCGCAAAGGGGTTACATTAAAACCGTAGAAAGCCTCTCCGATCCGATAATTAAAGATAAAGCCGCCGCCGGTGAACTCAAGATAAGGACTGTTCGGGTCTTCCTCGCATCCATTTGCAAAGAAAACAAGTACCCATAAAAGCAGTATTTTGGTAATTTTCATGGTCAAACCTTCTATCCTCTTCCATTATGCTACTTAAATGCAAAAGAGATGTCTAATTTTGGAAGGCACGATCTTTGGTACAGATACTGTATGTATTGCAACAGATGTTAAATTCCGTGCAGGTCAGTGTCATTTATGCCTTGCTAGGTGTCTCCTTCGTTTTGCTTTATGGCATAGGCAATCGCATTAATTTGGCCTTTGGCGCCATGGCAATGTGGAGCGCCTATCTCACCATTACGGTCATTACAATTTTATTGGTCATTACATCTTGGCCAGCGCTGTTTGTGGTGTTCGTTGGCGTCGTATGTGCCGTCCTTAACGTCGGCAGCCTTGGCTTTGTGCTTCAGCGGACCATAATTGTACCGCTCATAAAGAAACCTTTTTTGACGCTGCTTATTGCAACTCTTGGCCTTTCCATTTTTTTAGAAGAATTCATGCGTCTGGTTCATTCTTCACGAGAGAAATGGCTACCCCCATTATTTGAGCAGGCCATAATACTGGTACCAGCGGCAGAATTCGTTATTCAAATCACTTGGATGCAATTGGGTGTCTTCGTAACAGCGGTAATTCTCATTATAGGTTTGTTGCTTTTGATGAAGTGGCACAGATTTGGTCAGATATGGCGCGCTTGTTCAGACGATTTGAAAATGGCTGCTCTTTGTGGTGTCAATGTGGAGGGTACCTTGGCGTTGTCTTTTGTTTTGGCCTCTCTTTATACCTCCATCGCGGGGAGTCTAATTGCCCTTCTTTACGGGAGCGTTAGCTTTTCAATGGGATTGATGATTGGTCTGAAAACTCTTTTTGTTGCTGTGATTGGCGGACTTACCTCGTTTCAGGGGGTTGTTGTTGGGGCTTTCATCCTTGGGTTTTTTGAGACCTTTTGGTCTGCCTACTTTCAAATTGCCTACAGAGATGTTGCCAGTTTTGCCGTCTTGGTATTTCTGCTCATCTTGAAGCCTGAAGGTGTTTCGCAGCGGGTTTAAACAGGTGAGCTGAAGGTTGCGACGAGATCTTTGGCCGATTGCGTCGCGGCGCAACCACCACGTGCCGTGCAGCGGAAGTCGATATGCATTTTCTTCCCCACCTCCAAGGTCGTATCCACAAGGTCATCGAAATTCAAAACCGCTTGAAAGCCAGCCATAATAGACATGGCAGAGCTATAGGCATGGGAGACGCCCGCGACATTCCTGGCAAGGCACGGAATTTCAACTTCCCCGCCCACAGGATCGCAAATAAGACCCAATGTGTTCATCATGACCATGGTGGCCGCATCGAACGATTGTTCAGGACTGCCGCCGTGAAGGAAGACGATACCCGCCGCTGCCATGGCCGCCGCGGCTCCCGTCTCAACCTGACAGCCACCGCATTCGGCAGCGAATGTTGCCCGCTCCCCATATACAGTCCCGATGAGAGCCATTACCGCCAAAGCGTCAGCCAATTGTGTGTTGTTAAATCCGGAAGTCTTCAGTCCGTATAAGCAGCCGGGGATGACACCAGCCGATCCAGCTGTAGGGGCTGCGGTGACAATACCCCGTGTTGCGTTTTGCTCCATCACTGCCAAGGCTCCGGCAATGGACGATTGCAGCAAGTCGCCGCCAAGGGTGGGTTGTAGTTTCGCGTGCCTCACTGAATGAGCGGTGGAGGGCATGAATTTCATACGTTGATTGTCATTTTTCGCTGAAAAGCCCTCTTCAACAGAGGTAAGCATCAAAGTAACCCTATCCAGAAAATGCTCTGTTACTTTGTCTTCGGGAATGCATAAAAGGTCTGATTCATAGGATTTAGCCACTTGGGCAAGGTCAGTTTTTTTATTGCAAAGGGTTAAAACTTGTTGAGCAGAGCTCAAGGCAATTACTGATTGATCCGCTGCATATTGTGTTGCGCCGCAGATGCGTATTTCGGAAAGTGACTGTTGTTCTTGCCAATCTTTCAATTGCATAGTTTCCGGCAAGACTTTGCAACTGAACTGAGTATATCCCCCCTCAACCCGTTCCATTCCAAGGCTCTCAAAAGGAACGGGAGCATTTTTTAGGCGGCCTTTTACAAGAACAACCGGGGTTGCCCCGGATATGTGCAAGGGGGCGTCATTGCAGTCGAAAATTTCAAACATGCCACCGCCGCTAGAGATGGCTTTGTATTGATCCGTGCGCAAGGTACCGTCAGGTAGTGAAAGCGTTAAAATAACATCGACCCGATTTGGGTGGTTCATTTGAGAGAGAGGCGTAATGTGAAATTCAATTTTGAAGTCATCCCCATTTAACCGTGCAGGCAAGATGTCTGCGTAATGGGCATCTGTCATGGATATTCCGGATAAGCCCGCAGCAAAACCTTGATCTGATCCTTGATTTTTGTAGACGGGGGCAAAGGTGCCCGTTGGATCGAACAGAATTTTTGCCTTCACGAGGACTTCGCCAAACCCGCAAGACAATTGCCGGCAGCACACACCAATAAAATAAGGGGCGGCCGCATGAGAGCTGCTGGGTCCCCGCATTATCGGTCCTACAATTGAATTGAGAAGGCTGAGTGACATGGATTATCTCCTGTTGGCAATTGGAACGAGTTTAGATCAAGTCTTGGCAATCACCGAGCACAAGTTGCTTGCGCTATCTAGTCGTTTTCAATTCAATGGCGCCGTACGATTATAGATTGGATACAAAATGAGTGAGACAGTTGTTGGTGGATGCTTATGCGCCAAAGTAAGATTTCAATATACCGGCGAGGTTGGGTCTGCGGCTTATTGCCATTGTGAAGATTGTAGGCGTTGCACGGGCAGCGCATTTAATATCAGCGTTGGTTTTGATTCTGATAAATTTGAGATCACTTCTGGGGCGGCGAAAGAATTCACGTCAACGGCTGACAGTGGCAATGTACTGACGCGGCATTTCTGCGGTGATTGCGGCTCACCAATTTTTACATCTTCAGTCGGAGATCCTGCCAGAATTTATATTAAAGCAGGTGTCTTGGATGATCCGGATCTGGTGAAGCCTGTTCATCAAAGTTGGACAGGCTCTGCTGTTAGCTGGTCAGGAATTAAGTCGGGTTTGGGAGCATCTGAAAAAGGGTAGCTTCCTAAAAAGAAGGCCTCCATGTTTCCATGGAGGCCTCGTCCTTTGTTAGAAATCTTGTGCTTCCAATTTAAGCGCGACTGGGAGCGGACTTCATAACCTCTTCATCCACATATTCTGCGAATTGTTCGAAATTCTCAATAAATAGATTAACAAGATGCTGTGCTTTTGCATCATAAGCTTCTTTATCCGCCCATGTATTGCGGGGGTTTAGTATGTCACTGGGGACCCCTTCACAGGATGTTGGCATGGCCAAGCCAAAATAAGGATCTTTCTCCGTTTTAACTTCTGCAAGGGTGCCATCAAGCGCGCCATTAACAAGTGCCCGAGTGTGCGCAATAGGCATACGATGTCCCGTGCCATAAACGCCGCCTGTCCAGCCCGTATTTACCAACCAGCAATTGACATTGTTCTTGGCAATTTTCTCACCCAGAAGTTTCGCATAAACCGAAGGATGGCGTGGCATAAAGGGAGCGCCGAAGCAGGTAGAGAAAGTGGCTTGTGGCTCACTTCCCAAGCCTTTTTCTGTTCCCGCCAATTTTGCCGTATAGCCAGACAGGAAGTGATACATCGCCTGCTCAGGTGTCAGTTTGGAGATAGGAGGCAGAACACCAAACGCATCTGCGGTGAGCATAATGACGTTTTTCGGGTTACCCGCTTTGCCGGTCTCGCTGGCATTGGGGATAAAGTGGATTGGGTAGGATGCCCGTGTATTTTCGGTATACCGATTATCATCCAGATCAAGTACGCCCGCATCGTCCATCACCACATTTTCCAAAACGGTGCCGAAGCGACGGGTGGTGTCATAGATTTCAGGCTCAGCTTCTTCAGAGAGCTTGATTACTTTAGCGTAGCAGCCGCCCTCGAAGTTGAACACACCATCATCAGACCAGCCATGTTCATCATCGCCAATAAGTTGGCGACTGGCATCAGCAGATAAAGTTGTTTTTCCGGTACCGGAGAGACCAAAGAAGACAGCACTGTCCCCGTCATTGCTTGCATTAACGGAGCAATGCATGGGAAGAATGTTTTTTTCTGGTAGGAGATAGTTGAGGATAGAGAAAACAGATTTCTTTATCTCACCGGCATAGGAAGTACCGCCAATAATCACAAGTTTTTCTGCAAAATTTGCCAAAACAAAAACTTCTGAACGTGTGCCATCAACAGCAGGGTCTGCTTCGAAGGAGGGAACTTGCAGAATAGTGAATTCTGGCTCGAAATCGTTGAGTTCTGCGTTTTCAGGCTGGATGAACATGTTGCGAGCAAATAAATTGTGCCACGCGCATTCCGTCACAATTCGAACAGGCAATTGATTGTCTTTGTCAGCACCCGCATAGCAATCTTGAACAAAAACTTCCTTGCCCTTCAAATGATCAATCATTTTTTTATGCAAGCCAGCAAATTTTGTATCCTCGAAAGGTTTGTTTACCTTACCCCACCAGATATTTTCAGCGCTGCCTGGTTCTTTTACAATGAATTTATCATTCGCTGATCGGCCTGTATGCTGACCAGTAATTGCGACAAGTGCACCGCCTTCAGAGAGCGTCGCTTCATTGCGAGAGAGTGCCTCTTTATAAAGAGAGGGCGCAGATAAATTCCAGTGTGCAGTGCCAACACCGCTTAGTCCTTGATTGTCCAGCCCAAACGAACTCTTATGAGGTCCCGTTTCTTCCACAGTGTCTCTCCACAGATTATGTATCATATTTATTGAAATTAAGTTGGCGCTAGGATAGTTCGCGGGAAGATAGTGCGCAATAAAGGACGCTGGAAAACCGTCAAAAAACTGCAATAAAAGTGTCTTATTTTCGTTATTATTTCGGATTGCTGTTGTTTTTGTTTAATATGAAATGTGATAACTATTTTTTATTTTTGGTTCTTTTTGTTTGACTTATTGGACAGGTTTTTTATTCGTTGTTTTTCTGACATTTTTTGAAATAGTTTGCAGAATCCGCGATATTCTAAACTCTGTTTTTGAAGGCACCTTGCTGAATTTTCGCATGCTGAAAAAAGTGATACCAATTTTAAGCCTTGATCTTGCCTTAATTCCGTCAAATGCAGGATGGTATTTAAGTCAATGAATACATACAATTGGGCCATACAGCCATATTAAGAGGAAATACCGTGACAACAAGAATTGCACTGGTTGATGATGACCTCAACATTTTGACCACAGTTTCCATATTGTTAGAGTCAGAAGGATTTACGGTCTCTACATTTTCGGATGGTGAAGAGGCATTGAGGAATTTTGCTGAAACACCACCTGATTTGGCGGTTTTAGACATCAAAATGCCCAGAATGGACGGCATGGAGCTATTAAACAGATTGCGCCGTACCTCAAACTTGCCTGTTATCTTTTTGACCTCCAAGGACGATGAAATAGACGAGTTTCTTGGCCTTAAAATGGGAGCCGATGACTATGTCAAAAAGCCTTTCTCCCAGCGATTGCTTGTCGAGCGAATTCGTACCGTATTGCGCCGCCATAATACTGGTGTGGGTGATGAAGACGAAGGAGCCGACGATGTTTTAGTGCGCGGAAAATTAAGGCTCGATAGTATCCGTCATGCCTGCGTCTGGGACGGTAAAGATGTGACCTTGACTGTGACGGAATTCATGTTGTTACACGCCCTTGCTTATAGGCCGGGTCATGTTAAAAGCCGGGATCAGTTAATGGATGCAGCATATGATGATAATATTTACGTAGATGATCGAACAATTGACAGTCACATCAAACGGTTGCGTAAGAAAATAAAATTTGTAGATCCCGAATTTTCTGCCATTGAAACCCTCTATGGAGTAGGCTATCGCTTCACGGAAAAATAAGGCTGACCATGAAGCGAGATGCGTCTGAACCCACTCTTGATCGTCCTTTAAGTCAGGGAAATTCGAAATCTGAAAAATCGGAGAGTGCCGATAATCAGATGGATGGGCTAAAACCAAGAAAATGGCGGCTATTTTCATCGCTTGGGCGTCGGATTATGGCGATCAACTTATTTTCTGTGGTTTTTCTGGCTGGCGGTATTTTATATCTGGATCAATTTCAGACAGGTTTGATTGAGGCCAGATTGCAGGCTTTGACAACTAATGGACGGATGATTGCAGGTGCGCTGGGTGAAGCGGCCCTGCGTGAGGCTTCCCTGAATGGGAACACCCAACGACTAACTTTGACTTCCAGAAGTATTAGCCGCGTTTTGCGCAGGCTTTCCGTTATCACAAATACACCTGCCAAAATTTTTGATCGAGATGGCGATCTAATTGCTGATAGCCGTTTTTTGATATCCGCTGGCCGGGACATTGTCTATGAGCCGCTTCCACCCCCTGAGAAAACAAGCTCGGTCCGCCTGTTCTTTGGAGAATTATATGATTTTGCCGCAGAGTTGATTCCTGCTACCAGAGATTACCCACTTTATCCAACCAACAGTTATGCAACGGTAGAGGATTTTGAAGAGATGGGGTGGGCATTGCGCGGAGATATTGGAGCGGTTATTCGTCAGACCAAGACAGGACAAATGATGCTGACGGTATCTGTTCCGGTGCAAGGGTTTAAGCATATTCTGGGTGGGTTATTGCTTATTGAAAGCGGAGAGGAAATTGACGCGGCTGTAAAATCCGCACAAGTAACGACCCTCATTGTTTTTTCAATCACTGTGGTTATTACCCTGTTATTGTCTCTTTATCTGACGCGTACTATTGCCGCGCCGCTTCATTTATTAGTGGAGGCTGCGGATAAGATCCGTATGGGGCTTGGCCGCCGTATTCTGTTGCCTGATTTTTCAAACAGGCAAGATGAGATCGGGGATTTATCAAGCTCTTTCCGTAAAATGACAATGGCCTTATATGATCGAATGGATGCGGTTGAAGCATTTGCGGCGGATGTGGCCCATGAGTTGAAAAATCCTCTTACGTCTTTGGGAACTGCGGTGGGCACGTTTGAGCGGGTGAAAGATGATGAAACTCGAAAGAAGTTATTGGCAGTTATTGCAAGTGATGTGAAGCGGCTAGATCGCTTGATTACAGATATTTCTGCGACGAGCCGCTTGGATGCAGAGCTTTCCAGGACAGAAGGGGAGCAAGTCGCGCTGGTGGCCCTAATTGATGGGGTCGCACGCATGTATGGAGAAGATAGCAATGCTCAGTTTGTCTCGGTGGAGGTTGAAACTTCCAGCAGTGATATAGAAATTCAAGGACTTCCCGGGCGGCTTGGGCAAGTGTTGAGAAACTTGATAGATAACGCAATCTCGTTTTCACCGGAAAATGCACGTGTTTTGATCCGAGCGACCGAAGATCGTGATCATGCCGGTAAGGAATGGGTGCAAATTGATGTTGAAGATCAGGGGCCGGGTATTCCCGAAAACAAGCTGGCTGATATTTTTAATCGGTTTTATACTGAACGTCCTCAATCAGAAGCTTTTGGTCGGCATTCAGGTTTAGGGCTTAGTATCTCCAAGCTTATTGTCGATGCCCATGGTGGAGATATTTTTGCGAAAAACCGGATGAGTTCTGACGGAACCATAATTGGGGCTAAATTTACGATACGTTTACCAAAATAAAAATGAGACTAGTAACAATAAGCCTGTAAGTTCGGCCGTATAAAAGGGCTTTTCATTGACAGATTGACCCGCTATATGCAGGGTGTTTCCATGATTAAAGTACATGCCTCTGTGGTCGCTATAAACGGGCAAGCTGTTCTGCTGCGAGGGCCCTCGGGAAGTGGTAAATCTGATTTATCACTTCGCCTTATTGATGAAGGCGCAGAGCTTGTATCCGATGACTATGTTGAACTCCACACGCAAGAATCTCAAATTATGGCAAAGGCCCCGCCTCCCATTCAGGGATTAATCGAAGTTCGGGGGATGGGGTTGATGAAACTTCCCTTTCGGCACGAAGTACCGCTTGCAATCGTTTTCGATTTAGCTTTGCAAAAAAACATTGATCGTTTGCCTGCCCGTGATACGCTTTTTTTTGCCGATGGTGTTGGTGTTCCACTGTTGCGTATTGAGGGTTTGGCGCCTTCAAGCCC
>Ga0105357_10001989_pt1 | contig 10970 bp, 10 predicted proteins | sample GOMGulsemesocosm_4_FD_83660 | JGI IMG/M metagenome (GOLD analysis project Ga0105357, IMG submission 83660) | Methane-oxidizing microbial communities from mesocosms in the Gulf of Mexico - GOM15B Gulf of Mexico | ecosystem: Environmental > Aquatic > Marine > Cold seeps | place: USA: Gulf of...
CCACACTCCACACTCCACACTCCACACTCCACACTCCACACTCCACACTCCACACTCCACACTCCACACTCCACACTCCACACTCCACACTCCACACACAAGCTACTAAATAATATAATTTTGTTAGAGTTTATTGCTGTATCAAAAATATCGATTAAACAAAAAAACCACAAAAACTACTACTTTGTTTTGGTATTAGCTGTCCTAACAGGAAAAAAGAGAGATTGAACTATAGTTGAAAGATATCAGTTGAAATTAAAAGGGGGGTAAGTGTGAAGTTACTATTTTTTATAACCTTGCTCGCCTTTATTATGAGTGCTTATGGAGCAAAACATAAAAAACTAGAAATGCAGTTTCATGATCGAAACATACCAAAAATAGGGCCCATGGTCAGAAGCCTAAGCAAGGATTATAAAGGCTACTATTGGTTTGCGACGAGACTTGGACTTGTTCGATATGACGGTGTCGAATCAATATATATTTATGGGGCTCCAGGCGAAGCTCTGTATAACATTGATATCAATAGAATGTTGATAATCGACAATTTATTATGGTTAGGTCTTCACTCTGGAGGTGTGGCAACCTTAAATTTAAAAAGTTATGAGTTGACCTCATATCCCAATGGAGAGGTGCATCAGAATAAATTGTTCGGCAGTATAGTCACCGGTATTGATCACGATAAAAATGGGCAGATTTGGGTATCAACGACCGAAGGCTTGAACCGGTTTCGTCCAGAAACAAATGGATTCGAAAATTATCTATTGCCAGAAAAAGATTCAAAAGACAGTAGTTATCGAGGGTTTAAATCTGCAGCTGTGGATGACAATAATGTTGTATGGCTGGCGACAATGAGGCAAGGTCTAAAATTGTTAGATCCTGCCACAGGAGAGTTCAAAAGCCTAGAAAACAAGATCTTAGCGAGATACGGTCGAGCGACCCATGATCTTTTGACCTCTAAAAATATAAAAAACACCTACCGAAATTACGATGGGACAATCTTAGTTCTCCATAGTAATCACATATTCAAATTTAATAAAAAAATGGAGCTTCTTAAAAAAGTTAGTTTTGATGCAGATATGTTAGGGAAGATGCCGGCAGGTCTTGAAATAGTTGGCAAAGGGAAAGAGAAGCTCGTCAGGACCAGTAATGTTAACTTATTGATCGTTTCAGAAGATCTCGATGAAATTTCGTATGTTGTCGATAGTAACTCCAATGATACAGGTAATACATCGGTATACCAGGTAGCTGTTCATGTAGAAGACAACGGCAGTCTCGCTGTCGGGCATTTTCTAGGGTACCCCAAATTTTGGAATTCAATACTTAATCATGTTAAAACGCTAAGTTATAAAGATACTGATACAAATTCTAAAATCCGAGATGTGGTGGAGTACAGCGGTGGATATTTATTAGCTGATGGTACGAAAAATATAAAGTTTGTCGACAAGCAGTTCAATTTAAAAAAGGTATTTAAGTTACCGTTTGATACCTATGATATTGAAATGGGATGGGGATATCTCTGGTCTGGCGGTGAAAACGGAATAAAAGCTTACGATCTAAAAAATAATAAAATAGTGAGAGAATTTGAAAGCTATGGCAGCCAACTGTTGTTTGACTCCAGTAGTGGTCTATGGATGGTTAGTTATGATGGTATCTCTCGGGTAACCTCTGCCGAGGGGGAGTTACAACAATATTTAGAGGGAAAGTCTATAACAACTTACAATAGCAGTATAAAACTATCTGATGATGGCGGTGCATTTGTCACAGCTTCAGGTTTTTTATATTTTTATGATACGAAATCAGACGACTTTTACAAAGTTAAATATGAAAATGGTAGCAGCGTTAAAAATTTCGGACGAGATTTAGTGTTCAGCAGTAGTTTTGTTTATAGTCTGGGAGAACACTTGGTAAAATATGAACTTATCGACGTTAATAATCGGAAGGCCTTACGTCATCTCAACGTCATCGATGGGTATGAATTTCAAAAATCTGCGATCAATGTAAGTTCAAACTATGGAATATGGGCCATTAATGATGTGGGTAATGTTCTGGTATATTTTGACTTTAAAAGTGAAATCGTCAGTAAGTTCCAGTCGGCCGAAGGATTTCCTACGGGAAAAGGATCCAGTATATTAACGGTTACAAGGGAGGGTACCCTGATAATGATAAAAGGGGACAAAATAACACAAGTAGACATCCCAAGGTCATATTTCACCCCAAAAGATCCATTAGAAATTCACACCGTAACAATTTCAGACCTATATCAAAAGCAACGCTACCAGTATGATTTCTCAAATTTAATCCGCCTGAATTCAAAAGAAAGTTCCTTAACAATATCATTTGGAAACTTTGAGTCTAATTTGGAAAATCGATCTCGTGTCGAGTACCGGCTTATCGGTTTGCATCGTAATTGGCTGATCAGTGATACTCATCAAATAACATTCTCTAGTTTGGCTCCCGGGTCTTATCAGTTCGAGCTTAGAGATCTTGTAAATAACCAAGATAAAAAAAGTATAAGCATCATTGTCGAGGCCCAGTGGTGGAGGTCTGCTTGGGCAAAGTTGGTCTACTTGTTAATTGCGCTGATAATAATCGGTTTACTCGTGTACCTACGCTGGGATCGAATACGAATAAGCCGGAAATCCAAGGAAGATTTAATGCTCTACGCCAAGGGTTTCGAAAAAATTGATCAAGGAGTTTGCTTCTTCAATAAGAACCGAATGTTGGTTTCAAATAATAAAGCCTTTAATAGATTCTTAGAGAGCGATAAGTCCCATAAAGGTAACGATATATTGGACTGCATTACACTAGTCGACAAGGCTGACATTGTTCCCTTATGGAAAGAGCTGACTGAAACTGATCATTGGAACGGAAAGGTAAATGCTATTGTTCGGGGTACGCCGATGTACTTAGAGCTACGAGGCTCGAGAATTGGGCCTTCGGATAGTGAAGAATTGTATATGTTCATTACCAGTGACGTTACGGAGCGGGTTAATTATGAAAATAATCTAAAACAAATAGCCACAACAGATGCACTAACAAATCTGCCAAATAGATTTGCCTTAGAAAAAGAAATATCCAGCAAGATAAGGTCGATAGAATTCAAGTCGAATAGATTTTCAGTATTATTTATGGATGTCGATAGATTCAAAAATATCAATGATAGCCTCAGTCATTTTGTTGGTGACCGAATTTTGGTTGGTGTTGCAGAGCGGCTATCAGCCTGTTTGGATAAAGGTGAGTACATGGCTCGGCAAGGCGGTGATGAGTTCGTTGTACTGACAAATATGGATGTTGGGCGCCGAGGTGCTCTGGAGGTGGCCAATAGATTACTGAAAGAAACGGAAGCCGCTTTCATAGTGGATGGAAAAGAACTCTTTGTATCGATCAGCATAGGCGTATCTATATATTCATATGACTCTATGACGTTATCAAAGTTGCTAAGAAATGCTGATATTGCCATGTACAGTGCCAAGGCGAATGGGGGGAACGGCGTTTCAATTTATGATCCTAAGATGAATCTACGTTCATTAGAAAATCTAAAGCTCGAATCTTCCCTTCGAGCCGCGATCGAGAAAAATGAATTCCGAGCGTACTTGCAAGCCAAGGTGAACCTAAGAGATGGTCGTTTATGCGGATTCGAAACGCTGGTTAGATGGCATAGCGCAACGGAGGGTATCGTCATGCCCGATCTTTTTATTCCAGCTGCCGAAACAACGGGTCTTATTATAAAAGTTGGAAAAATTGTACTAATGGAAACCTGTAAGCAACTGGATAAATGGCAAAAAATGGGGTTAGATCTTGTTCCAATTGCAGTTAATGTATCTCCCCAACAATTAATGAAGTCGAATTTTACAACAGAAGTGGACGACGTAATTGAACAATACAATCTGGATCGAAGGCTTATAGAGTTCGAAATCACCGAAGGTATGGTGATGAAAGATATGGATGTTTGCATCGAGCAACTGCAATACCTCCGAAGGCGAGGCCATACCATCGCTGTTGATGACTTTGGCACAGGGTATTCATCTCTGTCATATATTAAAGAACTGCCTATTGATGTGCTAAAGATCGATCGATCCTTTATGACGGGTTTGAGTAGCGACAAGGGCCAACAAAGCATAGTTAGAACGATTATGGAGCTTGCAAAAAACTTAGAGCTGAAAACAGTTGCTGAAGGTGTCGAAACAACAGACGACCATAATTTTTTAGAAAAGCTAGGTTGTGATACAGGCCAAGGGTATCTCTACGCCAAGCCACTAGACCCAGATGATTCACGTATATTTGACATGATGGCAGATAATTTCACTTTTTTTGATATAAAAGATAAAACCATAAATAAGTAGAGCTGCACAGACGGCAATGAATCGTAGGGCATAATTAGTCTGATTTATAAGCTATAGGCCCCTCTTACCTAGCGGTGAGCTTATCTGTTATTTTATTTTCCCTGTATAAAATCAAACACATCACCGCAACCCATGTAAATATACATAGGAGCAGCCCTCGTTGAGCCAGGCCTGGAGGAAAGCCCATTACACTAGCAATTCTAATACCCATAAAAACGATAGGTAGTAGGATAAGAAAGCTGCTCAGAAGCAGATTAGAGGTGATTTTTCCGTGGCAAAAAGCAATAATTATGGCTGCTGCCAGAAAAAATATAACCGAAGCTAGAGAGCAGATATAGTGGGTCGTGACCCCTATGAATGGAATTGGTTGCATATCCATAGGCGCGGCTAAAGCCGAAAATGTCATACCAAAAAGGATCATGAGATATATTGCCGGCCTAGGTATTATTGATTTCGTCGGCGAGTTAACTACCGTGAAAAATGACCATGATACCAAGGCACCTGGTAAAAAAAGACCAAACAGGTTCATTAGAAATGTATGTTCTGCTGTATAAGCGCCTAGGGTGCTGACAGATTGATTTAGATTCTAAGTAGCCAAACACAGTAATACTGAGGATGAGAAGCGGCCACGCTGCCACCCCGCTCAGTATCGACAAGTTACTTTTAATGATGGCCTCCCTGGTTTGTCGAGCGCCTAAAATTCCTCGCTCTCCAGCAGAGGGCTGGTCGTTTACACATGTGCCATGTTTGCCTCATGTGAGCTAAGTCAGGATTTTTTGTCCGTCTTAAATATATCATTTCTATTTAGGTGGCCGAAATAACTATGCCACTGCAAAACCAAAGCTGTCAGGCACAACCTGCTGATCACCATCACCATCACCGTCACTTATGGAGCTATGTCTAATAGAACCGATGTATTCATACATCCCTTGCAACCATAATGACCTCATCGGCCGAGTATAAGTTTGAAATGGTAGCTTCTATTTTCGCTCCTAGAACATCGGCATATAATTTTTGAGCATTGTTGTCAGCTCTGGTGCTAATCATGATGTGTTTCAGTACAGAGCCATGCTGGGCGAGTTGGGTTTTGAGTATTGGTAATGACGCTTCAATGATCGTTTTTCCAACCCCCTGCCCTTGATACTCGTTTAGCACGGCTATTTGTTCTAGTTCTAAAACCACTTCTGGACGAAAGCCGCTTTTTTGATTCCAAATAATATATGCAATTACAGACTCTTTGATTTGGGCAACGTAGATGAGAAACCTGGGGAAAGCATTAAAGTTACTCTCAATCCATTTCTCGGAGTGCATCTGGCGTAAAAACACTTTTTGATGAATCGAAGATACCTTATGTATATCTTCTTGGTCCATCAAACGTATTATTAAAGAGTGGCTCAAATTAGAAACTCCGAATAGTTTACTGCCCATTTTTGGTAGCCTTTACTGGGGCTTTTTTTGTTTTTGCGCAAGATCTTATACCATCGAGCATAAGGCCAGCCACAGCCCCGGCCAACATAATAGCTACGGTATTGGCGGCCCTGATTTTTGAAACGCATTAGCTAAGTTGTACATCCGCTGCGAGCCCTATGTTAGCCATAAATTAAGTGGTGAAAATGCCCCGTCAGGAAAACCGCTGCAGCCGTCTGATGTAAAAGACTTGATACCATCGGCAATTACAGTGGTTGAACAAAGGCTGCAAAATACAGTAACAATATTCACATACCTTCTCTACAAAGATAGACTCAACCCAGTGAGACTGAACTATAGAGGGGGGCTGAATATACCGGGAGGCTGAACTGGTCAGTGTTAAAACCCTGAACGCCAAGGCTAATTAGGTAGCCAACCGCAGCCTCTACCATATACCGAGTTACTTCTCTGCAGGGAAGTAATAAACACGACTAATGAGTTCACCTGAAAATTCATAGACAGAAATAGACCGCTGTGATCTTGAGCCCTTTGCTCCCTGCCAACTGGCTATCTCGATAGCACTGACTCTGTTAGGCGTTGACGCTATATCAGATAACCGTGTTCGACAGCTTGGGCAAGACTTAAAATAAGAATCAACAGTCTTAATGAGTTCATCTTTGCCTTTAGTCTCTGTCGATATCTGTTCTGCGTTAATACTTAGCCATTCAATATCATCTATAACCAAACTGGCCATCGCGGCGCTGTCATGTGCATTGAAGGCGACAATGAATCTTTTCACAACGGCGACCTGAGGCGATGGCGCACCAGCACTTTGTACTGTTGATGCGGTCATCAGTAAAAGCGCGATTGAGAGTTTTTTAAAGCTTTCCATAACCTTCCCTTAAACCTTAGAGTTGTGCCTTAGAGGGCGCAGCCAAAATTGTTTGAACACAGAGCTTATCATGAGCTGCGGCAGGCGTAAGGTAAATACTGTTTAGCCAAATCCGTTTTATTGTCTCTTTGATAAGACTAAGGTTTCTGAATTGAGGGATTCTATTTGAATATGAAGCTTATTTTGGTCTGTAAACCGATATCGTATGGGTAAACCGGTCCCTACTTCATCAAATACAAGATTTATTGTGCCTGGTGATAATCTGTAGGGGTGTACGCTGGTGCTTCCATAAGCCTGATCCGAAGCAGCATCGGAAGTACCATCGGGCTTACTTGGTCTAGAAACAGACCATATAACGACAGTACCGTTTTGTCGAAATACAAACATTGGAGTTTCAGGTTGTAGGTAAGCTTCCAATTGTTTTGTAAATTCTTCGCTGGACTGCGACGCAACCACACTTTCAAAATACCAGCTACCGATTAGTTTTGAGTCTTCAGCAGCTTGAGCTAGATGAGCGGTGCAGAGAAAAATTAAAAAATACGCTAATTTCATGTTATTCCATACTTTCTCGTTGGGCTTAGATCTAAATTTAGAAAAGAAGTTAAAATGAAATTACGAGTAGTACCCGAAATCTTTCTCAACCCTAACCAGCATAGCATTTGTTGATATTAATATGGGCTCATGTTCGCGATACAACGCAAAGCCGAAAAATATAGGTGTGCAGTAAAACGTGGGCTGAAACGAAAAGTTGTTGGTGTTCGGGAATAATAAAAACCTCTAGCTAGAATACGTTATAAGGGAGGGTTATAGATACGGCGTAAGACTAAAAACACTCTTCTAATTATTACGCCGTGATCATTAATATACGTCAGGTTTTAGCTGAGTAATTTTATTCTTTGTGAATTATTATTTTTTCATTAAGCATATCTGTTTTTATATAAAAACCCGTAAACTCATACTTAATTATCAGAAGACATATTGAAGAAGAAAATGCCTATCGCTATTTCTATATACCCTGAGTATGTCCATAAGAGCTCTGGCAACTCAATACCGACAAAACCACCCCATAGATCAAATTCCATATAGCTACCACCTAAATCGATGAGACCTATGGCTACTAATATTATTCCTATAATTTTCATGTCGTGCTCCCTGTTGTACTTAGAAATAGTAATGTTATTATTTTAATATATCGTAGTGTGTGTGGAGGCGCCAGCTGAGTTGGAAAAATGCATAAAAAGCACAGAAAATTAGTTACTTAAGCTTAATTTTTTTGACCCAATTTTACTATCAGGCATTATTTACTATTAGAAATAATCCCCTATGATTTCGAGAGCTTTTATAGGTTATCTTGGTTTTTGTACGTTCCTTGATCGGTGTGCTAGAGGATGCTCTGTAATTTTTCATCTCTAATTGGTTTCTTTTCATTTTTATTATAAAACCCGGTGACTTCGAAAACAGTATTGAATAGTCAAAATTAACTAGACGAGCTACTAGGAACAAAACAATCACACCTAGTAGTCCGATGATCTATTTTGTAAAACATCATTTTTCAGCGATAAAATTGCTACAAATAACAAACCAAGGGGCGGTGTTAGTGACAACAACAGGCCGATAAATAGCGTTGCTTTGGGATTTTGTGTTTTACGCTTAGCGAGTTGGTAGCATAAAGCCATTGTAACGATAGCGGAAAGTAAGAAAAATTGGCCGACTAATACCATATCGATGTTCACTGGAATTCCTTTTCATATAACAGCTTATTCAAGATTAAGTTTTTTATTTTCCCAAATAATAATTGCTATTTACTAATATCGAATTATTGATAGGAGGCTAGCTTGTACATCTTCTTAAGCCCCCAAGAAATCACAATATTAAATATCAATGCTAGAATAAAGTTCATTCGTAAAACCGTTGGAAAAAGGTCTTACACTCTAGGCACCCCAAGCTTTTATCTTGGACAGACCTGTCCTCGCAATGTGTACTTTGATCGTTAAAAATATACTGCATATTGGCCAAGTATAAAATTACTCATGGCAACCCCTTGTGAATGGCAGCTTCAATCGTCCTAACAGCTTTCTCAACACAGGTACTTCTGTACCAGGATAAGACACATCAAATTTTAAAGTGGGTTTTTAGTCGCTAAAACAGTTTAGCAATACCTGATTTTTCGCTTATTTTGAAACTCATACTTATTGTTTTTATTAATTTTTTGCAAGTTTACAAAAACCTTATTGAAATGAAAAGATATAAGCTTTAAAGCGCCTGTTTTTCATTTGTTTTTAGCTTTTTCTACCAGGTTATGATTTGTTTTTATTTGAAAGTTATAGACGAGTTTTTAAATTCTAATCACAATAAAGTTATCAACACGTAAACCTGAAGTTATACACACCTATGCTTGTTTTAACTTTATGGTTATTACTTACGGCTAATTATTTAATAGGTCTGTCGGCTCATTTTATGGCGGTATTTTAACGGGGACAGCTGATGCTGTTGGTTGAAGGCTTTTGAAAAAGCAGAGGAATCTGAAAACCCACATTGCAAGGCTATTTGTTTGATCGATAATTCGTGGTGATGCAATAGCAATTTACCCTGCTCCAGTCGTAGCTGGGTAAAAAGCTTCGCAGGACTTAAGGACAAAGTTTCGAGACAACGTCGGTGTAAGCTGCGGACCGAGGTGTTCATATATTCGGCCATCTGTTCTACGTTAATGCTCTGGTCAAGATCTTGTTCCAGCCAATGTACAAGCTGCAGCAGTTTGCTATTGGCTGCTTTTTGTTGCAAATTCATCGGCGCCGAAAATTGTGGCTGGTTACCTTGTCGCAACATAAAGGCAACCAGGTTTTTGGCCACGGCAAGCGCGACTGAGTAGCCAAGGTCTTGTGCGACCATTGCCAGTGCCATGTCGACTCCCGCCAATACCCCAGCAGAACTCCATAGCGGCCCATCTTGTACATACAGTACATCGTTCACGACGCTGATTTTTGGGTATTGCCGCTGCAACTGATCCAAGCCCTGCCAGTGTGTTGTGGCTTTGCGACCGTTGAGTAGACCAAGCTCAGCCAAAATGAAGGCCCCGCTGCAGACCGAGGCTATGCTGGCACTCTTCTGAGCATAAGCTGCCAACCACTTTAACAAAGGTTTGTTTGCTAGTGCTGTTTTCAGGGCGGCGAGATTAGCGCCCGGAATGATCAAGCAATCGGCGCTGTCAGGTGCTTGTTCAAGGCTCTTGCACACCAAAGGTAGGCCAGCAGAAGTGGTTTGTTGGCTCTGATCACTGTGAAAGGAGAGTTTGTATACCTCCCTGCCCACCTCCCTGTTTGCCTGGGCGAATACCTCGGCGGGCCCGGCGATATCGAGAAGTTGAACGCCGTCATAGACAACAACACAGTAATTCTTGGCAGTTTTAGACATCTCTTTATCATATAGGCCGCGATTGATTTTTGCTACTGTAAAGCCATTAATCGGCAGGTCACTATCGATCTGATCGCAATAGAGGCATCTATGAAAATTTTAATGTTGGCTTACCCAGGTATGACCCCCTTAGATTTAATGGGACCATTGCAAGTATGGTCCCAGTGGGAGGGCACCGAGATACAGTTGGTTTGGAAAACCAAAACCCTAATAGCCACTGATACGGTGATGGGGCTTATGCCCACCCACAATTTCGACGATTGTTTTGCTCAGCCCGATATCGTCTTTGTACCCGGCGGCTCGAAAGCGACTTTAGAGTTGATGAGTGATACACCAACTTTGGATTTCTTACGGGAAAAAGCTACGAAAGCACAATGGGTTTGTAGCGTCTGTACCGGCTCTTTGGTTTTAGCCGCGGCTGGTTTGTTAGAGGGTTACCAAGCGACGAGCCATTGGGCTGCTATTGAGGTGCTGGCGGGTATGGGTGTTGATATTGTACGCCAGCGCTATGTATTCGACCGCAATCGTGCAACCGGTGGAGGCGTGACTGCCGGCATAGATTTTGGTTTGGCCTTGGTCGCACAAATAGCCACTGATGAGGAGGCGCAAACTATCCAGCTAAGTTTAGAGTATGCACCAGCTCCCCCCTTTAATAGCGGCAGCCCTGAAACGGCCGGCACTCATATTGTTGAGCTGGCGACAGCACGTTTGAATTCAGCCATGGTATAAAGCCATGGTATAAAGTGAAAATTCGATGCCCGTGTGCAGGACTTCTTTGCAGACTTAAGATCAATTTAATTACAGGACATGTTCAGCCGCGCAATGTTGAGACAGCCTTGCTATCTGATTTGTAAAAACAATACCTCAAGCGCTGAGTATGTTTTTAAAACTAGCATCTTTGATGTGGAAAGTTTTAC
>Ga0105357_10001992_pt1 | contig 10962 bp, 8 predicted proteins | sample GOMGulsemesocosm_4_FD_83660 | JGI IMG/M metagenome (GOLD analysis project Ga0105357, IMG submission 83660) | Methane-oxidizing microbial communities from mesocosms in the Gulf of Mexico - GOM15B Gulf of Mexico | ecosystem: Environmental > Aquatic > Marine > Cold seeps | place: USA: Gulf of...
AAATAATATTGGAGGATTAGTTGGTGGAGCATATGCAAGTAATATTTCAAATAGTTATTCACTAGGTACAGTAACAGGAGAAGAATCTATAGGTGGTCTAGTTGGTACTTCAACCACTACTACTATAAGTGATTCCCATTCAAAAGGTGAAGTAAGTGGTAAAAGATATGTGGGTGGATTAGCTGGGAATTTTAATGGGGACATATTAAACAGTTATGCCACAGGTAAAGTTACAGGACTTGAAGATGGAACGGGAGGATTGGTTGGAAGACTAGACGGTTATGGTTCAACGCCAAGTATCAAAGATAGTTATGCAACTGGTATTATAAATGGAGATAGTGATGTTGGTGGATTGGTGGGCTCTGCATCATCAGGTACTATAACAAACAGCTACGCAACAGGGGATGTCACTGGAAACACTTATGTGGGAGGTTTGGCAGGGGATGCTAAAAGCATTTCAAACAGTTACGCAACTGGAGATGTTTTTGGAACCCAAAGAGTTGGGGGATTATTAGGAAGATTAACTGTTTTTGGTACGATTTCCAATAGTCATGCAACAGGAGATGTAAAGGCTACAGGAACTGGATCTGACGATTATATAGGAGGTTTAGTTGGGTATGCTTGGGGTGATATATCCAGTAGTTATGCAAGTGGAGATGTAGAAGGGCACGATGATGTAGGTGGCTTAGTTGGTAGATTTCAAGGTGCTGGTGGGGCTGATTTTCTTATTTCTAATAACAGTTATGCATCAGGACAAGTTACTGGTCTTAATAATGTAGGTGGACTAGTAGGACATATATACTCATATACTGATGGATATGGTTCAGCAGGAGTACGTAACAGTTATTCAACCAATAGTAATGTTATAGGTTCCTTTACTGTAGGAGGGCTAGTTGGTAAAAGTGAAGGCGGATCTGTTATTGATGCATCATACTCAAGTAGTACAGTTACAGGTATATTGAATAGCGGTAGTTCATCGGGTATTGGAGGCCTAGTTGGTCTTAATGAGAGTTCAACTGTACAATACTCATATGCAACTGGTTCAGTAACTGGATCAGGCGATGCTGCTGGTTTAATTGGAAGAAATGATGGAACCATTGAAAGTTCATATGCAAGTGGCGCAGTAAATAGTGGTACAAGTTATGCTGGTGGTTTAGTAGCAGATAACTACGATGGAATTATAAAAAATTCATATGCAACAGGAGCAGTAACTGGAACAGATGATATTGGCGGTTTAGCTGGATATCATGGTGGAGACAACTCTCTTATAGAAAATTCATATGCGATAGGACTTGTAACGGGGACCAGTGATACTGGTGGTTTAATTGGATATAACTATGGTACTGTTAATAATAGCTACTATGATAAAACAGTAAATACTGCAATGTATGATGAAACAAATTTTGGTAAAACTACGCTTGCGCTAAATGATATAAATACATTTTCAAATGTAAACTGGGAAATACTTGGAGATAGTAGTATACCTGAGAGAACTCCAATTCTAACAATGAGTAAAACAACTCCTGTTTGGAAAATATATCTTGCATCAACACCAGTTTCAAGCCCAACACCAGAACCAGTTCCAACATCAACTCCAATCCCAACATCAGACCCACTACCAGACACCCCTACAACATCCACTCCAAATCCAAAACCAGAAACAAAAGTTGCAAAAACCATTACGGCAATTGTAAATAACATTTCAACAACCTCAACTATCCCACTTATTAAAACCCCTCTAATACAAAAGCCATCCCAAAGTTTTACAAATACAAATTTAGACTTTGGTAATAAGGTAGAAAAAGTCACTTTGGTTTCTAAGCCAATAGTAGGGGAAAAGACAAAAAAAATTACCCAATCAGAGGTAAAAACTATGCAAAAAAGTGAGACAACAGTTGTTCCTATTGGTAGAAATTCTTTAGTTCAATTAATTGATAGTGGTATTACACTGCCAGAGGGTGTTGAACAAGAGTTTTACGTTGTAGAAGATAAAAGAAAATAGGAAAACATATGAAATTAATAAAAAATATGACAGTACTTTCATTGTTTGCTTCAAGTCTTTTACTTGGATCACAAGGAGAGGTATCTAATGTAGCAAAAGAAAACATTGCAATTTTTAAAAATAAGGGTGCAAATCAAAGAATTTACATTAGATCATTTACAATTCAAGGTAATCATGATATTACAGACAATCATTTACAAAACATACTAAAACCATACACAAAAAGAAGATATTCATTTTCAGAATTTGAATTTTTAAAGTCACTTATTATCCATGAATACGAGAAAGAAGGCTACAATAAGGCTAAGGTTTATATCCCTGAACAAAATACTAAAAGAGATAGTCTTACAATAGTTGTATCAGAAAACAAACATAAAAAAGTTGAAATAACAGAGATAAAAAAACCTTCTTCTATAAAAATAGTAATACAAAAAAATAAAAAAGTTCACTTAACGAAGAATAGTAAAAAAGTAAAACAAGTTCAAATAAAAAAAAACCATAAAGTAAAAAACAAACCCACGAAAATACAAATCAGAAAAAATCGAAAGCACGAAAGAATCACCATTGAAAAAAAGCAAAAGCCTCTAATAGAACTTGGTGGCATAAATAATTATTTACCACCAATGAATGAAATAAAAGGTGGCAAAAAAATATTAATAGAGAACTTTAAACTTATAGATGCCCATAGTATAAATAATAAAAAACTACTTTTATTACTTCAAGATCATAAAAACAAAAAATTAAATTTTTCACAAATACAAAATCTTGCATCTATTATTACAAAAGAATATAGAGATAAAGGCTATTTTGTAGCCAGAGCATATATCCCAGTACAAAATATCAATAGTGGTACGCTAAAGATTGCGGTAGTGGAAGGCCAATATGGTGACTTTAAACTCTCCAATAAATCTTTAGTAAAAGACTCACTGGTTCAAGGTTTCTTAGATAATACAAAAATTACAGGTACTGTTAGAACGGCTTCTGTGGATAAAGCTTCCTTGGAGCGTACAATGCTACTTATAAATGACCTACCCGGAGTAGAAATCTCAAAAGCAAACGTAAAACCAGGTCGTGTAGTGGGTACCAGTGATTTTGATATAGTTGCAAGTACAAAAGCCAGTTATGACGGATATTTACTTGCAGATAATTACGGTGGACATTATACGGGAAGTGATCGATTAATGGGAGGAATTAACATTAACTCACCCTTTTCATATGGAGATAAATTATCACTTAGTGGCCTAATTAGCAATGGTGAAGATTTAATCAATGGATCTATTTCTTATGCTGCACCCCTGAATTATAGTGGATTAAGTTCTCAAGTTTCTTATTCAGATACTACCTATCATCTCTCTGAAGATTTATCTAGTTTACAAGCTCAAGGTAATTCTAAATCCATTGATGTAAAACTTAAGTACCCTTTTTTAAGAAGTCGAATGGAAAACCTCTATGCCTCAGTAAACTTATCCCACAATAGACTTGAAGATGAAACTAAAAGTACCAACGATATCACACAAAAAACTTCAGATGTATTAAGTATCAGTTTAGATTATGACAAAAGTGATGTGTTATTTAACATTGAAAATCAAACCAAGCTAACACTTAGTGTAACAGCAGGAAATCTTAAATTTAGAAATCAAGATAAAAAGGATGATGATAAAGCAGGTGCTAACACACAAGGAAAATATTCTAAAATAAATGTAGAAGTATCTGAAGACATGTACATAACAAATGCCTTATCTGTTGAGAGCTCATTTTCATATCAACAAGCATTTTCCAATAAAAACCTAGATGGAAGTGAAGACTTCTCTGTGGGTGGCGCTTATGGTGTAAAACTATATCCAAGTGGAGAGCTGAATGCTGAAAATGGATTCTTATTTAATATTGAGGCAAAATATTTACTGTCTCAAATTTATGGAATCTCAAATACAATTGGTATATTTTATGATATTGGTAAGGCTGATATGGCAAACAACACTGTTGGATTTGAGAAAAGAACACTACAAGACATTGGTATTGGCTATTATTTAAATTACAAAAACTTTTTTACAAATATACAAGTAGCTTGGAAAATAGATAAGGAAGAAATCACCAGTGAACCCAGTTCGAATAGTAAAATTCTGATGCTTGGAGGAATGAGCTTTTAAATGAATAAACTAAAAATATCAGTAGTTGTACCTTTTTATAATACTCCTGTAGAATATTTTTCTAAATGTCTCCAATCATTACAAAAAGTGAATCCATATGAAGTAATATTGGTTGATGATTGTTCTACAAATGAACAAACAGTTAAACTCGCAATTGAGTCTGGCTTTAAATACCTTAAAACAAAAAAACAATCTGGAAGAGACGGTCATCCAATAAATGTTGGCATGAAAGCTGCCACAGGTGATTATGCTTGTAGAGTGGATTCCGATGATGAATTACTTGCTTTACCAAAAGAAATGAATACCAATATATGTTTTGGCTACCAATCACGTGTAAAACCAGCTTTTGATTTATGCATAGAAGATATTATATTGGATCCCAGAGCTTTATGTCATGCAACAGTTTGTAAAAAAGAGATATTTTTAAAACATCCTTTTGCTGAAGATACTAATGTTTATTGTGATGTACTGTTTACCTTACAAGTATTGCTACACAAGTATTCATTTACTGTATATCCCGAAATAAATTACATTTATAATAAACTAGAAGACTCAATTATAACTTCAAAATCGCTTTTTAGTCAAAGGCTCATAAATATTCAAACAGTGGCAAGATTTTGCGAAATGGAAAACCTAGAACCAAATGAAGCCTTTAGGCTTTTAAAGTTGGCCATGTTAAATGTTCAACATGGACGTGAATCTTTGGGATTATTTACACAAGATCAAAAAGCTTAAGCTAGCCAAACTAGGATAAGTGTTTTTTGACTAGCTCATTTCCAATATCAACAAACTCATCAATATTTATATTATAGTTAAAATTTGAACTATTAATTGCATGGGTCAAATCATCTTTAAATACCAATTTTTCAGTGAATTCTCGCTTCCAAGATATTGCTCCCCAGCAAATATTTGACACATATTCTTTTGGCTTCTCAACAACTATATTTTTATCTAAATTGATAACTGCATAGTTACTAAAGGAATCATTTTTAGAATCAAAATTTGAGTGAAAACAGCATAATGTCAACTCATATGTAGCTGATTGTATGTTTACAAATGGATTTGGAGTAATATAAGTGTCACCTAATCTAAATAATACATCTTTATTTTTTATTTCTTCATAGGCAACTTTAACCGCATCTATCAAATTTCCAATTTTTCCACTTTGATATACAAATTTTATTGTAGTATTTGGATATTTATTATTGATATATTCAACTAATTCTTCTTTACCCTTTCGCACTACAATAATAATAGAGGATACTTTCGACTCCAAAAGACCATCAATACAATTACATATGATTGGATTGCTTTTATATTCAATCATTTCTTTGATGCTATTATTTCCAATGTTACTTAAGCGCTCAGACATTCCAGCAGCAGCTATTAAGCCTATCTTTTCTATTTCTTTATTTTTCAATATTGTCGTATCTCCAATTTTTAAATATCACTATTTAGATACCTCTCCAATCTTTTCTTCAATGGAAGCAACTTTTCCTTTCAGTCTATTTTCATGTCCCTTTCTAATATCGAATGTAATTGTTGAGTAAACTCTGTTACAATTTAATTCTTCAAGTTTGTCATAGCACTTTTGTATGATTTCTAAAGCTTGGGAAATTTCATTGGTTTCAATTATTGTTGCCATTGATGTTAATTGGTAAGGATGACCACATTCTCGGATCAGTTTGATGATTTCACTTACATATTCACTTTTATTTTCACCTTGATCTGTTGGAAACATTGCCATATTTAATAGTACACTCATCGTAATCCTTTGTGTAATTCATTTTTAATTGTGTTCTTTTTGTCATCTTTATTGGATAATATCAGAATTTTGCAAAAGAAATCAATTGAATAATTTAAACTTTCATTCATGGATTTTATGCTAAAATAAAATTTAGTTTACAAACATAAGGAGTACGTGATGCAATTAGAAGTTTCACCAGAAGTTATTTTATCTCAGTTAGGTTATTCAAAAAGTGACGCTGCTTTAAAACAAGCTCAAGTTATGATTGATAGTACAAATCAATTCGAAAAGTTTTCAAAACATATTATTAGTTTTCATGATCAAATAAAAAAAATGAATGCCTATGTAGGTTTCTCTAATAAAACAGATTATCTTAAAATCAAATGCGACGAAAATGATGCAGATGAAATTTTACAAGAATTTCATGAAGAAGTAGCTCATTGGAGTTCAAAATATGACGTCGAAGTTAAACAACTTGACAAAAAACCAATCTACTATATTTTAGGTAAACACTAAAACATATGCATAAATAAAAAGATTTTCTTTTTATTTATGCCATTTTCTTAAAACTTCTCCCAATTATCTTTTTCCCCATTGGCTTCATATGTATCTTCATTTGCAGGAGCTATTAGTAGTTCATTTAAAACAACATCACTACTGTTCTCTATACTTTCAGCTTTTAATACAATAGGTATCTTTCCTAAAAATTCTTTTGCATTGGCATCTGTAACAATCTTGACTGCAATATTAAAGGTTTCAATAGAAATATCATAAGTATTATTTACAACCACCACATTTCTTTGTGTTTGTTGATCCAATGAGTTAACAGAGTCATTAATTTGAGCGATTGCACTGGCTTGCTCTTTAGATGAAAATTCAATATTTTTAATTAAACTCACATTATCCTCAATCTTTTCATATAAATCCTTATATCCTATACTCATATCATTTGCAATTGTTTTAGCTTCTTTTGCTTTTGAAGTTGCATTTTCAACCAATATCTTTATTTCTTTAGCAGCTTGTGCAGATCTACTTGAAAGGTTTCTTACTTCTTGAGCAACTACAGCAAATCCTTTTCCTAACTCACCTGCCGTTGCTGCTTCAACTGCAGCATTGAGACTTAGGATATTTGTTTGAAAAGCTATTTGATCAATAACACCAATGGCTTCATTAATAGCTGTCACTTGTGAGTTGATCTCATCAATGGAGAGTGTGGTTTTATTGGCCATTGTTTGTCCCTCATTTGATGCTTTAATTAAGTCATTAGAATAAGTAGACATTTGTACAATGTTGTTGGTATTTTCTTTAATACTGCTGTTGATTTCTTCTAGTGCTGCTGCTGTTTCTTCTAAATTACTTGCTGCATTCATAGATTCATGATTTAAAGAGTCTACATTTTCCAATAAAGTCTGAGCAGAGTTGTCTAAAATATTTCCATTATGAGTATTTTCAACCAACATGGAAGAAATTGAACTTCCTAAATCATCGATTCCTTGCATTAACTCACATATCTCACCCGTACATCTTATAGATGTTTTGACCCTATAGTCATGGTTTTGATATGCTTTTAACGTATCCAAGGAATGATTAATTGTTTTTTGTAAACTTATCATCATATTGTTTAACTCATCAACAAGGTTTTGCACGGTGGTATTAGAAGTTGTAGCAGTGACCCTTTTACTTAAACTACCCATACTCACCTCACTTACTATTTGAGATACATTGTCAATTACTTTTTGATCTTCAAGTAATCCTTCTTCAATTTTTTCCAAATAGGTATTAAAGTTAAATGCTATTTTTCCTATTTCATCTTTTGAATGTAAATCTACTCTCGAAGCAGTGTCATTGCTGTGTAATAAATTTAAAATACCTTTATTTAGACTCTCTAAGGGGCGAGCCACAAGTATATTTATAAAATATAAAAAAGCTAGAACAACAGCTGCCAATATACCTAAAGAGATTAGAAGAATATTATCTCTTAACTGTATTGCTCCTAATAAGGCTTCTTGCTCATCTATCTCAGCAATAAGTGCCCAAGAAGTTTGTCCAAACAAATTGATACTGTTGTACACGCTTAATACTTTTACTCCACGGTAATCATCAATGATCGCTTTTCCCTTATTGAAGTTTTCATCAATAATTGCTTTGGTTGATGTGGTTTTAACTTCCCATACCCCAATCGTTGAGCCAAGTTTTTTAATAATAGGATCATTGATATCTTTAACAAATCTAGAATCGTTTCTCATTTTATAATCTTGTCCAACAAGATAAGCTTCTCCACTACTTCCCAGTCCAGCTTCTTTATATTGTCCATGAAAACTCATAATGGCATTGATTCTATCCACTGGCATTTGAAAAATCATCACACCTTTTTTTTCATTGTTAACGTATATTGGTGTAGCAATAAAGGAAGCTGCACTATTGTAACTTGGTTCATAAGGAGCAAAGTCATTAAAAGCCAGTTGATTTTTTCCTAAAGAAAGTGCTTTTTTATAGACCTGCGCAATACCACTATTTTTATAAACTCCACTTTTAAGATTCGTAGAGTAATCCTTTTCTTTAAAAACTGTATAAATAAGGTTTCCCTTTAAATCAACCATAAAGACATCATATAGATCAAAGCTTTTTAAAAAAGTATTGAAAGTATTGTGATGAAGATTGTGGGCTCGCATATAACTTGAATCATACTGGCCATTATAAACCATCTTATTTTTCTCACCCAATTTTTCACTATTTTTTGTTATAAATATATATTGAGCCAGTAAGGCATTTTCATTTTTAGGTAAGTAGCTATTGATTGATCTTTTTGCACTACTATTTGGAATGTCATAATTTACTTGACTCAGATAATTTGTTGAATAATCCAATTTTAGTGCATCAATTACTTTTGGAGTACTCAACTTTAACTCATCTTGTAATCTATAAAAACCCTTTTCAAAATCCACAAAGGCATCTTGTGTTCCTTTATGGCTTGCTAAAGATATGAGTAATCCCTCCAAGCTTTTAAAGTAGTCATTTATCTCTCCACTTTTTGATGTGGCAACGGTTGAGAGTTTATTAAACTGTGCGTCTAATAATTCATCGTGTGCTTTATTAACTGCTGAAATACTAATTGCACCAGATAAAGTAAGTAATCCAATTACAGCTAAAATAATTAACCTTGTTTTTATAGTGAGATTTTTCATCAATTTCCCTTTATGTATTTATTGATTAAAATAATAAAGTAAAATTGTGGTAAATAGGTGGTAAAAAAGTATGATTTTTTTCTTTTTTGTGGCTTGTTTGTGGTATAAAAAGCCTATATTTAGGGAAATGTGTTAATATTGTTACGGAATAGTACTGAGTTTTATTATCAATATAACTCAGTACTTATGTTATTAAAATATTATTTTTCTTTGATGACAATAAGGTGTTTTTTTCTGTACATCGTAATAATTTTGATGATAATCCTCAGCTTCAAAGAATGGAGTATTATGGGTTGATATCAATGATGTAGCCACTTTATATCCCTTTTTGGAAAGTAGATCTATCAAATCTTTTGAAGTATCTTTTTCTTCTTCATTATTATAAAAAATTGCAGATAAGTATTGACTACCAATATCAGGACCTTGCCCATTGGTTTGAGTAAAATCATGGATTTCAAAGAAAAGTCTTGTTAGGGATTCAAAAGTTACAATACTTGGATCATAATTAATTTGTACTACCTCTAAATGTCCTGTAAGTCCTGTACAAATAGATCTGTAATCAGGATTAGGCATAGATCCACCCATATAACCAGAGATTGCGGACTCTACACCTTCAAGATGTTCAAAGTAATACTCCACACCCCAAAAACAACCACCTGCAAAATAGGCACTTTTAATATTTTCACTCATTTTACGCCTTTTTAAATATCAAAGAAATTGAATTAACACAATGTCTTGTATTTTTAGAAGTTAAGTGCTCCCCTTCAAAAACATGACCTAAATGACCATCGCAATTTTTGCATACAATTTCTACTCTACTTCCATCTGCATCTGGAACTCTTTTAACTGAAGCTGGAAGTTCGTCATCAAAACTTGGCCAACCGCATCCTGACGAGAATTTATCAGTTGAGGCATAAAGTGCAGTACCACATTTTTTACAACAAAAAGTACCCTCTTCATAAAAATCATTGAACTCTCCACTAAAAGGCCTCTCAGTACCTTTTCTCTCTATTACTGCTTTTTCATTTTCGTTTAATTCATTATACATATTAATACCTTTTCATCATTCAAATATTAGTCAGAGTCTATAATAACTTTATTTAGTTAACGTTTACTTTTCAACATTAACCTAACTGCGTTAACGTACACATACTTTATTTTTTCCAGAGTTCTTGGCATCATATAATGCTTGATCAACTCTATTTACAAGACCGTCCATATTATCTTTTTCTGTAAACATAGTAAGGCCAAAACTGGCCGTTAGACTTTTGTTAATGAGTTTTTTTAGTACTTCATCATGTTCAATTTTATCTTTCAAGTTCTGGGCAAAGAGTCTTGCATCATCCAAACTTACATCATGGAGTAAAATTGAAAATTCTTCTCCACCCCATCTTGAAATATAATCACTTTTTCTTACTTCACTTTGTAAGATAAGCGCTATTTGAACTAAAACCTTATCCCCCAATAAATGACCAAATTTATCATTTATTTTTTTAAAATCATCCACATCAAAAAACAGTAAAGCTTTACTGTTTTTATTTCGACTATAGAGTAATAAGGCATTTTCGAAGCTGTTATTAAAACTTCTTCTATTGGGTAACTTGGTTAAGGGATCATGTAATACCAGATATTCCAATTTTTTGTTATATATTTTGATCATATATAAAATAATCATAATAACAATTAGAGTGACCATTAAAGAGACAAAAAGATTTAGGTAAAAAGTCTTCTTCACCTCTTTGGTAAAATCACCCATTTGAGCTTCAACCAGCAAATATAAATCCAATTCTTTAATATACTTACTGTTTAGCAAATAAGTATTGCCACCTTTTTTGTATTCAATGGTTTTTGTTTTTGTATCAAAGATATCTTTTTTAAATT
>Ga0105357_10001993_pt1 | contig 10958 bp, 8 predicted proteins | sample GOMGulsemesocosm_4_FD_83660 | JGI IMG/M metagenome (GOLD analysis project Ga0105357, IMG submission 83660) | Methane-oxidizing microbial communities from mesocosms in the Gulf of Mexico - GOM15B Gulf of Mexico | ecosystem: Environmental > Aquatic > Marine > Cold seeps | place: USA: Gulf of...
CTTATCATTATATAAAGCACCAACTAACAAACCGCATTATAAACTTGCTGGCGGCCAAATGAACTTTATCGATACAGTCTCAATTGTTGAAGGTGGTGGTAAAGCAGGTGTCGCTTATGTTCACGGTGAACGCACTATTGATGCCACCGATTGGTTCTTCCGTTATCACTTCCATCAAGATCCTGTAATGCCAGGCTCATTAGGAGTTGAAGCGATTATTGAATTAATGCAAACCTATGCGCTTAACAAAGATTTAGGCGAAGGGTTCAAAAACCCAAGGTTTATAGCACCAACAACGCTGGTTAAATGGAAATATCGTGGTCAAATAACGCCATTAAATAAACAAATGTCGTTGGATGTACATATCACAGAGATCATTCGTGAAAATGGTGAAGTTAGGTTAGTGGGTGATGCCAACTTATCGAAAGATGGTCTACGCATTTATGAAGTGAAAGATATTGTGTTAAGTATTGTAGAGGCTTGATATGAAGTAAAAACTAAGGGAATGGATACCCGATAAAATACCTCGGGTATGACGATAACAAGTGTCGGGAATGACGTAATTGAGAATTGCACATACCTCTCCGTCGTCATTCCCGCGTTATCTTGGTGGGAATCCATGCACTAAGGTGTGTACTAAGTAACTTATCAAGGAAGATAATATGAAAAACCCAACTGTATATATACTGGCAAGTAAAAAAAATGGCACTTTATACATTGGTGTTACCAGTGACATAGTTAAACGTACTTGGCAACACAAAAACCATGTTGTTAGTGGTTTTACCGAACAACATCAAGTTAACCGGCTAGTCTATTTTGAACAGCTTGATGATATGGAAAATGCGATCATCCGTGAGAAAGTATTAAAGAAATGGCATAGAGCTTGGAAAATTAGGTTAATAGAAAAAACAAATCCTGATTGGTTAGATTTGTATGATGAGATTATTTAGTTAGAAACTGGATACCCGACAAAAGATCTCGGGTATGACGGTAACAAGTACCGGGTATGACGGTAACAAGTACCGGGTATAACGGTAACAAGTACCGGGTATGACGATAACAAGTGTCGGGTATGACGATAACAAGTGTCGAGTATGACGAGAGTGATTGAATCAATTGTCTCTTAGCCGTCATTCCCGCATTGTCTTGGCGGGAATCCATGTACTTAATAGCTAAAAATAATAAAGAATTTATAAATAGGAAGTAAAAATGTCAAAGCTAGATTTTAATAACAACAATGCCATTGATTGGGCGTGGCAAGTTGATAATAACAATGTAAAAACCGGTGGCGGCGGTATTAAAGCTGCGTTAATGGATTTAGCTGCTCCGGTGTATGTTGCAAAAAAGGGCAATGAATTTGGCGTTGTTAATGCCACGTCAGCGTCAGGCGCTAGTGATGTATTAGCGTTTGCCCAAAAGCTAAATCCTGAAGATTTAGGTGATGAGGCTTATAAAACACAGCATGGTGTTAAATACGCTTATCATGGTGGTGCTATGGCTAATGGTATTTCTTCCGTTGAGCTAGTGGTAGCGTTAGGCAAATCGGGGTTTTTATGTTCATTTGGCGCAGCAGGTTTAGTGCCTGATGCGGTTGAAGAGGCTATTCTCCGCATTCAAGCTGAATTACCTAATGGCCCTTATGCGGTCAATTTAATTCATGCCCCTGCTGAAGAAGCATTAGAGCGTGGAGCAGTGGAACGTTTTATTAAACTGGGCGTTAAAACGGTTGAAGCATCGGCTTACTTAGGCTTAACCGAGCATATTGTCTGGTATCGTGTTGCGGGTCTTTCAAAAAATGCTGACGGTAGTGTTAACATTGGTCATAAAGTGATTGCGAAAGTTTCACGTACCGAAGTGGGTCGCCGCTTTATGGAACCAGCACCACAAAAGTTCATTGATAAACTACTTGCGCAAGGTAAGATCACGCCAGAACAAGCAGAGTTGTCAAAGCTTGTGCCGATGGCGGATGACATTACCGCAGAAGCTGACTCGGGTGGTCATACAGATAACCGTCCATTTTTAACTTTATTACCAACTATTATTGCACTTCGTGATGAAGTTCAAGCGCAATATAACTTTTCACCTGTACTGCGCGTAGGTGCTGGTGGCGGTATTGGAACGCCTGAAGCTGCGCTTGCTGCTTTTAATATGGGCGCAGCTTATATTGTACTTGGTTCGGTGAACCAAGCTTGTGTCGAAGCAGGTGCATCAGAATATACTCGTAAATTGCTCGCAAGTGTTGAAATGGCGGATGTTACTATGGCGCCCGCTGCCGATATGTTTGAAATGGGTGTTAAATTACAAGTGGTAAAACGTGGATCAATGTTTGCTATGCGTGCGAAAAAACTTTATGAGTTATATGTTTCTTATGATTCAATTGAGGCGATTCCCAGTGATGAGCGCATTAAAATTGAGAAACAAATTTTTCGTTCAAACTTAGATGATGTTTGGGCTGGCACAGAATCATTTTTTCAAGAGCGCGATCCAGAAATGTTAGCACGCGCTCAATCAAGTCCTAAGCGTAAAATGGCCTTAATTTTTCGTTGGTATTTAGGCTTAAGCTCTCGTTGGTCAAATACCGGCGAAAAGGGGCGTGAAATGGATTACCAAATTTGGGCTGGCCCAAGTTTAGGGGCATTTAATAGCTGGGTTAAAGGCTCGTATTTAGAAGACTATACTCAGCGTGGCGCTGTTGATGTGGCTTTGCATATACTAAAAGGTGCCGCATATTTACAACGTATTAATCAGCTTAAACTGCAAGGCGTAAGTTTATCTACTGAGTTAGCGAGTTATCGAACGTCTGATTAATATCGTTAATATCGTTAATGTCGTTAATATGATTAATGAAATAAATTAAAGGTAAAACTCGATGAAAATAAAAAAGGCTGATAGTTATCAGCCTTTTTCTTTGAAATATTTATTACACTAGGTAATGTATCACAATAGCCATAAGTTGGTTACTTTAAGCGAATACCATCTTTACTAATGGTTACTTTACCATTTTTCATTAGGTTACCAGCCGTTGCCTTAAAGGTTTTTTTACTTACCCCGAGTATTCTTTGGATTAACTCTGGAGAACTTTTATCATGTAGGGGGCTAAAGCCATCATTGTCTCGTAAGTGTTGTAGGAACTTTTCAGCAAAGTCATTCACTTTATTTTTACTACCACGGGATAAAATCAGATCTAGGCGACCGTCTTCACGTACTTGTTTGATATAGCCTTCTATGTGTTTACCTATACGCAAAGGTTGAAAAATTTCATTGTCGTATAACAATCCCCAATGTAAATCATTTACGATGGCTTTAAAACCTAAATCAGTTTTACCACCAATAATCAATTTTACTTTATCGCCTTGCTGATATTCTGCAGGCCAAATGTCGATAAATTTATCTAATTTACTTGATGCAGCAATACGGTTGGTGCGTAGATCAAGGTAAATTCGTACAAGGTAATATTTGCCTACTTCCATTTCTGAATGCTGCTGATTATAAGGTACCAGTAAATCTTTGGGTAATCCCCAATCTAAAAAAGCGCCCATTTTATTAACTTGAGCAACTTTTAATGAAACAAATTCACCAACCTGACCTAAGGCTTTCTCTGTTGTGGCAACTAACCGTTCGGCGCCGTCAAGATAAATAAACACACGGATGTTAGTTCCTACTTGACAATCTACAGGTCTAAAACGTTTGGGGAGTAATATCTCCCCTAACTCTCCGCCGTCAAGATAGGTACCACTGTCGGTTAACGCAATAACGCGTAAAGTATTGTATTTGCCGATTTCTGCATTTAAATCTGGAGTTGATTGAGTCATTAATTTGCCAAGTTTAGAATAGGGTGGATAGCTGCTAAAGTGTATAATAACTGATATCGTTCACTACTGCTTTTCATTTTTAAGATGAAATTCTTCAGCAGCAATTTTTGTTGCAATATATTCGTTATGCCTAAGGTGTAACAGGTCAGAAATTTTTCTAATAATATGCTCTTCAATACTCGCAAGATCACCATCAGCATAAGCAACTTTCCACAATAACGTGACAATTTTTATTCGGTGTTCTAGTGAATAATATTGATTTATTTTTGAGGTAAATTGATAAAAATCACTGGCATTTTCACTGAGTTCGAATGCTTTCTCTAAAATGTCACTAACTTCCAGAGTCGTTAAGTTAAATTGATTGGTTAAAATAATACTGAGGGCATCTTGCTCTGCTTCGGTAAAAACACAATCAGCTCGCATCACTTCACATAATAAAACAGCACAGCAAATTTCTAATGACAGTTCACGGTTTTTCTGCTGTTCAGTGTTTTTTTTAAAATCTTCAACTAATTCAGTAAAGAATGCGCTAATTTTATTCAGCATGTGTACTCCTTTGTTATAGTGTATGTTCAAGCTATTGCTACTACTTATACTTTGCGGTGTTGCTGCTAGGGTATAATACGTTGTTTCAATGTAAATAGATTTTTAAAAGGGATTGTATAGTGGCAGATAAAAAACAAATAATACTACCTATTGCCATTTTTGTAATGGGCGTTATTGCTTACTTTGGCTTTGCTAGTTTAAAAACGCCACTAAAAGAAAGAGCTGAGGTCAACAATACGCCTATTGTTGAGGTAGAAAATATTGTGGTAGCGCCAATTATTTTACAGGTAAGCTCTTATGGTATTGTTAAGCCAAAATATGAAACATCATTAGTTGCGCAAGTGAATGGTGAAATAGTTGAACTAAATGCTATTTTTGTTCGCGGTGGCTTTGTTAAAAAAGGGCAGTTGTTAGCCCGTATTGACCCTAATGACTATCATGCAGCGTTAATTGAAGCTCAGGCAAATATGGCTTCAGCACGTGCAGCGTTAGAAAAAGAAGTGGCTCAAGGTAAGGTCGCCGAGCGAGAATGGAAACTTATAACTGATACCTCACCTACCGAATTAAGCTTACGTAAACCGCAATTAGCGCAAGAACTAGCGCGTGTTAAATCTGCACAAGCGGCAGTTTTACGGGCTGAGCGTAATTTACAACGAACAGAAATTACGGCGCCATACGATGCCATGGTTGATAGTCGAATGATTGGTTTAGGATCTTTTGTTAGTGTAGGAACTCAAATTGGAAAATTGCTTGGTACCGCTATTGCCGAAGTACGATTACCTGTGCCTGATAATCAATTACAATTTTTAAACGATCTGGGACGCGATGCTAAAGTGAAATTGGTTGGATCTTATGCAGGACAAAACGTTGAATGGTTGGCTAATATTGCGCGTAATGAAGGTGTTATTGATAATAAAAGTCGTATGACTTACTTGGTTGCTGAAATTCAAAATCCTTATTTACTGCAAGACAATATAACAAAGAAAATCAGTACTAGCATTTCTGATGTTACTGATGTTAGTAATACTCAGGTTAGAAATACCCAGGTTAGTAATACTGTTCCGTTACGTTTTGGCGCTTACGTTAAGGCTGAAATACTAGGTGTCGAAATTGAAAGTGCGAGTTTATTACCGCAATATTTAGTTATAGGTGACAAGGTGGCCCTTTTAGATAATGATTCAAAACTACATTATGTAACTATAGGTATTGTTCGCCAACAAGGCGCTAATGTTGTGGTCTCTAATGGATTATCTGAGGGTGATAAATTAATTGTATCAGCATTAGATTATCCTGTTGACGGTATGAAACTAGCCTTGATTTCTGATAAAAAAGAACCGCAAAATCCCCTTAATAAAAATACTAAAGTGCAGGTTGCTAGTACAGAAAATAAAAATAAAAATAAAAATAAAAATAAAGAGGAATAGTGATGAGCACACATTCTCATAATGATGAAACTAACGTGGCAGAAAGTAGTAATAACAGTAGTTATAATAAGGGAAAAATAGACAATAGTATAGATACCAATACCGGTATTATTGCTTGGTTTGCTCGTAATAGTATCGCGGCAAATTTATTAATGTTTTTTATTTTGATTGGTGGTGCTTTAACGGCGTTAACTATTAATAAGCAAATGTTCCCACAGGTTGAATTAAATTGGATATCTTACGCTGTGCCATATCCAGGTGCAGCGCCTCAAGAAGTTGAGGAGGGGATTACCATTAAGATCGAAGAAGCATTGAAATCAGTGCAAGGGATTAAAAGAGTGATCACCTACTCTAATCGTAACTACTCTAATGGTTGGTTTGAAGTAGAACTTGATTACAACCCTCAAATTGTTCTTGAAGAAGTAAAATCAGCCATTGATGCTATTTCTAGTTTTCCTGAGGGTATGGAGCGCATTAAAGTTGAGCGAGAGAAATTTCGGCAAGATGTTATGTATATTAGTTTGTATGGTGATTTAACTAATGGTGACTTGAAAGAGTTAGGTCGAAAAATTCACACTGAAATTCAACAACTTCCCGGTATTAGTATCTCTGAGCTATACAGTGGCCTATCGTATGAAATATCTATTGAAGTGAGCAAAGATAAACTGCGTGAATATAATTTGAGTTTTAACGATGTTGCCAATGCAGTTCGTAATTATTCTCGTAATATGTCAGCAGGACAAATTCGTGCAACTAATGGCTATATTAACTTACGAGTTGAGAATCAGGCTTATCGAGGCCATGAATTTGAACAAGTGCCAGTGATTACGCTTGAAGATGGTACAAAAATTTTGTTGGGTGAGGTCGCAACAATTATTGACGGCTTTGAAGAAGGATTGCAATATTCTAAATTCAATGGTGAAAATTCTATCACATTATTTATTGGCGCATCAGCAATTCAAAGTATCACTAAAATTGCTGATATTATGAATAAATATGTTGAGAAAAAATCAGCAAGTTTACCTATAGGGGTTAAGTTAGAAACTTGGGTTGACATGACCTACTATTTAAATGGTCGCTTAAACATGATGTTAGACAACATGAAAAGTGGCGCAGTGCTCGTTTTTTTAATGCTAGCCCTATTCTTGCGCGTACGCTTAGCTTTTTGGGTAATGATGGGTTTGCCTGTTTGCTTTCTTGGTACTTTGTTATTAATGCCGATGGACTTTATCAACATTACCATTAATGTTATTAGTTTATTCGCTTTTATTTTAGTGCTCGGTATTGTTGTCGACGATGCCATTGTTATGGGCGAGAGCGCTCATGATGAAATAGAACAGCACGGCCATTCAACTGAAAATGTAATACGAGGTGTTAAGCGTGTTGCTATGCCGGCAACCTTTGGCGTTTTAACTACTATTGCCGTGTTTGTACCGTTTTTATTTGGCGATGGTCCCTCTTCAGCTTTTGGTAAAGCGATTGGTGGTGTGGTTATTCTTTGTTTGATTTTCTCTTTGATAGAATCAAAGCTTATATTACCTGCGCATTTGGTAAAAATGAAAATTAAAGCGTTTAACCCTAAAAACCCGCTCGATAGAGCACGTCGTTATATTGATATTAAATTACAAGATTTTATTTATAATATTTATAGACCTGCGTTATGCGTTTTTCTTGAGTATCGTTATGCAGTATTGATGTTTTTTATTAGCCTAATGTTGTTAAGTGCCGGTTTATTCAGTGGTGGCTTTGTTCGTTATATTGGCCAACCTAAAATTCCCCATGATTTTCCGCGCATCAATGTCGATATGAATATTAATGCTTCTGAAAAGTCGACTTTGGAAACCTTACTTAATATACAACGCCTCATTTTAAAAGTAGATAAAGATATTGAAAACAAGTATGGCGTATCTATGATTTCTGATTTGCAAGTAGAACTACGTAGCAGAACCAGTGGACAAGTAATGGTGAAGCTTACTCTGCCAGAAGATAGACCTATTAATACGTTTGAATTGGCTGATATGTGGCGCCAAGCTATTCCTGATTACCCTGGGGTAAAGACACTTAATATTCGTGATAATTTTTTTGGTGGTGGCAGAGAAGATGGTGATATTGCTTTTAGGCTAGAAAGTAATAATGATGAGCAATTAATTGCAGCAGCCCAAGAGTTAAAACGTAAATTAAATACGATAAAAGGTGTAGGCGATGTGAATGATTCACGCCAAACTAGCGCTAAAGAAGTTCAGTTTACCTTAAAGCCCTTAGCTTACAGTATGGGGTTATCTTTGGCCGATATAGCTTCACAAGTTAATTATAGTTTTTATGGTTTAGAAGCGCAGCGCATATTGCGTGATAGTGAAGAGCTTAAAGTTATGGTGCGATACCCTTTAGCACAACGAAGCAGTGTTGGTCATGTCAATGACGTGTTGATACAAGCACCAAATGGTGCAGAGTTGCCGTTGTCTGAATTGGCAGAAATAACATTAACTGATGGTGTTACGCGTATTCGGCGTGAAAATGGTAATCGAACGATTAATATTTGGGGTAGCGTTGATGCTGAACAGGTTGAGCCATTTGAAGTTGCTAAGGATATTCGTGATGATTTTATTCCTAAGTTATTGAAAAAGTACTCTGCAGTTAACAGTCAGTTGTCCGGTAAAATTCAAGAAGAGATGGATGGGATGGCGGATCAAATACGAGATGCCCTTATTTCATTTATGGTGATTTTCTCATTGTTAGCGATACCCTTAAGATCATACTCGCAAGCGGTGATGATCATGACTGTTATTCCTTTTGGAATAATAGGTGCGGTGTTTGGCCACTTTATTCTAGGAATGGATCTTAGTGTTTTATCTGTTTTTGGCCTTTTAGCGGCTGCAGGGGTTGCCGTTAATGACTCGTTGGTTATGGTTGATTATGTTAACAAAGCTAGACAACGTGGTGAGCAATTGAAAGAAGCAGTGATACATGCGGGCACTAAACGTTTTAGGGCGATAATGCTGACCTCGCTTACTACCTTTATTGGCCTAGTGCCTATTATATTTTTTGAAACTAGTGCTCAAGCACAAATAGTTATTCCAATGGCGGTATCATTATCTTTTGGGGTGTTATTTGCGACAATCGTTACGCTAGTTTTTATTCCTAGTCTATATCTAATTATTGAAGATATACGCGGAGTGTTTACTCGCAAAAAGAACAGGCAACCGTGTACTGAGGCAGCAGTAATAACGACACAAAAGTTACCGTTAAGCTAAGCCTATTGTTGCTATACATCAGGAGCACGATTTAGCATATTGCGATTAAAAAATTTATAATGAGTATCTTTGTAACCTTTAGCTTCATACATGGCGATGTCTGAAAATTTTACAATTTCAATACTGTTCTCTGAATCGTCGGGGGAAATAGCGATGCCAATACTAAGGCTGATTTTCGTTGGTTGTCCCTGAATCATGACAGGTAAATCTGTCGCTTTTAGTATTTTTTCGGCAATACTTTCAACTTCTACCAAAGTTTTAATGTGTTTTATCAGCACAACAAATTCATCACCGCCAACACGGAAAACGCTATCATCAGAGCGTACAGCAGCTTTAAGTCGAACTGCTGTCTCTTTTAATATCGCATCACCTGCATCATGGCCTAAGGTGTCATTCAAAACCTTAAAATCATTCAAATCTATGAAAAACAAGGCTAGTTTAGTATTAGACTCTGTTGATTCATTAATAGCATTTTCGATCTCAATATCCATCTTTGATCGATTCTTCAATCCGGTTAACCCATCGTGGTGGGCTTTGTGATCTAATACTTTAGTTCTTATATGTATCGTTTCACTCATAGTAAAAAATCTGGAGAGCAAATACCCCATTTCATCATGTGAGACAATATCTGTATAATCTAGCGGTTTGCCTTCTTCTGTTTTCTTGGTGCTGCTAAGGAGTAGGTTAAGTGGCTGAAACAGGTTTTTGTTTAAAAATAGGAAGGTAAAAATCGCCAAGAAAATAAAAATTATCAACTGAACTATTACCAAAATATCTATCTGCGCTCGACTTGCTTTAAAGTCACCTTTTCTTTGTTCTAATAAAATCATCTCTTCATTTTCGAATTTACTCAAGAGGCTTCTTATATTATCCATATAATGCTTCCCGTTGTTTTCCTTAACCAGTTTCAGTGCCTCACTGATATTCCCATCGTTATGAAGTAACTTAATTGTTTTCGCTAATTCAGTAAATTTGAGATTCATCATTTCCTCAATTTTTTCCAATCGTATTTGCTGTTGATGATTGTCAGTGGTGAGTACTTTTAATTTCTCTAAAGTATCTTTGGCTATACTAAGCCCAGCATGGTAAGGGTTCAAATAAGCTGAATCATCTGTCAGTAAAAAACCTCTTTGTCCTGTTTCTGTGTCCTTTAGGCTACTTAATAAACGTTCACTTTGAAAGATTACTTCATGGGTATGATTTACCCAAATCAATTTATCGTCTTCATTTGTCTTCAATTGGAAAGTGAAGAGAGAATTACCAATGGCAGTGATAAATAAAAGAGAAATTAAAAATATTAACTTAAAACGTAAGCTCATCCGAATTTATTCCCTTAATGACTGACTTAATGTATTAACGTTACTAGCAAAGGCTTGTACTGTTACTTTGTGTGGTTTAGTTCGAGTAGTCGTCGGCTTATAACTCAAGTTTCCAAGTTAAAAAATATAAACCGAAATTAATCAACTGTATGATTTTTAATGGTTTATTGTGCTAAAGGCACTAAAGGCACTAAAGGCACTAAAGGCACTAAAGGCACTAAAGGCACTAAAGGCACTAAAGGTACTAGAGGTACTAAAGGTACTAAAGTGCATTTACAAAGTGAAATAATAATAGATATCAAATTAACTCTGCCACAAATTCGTTAACGTTACCATAATTAATCGCTGATTAACTCTGTAGCCATGAACCTCGTATCTTGAAGGGGTTTGGGTCTAATACTTTTAATTCAACATGGAATAGCCATATTTTCAATACCATGTTGCACCAAGCTATGTATCATAAACATTTTGACACTCCCAAACCTTACTCACACTGCCCCAACACATTACTCATTTCATTATATACAGTTATGAAGCCTTCAAGAGCACCTCTAGCCTTATCAACCTCACCTTCTTTATAACTAAGCTGTATTGCTTGAGCAATAA
>Ga0105357_10001995_pt1 | contig 10954 bp, 8 predicted proteins | sample GOMGulsemesocosm_4_FD_83660 | JGI IMG/M metagenome (GOLD analysis project Ga0105357, IMG submission 83660) | Methane-oxidizing microbial communities from mesocosms in the Gulf of Mexico - GOM15B Gulf of Mexico | ecosystem: Environmental > Aquatic > Marine > Cold seeps | place: USA: Gulf of...
AATAAATTAACGGGTAGTTTTGGCTCTTGTAACCACCATAACATCATCAAACCAAACAAAAGAGCAACAATAAAATAACTAAACCACATTAAACGGCTATGCTCAGCTTGCTTTACGGTTAAATGAGAGAAACTTTGCATTTCGTTACGTTGTGTTTTAGCAACACCAAGCATGTCATAGGCGCTAAGTACTTCATCAACATCAACAGAAACTAATTTGGCATAATTGCGTAAATAGCCCCGATTAAACGTTGCTGGCAACAAGAGATCAAAAATATCTTGTTCTATTTCATCAACTAAGTTTGTTCTAAAATTCAATCTATTACTAACGTCTTCTACACTGAGTGACAATTTTTTTCGCGCTTCACTCAGCATTAAACCAGGACCAGTTACTTTTATATCTTCACCAAGTTCAGCCACTTGTTTGGTATTTGCGGTATCTAAAACTTCTTTATTCATTTATTCAGTCACCGTCTTAGGATCTATTAAGTGCAATTTATCATTAATACGAATTTTTCTATTACCCGTAAGGTTATTCCAACGCCGTAACGCCTTAATCTTAGTATTATATTTCATCGAAATACCATACAAAGTATCACCGATAGTTACCACATGAATTTCTGGCGATCTATTACTATCACCATCACCTTGCTGGGTTTTTGTCGATATAATCGTTAACGACTTTTCTACTGTCGACACATCTTCTATAATAAGAGCAGGTTTTTCCGCTATATGAAATATCTTTTGATCTTCAAGCGACAGCTCTTTTTCAGCTAACCTTACCGTGTCTGACTTAGTATTAGTCCTTAGTGCCTTATCGGCTACGGCATTTGTTTTATTCTCAGCGGTTTTTATTATATTACCTACTGTATTACCCTCTGCCGTTTTAGGTGCTACGAGAACAACAACGCGTTTATTTTGAACACTTGGATTAGCCTTACCTTGACTAACTGTTATCTGTTTTTGTTCAGAAATCGGGAGAACTGTTTCAACACTTTCCATTGTCAAAGCGGCATTGATTGACGCAGAAGTAGCTGCGGATATTGACGGCGGTGCTATGATCGTATTTGTTGTCGCTTTTGTTGTAGTAAGGGCAGGTGCCGTCGTTGCTTGAAGCACTTTTTGGGTTGCTATTTTCGATTCGACTAAACGAGAATTATTCACTGCGTTGCTAGATAACGCTTTTTTAGGTGATAGTTTTACTACTCGTTTTTTTGATTTAGTGGCCGTCTCACTCATTTGGGTTAATTTATACCTTTTAGCTAAGCTATCAGCTTCAATTAATTCAAGTTCATTCAACAAGTATTGTTGTGCTTCCCATGATTGTGGGTACATTTTCACTAACATCGTGCCATAATTTTTAGCGGTACGGCGTTGCTTTAATTTCAAGTAGACTTTATAAGCTAATGCTAAAGACTGTGGAGTAAAACGTCGGGTAACTTTTTCAAAGCGTTGTTGATATGATTTAGCTTGAGTATATTCTCCCATGGCATATTGTAAACGTACCATGTAAAGTAATTTCGATGAACTGCCAGGACTATGCATAACCGCTTTATACAAATACATTTCTGCTTTTACAAAGTTATCTTTTTGTAAAAAACAAGTAGATAAATTTTCATAGCTTTTAGCTACCAATATATAACTAGGGACTGCAATAGCCTTTAATAACTGTTTTTCTGCTGCCTCAATTTGATCTTGACGACACAAATACACGCCATAGTTATTTAAGGTATTAGCATCATCACTTTTGAGCGACAAGGCTTGTTCAAATGACGCTATCGTTAATTCATTTTCACCAACGGTTTCATAATAATGTGCAAACGCTGTGTACACCTGCACCATTTTGGGAGCGAGTTTTCTTGCTTTTTCTAAATTTTGTTTGGCTTGCGCCATATTACCCATTCTCAAATAACCTAAACCAAGTGAAATACGCGTTGCTGCCATATCATCTCTATTGGCTTGATTTTTCACCACAGGCGTTTCACCATTTTCAAATTCTTGCGTTACACAGGCTGACAATATAACCGATAATACCGCAATAAGGAGTAATGAAATTCGTTTTTTAATCAAAGATTTGCCCTTAATGTACTAACCATGGTTAAATACTGTTGTATAGAATTTTTAAGATAATAACGTGATCAGACTATCTTTACCGAAATTTCGTCAGCTTTCGCCTGTTTTTTTTCTACTTGTGTATTTTGTTGTTTTTGGCTACGTTTAGTGCGATCGAACACATCTCCGGCTAATTGTCCACAGGCGGCATCAATATCTTCACCACGCGGTCGACGTGTAATAACCGTTAATCCATAGCTTTGTAGAACCTTATCAAAACGATCAACACGAGAATTACTTGGACGCGTATAAGGAGATCCCGGATATGGATTAAAAGGGATCAGGTTAATTTTGCTCGGTAAGCCTTTTAACACATGTGCTAGCGCATGCGCTTGATCCGTTGAGTCGTTCACATGGTCTAACATTACATATTCTATTGTCGCTTGTTTATTGGCTTTAGAGCCATCAATATAACGGCCAGCTGCGGCAATAAATTCTTCTAAGGGGTATTTTTTATTAATGGGTACTAACTCATCACGCAACTTGTTGTCAGGGGCATGAATTGAAATAGCTAAAGCACAATCAATTTTAGCTTTAAGCATATCAAGGGCTGGTACAACCCCTGAAGTACTTACGGTTACTCGGCGCTTAGATAAACCGTAGCCCAAATCATTTAACATGGTATCGAGCGCTGGAATTAAGTTTTTCATGTTAAGTAACGGTTCGCCCATTCCCATCATAACTATATTGGTGATGGGTCTTTTACCGGTAATACGCGTGGCGCCAATATCATTAGCCACACGCCATACTTGACCAATAATTTCTGACATGGATAAATTACGATTAAAGCCTTGTTGAGCGGTTGCACAAAAAGTACATTCAAGCGCACAACCTACCTGTGATGATACACATAATGTTGCGCGATCATTTTCGGGGATCCAGACGGTTTCAACTTCTTGACCACCCTCTAACACTAAAGCATATTTAATAGTGCCATCTTTCGATACTTGTTTTTCAGAAATTTCAGGTGCTTTAATTTCACAGTTACGTTGTAATTTTTCCCTAAGCTTTTTATTTATATTAGTCATTTGCTCAAAATCACTATAACCAAAGTGATAGATCCATTTCATAATTTGATCCGCTCTAAAAGGCTTCTCACCAATAGAAGCAAAATACTCGCGCAATCCTTGATGATCAAAATTTAATAGATTAATTTTGCCGCTTTTTTTAGCAACTTCTTTGACATTTTCTGTGACGATGGGGTCGATCATACAACAAGTTCTCAAAACTGATAGGGGAAAGGTAAAACAAGGTCGAGAATTGTACGCTTTTAAGGTGCATTTCGCAATTTTATGCGCAAGCAAAAAATACAAAAAAGGATTTTACTGATTACTCAATAAAATCCTTTATATTTAATTTATTCTTTATACAAAGCAAACAAAATGAATTCTAGGAGGCTGCACGGAGTTGACGATAGTCAATGAGTGCAGCCGACAACGAAGTTGTGAACTTTGCGAAGATTAAAGATGAATTAACGAGTGCGTGGACAAATCTCTTCATCAGAGAAGAAATAAGCAATTTCACGTGCTGCTGATTCTAAAGCATCAGAGCCATGAGCAGCATTCTCGTCAATACTATCAGCAAGATCAGCACGGATAGTACCAGCAAGCGCTTCAGCTGGGTTAGTAGCACCCATGATTTCACGGTTTTTTAGAACAGCGTTTTCGCCTTCTAACACTTGAACCATCACTGGGCCTGAAGTCATGAATTCAACTAAAGCACTAAAAAAAGGACGTTCGCTATGTTCAGCGTAAAAACCTTCGGCCTTTTCTTGGCTTAAATGTAACATTTTAGACGCAACAATTTTAAGACCTGCAGTTTCAAAACGGTTGTAGATTTGACCGATGTAGTTCTTAGCAACTGCGTCTGGTTTTACGATAGAGAAAGTACGTTCGATAGCCATGATAAGCCCTTTTAATAAATTTAAATTTTAGTGGAATTAAGTAAAGATCAAATCAATAAATTGACATCTACAAATTTTGGCGCGAGTATAAACGAAATCAGAATAAACACCTAATATAAAAGGTTGAATAATTGTGTAAATTTTTCACTTATTTTCTTGGTGCTTTAGTCGTCATCCTTAAATAAAAGTTCAACTATTCTTTTGTTTAAAATACAAACATTAGACTGCTTTCTGAAATACGCTGAATAATTACGTTTTTTGCGTGTAGCTTGGTATACTCAATTTATTGCAATAATCTTTGAGAACAACTTATGAAACGCGTAGTGCTCTATAGTATGGATAAGTGCTCCCATTGCCAAAGTGCTAAACAGTATTTAGAGCAGCAAAAAATACCTTTTAAGTTATGTAATATAAAAACGGCTAAAGGACAAAAAGAGTTTGCAGCCATTGGACTACGTGGTGTGCCAATACTCAAAGTAGGTGATCAGTTATTAAAAGGTTTTTCGGTTAAAGAGTTTACTAAGCTATTTAACTCCTAGTCGAAACACGATGTAAATTTGTCTTTAAAATAAAAATTAATTTTGGTAATAATTATCACCGCACCATGGCTAATCATTTAACTCAACAATCATTACTGCTGCAGCATTTAACTATAGATGCCATTACCCTCGTGCAAAATTACTTAGATCGATTGGATTATAAAGCGCAAATTCACTTTGAATTAGAAGGCTGTTATCGTTTTGAAAATGATGGGGATCAAATAGTAGATTTTAGCCAGATTAACCACTGTTTACGTGCGTTAAATATTGAAGGTGAAATTGTCTGTGAATATTGGCGGAATCAATGGGAGTATGTGTCGCTTTTTAATGGGCAAATGCCATTAAAAGAAGCCTATAATTTACAGTGGATTATCACCCAGTTACCGAAACTTTTTCAGCAAGTTTATGGAAAAAAATCACAGATAGAAACCTTAATTCAACCAGTGGTTTGGGCTGGCGATCAAGGAAAGCTTATTGCGGGCTCTAGTCAAATTTTTACCACTGATACACGTGCTATTCATATTCCTAATGCGGTGCAGTTGAATGTTAGCGTACTTGATAGTAACGGCAAAAACCTGATTGCAGAAGAGGGCTTCGGTGAGTATTTACAACATTGTTTTTTGCGGACTAGTCTGGCGTGTTGTTTATTGTATCTACCTGAAGAAGCTGCTTTTGAACGTTTAACGTTGAAAACACAGTACGGTTTAGCGCAAGAGCTTTGTTCGCCTGTTGATATATCGGGTGGTCATCAAGGAAGTATTGCCTTATATAAAAAGTTTGGTAAGCATAATCAAAATATGGGTGAAGAGCCTTTATTATACGATAGTTATAATAAGGTGTTGTCAGTAAAACAAAACTGGCAAAAAACAGCACGAATAGAACATAGACTGGGCGCATCGAGCATTCGTTACAACCCATTTATTAATGTTCTTTATGGTTTAATAAATGTGGTTGATGCTGTGCAAGCTTATGAACAAGAGTCACACTTATTCACCGATACCTTCACACCTATCTCTTTACCATTGTCGCTTTTTACGGATAAAGAAAATTCAGCTGCTTTAGGTGCAGTTGATTTATTTAAAGTGAGTACTTGGTTTAGTGATAGTATTAACCATATAGAAGAAAAAATGACTAATGTCAAAGCAAAGAGTGTATTTGATTGTCCGATAAAGTTAGGTGATAAAATACAGCAAGCAATATTAGCGCAATACCAGATAAGTATTGTTAACTAGCCGTTTTAATTAAATAAAATAAGTAATTTATGGATATCAGTAAAAACAAGCGAGCCAAGCCTCCGCTGCTAAATGGTGCGAGTATAAGCGCTAAAAGAGACGAGTTGAAAAACTATTTCAAGAGTACATGGGCTGAATACGAGTCTCTTTTTTCACTTATCAATGACGATAGTGCTTATTATTTAAGACCTGAGCGTTTACGCCACCCATTAATTTTTTATTTTGGCCATACCGCAACCTTTTATATCAATAAACTTATATTAGGTAAGTTTATTTCTGAGCGAGTCAACGGCAAATTAGAGGCTATTTGTGCGGTTGGTGTTGATGAAATGAGTTGGGATGATCTTAACAGTGAACATTATGACTGGCCTAGTGTTGATGAAATTAGAGACTATAGACAGCAGGTAGCTGAGCTAATAGAAAATTTAATTGATAACATGCCACTTGTATTACCCATCACTCAAGACTCACTAGCTTGGATTATTCTTATGGGTTGTGAACACGAACGCATTCATATTGAAACCTCGTCAGTAATCATGCGTATGTTGCCTTTGCACTATCTTACTGCAGTTGAGCCTTGGTCTACTTGTTCTTATACTGGTAATGCGCCACTTAATGAGTTGATGCCAATAAAAGGGCGGCTAATTGAATTTGGTAAACCCGCTACTGATGATACGTTTGGCTGGGATAATGAGTATGGTTATGATCAGCTAAGCGTTGATGATTTTCATATATCAAAATATATCGTTTCTAATCAAGAGTATTTAGCCTTTATTGAAGCTAAAGGCTATCAGCAAGGTGATTATTGGACCGAAGAAGGACAACAATGGCTCGCTTTTACTAAAGCGACTATGCCACATTTTTGGTTTAAAAAAACAAACGACAATAACAAGGAAGTTTATTGGCAGCGTAATTTATTAAATGAAATACCTTTGCCGTTAAACTGGCCGGTTGAAGTTAACTATCTTGAGGCTAAGGCTTTTTGTCACTGGAAAAACAGTAATAGTACCGATAACAAACAGCAATATATTCGTTTACCCACTGAAGCTGAATGGCTTTGTTTACGTGATAATGTAGAGGGTGATTTAACCACCTGGCAAAAAGCGCCGGGTAATATTAATAACGAAGGGTATGGGTCTTCTTGTCCAGTAGATCAATTTGAACACGATGGCGTTTTTGATATTGTTGGTAATGTTTGGCAATGGACTGAATCAAGCATTGATGGTTTTCATGGTTTTAACGTACATCCGCTCTATGATGATTTTTCTACCCCTACCTTTGATGGTAAACATAACTTAATTAAAGGGGGATCATGGATTTCTTCCGGTAATGAAGCAATGAAGCACTCGCGTTATGCCTTTAGACGTCATTTCTTTCAGCATGCAGGCTTTCGTTATGTGCAAAGTAAAGGTCAGAATTTACCTAACCTTGCTGCTAATCATTATGAAAATGACGCTAATATCTGCCAGCAATTACATGCTCAATACGGACAAGCTAAATCCGCTATGCCATTAGTGGTCAAAAATTATAGCGAACAAATAACCGATGAGTTATTAACGTGTATTGAAAAACATCAGATAGCGACTAATACCTGTCTTGATTTAGGTTGTAGTGTTGGCCGAACAAGCTTTATATTGGCACAGTATTTTAACCACGTAGATGCGGTTGATTTTTCGGCTCGCTATATTCGCCATGGGGTGCAGTTACAACAGGGGGAATATCTCCGTTATACTTTAGAAAATGAAGGGGATATTGTTGATTTTTATGAATTCAACTTAACGGATGTTGATTTACCTTGTAGCAAAAATATACTTTTTAGCCAAGGTGATGTGAGTAATCTTAAAGGGAACTTTACAGGCTATGACGTTATTCTTGCTCAGCATGTACTTGAAAAAAACTATGATCCTCGTGCATTTTTACAAGAGGTACATTCACGGCTAAATGCTAAGGGTCTGCTTATTGTTGTTTCAAATTATGATGTTGATGATCAACACACAAGTAAAGATAAATGGTTAGGCGGTCTAAAAATTAATGGTGAAAATATTACTGGTTTTGAGGGCTTATCATTAGTATTAACGCCTCACTTTAACTTATTAGAACAGCAGGAATTAACGCGAATAATCAAAGTAAACAGACGGAATTTCACCTTAAACCTCCCTCATTTAAGCATATGGCAATTGAAATAAAGTGACTTGTTTATAGTCATGTAGAGAAAAACTTCCCCCGCAGATTTTCACCGATTAGAGATAAAATACAAAAAGTTAAAGCTCAATTCAAATCTCTAATCAGCGGGTAAAGATCTCCAATATCTTATTTTATTTCAAAAGCTGCACCAATTAAAAACGTTACGCTAATATAACCGTACTGTTTTGGTGCAGTTAAATTTTTACTATAAAGTAAGTGTTTTTAACATGCTGATTTTTATCTGTTTATTATGTTGGCACATGACTTGTATTGTAATGTTAAATTAAAATTATAATTATAAATAGAGGTCTTTTATGAAAATAGTCAACGCAATCATTAAACCATTCAAATTAGATGATGTCCGCGAAGCCATTTCTGAAATTGGTGTCGAAGGTATCACCGTGAGTGAAGTTAAAGGTTTTGGTCGTCAAAAAGGACATACCGAATTATATCGTGGTGCAGAATACCAAGTGGACTTTCTCCCTAAAGTAAAATTAGAAATTGCCGTGAACGATGATATTGTTGAGCGTTTAGTGGAAACCATCACTAAAGCGGCTTACACCGGCAAAATTGGTGACGGTAAAATATTTGTCTATAACCTTGAACAAGCCATACGTATTCGTACTGGCGAGCAAGATTCAGAAGCCTTATAAGGAGAAATACAATGGAACAGAACATTTTTCAACTTCAATATGCAATGGATACTTTTTATTTTCTTATATGCGGCGCGTTAGTTATGTGGATGGCTGCTGGCTTTTCTATGCTAGAAGCGGGTTTAGTAAGAGCTAAAAACACCACTGAAATTTTAACTAAGAACGTCGCCTTATATGCTATTGCTTGTATTATGTACTTAATTGTTGGCTACGACATTATGTACGGTGGCGGTGTGTTTTTAAATGGTATTGCACTTGATGGTGCCAGTGATGCTGACGCTTTAGTTGGCGCCGTATTGGCTGAGTCTGCTGAAGCGGGTTTTGATGGTGGTGCAGTTTATTCAAATGCATCAGACTTCTTCTTTCAAGTGGTATTCGTTGCTACGGCTATGTCAATTGTTTCTGGTGCAGTTGCAGAGCGAATGAAACTTTGGGCTTTCTTAGCTTTCTCTGTTGTACTAACTGGCTTTATCTATCCTATGGAAGGTTCTTGGACTTGGAATGGTGATGCAGTCTTTGGTCTTTATACCTTAGGTGACCTTGGTTTTTCTGATTTTGCAGGCTCCGGTATTGTTCATATGGCAGGTGCTTCAGCAGCATTAGCTGGTGTATTATTACTTGGCGCTCGTAAAGGAAAATATTCTAAAGACGGTAAAGTAAATGCCATTCCTGGTGCGAACTTGCCTATGGCGACTTTAGGCACATTCATTTTATGGATGGGTTGGTTCGGCTTTAATGGTGGTTCAGTATTAAAACTTGCTGACATCAATAGCGCTAACTCAGTTGCAATGGTCTTTTTAAATACCAATGCTGCCGCTGCTGCCGGTGCAATTGCCGCGCTAATTTTTGCTAAGATTTTATATAAGAAAGCAGACTTAACTATGACCTTAAATGGTGCGCTGGCGGGCCTTGTTGCTATAACGGCTGAGCCATCTACGCCTTCGCCATTACAAGCGAGTATTTTTGGTGCTATTGCCGGTGTTATCGTTGTGATATCTATCATTGCACTTGATAAAGTTAAAATTGATGATCCAGTAGGTGCTATCTCAGTACATGGTGTGGTTGGTTTCTTTGGTTTACTTATTGTGCCAATTACTAATTCAGGCGCTAGTTTTAGTGGCCAGTTAATTGGTGCGGCAACTATCTTTGTTTGGGTGTTTTGTACTAGCTTTGTTGTTTGGTATGTTCTGAAGAAAGTTATTGGTATCCGTGTAAGTGCAGAAGAAGAGTACGAAGGTGTTGATATCAGTGATTGTGGTATGGAAGCATACCCAGAATTTACTAGAGGCTAAAAACAGCTCAAGTTAATATCAATATTTTAATTGTAAAAAAGCAGCGATTTCGCTGCTTTTTTATATCATTTAAATACTAAGTTATTTCTCTAACGGAAAGCAACCTCAGCTGCAATACAGACCACAAAGCAATAAAAATCAAGTGATTTCAATACTTTTAAATGCTATAAATAAGTCGCAACACTCTATTTATCTTATAATTCTAAGTGACTAATGAATACACTTGATAATATTACTCATTCAAGGTTTGCTATGTGGCGCATATTGTTATTGTTATTTGTATTTTCGTTTGAGTCTGCTGCTCGATCTGAAAGTTTGACTCAGCAACTCGGTAAGATTGCTCAGCAAAAAGATAAAATAGCAGTGATAACCCACTTAAATACATTACTTAAAAATGAAAAGCTAGGCACTTTAGATCATATTAATATACTGATATTACAAAGCAGAAGTTATTTAGCCTTAAATAAATTTAAGCAAGCATTACGGGTAACTCAAGTTGCTAAAAATATAGCGACCCAAAAAAAACTACCTGCTCAACAAGCCACTATAAACAAGCTACTTGGTGTTATTTTTTATTATCAAGGCCAATACGAAGAAGCACTTAACTCTTATCAAGCAGCGCTTAACTATTTTGAAAGCCAACCGTTTTTAGCTACTTTAGCGATTAAGAAAGCACACTTATGGAATAACATTGCTTTAGTGCAAACTAAACAAGGCAATGCGGTAGCCGCGCTTAAAAGTTATCAACAAGCAGAGCCTTTATATCAACGCTTTGGTGATGAAATAGACAAAGTTGATATTCGTTATAATCTCGCAGTGCTTTATATAAGTCTTCGTCGTTTTGATATTGCTATTAGTATGCTCAAGGAGGTTATCAGTAAAAGACAGGTTGTAAATGATGATTATGGCGTCGCTCAAGCGTCAGCAGATATAGGGGTTTCTTATAAGTATTCAACACAATATCTAAAGGCTGAACAATATGTTTTGAGCGCACTCGATTACTTTGAAAAGCATAAAAAACATTATGATGTTGCTCAACA